>Ga0315282_10000767_pt1 | contig 62778 bp, 49 predicted proteins | sample YL17G07_20_MG_FD_203693 | JGI IMG/M metagenome (GOLD analysis project Ga0315282, IMG submission 203693) | Sediment microbial communities from Yellowstone Lake, YNP, Wyoming, USA - YL17G07_20 | ecosystem: Environmental > Aquatic > Freshwater > Lake > Sediment | place: USA: Wyoming | collected...
CGCTCCCAGGCGTCCTCCGGGTATCCCCTCATCCTGCCTCCTTCCCGCAGAATGCTTTACCCGAAATCCGCCCCCAGCGGACAGATCACCTGCTAATTCACCCGGACATTTCACGTGCTAACGACAGCCCTCAGGCGCGCCCCTTGCTCGCAAGGTTGCGACTGGGTTAACCTGAGGTTCCCATTGCCACCACGGGCTGAGGCAACAACGACACTGGAAGACTTGGACGCGCGGTCGCGCGCCCTCTTCCCGGCCAGCCGGGAAGCGCCGCCGACGCAGCGTCCTGATTGAATTTCTGACTATTGGAGGAACCATGCCGTTTTCACTTCCCTCGCTGCCGTACGCTTTCGACGCTCTGGAGCCCTTCATCGATAAGATGACGATGGAGATCCATCACGGCAAGCACCACAACGCTTACGTCACCAACCTCAACAAGGCGCTGGAATCCGCGCCCGCGCTCGCCGGAAAGACCGTCGAGGAGCTGCTCGCCTCGAACTGCGCCATCGTCCCCGACGCCATCAGGACGGCGGTCCGCAACAACGGCGGCGGCCACATCAATCACAGCATGTTCTGGCAGATCATGGGACCGAAGGCCGGCGGCGCGCCCTCGGGCAGGCTGGCGGAAGCGATCAAGAGCGCTTTCAACAGCTTCGACAGTTTCAAAGAGAAGTTCAATGCCGCGGGCATGGGCCGCTTCGGCTCCGGCTGGGCATGGCTGCTGAAGGACAAGGCCGGAAAGGTCGAGATCATCTCCACTCCCAACCAGGACAGCCCGGTCATGGAGGGCAGGTCCGTGGTTATGGGGGTGGATGTTTGGGAGCACGCCTACTACCTGAAGTACCAGAACCGCCGCAACGAATACCTCGCGGCCTGGTGGAACGTCGTCAATTGGGCGGAGATCGAAAAGCGCTACCTTTCCGGTAAGTAGATCCGCAGATTACGCCGATTCGTGGATTGACTCTTGAAGACAAAAGCCTGGCCACCCCGCCGGGCTTTTTCTTTTCTAGTTCATCTTGAGGGGGCAAAACCTAGGTCTGTCGCTAAGTGCCGCGCCAGATAGCGCAGAGCGTAGCTCAGATCTCAAAGCGAGAGGCTCATTTTCGTAGCTTGCTACCGGGAGTTGTCCTCGCCGTGCAGCCAATGCGGGCCGCGCAGCAGGCCTAGGTCCAGCGTTTGCTGCGTCATGGGTGGCCCGAGGTTGGGCGGAATTTCACCCGTCAGCGACTTGAGGAATTCCTGAAGGTCAGCCAATTCCTGCCCCGTCAGGAAATCCAGCGGATGAATCTCCTTGTCGCGGTAGGGATTCGAATTGCCTCCGCCCACGTAGAAGTCAATGACTTCCTTCAGATTTTTGTGGCTGCCGTCGTGCATGTAAGGCGCCGTGAGAGTGATGTTGCGGAGCGAAGGCGTTTTGAAGGCTCCCTTGTCGCTCGCGACGTTGGTGATATTGAACCTGCCCAAGTCGGTCAGTTCGGTTTCGCCGTTGATGTTGAGCTTCACGCCGACGCCCAGATTGTGGAATTTGTTGTCGGTGAAGAGGGCGTACTTCTCGTCCATCGTGTGACAGACCGCGCAATCCCCCTTCTTTGGATTGCGGAAGACCTCCAGACCGCGCTTTGCGGACGCGCTCAAGGCCTTCTTATCGCCGCCGTACATGTAGCGGTCGAAGGGCGAGTTGCCGCTCAGCACCGTGCGCTCAAAGGAGGCAATGCACTTTTCCACCATCTCGTAAGTGATGACGTCGGCGCCAAAGGCTGTCTTGAACTCGGCCTTGTAGGAGGGGTCCGCCATCAGCCTTAGCTCCGCACCCGCGAGCGTGTGAGCCATCTCCACGGGATTCTGCATCGGCCCTTCCGCCTGCTTCTCCAGGCTCGGAGCCCGTCCATCCCAAAACTGCGTAGTGAAATAGGCGGCGTTAAAGATCGTGGGAGAGTTGCGGTTGCCCTTCTGCCCCCGGACGCCGTCCGAGAACTGCTGACCATCACTAAATCCAAATTTGGGATCGTGACAACTTGCGCAAGAAATGGTGTTGTCCACGGAGAGGGCCGTGTCGTAATACAGCCTGCGTCCCAGCGCGACCGTTTCCGCCGTGGGAGGGTTGTCGGCCGGAATGGGAACGGGCGGCAGGCCCAGCGGCGGCACAATCTGAATCACCGTCCCAATCGGCTTCGCGGCGGGCGGAGCAACGGCGGGAGCGAGTCCCGGCTTCTGCGTGCAAGCGATGAAGGCGCCAACGGCTGCCAGCACGCCCGCGAGCATGATGAGCGCACGTAACACTGCAGGGCGCATAAGATACCTCCTCAGATTAGGGCCCATTGGGACTGTGCGAGGGGTTCAGCTCTCTTCGGGTGAGCTCAGGGCCCGCGGATTATCCACCCCACCAGAGCTCTGAAGTTGAATCTATCGTAGCACACGCTGGCGCCTGTGCGCACTTGCGATGCCTTCGATGCCATCCGCGGCCTCGTCAGGCTTGGCGAAGTTGCTCAAAAGCCCATTGTGCATGCTCGCGCACGATGGGGTCGGCGTGCTGTGCAAGCTCCTGGAGCTTGGGCAGGAAACTTGGGTCGCCGGAGTTGCCCATTGCCACGCAGAGGTTGCGCAGCCAGCCACGGTACTTCGCGTGCTTGATGGGCGAGTGGGCGAACAGCTTTCGGAAGTCATCCTCGGTGAGCGAGGCGAGGGCTTCGAGGGGAGGAGCAAAAAGAGAAAAGGTGCTAGGGGCTAGGGGCTGGGGACTGGGGGCGGAAGGATTTTGGATTCTTGATTCTGGATTTTGGCTTGAAGGGACAACGCCATCCTCAGTAAGCTGACTCCAGCCTATCAGCGGTTGATCGCCTCCCGGCTCTGAGTTTCGATTTTCGGATGTCGATTTTCCAATTTCCAGTTTCCAATTTCCAGTTCCCAGTTTCTTCATGCTCACGGTGTGCGGCTGAAAGCTCCTCTCCTGACTCCTGACTTCTGACTCCTGGCTTCTCCCCCTGGAATTCCAGGGGCAGACATCCTGGCAAACGTCGCAGCCAAACACATTGACACCGATGCCGGGGCGAAGTTCCCGGGGAATTGCGCCCTTGAGCTCGATCGTCAGGTAGGAGATGCAGCGCGAGGCGTCCATCACGTAGGGCTCGACGAGCGCGCCGCTGGGGCAGGCGTCGAGGCAGACGCGGCAGGTGCCGCACCGGTCGGGCGCCGGCAAGTCGGGGTCAAGCCGAAGATTCGTAAGAACGACGCCGAGGAAAAACCACGAGCCCATTTCTTCATTGATGACGCAGGTGTTCTTGCCCATCCAGCCCAGGCCGCTGAAGCGCGCGAAGGCGCGTTCGACGACCGGCCCCGTGTCGACATAGACGCGTGTCTCCGCGCCCGGCGCCAGTTCTTCAATCACCACGCGCAAGCGTTCCAATTTCTTGCGCATCGTCTCGTGGTAATCGCGGCCCCAGGCGTAGCGCGAGATCCATCCCCTGGGAGTGCGAGCATCCTGCCCGCCGTCGTCGCGGGAAACTTGAAACTGGAAATTGGAAAATGGAAACTGAGGAATCAACCTGCGGCTTTCCGCCTCTTCTGACCCCTGACTCCTGCTTCTTGCCTTCTGCCCACTGCCTACTTCTGTGGAGTGCGGGAACGGAGTGTTGTAGATGAGCCCCACGCAGATCACCGACTGGACGCTGGGCAACACCGTGCGCGCGTCGAAACGTTTGGGGTTCGCGAGGTAGCGCATCTCGCCGCCGTAGCCGCGCTCGAGCCATTCGCGGGCGAACTCCAGGTCGCGGCCCGGCGCCGCCGGCGCAATGCCCACCAGGTCAAATCCGATGTCCAGCGCCCGCTGCTTGAGAGCGTGTCTCAGTTCCATCTGCAACTCATACTGCCGGGCCGCACTGCAAAACACAAGGGCAGGCGCAATGCCGCGCCTCCGCTGAGGCGATTTCGTGCTATCCTCTCGCCCCATCGGCAGGTAATTCCTGCGTTATCTCTTCGAGAAGGTGCGCTTATGTTCATCCCTCAGGTATACGCCGTGGCTCTGGTGATGATGATCCTCAGCATGTTCTGCTGGGGAAGCTGGGCCAACACACAGAAACTCTGCAAGAATTGGCGCTTCGAACTCTTCTACTGGGATTATGTCTGGGGCATTCTGCTCTGCGCCTTGATAATCGGGCTGACGCTCGGGCGCACCGATGCCGCGAGCCCTGACAGCTTCTTTCAGAACCTTGCTTCGGCAGATTCGGCGCACATCGCCTACGCCTTCTTCGGCGGGATCGTCTTCAACCTCGCCAACATTCTGATCGTCGCGGCGATCGCGATTGCCGGGCTAGCGGTGGCATTTCCGGTGGGCATCGGATTGGCACTGGTGATCGGCTCGGTGCTCAACTACATCATCACCCCCAAGGGAAATCCTCTGATGCTTTTTGGCGGCATCAGCCTGGTATGTGTGGCAATCGTCCTCGACGCGCTCGCCTATCGCAAGATTTCGAGCGATGTCAAGGTTTCGAAGAAAGGCATCGTGGTATGTCTGCTGGGCGGATTCGGAATGGGCTTGTTCTACCCATTCGTCGCCAAGGCGCTCTCCGGTGCGAATCATCTCGGACCTTACACCGTCGCTTTCATCTTTGCCCTGGGCATCGTTACCAGCACCATTCCGCTGAACTACATCTTCATGCGCCGGCCGGTGGCGGGACCGCCGGTCGCGATGGCCGATTACTTCCGAGGCACCCGCGCGTTGCATTTCTGGGGCATTTGCGGCGGCACCGTCTGGGCGGTCGGAACGATTTCAAACTTCGTCGCATCCTACGCCCAGATGGTGGGGCCGGCAACATCTTACGCGCTCGGCCAGGGCGCAACCATGGTGGGTGCGATCTGGGGCGTGTTCGTGTGGAAGGAATTCAAGGGCGCAGGGCCGGACACGAAACGTTTGCTGGCCTTGATGTTCCTCTTCTTCATCATCGGCCTGACGTGCGTAGCGCTGGCACCGGTGGTGAAGAGCAGTTGACAGTCAACAGTCGACGGCGCAGGGCCGGACACGAAACGTTTGCTGGCCTTGATGTTCCTCTTCTTCATCATCGGCCTGACGTGCGTAGCGCTGGCACCGGTGGTGAAGAGCAGTTGACAGTCAACAGTCGACAGTTGACAGCTCAGAAGCAGGATTCAAGAACCCATTCATGGAGTTGCCGATGCGTAGAGCAAGATTCTTCCCCGCGGTTTTCGCGTTTCTCGCCACGATGAGTTTTGCGACACCTTCTGAAAAGATTCCCGTCCTGCTCGACACCGACATCGGCACAGACGTGGACGACGCGTTCGCGCTGGCATTGATTCTCCGCAGCCCCGAGCTCGACCTCCTCGCCGTGACCACCGTGGCGGGCGACACGCAGGCGCGCGCGCGGCTGGCAGCGAAGATGCTCCACGAAGCGGGAAGGTCCAACGTCCCCGTGGCCGCCGGTGAGCGAGGCCCGTCGCAGCCCATCGACCAGACGCGCTGGGCGGACGGCTTTGCGGGCCCACCGCTGGTCAAGGAGAAGGCCGTCGATTTAATGCGGCGCGAGATCGAGCGCCGCCCGGGAGAAGTCACGCTGGTGGCGATTGGAGAACTCACCAACGTGGCCGCGCTACTCAAAAGCGATCCCTCCATTGGCAAGAAGATCAAACGCATTGCGCTCATGGGCGGAGCGATTGCGCACGGCTACGGCCAGGACCTCAAGCCCGCCGCGGAGTGGAATATAAAATCGAATCCCGCCGCCGCGCAGGTCGTCTTCTCTTCCGGCGTCCCGATTCTCATGGCGCCGCTCGACGTCACCGCCATGCTGCAACTCGACGCCGCCGCGCGCCATCGCATCTTCACGCGCCTGACTCCCACCACAAACGCCCTGGCGCTCCTCTATAACCTCTGGGGGCAGGAGACGCCCACGCTCTTTGACCCCATGGCCGTGGCCATGCTCATCGATCCGAGCTTGTGTGAAGTGAAGGAACTGGCAGTGGAAGTTGACGGGCAGGGTTTTACGCGCGTCGCAGAAGGAAAGCCCCCCAATGCCAGAGTCGGCATGCGGACTGATACGGCAAAATTCTTCCAGTTCTATCTGCAGCGCGTGGCGCCCCTGTAAGGGCGCTGCTCGCATCGTCCGTCGGCTGACGGACAAGCCCCGCCCCTACCTGTACGGCGCGAGCTTGGCGTCAATGCGATCGTGGATCCAGTGCGGGTCCCACCACTCGACCGGATTCACGGGAATCCCATCCAGCAGCATGGTGAAGTGAAGATGGTCACCGCCGGCGAGGCCGGTCTGGCCGCTGTGGGCGATGGTCTGGCCGCGCCGCACGTTGTCTCCCGGCTTGACCTCCATCGAGCTCAAGTGCGCGTAGAGGCTTTGCAGGCCGCAGCCGTGGTCGATGATCACTGTGTTGCCGTAAATCCCCAAGAAGCCCGCGTGCACCACCACGCCGTCATTCGCCGCCACTACCGGCGTGTGCTCAACGACGGCGAGATCGAACCCCAGGTGAGTCTGATGATCCACGACTTCGCCGTCGTAAACGTAAGTGCGATAGTCGGCAAACGACGCTTCTACTTTGGAATTTCCAAGTTGAATGAAGGGCTGCCCCCAGAGAAAGCGGGGTGCAGTCTTCTGTGAGAAGGCAATCAGTTCTCGCGCGTTCGCTTGGCGAAGCTGGCCGTTGACGAGCAGGAAATTCTTCAGCAAACTGCCCTGATCCTCAAGCCCCGGGGTCTGACTCAGGATGGGCGCCACAACGCGCGACATGAAATCGTCGCTTAGCTGAATCCTGTCGGAGCGGAACTGCTTGGGAAACACCCGATAGGTGAAGTTGCTGACCGTTTCATTTCCCGCGTCGTCGCGCGCCACGATGCGCGCTGGCGTCGAGGGATCGACGTTCCAGATGTAGGCAAAGAGGCAGAGCCTCGTCTCCGGCGCTGATTCCTTCACCGGCCAGCTCGGAAAGAAGAAATCGCCCACTTTGACGCCGGACTCCGTCGTGCCCGGGGAAACTTTGAAGACCACGAGTTCCGACCCGCCCTGATTGACGTAGTGCGGGAAGCTGAGCACCTGCACTTGCGGCGGTGCGAAGCGCACGGGGAGATCGAGCCGCAACTCACTTTGACCGCCGCGGAAGAAACGCCCCCAGGAATCGTTGCTGGCAACGACGCGCAACGTGGCGCGGCCTTCCTGGAGGTTGGGAATCTCCTTGCGCCCGGCGCGTCCGCTGTAAACAGCCCGGCTTTCACTGCGGGCCCAGAATTTCCAGCTGGGTGCTTCGCGACCCGGCTCCGGCCCGCCGGCGAGCGGCAGGGCGAACGTTCGCCCACCCTGGGTCAATTCCATTGCCACGGCCTTGATTCGGTGCTTGGCGTCGTGCACCTCGATCTCCACCGGCGTGCTCTGGCCGATGCCCTTGACCTGGCCTCGAAGCTGCATCGTGGGGGCGGACCTGTCCAGCACCTTGCCGACAAGCAGCACCAGAACGAGCACAAACAGGACCAGAAGAAAAGCGAGGCCCTTCCCCATCCCTGCCTCGGATTGTTGATGAAGCTTGCGCAAAGCCTGAACCTCCGCGAGACGGATTCGAGCCCCTATTGGACGACGCGCCGCAAATAGCGCCCTTACACGCTCACACGTGTCAGGAAACCGTTCCGCCTTCGAGAATACCTGCTTCGGGAGCGCGCTGACGACGGAAATCTATGCGGCGTGTTCGCGCGCCTTGCGGACGTTGGCGACATCTCCCATAACGATCAGGACATCATTGGCCGCAAGCACTGTATCGCCCTGGGGATTGTATTGGGTTTCGCCGCTCGCCCTGCGCACGGCCAACGCCAGCAACTCGTGGCGACGGTGGATTTCCGTGTCGCGGATGGCCTTGCCGACCCAGGGGGAGTCCTTCCCCACGACGATTTCTTCCACGCGCAGGGTCTTGGATTCCTCGCGCAGCATGAGGTCCAGGAAGTTGACGACGTGGGGGCGGATGAGCTCGGAGGCCATGCGCATGCCCCCGATCATGTTGGGCGAGACCGAGACGGAGGCTCCGGCGCGCGTCATCTTCTCGCCCATGCGGCCGTCCACGCAGCGCGCCACGATGCGAATGGTGGAATTCATCTGGCGCGCCGTGACGGTGACCATCAGGTTGTCCTTGTCGTCGGGGAGCACCGTGGCCAGTCCCTGCGCACGCGCGATGCCCGCCGTCTCCAACACCTCTTCGTCCGCCGCTTCGCCGGGCAAGGCGGGGAATTCCCCCAGATGCCGGATCTTCCCCAGCCGCTCCTCGTCGTGGTCGATGACCACAAACGGGGTGCCGGCCTTGAGGAGTTCCTGCACGACGTGATAGGCGGTCTCGCCCGCGCCGCAAATGATGAAATGGTTCTGCATATCGCGGATTTGCTTCAGCATCTTGCGTCTCCGAAAAATATCTTTGAGTTCGCCCTCCACGATGAAGGCTGTGGCCGTCGAGAACACGTAGAGCATGACTCCGATGCCCACCAGGATGACGAACATGTTGAAGATACGTAGGGCGGGATGAACGTTGGTATCAACGACCTCGCCATAGCCGACGGTGGCCACGGTGATCACCGCCATGTAAATCGCGTTGAGCGGGGTGACCTCCGGCCCGCCCAGCAGGCGATACCCGAGCGCCGCCAGCATCACGATGATGAGCAGCACGAGCAGGCTCATGAAGAGTTGGCGTCGTAGAGTCATGGTGGGCGATTCACAGGCTAAACGTGCAAGGGTCGTATCTTATCACAGCCGGTAGAGGCGCTGACGCGCCCTCGGCGGAGCCCGACCCCATCCCGCTTCCGGCTATCACGGCTCAGGGACGCAGGTGCTTCCGGTATTGCTCCGCCAGATAGTGGTCGGTCATGCCGGCGAGGTAGTCGCACACGACGCGGTGGAGCGGCTCCTGCGGCGCCTTGGCGGCGTGGGTGGGTGGCAGACTGCGCGGGTGATCCATGAAATAGCGGAAGAGCCCCTCCACCGATTGCACAATCGCCTGGCGTTCGGCGCGAAGCTTGGGATGGGAATAGAGTTTCTGGAAGAGGAAGGCTTTCAGGCGGCGATTCTCGCGCGCCATCGGGCTGCCCAGGCCGGCCAGCCGCTCCGGCTGCCTCCGCACCGACTCCGCCGAATCGACGCCCGTCTCGCGCAGGCGCGCGCGCGTCGACTCAATCAGATCGGTCACCAGCGCATCGAGGAGGCGCTTCAGAGTCTCGTTGAAGCGCAGCTTCTCCAGCGCGGCGGGGTGCTCCTTCTCAAGGGGCCGGTAGAAGCGCTCGAAGAGCGGCACGGCGTCGCGCATCTGCCTGAGCGTCAGCAGCTTCGATTCGTAGCCGTCGTCGAGGTCAGCGCAGTTGTAGGCGATCTCATCCGCCACGTCGATTAACTGCGCTTCCAGCGCCGGCCGCTCGGAAAGGCGGTATTCGCGCAGTTCCGGATGCGTTGCCGGATCGTAGTCGCGCGAGTGCTTGATGATGCCTTCGCGGACTTCGAAGGTGAGATTGAGGCCGGGGAAATTCACGTACTTCTGCTCAAAATTCTCCACGATGCGCAGGGCGTGGAGGTTGTGGTCGAAGCGCTCTCCGTGTTCCCGCATCAGCCGGTCGAGCACTTCCTCGCCCGAGTGCCCGTAGGGCGGATGCCCCACGTCGTGCACCAGCGCCAGCGCTTCCACCAGGTCGGTGTTCAGCCCCAGCGTTCTCCCCACGGTGCGGCTGATCTGCGCCACCTCCAGGGTGTGCGTCAGGCGGGTGCGGAAGTGGTCGGAATAACGGCGGGTGAAGACCTGCGTCTTGTATTCCAGACGCCGGAAGGCGCGCGCATGAATGATGCGGTCGCGATCGCGCTCGTAAGCGTTGCGGTAGGGATGCGCCGGCTCGGCATACTTCCGTCCCCGCGAGTCCTCCACCCGCATGGCGTAGCTGGCGAGTTTCTGCCCGCCCGGCGAGGCCATCGGTTCCCCCTTTCCCTCTCCAGCGCCGACTATAGCACACCGAGAATGTGGGATTTGAGATTTGGGATTTCGGCAACGTAGGACGCGACGCGATCCTCGGTTCGGCCCCGAACTCTAGGGTACAGGACCTGCGGCATCTCCGAGGGCGTGCTTCGCCATTCGCCGCCAGTCAATCTGCTATAATGCGCTGGTCTTCCTGGATCAGATGAAGACCGTGGCGAAGTGAATTCGCCGCTAACGCAAGCCACACGGCCGCGGTCTCGCGGGGAGATTCGCAAGGGCTGCATGTCGGGAATCATCGGATACATTGGCAACAAGCGGGTGGTGCCGGTGCTGCTGGAAGGGTTGCAGCGGCTGCAGTACCGTGGCTACGACTCGGCGGGCATTGCCGTGATTCGGGAAGGCCACCTGGAAATCCGCCGCGCCACCGGCAAGCTGCGCAATCTGGAAGAGGTCATTCGCCTCAATCCCATGGACGGGACGTATGGGATCGGGCACACGCGCTGGGCGACCCACGGCGCGCCCACCGAAGAGAACGCCCACCCGCACCGCGACTGCCGCGGGACGGTCGTCGTCGTGCACAACGGCATCATTGAGAATTATCTGGAGCTGAAAAACCAGCTCGCTTCGGAAGGGCACAAGTTCACCACCGAAACCGACACCGAGGTGATCGCTCACCTCATCGAGAAACATCTCGATGGCGCCGCGGCAGGGTCGCTGGAAGAGGCAGTGCGCGCCGCCGTACGCGAGCTCACGGGAGTCTTTGCGCTCGCTATCATTTCCACCCGCGACGCCAACAAGATTGTCGCCGTGCGCCAGGGGCCGCCGGCCGTCATCGGTCTCGGCAGGGACGAGTACTTCGTCGCCAGCGACGTCCCGGCGATCCTCTACCACACGCGCGATCTCTTCTTCATGGCCGACGGCGACCTCGCGGTGCTCTCGCCGCACGGGGTGAAGCTGACGGATTTCGCGGGCAAGCCGGTCGCGCGCCGCGTCCAGCACATCACCTGGGATCCCATCCTCGCCGAGAAGGGCGGCTTCCGGCACTTCACCCTCAAGGAGATTTACGAACAGCCGCGCGCCGTGCGCGACACGATGCTGGGCCGCATCTCCCCGGAGACCGGCCAGGTCTTCCTCGATGAAATGGAAATCACCGAGGAGGAGTTCCGGGCGTTTCGCGAAATCAAAATCGTGGCCGCCGGAACTTCGCGCCACGCCGCCCTGGCGGGCAAGGTGATGATCGAGCGCCTGGCGCGCGTGCCCGTCGAGGTGGACTACGCCTCGGAGTTCCGCCACCGCGACCCCCTCGTCGATCCCCGAACCTTGACCATCCTCATCACACAGTCCGGGGAAACCGCGGACACCATCGCCGCGCAGCGCGAGGCGCAATCCAAAGGCTCGAAGACGCTCGCCATCTGCAACGTACTGGGCAGCATGGTGCCCCGCGAGGCGCACGGGACCATCTACACGCACGCCGGACCCGAAATCGGCATCGCCTCGACAAAGACCTTTACCGCGCAGCTGACGGCGATCGTCCTGTTTTCCGTTTACCTCGGCCAGACGCGCGGCGTGCTGCCGCCCGACGACGCTAAGAAGCTGCTGATAGCGCTCACGGGAATCCCCAAGCATCTCGAAACCGTCTTGCAGAAGGACGAGGAGATCGAGGATCTGGCGAGGTTGTTCTACCGTTCGTCGGATTTCATTTTCCTGGGGCGCGGCGTGCACTTCCCGGTGGCCCTCGAGGGCGCACTCAAGATGAAGAAGCTCTCGTACATCCCCGCCGAGGCTTATCCGTCGGGCGAGATGAAGCACGGCCCGCACGCGCTCATCGCCGATGGCCTGCCCGTCGTTGTGAATGCCACCTGCAACTGGGGGTCACCGTATTCGGTGGGGCGCTACGAGAGGACCCTCTCCAACGTCAAGGAGGCCAAAGCGCGCGGGGCTGCCATCATCGCCCTGATCACCGAAGGCGACCAGGAGATGCGCGCCATGGCGGACCACCTCATCGTGCTGCCGCACACGATCGGCATGCTCTCCACGATCCTGGAGGCAGTGCCGCTGCAGCTCCTTGCCTATCACATCGGCGTGCTGCGCGGCTGCGATGTGGACCAGCCGCGCAATCTGGCAAAGTCGGTAACGGTGGAGTAAAAGATCCCGGCGATCCACGGCGGATTACTGGCAGGAAATGATTTCTCCTGTTGTCGGGGAGGGGAGCGGCGCGAAATTGAAACTCATCTACTCCGAAAACTACGACTTAAACCTCGGCAATCACGTTTTCCCTTCGATCAAATACCGTATGATTATGGATCGGTTGCTGCGCGACGGCGCGGCGATGCCGGAAGATGTCATCGAGCCGCCCGCCGCGACCGACGATGATATCGCGCTGGTGCACCACCGCGACTACATCCGCAAGCTGCAAACCGGAAAGCTCTCCTACATTGAAATCCTCCGCCTGGAAATCCCATACTCCCCCGAGCTTGTCCGCGCCGTGTGGCTTTCCGCCGGCGGCTCAATTCTCGCCGCTCGCTTGGCCCTGCACGACGGCGCCTGCGCCAACATCGGGGGGGGATTTCACCACGCCTACCCCGACCACGGCGAAGGATTCTGTGTGTTGAATGATGTCGCCATTGCCATCCGCCGCCTGCAGAAGGAGCAGGCGATCGAGCGTGCCATGACCGTGGATGTGGACGTTCACCAGGGCAACGGCACGGCGGCCATCTTCGCCGGCGACCCGAGTGTCTTCACGCTCTCCATCCATCAGGTCCACAACTACCCGTACCCCAAACCGCCCAGTTCGCTCGATATCAATCTCGGCGACGGCGCCGGCGACGAGGAATACTTGCGGGAACTTGCGGCAGGCCTCGACAAATCGCTCGCCGAATTCCGGCCCCAACTCATCATGTACGTTGCGGGTGCGGACCCGTATCGTGAGGATCAGTTAGGCGGGTTGAAGCTCACTCTCGAAGGGCTGGAGAAACGAGACCGTCTTGTCTTCCAAAAGGCGCGTGGGAAGAATATTCCGGTGGCGGTGACGCTGGCCGGCGGCTACGCCCGGCGCGTCGAAGACACCGTCACCATTCACGCCAACACCATCCGCGTGGCGAAGGAATTCGCCTCGTAGCGCGGGGCTCCAGAGTCTGTGTGATAACCTAACTGTAGCGGCGATGTCCTCATCGCCGGCTCCATCTTTTCAATGACTCGGCGGTCGGAGACCGCCGCGACAGCGCCCGAAATCTGGTTATCGCACACACTCTTCAGCCCGACAAGCCTGCCGTCATGAAGGACGGCGCTACATTAGCTTCTTCTTCAACTCCTTCCACCCAATCAAGGTGACGTGGTTCTCTTCCAGCACCTTTTTGAATTCCGGGCTCGTGACGGCGTTGAAGTCCCGCTGCCGCCAGGCGCTGCCAAAGGCGGGGTGGTCGAGGGCCACCGCCTGCAATTCCGCATCGTCGTAGCCAAGATGCACGATCACTTCCGTCACTCCCGGCTTGAGCGCTCCCACCACGCCGGCGTAATACGCCAGCCAATCCTCCGGTTTGACGTGCTCGTCGGCCATGAAGAATCCGTCGAGGAGGAAACCGCTCTGTTCGGCGGCAGCGAGGAGCTCGGGGGGTGCGTTCGGAATGCGCGGCGCAAAGAAGGGAATCTGCGATTCCCGAGCCACCTTGACGTAAGCCGCGAAAAAGGCGGGGCTCGCAAACAATGTTCCCATGTGGCAATCGAGGTGGGTGGGTTTCAACCCCGACCTGATCGCCAGTTCAAGCTGGGCACGGACCTCGCGTTCCACCTCTTCCGGCTGGGCGTGCTTCACGACCGCTGGCACGTCGGGCCAGAGATAGCCCAGTTCATCCAACAGTCCGCGCACCTGATCCTTCGAGGCGACCGGACCCCAACGATAGTATTTCCACTCGCTGGTATGCGTCAGGTGGAGGCCGATGTCGTGCTCCGGATGCTGGCGGGCGTAAGCGGCGACTTCGGAAAACCACGGTGCGGGCGCCATGGCGCTCGCCGACGTGATGGCACCGCGCTGGAAGGCCTCGAAGCTGGCGCCGTCCACGGCATGCGCCAATCCAAGATCGTCCGCGTGAATGATCAACAGCTTCGCATCGCGCGCGTAGCCGAGCCGCTCGGCGAGGGTTTTCGTCTGCGCGAGTACCGCGCCCTCCATGCACCACAGCAGCGCGGCAATGAAGAAAATGCCTCTTCTCAGGACCTGGTGTCTGACCACGGCTCACCTCCGCTTGCAGAGGCGCAGCTTACCACGGGAAGAGGGAAGGTTAATTATGTATCTGGATCAGGTGGGTATTGAGAGACCCGGTGCGATAGCCCTCCAGGTCCAGGGTGACGAACTTGAAGCCGAGGGCTTTGAAAATGTCCGCAAACTTCTGCGCCATCTCGGGCGAGAGGGCGCGCGGTAATTCTTCCGCCGCGATTTCGATGCGCACCAGATCTTCGTGGTAGCGAACCCGCATCTGCCGGAAACCCAGCTCGCGCAGCGCCTCTTCGCCCCGCTCGACGATCCTGAGGCGCTCCGGTGTGACCTCAATTCCGTAGGCGATGCGGGACGAAAGGCAGGCGCTGGCAGGACGATTCCACACCGGGACGTCGGCGCGCCGGGCGAGTTCGCGGATGTCTGCCTTGGTAAGCCCCGCGTCGAGGAGCGGCGCAAGGACCTGATGATTGCGCGCGGCGCGCTGCCCCGGGCGCCAGTCGCCCTGATCGTCCAGGTTCACGCCGTAAGCCACGGCGGCAAAGCCGCGACGCGCGGCCATCTCATCGAGCTTGTCAAATAGCTCGTCCTTGCAGAAGAAGCAACGGTCGGGATTGTTGGCGCGATAGGAAGGGTTCGAGAGTTCGTCGGTTTCGATGAATTCGTGCGGCAAGCCGAAGCGCGCGACGCACGCTTCCGCCTCGCGCCGGTCGCGCGCGGAGTAACTGGCGCTGAGCGCCGTTACGGCCAGCATCCGGTCGCCCAGCGCCCGATGCGCCGCATACGCCAGGTACGCCGAATCCACCCCGCCGGAGTAGGCCACGATCAGCGCCGGAACGCGCCCAAGCTGTTCGGAGAGGCGTTGCTCTTTGCTCTCGAGTTCACCCATAAATCTGGCCCTGAAAGCTTAGGATAGCGCGCGGTGGACCCCAATGACAAGTAAGGGGGCAGTCCGCCGGCTGGCGGACGCCCCCACAGTTACTTAATATCGACCCAGATTCCGGCGCTACTGAATGAGCGGCGGCGGCGACGGCCCGCCGTTGGTTTCGCTATTCACCAGGCAGGCGGCAGCGACTTGATCCCCTTCTTCCAGGTTGATCAGCCGCACCCCTTGCGCGGAGCGTCCCGACTCGCGGATTTCGCTCGCATCGAGCCGGGCGATCTTGCCTTGGGCGCTGATAATCATGACTTCCGACTCTTCGGTGACGCTCAGGACGCCCACGACTTTGCCGTTGCGCTCGACGGTTTTGACGTTGATGACGCCCTTGCCGGCCCGCGATTGCAGACGGTATTCGGTGATTTGCGTGCGCTTGCCATAGCCTTTCTCGGTGACGGAGAGGATCAGCTCTTTCTCGCCCACGATTTCCATGCCCACGATGTAGTCGCCCTCATGCAGGTCCATGGCGTTGACGCCGTAAGCCTGGCGGCCCATGTCGCGCACGTCGCTCTCGGGGAAGCGGATGGCCATGCCTTCGTGGGTGGCGAGGAAAATCGTTTCGCGGCCAGTGGTGAGTTGGGCATCGATCAGTTCATCCTTCTCCTCGATCCCCATAGCGATGATGCCGCGCGCCATGGGGTTGGAGAATTCCGCCAGGCGCGTCTTCTTGATGACGCCTTGACGCGTGACCAGCACGACGTAGCCTTCCGCGGCGAACGTCTCCCCCTCCACCGTTACATCCTTGGGCTCGTCGGGCAATTGCTTGACCGCCACCATCGCCGCCACTTTCTCCTTGGGCGCGAGGTTCACGAGGTTGACGATGTTTTTCCCGCGGCCCGCCGCCCCCACGTCGGGAATCTCATAGACCTTCAGCCAGTGGACGCGGCCGCTGCTCGTGAACACCAGGATGTAACTGTGCGTCGAAGCAATGAAGAGGTGCTCGACAAAGTCCTCCTCGCGCGTCTTCATCCCCAGGCGCCCCTTGCCGCCGCGCGACTGCTGCCGGTAGGTCGAAACCGGCGTGCGTTTCATGTAGCCGGAGTGCGAAACGGTGATCACTACGTCTTCCACCGTGATTAGATCTTCGAGCTTGATTTCCGCCTGCTCCTCGATGATCTCGGTGCGGCGCAGATCGCCATAGGTCTTCTGCACTTCCTTGAGCTCCTCGACGATCAACTTCTTGAGGACCTTCTCGCTCGCCAGGATTTCGCGGTATTCGGCGATCTTCTTCTCGAGCTCGTCGTACTCCCCCTGGATCTTCTCCCGCTCCATCGCGGTCAGGCGCTGCAACTGCATCTCGAGGATGGCCTGCGCCTGGCGCTCGCTGAACTCGAAGCGCTCCATTAACCCTTCGCGCGCCTCCTTGGGCGTCTTGGAAGCGCGGATCAGTTTGATGATGGCGTCGAGATGCAGGAGGGCCTTGAGGAATCCTTCCAGGATGTGGGCGCGTTCGAGCGCCTTGCGCAGCTCGTAGGCGGTGCGCCGGCGGACCACGTTGACGCGGTGATCGATGAAGAGCTGGATCGCCTCGACGAGCGAGAGCGTGCGCGGCTGGCCGTTGACGATGGCCAGCATAATCATGCCGAAGGTCTCCTGCAGCTGGGTGTGCTTATAAAGATTGTTGAGGATGACTTCCGGCTGCTCGCCGCGCTTCAGCTCGATGACGATGCGCATCCCGTCGCGGTCGCTTTCGTCGCGGACGTCGGAGATGCCTTCAATCTTCTTGTCCTGGACGAGTTCCGCGATGCGCTCAATGGTCTTGGATTTGTTGACCTGGAAAGGAATCTCGGTGATGACGATCTGCTGCTTTTCCTTGGTCGGCCGCTCGATGGCCGCCTTGGCGCGCATGGTAAATTGCCCGCGCCCCGTTTCGTAAGCCGACTTGATGCCGCTGCGGCCGTAGATGTAGGCGGCGGTGGGAAAATCCGGGCCGGGGACGAGCGAAAGCACTTCGTCGATCGTGGCATTGGGCCGGTTGATGAGCAGAATCGTCGCCTCGATGATCTCGGTGAGGTTGTGGGGCGGAATCTTGGTGGCCATGCCCACTGCGATGCCATCCGACCCGTTGACGAGGAGATTGGGCACCTTGGTGGGGAGGACCGTGGGCTCTTCCGTGGACTCGTCGAAGTTGGGAACGAAATCGACGGTGTCCTTGTCCATGTCCGCAAGGAGCTCTTCCGCCAGGCGCGAGAGCCGGCACTCCGTGTACCGGTAGGCTGCGGCGGGATCGCCATCCACCGAGCCGAAATTCCCTTGGCCGTCGATGAGCGGGTAGCGCATGTTGAAGTCCTGCGCCATGCGCACCATCGTGTCGTAGACAGCCGCGTCGCCGTGGGGGTGATACTTCTTGATGACCTCGCCCACCACGCCCGCGCACTTGATGTAGCGCTTGTCGGCGGTGATCCCTTCCTTGTACATCGCGTAGAGGATGCGGCGATGGACGGGCTTGAGGCCGTCGCGAATGTCGGGGAGCGCGCGCCCGATAATCACGCTCATCGCGTAGTCGAGATACGACGCCCGCATCTCGTCTTCAATGTTGACGGGCCTTTCCCGCGTCGGCTTGATCTGTTCCTGGTCACCCATGAATCTTCCTTAAGAGTACGGACGAAGTACTTGCCCGCGAATCCTCCCGTGAATCGCCGTTAGATATCGAGATTCTTGACCTCAAGGGCGTTTTCCTGGATGAACTGGCGGCGGGGCTCGACGCTGTCGCCCATGAGCACGGTGAAGATCGAATCGGCTTCGACCTGATCCTCGACCCGCACCTGCAACAGCGTGCGCTGTTCGGCATCCATGGTGGTTTCCCAGAGCTGGTTGGGATTCATCTCGCCCAGTCCCTTAAAGCGCTGCACCGTGAAAGCCTTTTTCCCCACCGCCATCACGTGCTCGAGCAGTAGCACCCGGTTCTCGATGGTGATCTGGGTCCCATTGGTGGAGAGCACAAAGGGCGGCTTGTCGAAGCTCCGCACGCGCTTGTGCAGATCGAGCAGGCGGCGGTAATCGGCGCTGGAAACCTGTTCCCAGTCGATGGTCCGCTCCGCCAGCGTTTCGGTGGAGTAGGCCAGCGTGTACAGATTGTGCTCTTCATCCAGTTTGACCGCCGTCTTGAAGCCTTGCTCTTTCAAGTCCTTGGCAATGGCGTCCAGCTTGGTTTCATCTTCCAGCTCCATCTTCTTACCCAGCTCGGCCTTGAGCATGGCATTGACGGGCCGCGCATCGCCGAATCGTTTCTCCAGCTTGGCGAAGATCTCCACGTATTCCGCCAGCGCCATCAAGAAGTTCGTCAGGTCGCCACCTTCCAGCTTGCTCTTCTTCGCGCCGTCGGCGATCTCGACCGAGTGGTCCTCCGTGGCGCGTCGCATCACCTCGCGGCGGAACTCTTTCTCGTCGTGGATGTACTGGACCTTCTTCCCCTTCCGGATGAGATAAAGCGGCGGCTGGGCGATGAAGACATGCCCGCGCTCGACGAGCTCCGGCATCTGGCGATAGAAAAACGTGAGGAGCAGGGTGCGAATGTGTGAGCCGTCCACGTCGGCATCGGTCATGATGATGACCTTGCCGTAGCGGAGTTTCGCGACGTCGAAATCATCCTTGCCGATGCCCGTGCCGAGGGCCGTAATGAGCGCGCGGATTTCCTCGTGCGAGAGCATTTTGTCGGGACGCGCCTTCTCGACGTTCAGGATTTTCCCGCGCAGCGGAAGGATGGCCTGGTAGCGGCGGTCGCGGCCCTGCTTGGCGGAGCCGCCGGCGGAGTCGCCCTCCACCAGGAACAATTCGCAGCGCTGCGGGTCGCGCTCCTGGCAATCGGCGAGCTTGCCGGGCAGGCCACCCGAGTCAAGCGCCCCTTTGCGGCGCGTCAGCTCACGCGCCTTGCGCGCTGCCTCCCGCGCGCGCGACGCGTCAATCGCCTTGCCGCAGACCTTGCGGCCCGCGGTGGGGTTCTTCTCAAAGTGCTCCATGAGCTTCTCGTAGACGAAGCTCGCGACGGTGCTCTGAATATCGCTGTTGAGCTTGCCCTTGGTCTGCCCTTCGAACTGCGGCTGGGGCAGCTTGACACTGATTACCGCCACTAGGCCTTCGCGGACGTCCTCGCCCTGAAGGTTCTCTTTCACGTCCTTGAAGAGGCCCTGGTTCTGGCCGAATTGATTGATGGCACGCGTCAGGGCGGAGCGGAAGCCCGAAAGATGCGTCCCACCATCCACCGTGTTGATGTTATTGGCGAAGGAAAAAACCGTTTCCGAATACGCGTCGTTGTACTGGACGGCGAATTCGATGTGAACGTCAGCGCGGTCAGCTTCGGCGTAAATCGGCTGCGAGTGCAGCACATCCTTGTTTTTGTTGAGGTGCTTGATGAACTCGCTGATCCCGCCCGTGTAGTGAAACTCCGCCTGCTTGTTGCTGCGCTCGTCCTTGAGGCGGATGGTTAGGCCTTTGTTGAGGAACGAGAGTTCGCGCAATCGCTGCGCCAGCGTGTCGTAGTTGAATTCGATACCGTCAAATATCTTGGCGTCGGGCAGGAAGGTGACTTTGGTTCCGCGTCTCTCGGTCTTGCCTCGTTTCTTCAGCGAATCGAGAGGCTTGCCGCGTTCGTAGGATTGCTCCCAGGTGAACCCATCGCGCCAGATTTCGAGATCCAGCCATTCCGAAAGGGCGTTCACGACCGAGACGCCGACGCCGTGCAGTCCCCCCGAAACCTTGTAGCTCTGCGTATCGAACTTTCCGCCAGCATGCAGGACGGTCATCACGACTTCGGCGGCGGACCTGCCTTCCTCCTTGTGCATGTCCACGGGGATACCGCGCCCGTTATCCACCACGGTGACGGAGTTGTCGGTATGCACCGTTACATCGACGCGGTCGCAATAGCCCGCCAGCGCTTCATCGACAGCGTTGTCGACGACTTCCCACACCAGGTGGTGGAGGCCCATTTGGCCTGTTGAGCCAACGTACATTGCGGGCCGCTTGCGCACGGCCTCCAGATCCCCCAGAACCTTGATGCTCGCTGCGTCGTAGACTTCACTCGCGTTGTTGTTCGCAACTTTCTCTTTTGCCACGCTGCCTTCTTCCTCCCCGAAATCCGCCTTACGCAGAAAGACCGACAGGGAAAGCTAAGCCCTGCCGGTCCCAAATCTCCTCAAAACCCCAATACATTTCAGTCTGGCGAAAGAGTTTACTTGCACGAGCATCCTAGCTAAGAACTGGACTCAGATCCGCATGGGCATAATGACGTAGCGGTAGCGCAAAGCATCCTCGCTGGCGGGGCGAAGTTGACCCGCGCTCTGCTCATCCTTGAGCTCGAGGCGAACTTTGCCGCCGCTGCCCACGACATCCAGGAAGTCGAGTAGGTACTGGTAGTTGAATCCAATCTGGAGCGGCTCGCCGCTGTAGGCAGCGTCCAAGGTCTCGTGCGCTTCCCCGTACTCGCCGCTCGAGGAGAAGATTTCTAACTTGTCCTTATCGACCTGAACTCGAATGGCGCGCGATCGCTCGTCGGCGAGGAGCGCGACGCGCCGGACGGCGGCGGTTAGGAAATCCCGGTCGAGTTCGATGACGCGATTGTTCTCGCGCGGCAGGACAGCCTCGTAATTAGGAAATTGGCCGGTGAGCATCCGCGAAATTAGAACCCGCTCTCCCACGGAGAAGAAGAGATGGCTCTCGTCCTTGGCAAAGGCCACCTCGCTGCTTTCCTCTGCTTCGGTCAGCAGCTTCAGCAGTTCCCCCATCGCCTTTTTGGGCACCAAGACGCGCAACTCGTTCGATAAGCCGGGAATCTTCACCTCACGCTCAACCAGCGCCAACCGATGGCCATCTGTCGCCACCATGGACACGCTCTCAGGTTTCAGTAGTAAGAGTGCACCATTAAGTGTGTAGCGAGACTCCTCGCTGGAAATGGCAAAGATGGTTTTCTGAACCAGTCCTGTCAGTGCGCCGACGGGGATTGTTGTTAATGCCTTGGGAACGGCGGGTAGGACTGGGAAATTATCTCTCGCCATCCCCACCAACTTAAAGGAGCTGCGCTCGCAATTCAGTTGCACCCAGTGGTTCTCCAGGATTTTGAGGCGCACCTCCGCGTCTGGGAGGGAGCGGACAATCTCCAGCAGCCGCTTGGCAGGAACCGTCCCAGCGCCGTCTTTTTTGACCTTCGCGGCGCATGCGCAACGCAGCCCGAGCTCCAAGTCGGTCGCGCTGATGCGAAGACTCGAACCCTCAAATTCCAAGAGTAGGTTGGAGAGGATGGGAATGGTTGTCTTCCGCTCCACAACCCCCTGCGTAAGACTCAACTCTCGGAGCAAATCCAACTTCTTCGCTGAAAACTCCATAGATTGGCATCCCTATAATCTAAGTATTTTACCAGTAGAGCCTGTGAATGTGTGGAAAATCTGCAAAAACGCTCATCCCAAAAGACTTATCAGATGACACATAAGCGACGTTTCCACATACTTTGGGCTTAGTCTGTGACCCGTTGGGGGCAGGCAGAACATCCACAAAGGGGGCTGCATGCCCGCAACTTATGAAAAACGGCTAACCCTAACTCAGACTATCACTAAGCTTGTTGATAAGCCTGTTTAAATCGCGGTCGGACTTCCTCGCTTCCGTGATCTTACCGATGGAATGTAGAACTGTAGTGTGGTGCTTGCCCCCAAATTCCCGCCCGATCTGGGGTAGAGACGCGGGGGTCAACTCCTTTGCCATGTACATGGCAATCTGCCGCGGATACGCAACGGCACGGCTGTTATTCTTCGCCTTTAATTGGGAGAGGCTCAGACCGAATTCCCGGCAGACCACGCGCTGGATATTTTCAATTGATACGTGGCGCTCGTCCGAGTCCACCAAATTCTTGAGGTGATGCTGGGCCATCGCCAGGGTGATCTCGTCGCCCGTCAGCGAGGAATACGCAATCAGGCGAGTCAGGGCGCCCTCCAGATCGCGCACGCTGGACTTGATATTACTAGCGATGAAGTGAGCGACGCTATCGGGCACGTTGACGCCCTGTGCTTCTCCTTTCTTTCCCAGAATGGCAAGCTTAGTTTCCAGATCCGGGGCCTGAAGGTCGGCGGTCAACCCCCAGGCAAATCGCGAACGTAGGCGCTCCTCGAGGCCAGTGATCTCCTTGGGCGGGCAGTCACTCGAGATCACCACTTGCTTTTGCGCTTCGTACAGGGTGTTGAAAGTATGGAAGAACTCCTCCTGAGTCCGCTCTTTGCCAGAGATAAACTCAATGTCGTCGATCAGGAGGATGTCGACATTGCGGTACTTCTCCCGGAAGGAAACCATGCGGTCGAAGCGCAGGGAATTAACGACCTCGTTGGTAAATTGCTCGGAGGAGACATAAGCTAGGCGCATCTCTTTCCAGTTCTTCTTGATAGCGTGGCCGACCGCCTGCATCAAGTGGGTCTTTCCGAGCCCCACCCCACCGTACAGGAAGAGCGGGTTGTAAGCCTTGGAGGGCGCCTCTGCCACAGCGCGGGCCGCGGCGTGCGCAAACTGGTTGCACGAGCCCACGACAAAAGTTTCAAAAGTGTAGCGGGGATTGAGTTGGTGTTCCACCGAATCAAAGTCAAGCTTTCCTTGCACGGCTTTCGGCTCCCCATTCTCGGGCGACTTACGCTCCGCGTTTTCTTCCAGGACATAGGAGATCTCGCGCAGTCCCGTCGGTGATTTCCCCAAGGCATCCTGGATGAATTGACTGTAATGTTCCTGGATCCAGTCCTGGAACTCGCGATTAGGAACGCGCACGAAGAGAGTAGTCCCGGCGACATGACTGAAGCGCGTGGGCCGCAGCCAAGTCTGGTAACTCTGCGGGTTGACCTTGGTTTTGAGAACGCTCAGGACTTCATGCCAGACATTCATGGTCTTCCGCAGGGGAACAAAATTGCGGCGCCCTCTTGCCTCGGTGCACGTCTGGGAGCCTCCTGCTGAGGGCCGCTGCCGGAGAACCCGGGCGCGCCCGCCCCGCTGAGGGAGCTCACTCCGTGATGGCGAGTTGATACCTTTCGATGAGGGCGTTCGAACCGCGCAAGTTGAATTGCCAGAACACGCGACTATACCACAGAGCGAAGTCCAATCCAACCCACTCGCAAGGTCGCCAGCAGCGCACTATTCGAATTGCGGCAGCAGATCTCGCGCCAGCGCCTAAAATGCTCTGCACGCTCCTCGTCCGCCGCGTCAGCTCCCGAGCAAGCGGGCAATTTCGTCTCGCGCAGGAACGCGCAGCGGACTGCTTTCTCCGTCACTCTCTACGATTTGCATGCCCTCCGTCGAGCGTCTGACCTCACCAATCAGCGCGGCGCGGATTCTGTTGCGGTGCAGGGCGCGTAAGATGGCTGCTGCGCTCCGGCGGCTGACCACCGCCAATAAGGCTCCGGAGGCGATGAGGCCGAGCGGATCAAATTTCAGTGCCGTGGCAAGTGCCTGCGTTTCGGCCAGCACTGGAATCCGGTCTTTCCAGATCCGCAACCCAATGCCGCCCGCGTGCGCCAATTCGTAGAGCCCGGAGAGCAGGCCGCCTTCCGTAGGATCGTGCATGGCGCGCACTTCGCCATGGCGAAGGGCCAGTCGCGCGTCGCGAATCACGCTGATGCCGGGCCGGAACAGCAGTCGCTGCGCCCGGCGGACGAGGGCCTTTCCAAGTTTCCGCTCCAGGAACGCACGCTTCTCCCGCGCCAGAATCGCCGTACCTTCTACGGCCACGCCTTTGGTGAGAAGAACCACATCGCCTGGCCGCTGCGACTCTTTCCTGATCAACTTGGTCTTCTCGACTTCGCCCAGCATGTGGCCCACGACAATGGGACGCGCGATCCCGCTGGTGATTTCCGTGTGGCCGCCCACCAGCGTCACCGCAAGCGTTCGGCAGGCGCGGAGGATGTCATTGAAGATCGATTGCGCAAGCGATTCGGTCGGACCCTTCTCCGGAAGCAGCAGCGTCGCCAAGAACCAGCGCGGTCGCGCGCCCAGCGTGGCAATGTCGTTGGCGTTGATGTTCACCGCGTACCAGCCAATACGCTCGGCCGTGAAGGTGATGGGATCGGTCTTCGCGACCAGATATTTCGACCCTACGTCGATGACTGCCGCATCCTCGCCAAAGCGCGGGCCGATGACGACGCCGGAGTCCCGGGGAACAGGACAGCGTGCGAGAAGCTTCCGCAAAACCTCGGGCGGCAGCTTGCCAACTGGAAATCGTCGCAGCATGGGTGCAGCAGGGGCGAGTATAATCCCATTTTGACCGTTGCGGCGCCCCGCTCAGCGGGAAGCGCCAAGATGCAAAACGACGGGCGCAGACCGCGCCCCTGGAGCTTCTGAAGATGCCTCGCGTGGTGGGTGTGATCCCGGCGCGGCTCGAATCGACGCGCATGCAGCGCAAGCCGCTGCGGGCCATCTGCGGCCACCCGATGATTGCCTGGGTCTATCACGGGGCGCGTCAGGCCAGCGCCCTCGACTTGCTCCTGATCGCCACCGATTCGGAAGAAATTCTCGCCTGCTGTCGCCAGGCCGGCATCCCGGCGCAAATGACCTCTTCCGCGCACCGCTCGGGAACCGACCGCGTCGTCGAGATCATGGGCCGCGAGCCGGCCGACATCTACGTCAATATCCAGGGTGACGAGCCGATGGTCACGGCGGAGCACATCGAGTTGCTCCTGCGCCCCTTCGCAGAAGCGCCGGGGACGCAGGTCTCTACGCTCAAAGTTGCGGTCAGCTCCGAAGCGGCGCGCAACCCTAACAACGTGAAAGTGGTCAGCGACGCGAGCGGCCGCGCCCTCTACTTTTCGCGCTCACTTATCCCGCACGACCGCGACGGCACGGGCCAGGTGCAATACTACAAACACCTCGGGATCTATGCGTACACGGGGGCGGCGCTGCGACTCTTCCAATCCCTCCCGCCCTCCGCTCTCGAACAGCTCGAGAAGCTGGAACAGTTGCGTCTGCTCGAAAACGGTATCCCCATCCATGTGGTTGAAACGTCCCAGGACACCATTGGCGTGGATACGGAAGAGGACTTGAAGAGGGTGGAAGAAATCTTCCGGCGGTCGGGCGTGGTTTTCCCCGCCACCTGAAAGATTTCGTTCGTCTGGGCAGCCTGTTACCCCCCGTGCACATGTGCTTCAACAAAGCGCCGTCACATTCCGCAGGGCGAAGAAGGAATGAGAATCGCGAAAGCGACGCGCAAATACGAAGCTTGGCTTGCCCGGCGCACGCGGCTTGTCGCCGCCGACGTCTGCCAGGCCATCTTGGAAGGCTATCGGCGGGGCCCCGCGGAGGGCGGTTCGAGAACCCCCTGCGATTCTAAGCCACGGGCTGGGCGAAGCAGGCGGGATAGGTGCGCCTGTACGGTTTATTCTCTCTGTAAGAGCGCGCCAGTTCGAGGTAGATGCCCAGGTCGCGGTCGAGGTCAGACTGTGTGCCGTCGAAGTAGAACGTGCGGATGGGAATCCCGCCGAGATCCTTGCTGAGCTTGGGATAGATCGATTCCGTGACGATGCCGTTCATGCAGGTGAAGGGGCTGATATCGATGATGCCGTCGGCGCCGTGTTGGGCGAGGTAAGCGGCCTTGCCGACGCTCAACACCATCTCGCCCAGCGCGCCGTTCGAGGGCAGGTAGGGCCAGGCGAGGTCGAGCACTTCCTGGACGTCCGGCTCCTCGTAGCCGGCGAAATCCTCGTGGAAGGGCGCGGTCAGGGCGTGCTCGTCGGAGAGTTGAACGTGGGAGCGAATCTTCTGGGCCAGCATTTCTAGTGAAAAGCGTTTGCCGCGCAGACGAAGTTTGCGCGCGTGGTCGGCGTTCGTATACGCGACCCATTCCGCGATGTGGCTCAACTGAGCCTCCGCCCCGAACCCTTCCAGGCGGCGCACCAGATCTTCGTTCGAGAAGGTATTGAGCCGGCAGAAGATTTCTCCCACCACGCCGATCATCGGAACATCCGGGTCGTAATGAGCCGGAACGCGCCGGAAGCGCTCGCGGGCGCGATGGAGTGATTCGACAAGCGAGCGCATCTGGCAGGCGGGCTCGGCGCAGCTGTGCTCGAGGGTGGTGCAATAATCCTGCAGGCTTTCTTCGAAGGCTGCATCCGCCGCGCCCGTCGCCGTTTCGTAAGGCCGTGTCTTGAGCAAGGCGCGAGAAAGCACATCGCCCCCGACCAGGGCGCGCCAGGCGCCGCGCATGAACGGTCCGCCCAGGTCTCCCAGGTCCGCATAGCCGTTGTCGCTGGTGGGCGAGAGGACCTGAACGTCGGCCCAGCCCGCGTCGTTCAGGACTTTGCGCAGATAGGGGGCGTACTGGCCGAAGCGGCACGGACCCTCAGCTGTGGGCATGAAGAACACTGTCCGTTTTGGATCGATGCCGGGCTGCTCGATGACGCGCAAGAAGTCGCCCACCGTGACGATGGCGGGGTAGCACTCGTCGCCATTCGAAACTCTGCGTCCCAGTTCGCGAGTGCGTTCGTTGGAGGGCGGGGTCCGCTCGGCGTCGATGCCCAGCCAGCGGAAGACGTGCGCGAAGGCCAGCGAGCTGCCATCCGGCATGCGCGGGATGTACACCTTTTTCCCGGCCAGGGGATTCTCCGGGCCGGCCTTGCGGGTCACATGACGGTGACGGAGTGCTGGCATCGCAGAAATCCTTTGCTATCGAGATACGCCTCGCAGCGAGTGATAAACCCAGCGTCGTTGGAATGCCCGTCGAATTGCAGGATAAGCGAGGGCTTGCCGGCCGCGTCATCCAGAAACGATTTGATGTAGGAATCGGGCCCACACTTGAAATTGGTGATGTACACCGGATGGAGGTTGCTGAAGCGCTGAGCGATTTGTGCCGCCGCCAGGATGCGCCGCCCGGAGTTCCAGTACATGTTGGGATTGACGTCGGAAATGTCCTCGAGCTCGACGGGGAGGAAGTCGAGGGGCACGACGTTGACCCCGTAAAGGGCGCGCAGCTTGCGAGGAATGTCGCAATTCACGCTCCGGTCATAGATGTTGTACGCCCGGCCGAGCAGCACAATCCCCGGCTCCCCGGTCTCGACGAGGCGGCGGAGCGCGTCGGCGCCAGCTTCCAGCACCGCGTCGGTGAAGGCCCCTTGCGCCGCGTACGCGGCCATCACTGCGTGGTCGCTTTGGCGCCGCGTTATCCCCAGTTTTTCTTGGGCAAAGTCGCCCAGCTCCTTCTCCACGTGTTTGCGACCCAGCCGGAAATAAACGGTCGGGGCGAGCATCTTCTCACTCGCAGCCTCGAACTGCGGCACGGCGCGTATCACGAACGGCAGAGTCTGGTTCCACGGGCAGAGGTGGGAATCGATTTTGCACTGATGGGCCTCATAATTGACGGCATTGGGGACCAGGAAGTAGTCGACGCCCTTCTCGAGTAATTGCATCACGTGCCCGTGCGCAACTTTCACCGGGAAGCAGGGCTCGGCGACCGTCAAGTCTTCGCCCGCCGCGGTGATCTTGCGGTCTGTGGCCGTGGAGGTGATCACGTCGAAGCCGAGTTCCTGGAAGTAGGCGCACCAGAAGGGGAAGCGATCAAAGAAGAACATGGTGCGCGGAATGCCCACCGTGGGCTTCTTCCCCGAGGGCGGGATCCAGGCCTCTTCCAGCAGCTTGTCGCGGTATTCGATCAAATCCTCGATCACCGGTTGGCGGTCGGTGCGCGCCCGTTTGCGGAACTTGTCCGAGCACTTGTCGCCCCAGTAGCTCTTCTGCCCCTCGATGTTGAATTCCTTCATGTCGCAATAGTTCGAGCAGGCATGACAGACAAAGTCGCGCGTGGTGAAGTTGACGCGGTAGAGTGAGTAACCGCGGAAGCGGCTGGCGCGGCTCTCGGCCTTCATGCGGTCGTGGGCAATCAGCGCCATGCCGATGGCGCCGATGACGCCATTGTGCGGCGGTACGATGATGCGCTTGCCGAGAATCTGCGAGAAGGCAGCCGCCACGGCATCGTTGTACGCCGTTCCCCCCTGAAAGAAAATCACGTTGCCAATCCTGCGGCCGCGCACGACGCGGTTCAGGTAGTTGAGCGCCACCGAATAGGCCAGGCCGGCGCACAAGTCGCCAACCTCCGCGCCCTTGAGCAGCAACCCGGTCACATCACGTTCCATGAAGACCGTGCAGCGCTCGCCCAGGCGGGCGGGCCTGGAGGAAGCAAGCGCCAGCTTGGCGAATTCCTGCTTGATGGAGATCCCCAACTTCTCCGCCTGCTCCTGGAGGAAGGAACCAGTTCCCGCCGCGCAGGCTTCATTCATCGTGAAATCCACGACGACACCGTCGTCGATGGCGATGAACTTTGAATCCTGACCGCCGATCTCGAAGATGGTGTCCACCATCTCCGTGTCGAGCTTCCGGCAGACGTGCGTCGCGCCGGTCTTGTGGGCGGTGATCTCGTCGTTGACCGTGTCGGCGCCGACCAGCTCTCCGATCAGCTCGCGGCCGGACCCGGTCGTGCCCACGCCACGAATGTCGAGCTTGTCCCCCATTTCGGCTTCAATTTCCTGGAGGCCGCGATCCACGACCTCAATCGGACGACCCTCGGTGTAGAGGTATATCTCCTTGAGCAAATTTCCATGGGCATCGGTCACCACCAGGTTCGTGCTCACCGAGCCCACATCGATCCCAAGGTAGGCTTCGATCTTCTCGCCGGGCGCGAGCTGGGGGAATTCCGGAGGCTTCACGCGCTCGCGAAGCAGCAGAACGTTCTCCATCGAGAGCGCGTCCGTGCAAGCGAAACTCTTCTTCGCCGCCGCGTGCTGCTGCAACTGATGGATGGTTCGGAAGGAGCGCTTGCGGTGCTCCTCCGCCTCAAACATCGCTGCGCCCAGCGCCCCCAGCCACGCGTAGTGCTGGGGCACGAAGAAGTCCTTCTCCTCCAGCTTGAAAGCCTGCCGGAGGGCATCGCGCACACCCTGGTTGAGCGCCACGGCCCCCACAAACGCCACCGGCGGCGCCACCTGCCGGCCCTTCACAAGCGCCGACTTGAAGTTGCGGGCCACGGCGTCGCACAACCCGCGCAGGATTTGGTCCGTCGAGTAGCCCTTCTGCTGGGCGTGGATCATGTCGGTCTTGGCGAACACCGAGCAGCGCCCCGCGATGCGCGCGGCGCAACTCGCCCCGCAGGCCGCCGGGCCGACGTCCTCGACAGCGTAGAGCAGGCGCGAAGCTTGCTGGTCAATGAAGGAACCCGTGCCCGCTGCGCAGTCGCCGCTCGTTTCGTAGTCCACAATGCCCAGGTATTTCGATTTCGCTGTCGGTTCCAGGCGGAGGTACTTCGACGACTCGCCCCCCATCTCGAAAACCGATCGCACCTCGGGATAGAAGGTGCGCACGCCCTTGGCGATGGCGCGGAATTCGTTCTCGAAGTAGATGCCTAGGATCTTGGAAATGAGCTGACTGCCCGAGCCCGTCACGCGAATGCCTTCGATGTTCTCCTCGGGAACGGTGTCATAGAGCTCCTGGAGCAAGTCGAAGGTCGATTGGATGGGGCTGCCTTGAATTCGCCGATAACGAGAGAGGATCAGGGGCCGGCCGGCCAGGGGGCTCTCCGCAGGGAATTCGGCGGCCACGAATGCCCCGGAGCGCTCAGTCAAGGAGTCGAATTGATGCTTATCCGCCGTGGCTCCGATGGCCGCCAGCTTCAGACTGACGGCACCAATATCCAAGCCAATGTTGATGCTCACAGACTACCTCGACCGGGAAGACCCTATTGTAATACTCCCCCCGGAAACGGATGCGACTTTGGCTGATCCCAGCGCTTTGGGAAGGCGGGCCGGACGTTTGGGTGAAAACACCCCACCCCTGGCTTCCGAGCGAAATATGGGCAAACTGGTCGCCGAAAGCTGCGCGGAATGCACGAATTGTCCGAAACCAAGTCATCATCGGTCATTTTATCCATCAATTGACGGAGTACACGACCCAGAGGGTGAGGGCGGGTTTCTCACCAAATAATTTCAGTCAAACTGTCCGTGAGGGACTTAAGTCATTGAAAATGAATTTACTAGCTGACATCGAGGTTACAATGCGGCCTTCGCCACCAACCCTCGGCTTAGGAGTGTGACGGTTTCAGAAGCTGTCACAACCACGGTTTTCGTTCTTTCCGGCGGAGTGTGGTCGGATGCCGGCGCCCCTGCGCAATCGCAAGCGTGCATCTGCGAGCGCATTGCCACAGACCCGCATTGAGCCTTAAGCTAACCTGACCTGAGACTGGGGAGGTTCTGTCATGGCTTCAGAACTGAAGGAGAAGATTGCGGTGGTGACGGGCGGGACGCGCGGCATCGGCTATTCGATCGCCGAGGCGCTGCTCGCCGAGGGCGCGAAAGTATTCATTTGCGGGCGGGACGCCTCATCCCTCAAGACGGCCCTGGAGAGGCTCCGCCGGGTTGCCGCCGGCAGAGTGGATGGGGTTGGCGCCGACATTCGCCGCTACGAAGATTGCCGCAAGCTGATTCGTGCGGCCGCGGATCGTTTTGGCGGGCTCGACATCCTGGTGAACAACGCCGGCGTCGGCATCATGAAGCCCGTGGACGAACTCACGCCGGAGGACTGGGATGCGACGATCGAAACCAATCTCTCTGGCACCTTCTATTGCTGCCGCGAGGCCATACCGCAGATGCGGAAGCGGGGCGGCGGTTACATCTTCAACATTTCGAGCCTCGCGGGCGTCAACCCTTTCCCGGGAGGCAGCGCCTACAACGCTTCCAAGTTCGGACTGAACGGGTTCAGCGAGGCCATGATGCAGGATATCCGCTACGACGGCATCCGGGTCAGCTACATCATGCCGGGGAGCGTCGATACTGATTTTGCGGCTGCGCCGGGATCCAAACCCCGCGAGACGTGGAAGCTGACCGGCGAGGATATCGCCAAGGCCGTCATCGATCTCTACAAATTCCCCAAGACGGCGCTGGCCAGCCGCATCGAGATGCGGCCCTCGCAGCCACCACGGAAAAAATAGGGAGAAATGTCCTCAGAGGAGTCGAAGCCCGGCAAGTTTCTGAAAGGGTTTGAAATCCTGATCGCGGGTGATCAGAGGGACATCGTGGTCCAGGCAGCTCTGCGCGATGAGCGTATCGGCGATCTTCGGGCGATACTTGTGCTTCATGAGCAGGGCGCGCAGCCTCCCTGCGCGTTCCCAGTAACCAAGTGAGATGTCGAGGCGCGGAATCCCGATGACCAGTTTCTCCAGGGAAGGGGTAAGGCCGGGGTCACTCAAAAGTTCAAAAAGCGAGACGGGGGCAAGCACGAGTTGGCTACTGGCCAAAGCCTGCGCAACCATCAAGACATCCGGGCCGGGGTCGCCTTTGATAAAGGCGATGAACGAACTTGAATCGGCGCAAGTCATTCGTCTCCACGCAGCTCCTGCCAGGTCATACTAAACCCTCCCTTACCCCGCATCTCCAGGAGGCGGTTGTATACCTCCTGGGCCGCATAGAGCTGCAAACTCTTCCGCACGGTGGGCGTGATCCCGCTCTTGCTCACCCGGCGGGCCCTCTGCATGAGGTCTTCCTCGAGGACAATCGTGAACTTCCTTTTCCGCTTCTTCGCCATGGGATCATTTTACCATAATGCATGCCGTAGATATGTACGGCATGCGCGCAGGCCTCAATAACTGTGGCCGGATAAACTCCGTCAATCGAGCGGAACTTCGCTCAGCACGTCGTCCCAGTGCTGCTCGGTGATTTCCCAGCGGCGTTTTTCCTGCTGGTCGTGCTCGGCGGTGTTCGGGTAGAGGGCGCGGATAATTTCCGGCTCAGTCCGGCGGGTATCCTCGAGCGCCGCCCAGTCGCGCCACACCATGGCGACCTTGTAGTCCCAGGCGGGCGTTGCGGCGTGGAAGCGGCGCTCGTAGAGCTTTTCGCTGAGCAGCAGGCCGTTTTTGATCTGCTGCTGAAGAATGGGGTTGTGATTCTTCTTGTAGAGCGCCAGCCATTCTTTCGCCGCTCCCGGCGCCAGCTTGTAGTAGTACTCGATGGTCACCGGCGTCCCGCTGGGCGGCTCGGCTCCTGCCACCGAAACGAGGGCAAACAGCATCCCGAGTATCAACCCGCCGTACTGGATTTTCGCTTTCATTGTGTCTCCTTTTTGCGCCGCCCGTTCGGGGCCCACGCAATCACTCAATCGCCCAATGAACAGATTCTATCGATGCAGCTCAACAACGTCTCGGTCGGCGAGGAGATAGTCCCGGTTCACCATCTGGCCCTCGAAGCGGCCGTGTCCCCAGACGCGCGCAAACTTGAGCTGGGTGACGAAGTCGTGATGGACCATCGCCGCGAGATCGATCAAGTGCGAGCCACGCTTGAGGACGTAAGGTGCGGTCTGTTCCAGCTTGTGGCCCGGGGCTTTGGTATAGACGCGGACCAGGTCCAGCATCTCGAACACGCCATGGCGAAGCGCATCAAGACCTTCACCGGTCTCGACGGAAGCCGCGAGGATATCAAAGCGCGGGCCATAAAGCTCGCGCAGGATTTCGAGAGCGTCCCCGGCGCCGCCTAGATCGCGCTTGTTACCGATGAGGAGCGTCCGCTTCGCGAGCCATCCCACAACTTCCGGCGCGGGGCCGCGGCCGAGGTGAACTTTCGCCTTCACGAGCTCCCCGAGGGTCATTTCAAGGTCTTCCAGCAAGTCCGGATCGCCGAGGTCCACGACGACGAGCGCCGCGTCGGCGTTGCGGATGATCTGATAGACCCAAGATTCGTGGACCTCGGGATGGATGGGCGGCAGATCGACGAGCTGAAACTGAATGTCCTCGAAGGCCATCATGCCGGGCTGGGGCGCGCGCGTGGTGAAGGGAAAATCCGCGACTTCCGGCGTGGCGTGGGTGAGGGCGCGAACGAGCGCCGACTTGCCGCTGTTGGGCGGCCCCACGAGCGCCAACTGACCGGCGCCTTCTTTGTCTACTTTGTAAATGAGCCCCGCGCGGCTGGCGGGGCGTTTCGATTGCTCGTTGCGCAGCTTCGCGATGCGGCGTTTGATGTCCGCCTGCATCTTTTCCGTCCCCTTGTGCTTGGGGATGGTGGCCTGCATTTCATCGAGCGCCTCAAGTTTCGCTTCCGTCGTCTTGGCGCTCTTGAAATGCTGTTCCGCTTCCAGGTATTGCGGGCTGAGGTTCGCGGGCATGGCAGTCGCGAGGGCAGGAATATTATGCGCCGTTTTCGCGTCGCAATGTAGAGGCCGCTTTATGCCGCCAGCCGGAATTTGGCGACGTGAAGTCGCCGCTCCGGTGGACGTGACGATGTGAAATCGACGTCACGCCACGCGGAACTTCGCCACGCCCGCTTCGTCGAGGTCGATGCCGAGGCCGGGGGCGTCGGGAATCGCGAGGAAGCCGTCCACGGCCCGCGGATTCTGCCGCGTGATCTGCTCGCGCAGCGTAGTTTCCACTTCCGAAACGAACTCCACAATGATGGTGTTGGGAACGGCGTTGAGAAAGTGGAGTGCGGCCATTACGTTGATGTAGGTAGTGAAGCCGTGGTTCGCCACCACGAGGCCGCGGTCCTGGGCGAGGCTGGCGATCTTCATCGCCTCGGTAAAGCCGCCGCAACGCGTCAGGTCGATCTGCACGACGTCGATCCTCCCCTGGTCCATCAGCTCGAGGTAGGAGCGGCGCTCGCTTTCCTCTTCGCCGGCGGCGATGCGCGTCGCCGTGGCCTCGGAGAGCTTGCGGTACCCCACGTAATCGTCGGGGCGCAGCGGCTCCTCCAGCCAGAAGAGGTTGAATTCCTCAAAGGCCCGGGCGCGCTGGATGGCGGTCTTCGCGTCCCAGGCGAGGCCCGCATCGATCAGCAGGTCGGCTTCCTCACCCAATCCTTTGCGCCCCTGCCGCACCAGGTCGACATCGGTCTTGGCGTCGCGGCCCATGGGGTCCCAGCCGAACTTGACGGCGTTGAAGCCGCGGTCGCGGAAGCGCCGCGCCAGGTCGTGCGTCGCCGCGGGCGTGGGGCCGAAGAGCGAGCTCGCGTAGCAGCGCAGCTTCTTGTGGAACCCGCCACCCAGTAGTTTCCACACCGGCATGCCCAGGGCCTTGCCCTTGATGTCCCAGAGCGCCATGTCGATGCCGCTCATGGCGTGGATGGCGATGCCGCGCCGCCCGGCGTAAACGTTCCGGCGGTACATCTTTTCCCAGATGAATTCGGTCTCGAAAGGGTCTTCGCCCATGACGATCTCGCGCAGGCCGGCCGTGACCGTGTGTGAGAACGGTCCCTCGATGGCGCCCTTCACCGCCATGGGCGAGGAATCGACTTCGCCGATTCCCGTGATTCCCGCGTCGGTCGTCACCTTGACGATCAGCGCGTCCTGCCCGCTGTCACATTGGCCTTTCACCTGGGGTAGACGAAGGTAGAGAGTTTCCACACCGGTAATCTTCATTGCGTCTCCTGCAAGAAAAAGCGTGGCCGGCCAACGAACGGCGATTTTAGCACGGATGTAACCGCCGCTGCCGCCAACGTGCTAAGATGCCCGGGAGTTTCATGAATCTTTCGTCCAGGATGATCCCTATGCTTCGCAACGCCGCACGCTTGGCCCTGCTGGCCTGTTTCGCACTCTCTCTGCAGTTCTCATTCCCCGCGATGGGCGCGGAGAAGCGCGCGGAGCTGCGCGCTCCCGCCGGCAATCGCCCGGTGGAAATCCATCCGGAAGGAGAAACGGTGCTTCCCAACGGGCGGCTCATCACGCCGCTCGGCAAGCACGTCAAGGTGGCGCCGCACCCTTACGGGCTGGCCCTTTCGCCCGACGGCCAGACGCTGGTCACCTCCAACGGCGGCACCAGCCCGTTCTCGGTTTCGGTGATTACCGAGCTCGGGAGCGATCAGCCCACGGTGGTGCAGATTCCGCCCGGCACGCAAGCCTCCTCCGACGATGATGACGATGACGCCACACCGGCGACGAGCGTTTTCCTGGGCGTGGCCATCGCGCCCGACAATCGCACCCTCTATTACTCGGAAGGCGATAACGGCCGCCTTGGCATCATCGACCTGGCCACCCACAAGAAACTCGACTCCATCAGCCTGGACGGGACGTTTCAGGAAAGGACCTATCAGCACAGCCTTACCGGTGAGCTGAAGCTCTCGCCCGATGGCCGGCACCTCTACGTGCTAGACCTTGCGCACTTCCGCATGGTGGTGCTCGCGACGGCGTCAAAGCAGATTGTCTCGAGTGTGCCAGTGGGCCGCATGCCGTTTGGCCTCGCCGTCTCGCCCGATGGCAAGCACGTTTACGTTTCCAACGTCGGCATGTTCGAGTACTCGCTCGTTCCGGGTTTCGATGAAAAAGATCCCAGAGATACCGGCCTGGACTTTCCTCCCTTTGGTTTTCCCTCCAAGGAAGCAGCGGAGGGAACCACTATCGACGGCAAAAAGGTTCCCGGTCTCGGTGATCCCAACGTACTGGAGTCAAACTCGGTTTTTGTGATTGATGTGGCGGACGTGGCGAATCCGCGCGTCACCGCGAAGATGCGGACCGGGATTCCGATCGGTGAAAAATCCGTCGGCGGCAGTAGCCCCGGCGCGGTGGTGGCGGGCCGCAAGAAGGTCTTCGTCAGCAACACGTCGCAGGACAGCATCAGCATCCTCGACGCCCGCACGGGGAAGATTGAGAAGACGATGGTGCTGGAGCCGGCAGGGTCCGTGCGCGGCCTGCGCGGCGTGTTGCCCTTCGGCATGGCGCTCAGCCCGGATGAGAAGCGCCTTTACGTGGCCTGCGCGGGCATCAATGCCATCGCCGTGATCGACGCGCGGGGCGACAAAGTGCTCGGCTACTTTCCCACGGCATGGTTCCCGGCGCGCGTCGCGGTGAGCCCCAACGGCAAGAGACTCTACATCGCGAACGCCAAGGGTTTCGGCGCAGGCCCCAACGGCGGCCCGAACTTCCACGTCGGTCCTGAAGGAACCTACATCGGCGAAATCACCAAGGGAGTGGTCACGATTCAGGCGGCGCCGGCGCAGCTCAAAGGTCTGACCGCGCGCGTGCTGCGTGGGAACGGGTTCGTCGCCACAACTGCGGCGACGCCGCGGGCCGCCGCGGCAGCGGTTCCTGCGGCCGGGGAAGTCAGCGCGAAGATTAAACACGTCGTCTTCATCGTGAAGGAAAACCGCACCTTCGACGAAGTTTTCGGCGACATGGCCGCCGAAAACAAGGACATTAACGGTGAGCCGAGGTTGGCCCGCTGGGGCGAGGACGCGAGGGTGAAGGACAAAGACCAGCCGACGCATGAGCATGTGCAAGTCACGCCCAATCATCATGCCCTGGCGCGGCGTTTCGCCTTCAGTGACAACTTCTACGTGGATGCGGACGTCTCGGTGGACGGTCACCACTGGCTGGTGGGGAACTATCCCAACGAACTGGTCGAGGCGGCTTGGCCGGCGTCCTACGGCAAGAAGCTGCACTTCCGCGCCGATCCCGAGACGCCCGGGCGATTGGGCACGGGGGTCTCGAATCCCTGGCCGGAGGCGTTTCTCGAGGCCGGGTCGATCTGGGAACATTTGGCGCGGCACCAGATCCGGTTCCGAAACTACGGCGAGGGAATCTCCATGGCTGGCGCCTACGAAGGCCCCGGCATCATGCCCACCGGCGTCCGCGAAGCTGTGAACATGCCTGTTGCTCAGGTGCTCTTTGAAAACACCTCTCGCGCTTACGCCGAGTTCAACATGTTCATCTCGGACCAGTACCGCTTCGAGCAGTTCAAGCGCGAGTTCGATCTGCGCTTTGCCAGCGGCAAGGAGCCGCTGCCGCAGTTCATTTACATCTGGCTGCCCAACGACCACACCGCGCGTCCGCGGCCAGAAGACGGTTTCCCCTACGTCGCATCCTACGTCGCGGACAACGATCTGGCGCTGGGCAAACTCGTCGAACTCTTCTCGCACAGCCCATTCTGGAAGGACATGGCGATCATCGTCACTGAGGACGACGCGCAGAGCGGCCAAGACCACGTGGATGCTCACCGCAGCCTGCTGATGGTGATCAGCCCCTACGCGCGGCGCGGCGTCTCTCATGTGCACACCAGCATCGCGAGTATCCTGAAGACCTTCTTCCTGATCTTCGGCATGCCGCCGCTCAATCAGTATGACGCCGCGGCGAGTGACCTCTCCGACATGTTCACCGAGCAGCCGGATTTCACTCCTTACACGGCGCTGCCCTCGGACACGCGCATCTTTGACCCGGCCAAGGTCGTCGAGCCCGGGCTGGAAATGCACAGCGGCCCCGCGCGGCCGTCCGAGCCGCTCGATGATCCCGCGACCATCCGCCGCCGCATGCGGGAGGAGATGGAGGACAAGGACTGACACGCGCCCGAGAGCAGTGTGATTTCAAGGCGAACGCAGGATGTCCCGCCCTGTCCCTCGGGGAGAGTGCGTTGGTCCGTCAGTCGGCGGGCGAACGGCCCGCCCCGGCGAAAACGAATCTCGTGTAGAATGAGACTTCGGGCTTGGAGGAATACTTCCCGCAGGAGATCTGTCAGCCGCCGCTGACGCGCATGTCCCGTCTTCTCGATCAATTAAACACCCAGCAGCGCGAAGCGGTTGAGCACACCGACGGTCCGATGCTGATTCTAGCCGGGGCGGGCAGCGGCAAGACGCGCGTCATCACCTACCGGATCGCCCATCTCATCAGCGAAAAAGGAATCGCTCCCGAAGACATCCTGGCGGTCACTTTCACCAACAAGGCCGCCGACCAGATGAAAGAGAGGGTGGCGCGGCTGCTCAGCGAGGGCTTGGAGAGCTGGCCGCACATCTCCACCTTTCACAGCTTCTGCGTGCGCGTGTTGCGCCGGAGCATCGACCGGCTCGGCTACAACCGGGATTTCTCCATCTACGACGAGGACGACCAGGGACGCGTGGTGAAGGCGGTGGTGAACGAGCTGGGCTTGGGCGAGCAGGTCAGCTCGCCGCGTTCGGTGCTGGCGCGGATCAGCTGCGCCAAGAATCGCGGCATCACGCCCGCGGAGCTTTACCGCCAGGCGCCTGACCCTTCCACGGAAAAGCTGGCGACGATTTTCGAGCGCTACGAAGGGAAGCTGCGCCAGGCGAACGCCCTCGACTTCGACGACCTGCTGCTCAAGACGGTGGAGCTGCTCTATGCCGCCACGGACGTCTGCGAGCAATACAACCAGCGTTTCCGCTACATCCTCGTTGATGAGTACCAGGACACCAACCGCATCCAGTACCAGTTGATCCGCCAGCTCACCCTGCTCCATCAGAATCTTTGCGTCGTGGGCGACGAGGACCAATCGATCTACCGCTGGCGCGGCGCGGAGATCGAGAACATCCTCAATTTCGAGCGCGACTATCCGGAAACGCGCATCATCCGCCTGGAGCAGAACTATCGCTCGACGCAGGTGATCCTCGACGCCGCCACGGCGGTCGTGAGCCGCAATCTGGCGCGCAAGGGCAAGGTGCTGTGGACCGACCGCGCGGGCGGGGCGCGCGTCGGCCTCTACGAGGCGCAGGACGCGGACGAGGAAGCGTTTTTCGTGGCGGGCGAAATCCAGCGCGCTCTGGCGGCCGACGGCGAGGGAAACGTCGCGGTCCTCTATCGCACCAACGCGCAGTCGCGCCAGTTTGAAGAGGCGCTGCGGCGCATGAGCATCGACTACCGCGTCGTGGGCGGCTTCAGCTTCTACGAGCGCGCGGAAGTGAAGGATCTGCTCGCCTACGCGCGCCTGGTGACCAATCTAAGAGATTCCTCGGCGCTTGAGCGCATCATCAACTCGCCGCCGCGCGGCATCGGCGCGACGACGGTGGAGGCGCTGCGGGCCGCGACGCGTCGCTCCAACCTCACCCTCTGGGAAGCGCTCGAACAGGAACTCGCCGCCCAGCTTTTGCCGGCGCGCTCGCTGCGCATGCTGGAAGCTTTCTACCGGCTGATTCAGGAACTGGCCGCAGCGCGCGAGTCCATGACGATGAGCGGCTTCTTCCGCGAGCTTCTCGACCGCACGAAGTATCTGGAGATGCTGCGCGCCGAGGGGACGCCCGAGGCGGACGGGCGGATCGAGAACCTGCAGGAACTGGTGAACGCCGCGGCGGAGGCGGAAGAGCGCGGCGAAACGCTGGCGCAATTCCTCGACCATGCGGCGCTGGTCTCCGACGCCGATCAATACGACGAACGCGCGCGCGTCACGCTGATGACCCTGCACAGCGCCAAGGGGCTGGAGTTCTCGACGGTGTTTCTGGCGGGGCTGGAAGAAGGCCTCTTCCCGCACAAACTCTCGCTCGACGACGACGCGGCGCTGGAGGAGGAGCGGCGGCTCTGCTACGTGGGCATGACGCGCGCCCGCGACCGGCTGGTGCTGACGCGCGGGCGCTCGCGGCGCTCCTTTGCGCGCGAGGACTACGAGAGCACGAAGGCTTCGCGCTTCCTGGGCGAAGTCCCTGCGCAGCTCCTCGAGCCGCTTAACCCCACGCTGTTTGGTGCAAAGGCGCGCACAGTGTGGGAGAATGCCGTGAACTCGCGCGGCCAGATCGACCGCTTCCTGCGCGAGCGCGGGGCAACCGGAAGAAAGAGCGGCGATGCCGGCCTGAAGAGCGGCGGCGGGCGGTGGAAGCTCGGCACGCACGTCCGCCATCCCAAGTTCGGCCTGGGCACAGTGCTCGATTGCGAAGGCGAGGGCGACGACGTCAAGCTGACCATTAGCTTCCCGGGTTTTGGGAAGAAGAAGTTTGTGGAGAGGTTCGCGCCCCTCGAAAAGGCGTGAACCCAACGATGAACAATGAACTCTGAACGATGAATTGAAGAATACAAGTCGAAGTTTCGGTTGAGGAAAACGAAATCAATGAACACTCGGAAGATCAAAGACAGAGCAGAACGCAAGAAACTGAAGCGGGCAGCGCGCAAGAAGCAGGCACCCAAGCCCAAGCAGACCGAACCGCGCGGCTCCCTGAAGCCCAAGGTGAAGAAGAAGGGCCCGGGCCAGGCGGCGCGGCGGTAGCGGAACGAGAGTGGCTCGTGAACAGTGACAAGTGACGAGCAGCGTGCGGCGCTGCATGTTGCTTGCTCGTCACTCTTCACTTGTCACTGCCTTTATGCCCAGCCAGCTACTCCGCAGGAAGAGCATCGACAAGCTTTTGGCGGAAGCCGACGACGCCGAGCACCGCCTGCGCAAAAGCCTGGGGCCGTGGTCGCTCACGGCGCTGGGCATCGGCGCCATCATCGGCACCGGCATCTTCATCCTCACGGGCACGGCGGCGGCGGGCGAGGTGCTGCAGGTGCACTCGATCTGGAAAGCGCCGCTGCTCGACCTGGTGCTGCACGGCGGCAACGCGCTGGGCACGGCGGGGCGGCCGGGGGCGGGGCCGGCGATTGCGCTTTCCTTCCTGCTCGTGGCGATGGTTTGCGCGCTGGCGGGGCTCTGCTACGCCGAGCTCGCCTCGATGATTCCCATCGCCGGCAGCGCCTACACCTACACCTATGCGACCCTGGGGGAAATCATCGCCTGGATCATCGGCTGGGATTTGATCCTGGAATACGCGGTGAGCAACATGGCCGTGGCGGTGGGTTTCTCCGCTTACATCGACAGTCTGCTGCAGAGTTTCGGCATACACCTGCCACGCCAGTTCATGGAGCCAATGTTCGTCGCGGGGGTGCGCACGGGCTCGTACTTCAACCTCCCCGGTTTTCTGATCGTCATGATCATCACCGTGATCCTGGTGCTGGGGATTCGGGAGAGCGCGGGCGCCAACAACCTCATGGTGACGGTGAAGATCATCGCCATCCTGATTTTCATCTTTGCCGCCTCGCGCTACGTTCAAGTCGCCAACTGGAAGCCGTTCATGCCCAACGGCTGGCAAGGCGTGCTGACGGGCGGGGCGATTGTCTTCTTCACCTATATCGGCTTCGATTCCGTTTCCACCGCGGCGGAGGAGTGCCGGCAGCCGCAACGCGATGTCCCGTTCGGCATCATCGCCTCGCTGATCATCTGCGCGCTGCTCTATGTCTCGGTGGCGGTGGTGCTGACGGGCATCCAGTACTGGCCCACGCTGCGCAACGCCGCGCCGGTCGCGAACGCCTTGCAGGCCATCGGACTGCACCGCGTGCAGCGCTGGGTGACGGTGGGCGCGCTGACCGGCATGCTGAGCTCGCTGCTGGTTTTTCAGCTCGGCCAGGCGCGGGTGTGGTTTGCGATGTCGCGCGACGGCCTGCTGCCGCGCGTCTTCTCCAAGGTTCATCGCCGCTTCCGCACCCCGCACGTCTCGACTTGGGCGGCAGGATTCTTCGTTGCCATTCCCGCCGGAATTTTCGACATTGGCACGCTCGCCGATTTGTCGAACATCGGCACGCTCTTCGCATTCATGCTGGTCTCGCTCGGCGTGATGGTGCTGCGCCGCCGGCAGCCGGACCGTCCGCGCAAGTTCCGCACCCCCTGGGTGCCGGTGGTTCCGATTCTCTCCATTCTGAGCTGCCTGGTACTGATGGCCAGCCTGCCACTGGAAACCTGGGGCCGCTTCGTCGTGTGGCTGATCATCGGCCTGGGGGTTTATTTCAGCTATAGTAAGCGGCACAGCGAGTTTGGCAGCCAGCCGCGCGCGCTGGAGCCCGCGCCGGCCCCGCCGCCTGGGAATCGGTAGCGCTGCTCGGCGAGCGGTGTGGCGCCCGTCGGCAGACGGGTGAAGCACGGGCGAGACGCCCGTGCCACGTCGAAACTGCCGGTCATAGACCGGCGCTACAGAGGAGTCGCCGGTCCCTTCCTCCGTCAGGGCAAGCTCCGACCGGCGTTACAGCTCGGTGGCGAGGGAAACTCGCCGCTACCGGCCGTACGGAAGCGAACCGCGACACCGAGCAGGAAATGAGTTAGAATCGCAACCTGCAATCCTGTTTTACCGGACTTACACAAATGAGTGCTCCTCCCGGCTACTGCCACCGGATGCTGAGAAGAGGCGCCATCGCCTTGCGCGCGATGGCGCTGCTTGTGGCCGCCGGATGGCTGGGCAGCGCCCCGGCGCTCGCTTGGGGACCCACGGCGCATCGCCTGGCCATCAGCCAGGCCGTCGACACGCTTCCGGCAGAGATGCGCTACTTCTTCGAAGCGAACCGCCAGCTCCTCGTCGAGCACGCGAACGACCCTGACCAATGGCTGCAGAAAGACCCCTACGAGCGCAAGCAGCACTACATCTATTTGGACAAGTACGGGATCTTTCCCTACGTGGATTTGCCGCACAGTTTCAAGCTGGCCCAGGAGAAATTCGGCTCGCGCCGGATCAACCGCGACGGCTTGCTGCCCTGGCACGTGGGCGAATACAGCCTGCGGCTGACCACCGCGCTCAAGGTGCAGAAGTGGGAGGAGGCGAAACTGCTGGCGGCCGCCCTCGGCTATTACGTGGCGGACACGCGCGATCCGCTGCACACCACCGCCAACTACGACGGCCAATTGACCGGCCAGACGGGACTCGGCACCCGCTTCGGCGCGACGCTCATCGACCGCTTTCAGGGATTCATGATGTTCCGGCCCGCGCCCGCCGCCAAGATTGATGACCCGACCGAATACGCCTTTGAGGCGGTCTTGGAAGCCAACACCTGGGTCAGCCAGATCGTGCTCGCCGACCGGCAGGCTCTCCAGGGGCTGCACGATTACAACGAGGATTACCTCGATCGCTTCTATTCGGCCATCGGCCCGACGGTGGCGCGCGAGCTCAATAACGCCGCGCACGACATCGGGGCCTATTGGTATACGGCGTGGGTCAATGCCGGCCGGCCGCAGCTCCCGGGGCGCTAGACCGGCGTGACCGCATCCACTCCATCCCTCGAAACCTTCATCGCCCGCCTCCCCAAGGTCGAGCTCCATCTGCATCTGGAAGGCAGCGTGCGCCCGCAGACCTTGCGCGAGATGGCGGCGAAGAAGAACTTCCTGCGGCGCGAGGTGACGAAGTGGGTCAGCGAGCGGCGCGCCCAGTCGTATCACTACGGCGACTTCCAGGGATTCCTCAACGCCTTCGGGGTGATTACGCTGCTGCTGAAAGCCCCCGAGGATTATGCCTTGGCCGCCACGCGGCTCGTCGAATGGCTGGCGGAGCAGAACGTGCGCTACGCCGAGGTGATCTTCGCGGCGGGCGTGCTGCTGTGGAAGAAGCAGTCGGTGGAGGAGACCTTCGACGCCGCGGCCCGGGCCACGAGCGAGGCTGGCGCGCGCACCGGGGTGCGTGTGCGGTGGATCTTTGATTCCATCCGCCACTTTGGCGTCGAGCACACGCGGGAAGTCCTAGAGTGGGCCATCAAGTTTCGCGAGCGGGGCGTGGTGGGGTTCGGGATCGGCGGCGACGAAGCGCGTGGCCCAGCGGAGTGGTTTGTAGAGATCTTCCGCGAGGCGCGTGAGGCGGGTCTGCACCTGACGGCTCATGCCGGGGAAGCGACGGGGCCCGCGAGCATTCGCAGCGCCGTCGAGCAGCTGGGCGCGGAGCGTATTGGGCACGGCCTGACGGCGATTCAAGACCCCGCGGTGATGGCCCTGCTGCGCGAGCGGCGCATTCCACTGGAGGTCTGCCCGTCGAGCAACGTCTCCACCGGCCTCCTCGCGCGCTTCGAGGACCACCCGCTACCACGGTTCCTGGAAGCGGGCCTCAGGGTCACTCTCAATTCCGACGACCCGGCGATGTTCGGCACCAGCTTGCAGGAGGAATTCCTGCGCGCTGCGCGCGCTTTCTCCCTCACACGCGAGCAGATCGTGGGCTTGTGCGAGAATGCAATCCGTTATTCGTTCCTGGCGGAGGGAGAGAAGGCCGGGCTGCTCGAGGAGCTTTCCGCCTGCCGCGACGCTCACCTGTAGCGCCGCTCTGGGAGCGGCGTGGCACGCGCATCCTGCGCGTGAACCACGGGCCAGACGCCCGTGCCACGTCGAGACCGCCGGTCATAGGCCGGCGCTACAGCCAATCGGCAGATCGCTAAATCACTCAATCGCTCAATCACTCAATGTTGCCCTGATTCGGTACTCTTCAGGATTTCCCGGATCTTTCCTTCCAGGGTGGGGACGAAGGTGCCGAGGTCGAGGCCGGTTTGGCGGAACGCGACGCGCCCTTGCGGGTCGAGAATCATGGCGGTCGGCAGGGCGCGAATGCCCAGCAACTGATCCAACCCCTGGGCGAAGGCGACCGGCACATTCCACTTTTCCGCCTTGAGGAAATCGGCGACGGCGGCGCGCTCCTCGTCGGCGTTGATACTCAGGAAGGCGACGCGGGGCTCGTTGCGGAAGGTTTGGATGACCCGCTCGAAGAGGGCGCCTTCGACGCGGCAGGGCGGGCACCAGGTGGCCCAGAAATCCATCACCACCATCTTGCCGCGCAGCTCAGCGAGCTTGAAGGTCGAGCCATCCAGGCGCCGCAGGGGCACTTCCAGGGCGTCCTGGGTCTCCAGGCGCGGCTGGTCGTCGGGCTTGAAGCGCTCCGCGAGCGTGCGCATCAGCTCGTCGTAGCGGGCCATCACGAGATCGCCCAGGCCCTTTTCGGAGTGATATTTCGCCACGTAGGCGCTGCCCAGTTTCTTGCGCACCTGGTCGCGACGGGCGGGGTCGGTGCGGCGCTCGGGCAGGGCGAAGGCGGTCGCGTAGGCGTCGATGGCGCGCGCGGTGTCGCCCATCTTCAGCGCCGCGTCGCCGAGCTGCTCGGCCACGGTCGCCGACGCGTAGGCGGCAAGACTCTTCTCGAAATCGGCCACGGCGTGGTCACTCTCGCCGGCGTTGGTGTAAATTCTCCCGCGCAGCGCGTAGGCGCTGGCGCGCACAAGGGGCTGAACCTCCGGCCATTTGTCGGCGGGGACGCTGGGCGGGCGCGAGTCCACCGTCATCTTCTCGGCGCGCTCCACGAAGCGCGTGGCGTAGTCGAGCGCCCGGACGCGGCTGGCGGCGTCGCCCCGGCGGTCGAGCAGGTCCGCCGCCGCGCTGAGTAAATCGGGATCCTCGGGATGGAGCGCCACCAGCCTCTCCATCGCCCCGGCGGCCCGCCGCGCGTCGTTCGATTCCAGCGCGCGCTTTTGGATCATGCGCAGCAACTGCTCGCGGTAAGCGCTGGCGGGGAAGCGGGTGAGGAAATCCTCCAGCTTCTGGATCTCCGCCTGCGGGTCGGTGGAGGGAGCCTGAAAAATCTTGTCGAGCGCTTCCGCTTCCGCGTCCGCGGCGGACGGAGGCGCCGCCTCGCCGGCGGACTTGGGAGCCTTTGGGGCCGGCTCCTGCGCCGGCAGAGGTCGCATGACCACGATGAGGGCTGCGACCAGCGCTGTGACGCGCGCGAGTGCTCGGCAGAAGCTGAAAATCGTTGTCCGCATCGAAGTTTTTCTACTCTAGAGAGGCGCTTGCGGCGGGGTCAAGAGAATTCGTCATCCCGCAGGACTCCACACTGGTTGCTATAATGATCGGCGAACCAATGCCGGGCCAAGGCTCACCTTGCCTTGGCCGCTGGGGAGAGACCTGAGAATGGGTGCACCGTTGCGCGTCATCTTCTTCGATGCTGGAAACACGCTGGTGTATCCGCGCGTGGAAGAGCTGGCGGCGGACCTGACGCAGCAGGGCTATCCCGCGACGCCGGAGGATTTCTTCGCCGCGGAGCGCGCGGGAAAGCGCAAGCTCGACGAGTGGCTCTGGCCGCAGATTCGCCAGGGCGAGGTCCCGCGCACCATCGACACCTATTATTGGGCGGAATATTTGAAGGCCCTGGTCGAGCGCCTCGGAGTGCCCGTGGCGGCGCGCCTGGGCGTGATGCAGCGCGTCGGCACGGGCTTCGGCGAGATCACGCTCTGGTCGCGCGTGCTGCCCGAGACGCCGCCGTTTCTCGAGAAGCTGCGCGCGCAGGGCTACCGCCTGGGCGTCATCTCCAATTCCATCGGCACCATGGAGCAGCAGCTCGAGCGCGTCGGCCTGGCGCGCCACTTCGAGATCATCATTGACTCGGCGCTGGTCGGCTTCGAGAAGCCCCATCCCGAGATTTTCCGCAAGGCGCTGGACCGGGCCGCGGTCGAGCCTGCCGAAGCCGCCTTCGTCGGCGACACCAACGCCACCGACATGGGCGGCGCGCAGCTTGCCGGGCTGCGCGGCATCTTGATCGACCGCGTCGGCGCCTACCCGGACATTCAAACCCCGCGCATCACCTTGCTCCCCGAACTGGAAAAATACTTGTAGCGCTGGTCCCCCGCTCCCCCGCATTCGCGGAGGACAAGCTTCGCCGGGGTGACTCTCCATTCAGTCATTCCCGCGCCAGGTTGTCACCCGCACGCCAGGTTGTCATTCCCGCGCACGCGGGAATCCAGAACCTCCCATGCCGTGCCGAGGTAAGACATATTTCTATTGACTTACCCATCGCAATCGGGTAGGATATGATTCGAGGTGGGTCCCTATGAAGATTGAAACCAGCGTGGTCACGACGAAAGGACAACTGGTCATCCCGGCGCGGCTGCGGCGGCGATTCGGTATCAAGAAAGGAACGCTGGTCACTTTCACCGAAGATGACGGACGTATAATCGTCCAGCCCGTCACCCGCGAATTCATTCGCGGCCTGCGCGGGTCGCTGAAAGGGGAACCTTCGGCGCTCGAAATGCTGCTCGATGAGCGCAAGCGAGAGCGGACTCTGTGAAGACCTACGTGCTCGATGCCAGCGCCCTCATGACCTTTTTCGAGAACCGTCCGGGCGCGGAGCAGGTGGAAGAACTGCTGGCGAAGGCGGCGGACGCCAAGCGCCCGCTCTTGATGTCGGCGGTGAACTGGGGCGAGGTCTATTACTCGGTCTGGCGGGCCCGCGGAGAGCCGGCGGCCGCCGCCAAGTTGCAGGAGATCGCCCAGCTCCCCATCGAGGTCATCGACGTGGATATGGAACTCACCCGGCTGGCCGCCAGCCTCAAGGCCCAACACAATCTGCCCTACGCCGATTGCTTCGCCGCCGCCCTCGCGCTGGCGCGCAAAGCGGCGCTGGTCACGAGTGATAAGGATTTCCAGCGCGCAGGAACGACCCTCAAAATCCTATGGGTCTGAGGGTGCGTTGTTCAATGCGGCGGGGAGCGCGGCCCGTTTTACTGTAGTGCCGGTCGGAGCTTGCCCTGACGGAGGAAGGGACCGGCGGCGCGCTTCAAGAGGGCTAAGGTATCGCCTTCATGAAATATGGAAAATGGCGGTGGAAGGTTGCGTATTGCGCGAGCTTGAATTCGCTGCTCCGCAAGTCCCTGTCGATGAGATAGCCCAGCGCGCGTCGCAAAACTTTCCCGGCCTTTTGGCGTGGCAGACAATGCTGAAGATGCAGCCGTTCCTTGGTGCTGAGCATTGGAACGTCTATCCTTCTAGGCTTTTCCCAGTCCAGATTGGCAAATTCCCAGCTCTCGAAAGCGTCCCTTACTTTATTCACTTCGCTCCTAAAACACACCACGCCGGTGAGGGTGAACATCCCAGTACCGTCGGAGTAGTAGAAAGATGAAAGTGGTAGGTACATTGCTGGCATTGCGCTCGGTAGCGCACTCTGAGAAGCAATCTGAACCATTTGCTGAACCAAATAGGCAAACCCAAAGCGGGTGCGCGGCGGGTCCGCAGACGCGTTGGGCATCAGGGCGCCGAATTTTTCGCGAAACTCTTTGGCCTTTCGCAGATGTTCCCTCGGCTCCGCCTGCAGGGTTATCTTAATCACGCTGTTCGCGGCGACTTTGCCGAGAAGCATCATGAAATCCTCGAACTGCCCGTACTCGAGTCCGGTGTAATCCAGCCAAAAGATGCTCTTCCTGTCCTTCGCCTCGTAGTGGGAAAGGAAGGACTTAAACTGTGCCCTCTTGAGCTTGAGAGTCCCACATGGCGCGTGAAATTTCTGCTGCTTGAAGGTTTCCTCGTCTTTCTCAATGGAGATCATCTTGATTTCCGGGTAGAATTCGTAGAGCAGGCGGAAGTCCTCCAAATACGGGCCACCCAAGCCGTAATAAGTGTATTCCGAAAGGTCGGCCAGCTTCGCCAACCGGCGTAACGCATCGATGAGCGTAAGCCGGTCTATCGCCTTATTGGGGCGCAACTGGTACGCAGGGTGCTTCACCCCCTGGCCTCCTTAAGGATCAAGTTGAAGCACTCCTCCCCAACGCGCGCCGCATCCGTGTCTGGATCGTCGAACAGGTATTCCGCAACGCTCCGGACTTCCTCGACATCCTTGACGAAGGAAATACGGCGCGTCCGCGGTTCGATTCTCTTCGGCATCGGTAGCTGGGGCCTGTACTGCTTACCGCCCGGCATTTGCGTTTTAGTGGGACTGAACGGGAGACGTTCCGATGCGGTCTTTATCTCCTCGAAGGAGAGCGGCACCCCGGCTGCTTCGATGTGCTTTCTGGACTCTTCTGCATGAGCTTTCCATTTGTTCGTATAATCGGTGAAGATCCGCATCCCTTCCCGCATCTTATTCTTGACCTGTAGGTAGATCCTTGACGAAGTATCAATCCCCCGCTTGGTCGTAGTAGTCGGTAGCTTCGAAGCATCAGCGGCCTTAAACTCCACTATCCCTGAAATCGCGATAAATTGTGTGTGGTAGCGCGGAACGTTCGCCTCTCCCCAACCCGTTAGCTCGTCCCTGTTACAGTAGAGGACGGCTCGCTCGTTGCACAGGACTGTCCAGCCTGCCTCCAGCGATGAGTACTTCTTTTCTTCCTGCTCGCTTGAGACTTCGTCTGCGGAAGGGATAGGCCTCGTGAATCCTACTGCAAGAAAGACTTCCACGCCCTCGTCGGTCTTTGTCTTGAATATGTACGGCTGAATTCGAGGACCTTTCGCTCCGCCCTTCCTGAAGGCCAGCCGGGTAGGTCGCGGTTTGACCAGGTCCTTGTTAATCCTGATTTGGAAGCCCTTATCTATGATGAAGGCGTAATGCGTGGCCACCATGTCGTTCAGCCTGGCCTTGAAGGATTCAGTGTCCTCTGCAAACCGTTTTGCGATGTGTGAATGGAGGTCGAGGACAACAATGGTCGTCCCATCTTCGCTCAGTGACTTGCTGGCCGCGCGGACGGGGATATGCCACTCCTTCTCATCCTCGATCCATTCCGGGTTGATCTCGACCTCGTAGCTGTTCGGCCCGTTTTGCGTGGAGATAAGACACTGCTGCCCCATTTTGAAAATGGCGCGCTTCATGCCGATACCGTATACGCCTACACCTCCGGGAACGTCGAGTTTTCGGTCGCTCGGGCGGCCCATTCTGAATGCGTAATCATGGAGCCTCCAAGGAATGCCGCCGCAGTTATCGGAGATCATGAACGAGTCTTTCTTCAACTCGATTTCTGCGTGGAAACCGGAGTAGGGTTTGAGCTCGCTGTTGGCAGGTCTGTTGCGCAGAATCCCATCTACGCAATTGTCCAGAAGATCGAGTATCGATTCTTCTAAGCTGATGTCCCGAGTGAGCATATAAACGAAGAAGGATTTTACGGGGGACGCGTCAACGGGGAGGTATTCCATCTTCTGTCTCGAATTGCTCATGGTCGACCCCCTAATCACTTTCGAGCGCTTGTCTGATGGATTGTGCGGCAGCACGCGCCAGTCGAGGCGGCACGGAGTTGCCAATCTGGCGGAAGGCGTGCCACTTGGTTGGGTGAAAACTGAACCAATCAGGAAACGAATGGAGTCTCGCTGCCTCACGTACTGTTATACAGCGGGCCTCGACAGGGTGAATTGGGCGCGGCGCCATAAACGAGCCTTGGGCAGGGCCGGTCCCCGCGCGAAGCGTATGAGCTACCTCATCCTTTTCAAGTCGGTGGAAGCGGCTGACGGTCTCGTAGCCGCCTGGTTCGGTATCCATGAACCGCTTTATGGTTTCATTCGTGTGATCAGTCCGAAGGCAACCGGAGAGACCGCCTCCGTTAGTGTGCCGCTTATGAGCTTTGTCCTGTGGGTCTGTCGCGTCCCCGCGCAAAATTCTGGCATAATGGGTCGCCACTCCTAACTCGCCTCTGTAGATGTCGCTCGTAAGAAGGTGCTTGTATTTCTCAATATTCGGCAGATCGCCGATCGCGTCCCAAACTGTCGGGCCACGGTAGCCTCCATTCCCGTTTGTTGTGAATAGCCGCTTCGGATACAGGGGTGCGGCAAGGCCACTTTTATAACCCAAAACAAACACTCGCCGCCGCCGCTGTGGCACGCCGAACTCTGCGGCATCGAGGATCTGGATTGGATTCAGGACGCAATAGCCAGCCTTGCTGACCCGTCGTAGGAATTCATCTAGGACACCATTAGCGTCACCTAGGAGGATACCTTCAACGTTCTCCATCACGAAGTAGGACGGCGAAAGCTCGCCAACGAGACGGGCTAAGTCATAGAGCAACAGATTTCGCGGGTCATCTCTGATTCGCTTGCCGATCAGGGAGAATCCTTGGCATGGCGGACCCGCGAAGACTACGTCGATGCTCCTGTCCCCGATGCCGGTTTGTGTCCTGAGTTCCGTTCCCGAGACCGACGAGAGATCGGCACACCAGATCTTGCAGTCAGGAAAGTTTTTCGAGTACGTCTCCAAGTGGATTTTCTCGACATCGACGGCGACGACGACGTCGAACCCGGCCTGCTCGAATCCCAGCGACATCCCGCCCACGCCACAGAAGAGATCAACGCCGATGGGTCTCGCCTTTTTCATCATCTTCGGTGCTTATAATACTCACAGTACCGGCTGATGCAACATTTTTCGCACGCGGGGCATTCTGGCCGACAAATCTCCCGACCATGAAGCACGGAACCGACATGGAACGTAAACCTCCATTGCGGGGGCACTACTGCTTCCAGCTCCTCGTGGCACTGATCCGCGCGCTTCCTCGCCGCCCACCCCAGCCGAGTGGCAATGCGATGAACGTGCGAGTCCACGGGCAGGACTTCCGCGCCCAGCGTATACATCATCACGCACTTGGCCACCTTATCTGAAACGCCAGGAAGCGAAACCAGATAGGGGTGGACATCGGGCGGGTCCAGTTGCTTTAGGGGAGAGAGATTGCAGGACCCGAAGTCTTTCGCGATTCTTCGAAGTGCGCCGCGGATTTGCTTCGACTTCACCCTCGAAAGCCCTGCGGGTTTAAGAATGGCCTTGAGTGAGCCTGGGCTTGAGGCGAGCAACCTGTCCCACGATTTGAAGCGCGACTTCAACCGTCGGTAGATTCTTTCGGCGACCTCAGGAGATGTCTTGTTAGACAGGACGATGTAGACGAGGTCGTCCAATGGATCTTTGGGGTTGCCAAGCCTTGGAGTTCCGTACTCGCGTTTCAAGAGCTGGCAGACACGATTTACTATTTGAGCTCGAACCACACGGGTCTTAGTCCAAATTTTTCCCGTCCGCTTTTTGGACTTCCCTACGCTCGCGACGCCACCATTAACTTCCAGGTTTGCGTGATGGGGAGAACGCCGCATCGCCCTTCCAAATTGGATCGGGAGTCATCGAGTTTATCAGAAATGTAAAACAAGAGAGCGGCGCTTCATCCAAGAGGCAGGGGCCGGGTAGGCGATACAATCCATCCACAGTTCATCGGCCAGGGCGAAAAGGCAGGTTTCAGGTGTCGGGTGTCAGGTGTCGGGGGGAAAGGACAGGTTCCAGATGCGAAGAACAGTGGCGAGTGGGGAGTGGGGGGAATTCTGAATGGTGAATGGTGAATGGAGGAGCGGACGGGGGGGGAATAACGGGTGCCAGGTTCCGGGTGTCAGGGGGCGGGGGCGCAGCCGAATTCTGAATTGTGAATTATGAATGGTGAATTAAGGGCTGGCGGCCAGGAAGGGATTCTGCAGAGCTGACCCTCCAGCGGTGATATGTTCTAATGTCGAGGTGTGCCTACCGACCGGCCGGTAGGGTGGCTTTTCATCCCAAGGCCCTTTTCCGGACGCTATTTCTGCAAGAACGAGCTATCACGGGATTGATCGGAAAGGAGTTGGGCGGGGAGGGCAGCGCCGCCGCGACGGAATCGCCACGGCGGCATGCGGAGTTCAGCGATTACTTCTGATAGTAGGCGGCGTTGACTTCGGTGAAGGCCTTCCACTTCTCCGGCAGGTCGTCGAGCGGGAAGATGGCAGAGACCGGGCAGACCGGAACGCACGCGCCGCAGTCGATACACTCGACGGGATCGATGTAGAGCTGCGCGTGGTCGGCGAAGTTCGCCTCGTCTTTGCGCGGATGAATGCAGTCCACCGGGCAAACATCCACGCAGGCCGTGTCCTTGGTGTTCACGCAGGGTTCAGCGATTACGTATGCCATGAAGCAAGCCTCCTCAGAAATCTCGCCCGCTCGCCACGCTTGCAGACAGGTATTGTGGCTGGCACTGCAACACGAAGCGGAAAGGGAAGGTATTCTAACGCAATCCGCGCCACTGTCCAAAACTTTTTGCGCGCCGGCAGAAGAGAAAACCAGTCGGGGCAATTCTTCAAGCCGTGCCGAAACGGCGGAATCCGCACGGTGCGCGTTGGGATCGGCCCGGCAGCACCTGGCGAGCGCGTCCTCGCTCCGGTGCCGCAATCGCGAGGCGGGCACACGGCGAGCCTCGCGCCGCAGCACTTCCCGGATTGAATGGAAGGAGACGGTTAGTTCTTGGACCGAAGTTCCTGGCAGGTCAAGCAATACCGTGCCCACGGGATTGCCTTGAGGCGGTTGGCGGAGATTTCGTCGCCACACCCTTCGCATTCGCCGTAAGTGCCGCCCGCCACGCGTCGTAAGGCGTTTTCCACTTCCTTCAACATCTGGGAGCGGAGTTCCAGCGTCGCAGCCGTAAGATCCTGCTGGGCGGTCCGGATCGCAAATTCCACTTCGTCCGGTGTCTGAAGGCTCATCGCTAAGGCCTCTGGACGCCTTCGACCGGAAGACAAGAGTTCCTGCCGCTTTTTGAGCAGGAGGGCTCGATACGAGGACTTTCTTGTTTTCAACGCAGTCGCCATACATTTTCCTTTACATCAGTTCGGCAAAGCCAAAACCCTGATACCTCCCTCATCGGATGATCCAAGGGGAAGGAAGGTTGCACAATTATAGCGGCATTTTGGCATTTTTAGTTAGGCCCACATTTCCTTCATTATGAATGAGTTGCGGTAGCTGCTCTTGGAAACGAGGGCAATATGTGGTAGAGAATTGGCCTCGAGATTATGGCTGCGCGTGAGGACATACTGGGGAGGATTCGCGCCGCATTGGGCCGCGCCCCGAACCAGTCCGCCGCCGCTGGCACCCCGGAGGGCCTTTTGCCTCCCTTGGGACCTGTCCTGGTGCCGATTCCGCCCGACCGAGTGGTGGCCACGTTCGAGCAAGAGCTCGAGAAGGTGGCCGGGTGCGCCTATCGCGCCGCCGATGGATCCCAGCTTGAGAATACCCTTCGTAAGATTCTAGGAGATCGTCATGCGAGTTCCGTCGTTCTTTCCCGCAATCCCCTTCTGAGAGAACTCGGGCTGGCGAGGAAGGTCGAGTCTTGGGGTTTTGCAGTGGCGAGTTGCTCCGAGCCCAGCGGCGAGGCGGCCGAAGCGGATAAGAGAAGGATTTTCCGCGAGCGCGCCTTCTTGGCGGAGGTGGGAATCACCGGAGTGGAATTTGTTCTGGCGGAGTCCGGGAGCCTAGTCCTGACCAGCCTGACGGAAGGCGCGCAACTGGCCTCGCTCGCCCCGCCCGTGCACATCGCGCTCTATCGCCGCTCCCAGGCGCTGGCGACGCTGGAGGAGGTTCTTGAGCGGCTGCCTGTGCCGCGCGACCTCGAGGCGCCCCTCCCTGGCCGCTCCGTCGTCTTCATCACTGGCCCCAGCCGCACCGCCGACATCGAACAAATCCTCATCCGCGGCGTCCACGGCCCCAAAGAAGTCCATGCCATCTTGCTTGAGGATTCCTGCCTCGCGGAACGATAGGCGTACTGCAAGCTCAGCTTTGGCGCCCCCACCGTCTAGGGGGTCATGGGCCTAGAGCGCCTAGTCGCCCGACCGCGACCGTAGCCTGCTCGCTGCTTGGCCTGGGGTGCGAGAGTAGGACAATTGGTCAGTTTCTCACAATGTGAGAAGTTCCTTTGTTTTCTATAACATTCTGGCTTCGTTCCCCCAGATTTTGTGTTTTTTCGCCCCCCCGCCTTCGCGCCAAACGCCCCAGGTGCCGCACCGGCTGGACCGCGCCCTCCTGACAGTGCGCCTGGCTCGGCGAGCCTTCTCATAGGCTATCACATACGCGATTATATACTTCACGAACCCACGGCGGTAGGGATGTCGATTTCAGGAAAGCTGGCTACTTCTTGCGCGGTTTTTGCTTCTTTGGCTCAGGCTTGACTTTAAGGAGGTCGGAAATGGCCTCGTTGAAGCGAAGGGGGTTGAGCGTCAAGCGGTCACCACGACTCTTCATGGATTTGGGGTGTGTTTGCCTTTTTCTTTTCTCTCCCAATTTTCGTCAACTCCTTAATTTGCCAGACCCCTCCCGAAGGAGACACTCTGGCAATGAATGGGCGGGCATGATTTCTGATAGTGTTCAATATCTGATTCCTTGCGGCAATCAAAATTCTTGCCCACGCTTCAGGCCCCATGTTGTTATTGGATAGAAAAAATACCCTGCCCCTACTCGAACCGATAGCCCTCATGCTCTGTGGGTCTCTCAGTATGTTGGTGTCAGGTGTGATCACTATCCATTGCCTCTTCCCACATTCTGCTAACCAAACATCATCGTCTTCATCGTCATCAAAATGTTCATCGTGAACTTTGATTATGAATCCTTCAGCAAGCAGAATGGCGGGCAATTTTTTCTTTCCCAAATTTCGGTCAAGAAAAAATATGACAGGATTAAGCTGCTGAGGCGTAGCGGATAACTTCTTCAACTTGAGTTTTGTGTAGGCCGTAGTCGGTAGCTATGTCTTCTACGCCTTCCCCCAATTTGAATCGTCCCGACAAATAGGTGATTGCGATTCCCGTTCCGACAACCACCGGTCGCCCAGAGGACACCTTTGGGTCGATGACAATTACCTTCGGTGGTTCCTCTTCTTTCGTAATCGGCCAGTCCACGCGGAACGGGAAAAGTCGCATGGGAAGGCCAGTTCTATCACGTTCAATGCGCTTCAGGTACAAATCCAAAATAGCCCCAATGCCGAGCTGTCCACCGCGAGAAACATTTATCGTTTGCTCGGTGGCTTGCTCAAGTTTTTTGACGAAAAGGTCTTTCCCATCAGTAAGAAACTGCTCAGTCAATAGAGGGTAACGGGAACGAAATTTTCTTAACACATAATCAATGGCTGTTCTTATGGCAGGCATCGCGATATGGTACTTTTTTCTGGTGGAAAGCAGGATGTGAGCTTCAACAAGATTGAAGAAAGATAACCGGCCAGGGGCGCTCAGTTGAATTAGGGGCTTGAAATACCGTGGGCCGTGGCTGGTCGGATAGTGTCGTCCTTCAACCCAGGATTCGAGCGTGCCGAGGCGAATTCCGAGGCAGGAAGCGGCTTCCTTCACTCCATACCGCGGAAATTCTCGATAATCACCATTAGATCGAGAACGCATTGCTGGCCTCCTTGTGATACACTACAAGTAGCCCGTTCTCGTTTGGTGTTACGAGCACCAAAAGCACGGCTCAATCCTGCCGATAGATTTTCCTGGCCGCGTCAGTGCGCGGCCTTTGCCTTTTTAATGGCATAGCTGTGAGTCCCGGTAGGTTAACCTTTTCCCTGCGGAACCTTGCACAGCTAACACTGCCCGTTCGCTGTCACAAGCTTCTCGCGAATTATAGCGAAAGTCAAACTCACTCAGATAGCGGTGTAGATGCTGCTTGCCAACATGGTGGTATACGCCGATGATTCCACGCTTCAGGATGCTGAAGAATCCCTCAACAGTATTGGTGTGAACACGTTTCTCTCCCACCCTTCTGGAATACTCTCCGTTCGCGTGCTTCACGACGTGATGCGAATTAAAATTCTTGCGCATCCCGCGATAGAGGCCGGAATCGTCGGTCATTAGGTCTGCGCTTTCCTGAATATGCTCTTTCAGAATCGGTCTGAGGTTCGCGGCTGTAACATGGTCGAACTGGAAAGAACGTGCCCGTCCGTTACGCTCAATCAGTGCGACTACGGGAGCCTTGTTTTTGCGGGCTTCGTAATGGCCCCTTCCCTTTACCTTCCCGCCGACGTAGGTTTCGTCTACCTCGACAGTGCCTTGAAGCTTGCTTGATAATGGCTCCTGCTTCATTGCATACCGAATCCGATGTGCCATGAACCACGCGCTCTTGTACGTCACGCCCAACATGCGATGCAATTGGTGTGCGCTCATGCCCTTCTTGGAAGCGCAAAGCAGATGAATGGCGAGAAGCCACTTGTGAAGGGGGATGTGGGAGTCCTCAAAGATCGTGCCGACTGTGACTGTGAATTGCTCGCGGCACGCGCCACACTTCCATACGCCCTTGCGGACGTGAGTCTTACTATTCGCCTTTGGCTCTAGCCTGTAGGCTTCGCCAATCACGCCACAATGAGGGCATACCGCGCCATCAGGCCAGCGCATCTTCTCAAGGAATGTACGCGCCTTGTCGTCATCGCCAAAATGCTCTGCCAACTTCGCTAGATTCATGGGTTCGTTGTTCATGCTCAAAGCGTAGCAGAACTATATGGGTTTGTCAAGTATATAATCGCGATCACATAAGGCTACGTCAAATCAAGAAGGCAACTTGTCCAGAGGGGGCGGGGAAGCTGTGCCGTATCACGGTCTTTGTAGGGGCGCAGCTTGCTGCGCCCTCTTTGGGCGATTCATGAACCGCCCCTACACCCGTCGTGCCGCCTCGGTTGGCGCAGAGCGCAGCTCTGCGGTACAAGGGGGGCAGAGGCGCATCATCACTGGCGCAAACGGCCTGCCCGAATCGCAGACATCACCAAACGATGTCTGCGCCATCCGGCGGAAGAGCTAGGATTTGCGACAGCTCCCAGTAGACACATCTTATTTCCGCTTTCCGCCAGATTCAGACGACCAGTACTCTCGGAGCAGCGTTCCCATGAACTCGCTCCATTGATTTTGGGGGGCATTGTATTCGATGACGTACCAGAGGCCCTTTTCAGGAAGTCGGTCAAGATGCGCGGGAGGCGCCAAAATAACCCACGCAGCATTCTTGTGTTCACTTACCAAGCGGTTCAGGACTTGGCGCACGGTCACGTTCCGCAGATGCAGAGGTCCGACCTGATTCTCAATCCTTCCCCCCAAGACACTCCCTGCTACTCCGCTCACCCCGGAGGTGGGCTTGGGTGGATTCAAGTACCGTTGGAGTTGTGCGGGAAGCATCAGATTAGTCGCGGTTACAAGCGCTGTTCTCCCGGAAGTGGAGAATTCCGGCAGGAGCCGGTCCAAGAGATTGCGGTCACCCGAGGGCAAACCAGGATGGCCAATAAGTACTACTCCATTTTCGACACGCCATGTGTAACCAGCCCTTTGGTTCAAGATGGCCTTCACGACAGCCCCAACGGAGGTGCCTCTCAGATGAACGCTGATCGGCTTGTCGAGATCTCTTGGGTCTAGGTACTCGATGCCCAGCGGAACCTGCTCTTGCCTCCCCAGACGCAAAAGTGCGTCGAGCATACTCAACCCCTCAACGTCAAAGGCACGGATGCGCTTCTCCGCAATTCCGGTCGGCGGGTCAGCCAGTTGTCTTTGCTGCAAGGAGTGGGATTTCGCCCAAGGGCACAAAAGTAGCATCAGAAAAAACACAGGAATCCTCAAAGTTATTTGTCTCATGACTAATGCCCGTCCACGGTTATCGAGTTGCATTTATAGATTACGACGTTGACATGTCCCAGCCCAGTCCCGTTGGCCGTCCAGGACTGGTTGACATTCGATTGCCCGGTGCTTCCTGGACAAACTGTAGAACACACGTAGAAGTGATCTGGCCACCTACCTGCTGAGTCTGTTCCGGTGGACCCGGTTGTTCCGGATCCGATGCCCAGGTCATTAGGTGTGCTCGGGGTAAGCTGGTCATCCACTGTAACTCCCGATCTCTGAATTGCCTGACTCGCGCTGTCGCGAAGCTCCAAAGTGACCCAACGCTGGTAGCCGGCGGAACCGGGTGGTCCGCCGAGCGTGGAGCACTGGGCTTGGCTCAGAGTGGTCGCGCTAATTTGGCTGATGAATGTCGCTGAATAAGGCACCTGGACGTAGAAAACCTTATCGCTGTTGCTGGTGCCTTGGGCGGTGGTGACGGTGACGTTGTGGTTGCCGGCGGGGGCGTTGCTGGCCACGGCAAAGCTGGCCTGAATCTGTGTGTCGTTGAAGGTTCCTCTCGTCACGGTTATACCCGTACCTGCGTTCACCGTCGGGTTGCCGCCGAACCCGCTGCCGCTTATGCTGACACTGGTTGTGACCCCAATCAGCCCTCGCGGGGGTGAGATACTGGTGATCTTGGGCTTCACATTGTCCGTACCGTTGCCGCGCTTGCTGGTTACAATCTCGTCACATTCATCCGTGATGTGATTAAGGCTGTAGCGGAATGCCGTCCAGTCAGCAGAAATACCGGCGCTGCCGCCGCTTACGCCTTTCACCTGGCCTTTGTGCAGCAGGTTATCCACCGTGGCGACGCTCACCAGGTTGGAAAGCCAGCCCGCGCCGCCCGCGGAAAGAGCCGCGGACTCCAATGACGGAGGTCCCCGCTACTTGCTACGGTTGCTTGCGGAGAAGGCGGGCGCGACGAGCCAAAGCAGCTTTCGCCGAGTCCGCAAAGTTTGGCGACCGGGCGAGCTTATTCAATTCCTGTTCGGCCTCGGGCGCGGGCATTTCCGCCAGCGACCAAATTCCCATGCTCTGGAGGGTTCCGTCCTTAGATTCAGCCCAGGCAAGTGCCTGTTCGAGCCCAGCGTTCTTCTCGCCGAGAATCAGGCGCTGGAATTTCAGGCGGACGTACTCAATCTCCGCCAAGGGGACCTGAACACCCTCCGGGTCGGTGGGCCGGAGTTTATTCAGCAATTCGTCAAGGTACGGCAACTGCCCGAGGACAAAACCGCGATAAAACTCGGGGAATTGGGCGCTGGCATCGTAGGGGATGCCGTCGCGGAATCCCCAGACAGTGTACCAATAGATTGGTGGCGTGGAGGCTCCCTGATAACCGGCCGCCCAGTGGGAGGTCACCAGCTCATCGACTCCGTCACCATCCAGGTCCACCGCGGTCATCGGCAGTGGGAGAGCACCGTGGGAGATTGTATCGGAGAATCGAAACCCCTGACCTTCGGGCGCGACCACAACGACATACCAGTAGAACCGGTCCCCCCCCGTAACGGCCACGAGATGATAGCGGCCCTTTTCCAACGGAACGAATCTGAAACCGCCCAGACGGATTGGCAGGTACCCGGGCACCTGCGCTGTTAGCGAGTTCAGGAAGGACCGAATCTTCTCCTTCGGAAGGGTGTTGGCCTGGACGGCGGAGGTGTGTGTCTGCGGCCAGCTAAAACCCGTGGTCCCACTAACAAGGCGTGTGTCCATGTCCTGACCGCTCAACTGCATCGCTGAAAGCAAGATGGCGGTGACAACTGATGCATAGGCTTTCTGGTTTCTCATGTCGACTCCTTACCGCATATGGCCCCGGATGTATCCTACATAGTCCAATAGGTCCTGACGCGTTGTCGTCACCCACCCGTCGCCAGAGGCATTGACGGTGTAATAGCGGTCGTAACGATAGCCGCCGTATCTTGAAAGCGCCTCGTTTTCGAGTTCGACCCCACCCAGTGCCGGTAACTGAGGGTACTGAGATCGCAGACCGTTCAGAGCGACGCTCCGCGCCAGCCCGTGGCGGAGGCCACATCAACGCCCGCCGCATCGACACTGCCACCCGCGAGTCAAGGTAGTTTTACCATCAAATCAGTCTGCCTCAGGCAGGGGCTCGGAACAAAGTGAAGGCACGCCATGCCCGGCTTGCCCGGAACAGGATCGATCTCTGCGACCCGTATCAGTCCCGCTGGTTCCTTAGACCACACCTCGAAATCCGATGGTGCCGTGGACTTCTTGCACTGGTCAAGGTCAACGAGTTGGGCGGGATCCAACGCGAGCGTCCGGACGTTCACATCTCTCACCCCACGGCTGAGATTGGCCACGATTAGGAGGTTCTGCCCCTGGAAGAAATCGGTGAAAGACAGCTTGCTGTCGTCGAGCCAAAACAGGTAGCGCGAGGTCCGGCTGTGTGCCGGGGAGCCCTGTGGTAACACATTCTCGCCGAGGGCGTTCGTGGCTCCTGGCGGGTAGACAGGCCAGCCTGGGGAGTAGCTCACCCCCGGCTTGAAATGCGGCCGATTGTACTCCGCCGTGCGCGTCAGGTCGTAGACGACGTACTCATCGCTGATCACGGCGGGGCCGGGGCGCGGAGGGAACTCCTTGACAAAAGCCAGAAAGCGGTGGTGGGGTGAGAGCATCGGTAGGAAGCACCAAAAATGATCCTCGACTTTACCTGAGGGCAGCTCCACCACGCTCGCCACGGGGAAGCTCGACCCCACGCGGCCCAGGACGAGAGCCCTAGTGCTGTTGATAAAGTTAACCTCGTCAACTTGCGCGGTCTCATTGCAGATCTTAAATTGCGAAGTTGCGCCAGTCTGCTTGTTTCTTGCTTGGAAGAGAAGCGCAACCTGGCTAGGGCACTTGGCAGCGCCTTCACTCTTTGTCAGCTCGACCCGCCACTCCGGGGACTCGGCCTTGACAGGACCCTGACGACCGAAGAAGGCCTCATAGCTTGGGGTTGGAAACGGCTTTGTCGGCGGACACACCCCTGGGGCCTGTAAGGCTCGCCCGGCAGCCAACGACAGCAGACATACCACGAGGGAGGCCGCCGTAAGCATTGCTGAAGGGAGATTGCCTTTTCTCGTCCGGGTCACGTTTGACATTTCTCCACCTCCGAATCCGGAGATCGCCGAGGCACCTCCGGACCCTGTCGTCTCACCGGTTTATTCGGATGGTCATGCGGCCTGGTAGCGTAGAGAGAGAGCATGCCGAGCCCGTATTGTAGTTGTCGATGTGCGCCTGACCTGTGCACGCCGGGCACTTGTCGGTGACCGTCTTGACTGTCCCTACACCGCCTCCTAACCCGACGATCAGCACCGAGTCCCCGCAAGACAGCGGATGGTTAGTCGAATCGAAATCGGCGGCTACGGTCGTGTCGCTAAGCCCCTGGCCGCCACAGGCCGGAGTGACTTGGCCGACCCTTCGGAAGTAATTCTGGTTCCCCCCTTGAGGCGGGCTGCATCCGGCCAGGTATTCCTGGATCAAGTCATAATTGATGGTGGCCCCACTTCCGTTTATCCATGCCTGGGTTATGAACTGACTTATTAAGCTTATTGTTGACCATGGGCAGGAAGTGGGCCCCGTGGTTAGGTAAGCTGTTCCCGAACTTCCCGAGCACTGCGACTCGGCGGGGGTATTGTATTGCGTCTGAGTGTACGTTCCCAGGACCCTGAAGTTGCTGGTCTTGCTCCCCGATGCGGTGACGCCGTTCACGGTCCATTGGGCAGTCACGCCCGTATATTGGCCGCTTACGAGGTTGCCCAGTGGCGGGTTGAAGGTATAGGACCCAACACTTCGCGTATTGTTGTTGATCGCTGCGTTCCCGCCGGGGCCGTTCCACGTCACAACAAGCTGACCGCTCGCGCCGGAAGGACCGCTCAGGGTCACGCTGACTTGGTCCGCCGGCAGATTGACCGATGTCACCTGCACGCTGTGGACGTTGTCCGTGCCGCTGCCGCGTTTGCTGGTTACGATCTCGTCGCATTCATCCGTGATGTGATTAAGGCTGTAGCGGAAGGAGGTCCAGTCAGCCGAAATCCCCGCGCTGCCGCCGCTAATGCCTTTCACCTGGCCTTTATTCAGCAGGTTATCCACCGTGGCGACGCTCACAAAGTTGGAAAGCCAGCCCGCGCCCGTGGTTACGTCATAATAGAAGTTGGCGCCATTGCAGTCGGTGTCCACTTCGTTCGAGAGGAAGGGCTTGAGGTCATTGACGAGCATCGCCCAAGCGGCGGGCGCGACGCTCACCGCAGTAAAGTTGGGCGGGCAGTTGCATCCGATGCCGCAATCGTAGTTGCTGGCCATGGCCCGGTGGCGCTGCAGCACTACCAGGCGGCCCATCACCGGAACCTTGTCCAGCCGAATCCAAACCACACTGCCGTCGGCAGCGTCCGTAGGGATTTTGCTGCCCTGAAAATCCTCTTTCTGCCCATCCCGCAGTTTGCGCAGGTTAATGGCGCGGGTCTCGTGCGGGCTCAGTTTCAAATCGGTCAAGTAGTAGTGAACGCCCCCCGCCTGCGCCTGGAACCCAATGCGCGCGGGTTTGTCTCCCATGTCCGTGAGAAACAGGATAGATTCCGTCTCCTCATCCAGGTGCCAAGGATGAGCGCCACCACCCGCCGTACCATCGCCCTCGTTCGCGAGACGGCTGTCGATCACCAAGTCTCCTTTGGACTCCACGCTCGTAACCTCGGCAATGGCCGAGCGCGGCGGGCCGCTGTACTGGATGCGGATCGAGCAGAAGGGCAGAGGCAGGGGAAGAAGCCCGAAGACTGAGTCGAGCGAAACATCCACGGTCGAATAGGGCCCGACCGGGAACGGTGCAAGCACCGCCTGGGCCGGGGCGTCCTCGCCCGGATACTCGACCGTGAGTGTGACGATTTGCGGCGAGCTCACCAGGTTGCGGACGACGACATGAGGAATGAAGGTGCCCATCCCGGCATACGGTGAATCTGCAGTGGGCTTTCCAATCGGCACCCCGCTGGCATGCAACGCGCTGGATTTCTGAAGGCTGGGATCAGGGAAATTCAGGCTGGTTGAAAATCCCCTGGCCACGTCGGTGATCCTCCCTTGCGCAACGAGGGCTGGCGTGCCACCGCGCGGGATGATCGTAATGCCCCCTTCGGGCGCCGAGGC
>Ga0315282_10000768_pt1 | contig 62710 bp, 66 predicted proteins | sample YL17G07_20_MG_FD_203693 | JGI IMG/M metagenome (GOLD analysis project Ga0315282, IMG submission 203693) | Sediment microbial communities from Yellowstone Lake, YNP, Wyoming, USA - YL17G07_20 | ecosystem: Environmental > Aquatic > Freshwater > Lake > Sediment | place: USA: Wyoming | collected...
TTAGGAAACGCTTCTGCATCTGCAACAGTTTACGTTTCCTTAACCTGTCCAACTCTGTGTCAGTCATAACTCTCCTCCTGATATTTTGCCCTTTCGCCCTCGATAAAGGTTATGAGCACAAGCGCGCGCTTCCGCCCGGACGCTTTTCTTTGCCCTTTATCTTTGATCGCTTTAATGATACTATACTTAGTAGTATTACGATCTTGAATAAACCCTCACATCTTAAGGCATTAAAGGATGTACAAGACAAAGGAGTTTGCATGTGCATCCACGGATGGAAACATGAGGATTTTTCTGAAATGACTCTGGTTGAGGCCAAAGAGGCTGTGAACGCTAGCGTATTCGAGAATTGGTTTAGCTAACTCATCAATAAACCGCACGCGCGAGTGAAGGCCCAGTTGAGCGTTCAGGTTAGCTCTTGGAGTGCTCTTAGGCGCTTGACCATATTGGGGTGAGTGGAAAACAGCTCCATGAGTCTGTCAGCGGCTGTTACTTCTTTTCTTAGGACTTCCTCAACCAATCCCTGATCAGTCGTGTAGCCTCTTGCTTGGGCTATCGACAATGCGTCGGTTTCTGCCCTATCTGGGTCTGAGATGAACAAGTCCTTAAACGAACTGAAGCTGCCCGCCTGCTTGTTTATCCGTTTCATTCTGCCCGTTGAGTACTGGATTTTCGCCAAGGCTTCAGAAAGCTTGCTTGATCCTTCATCGACTATTGCGGCGCTGTGGCGGTCGGCGAAGTACTCTCGAAGTCGACTCAAGTATAGCGTAAACATTGTGAGAATCCAATAGATGACCATGCTGACTATGCCTATTAGTACAGCGGCGCTTCCACTGTCTCGTTCACGACTTCGCCCATACCATGAAGATAGCATCATTGAGTAGCCTATGTAGTAGAACAACGCTGGCAATATTGAGACGAACATCATTGTTTGAACGTCTCTGTGCTTTAAGTGTCCTAGTTCATGGCCTAGAACGGCTTCAACCTCTTCATCATCCAGTGTCTTAAGCAGTTCAGACGTGACGGCAACTCTCGAACCAGCGATTGGTGAACTGTAAGCGAACGCGTTGGGCACTGGGATGTTAGCTATCATGACTTTTGGTTTTGTGATGCCGCTTTTTTGGCTTAGCCTCTCCACCATGCTGTGAAGTTCAGGGTGTTCCGATTGAGTGGCTTCCTTGACTCTGTACATAGCGTCTATGAGGTAGAGCGCTAACAACCATTGGATAAGATTGATGAACACGGCGAATATGGCGATTGTAAGCAAATCAGCACCCAACCATGTGAGTATGACGGTAATGAAGAGTGTTGAGAGGCCGATGATTAGGGCTAATGTTCCTAGGATTGAGAGTCGGAGTTTTCATATGCTCATTTTGTTTCTACCGCCTATGTCAGTAAATATGTAAAGCTAACCTAACATTGATGGAAAAGATGAGAGATATAAAGATTTATATTCGAATATACTTTAATATAATTTAAATGAAGATGTCTGCTCAGAAAAAAGTAGAACTTGATACGTCATTCCGAAACAAGAAAGGAACAGAAACGCTTCAAGTAACAGGCAGAGAGAACCATATCATCATCACATATCATCGCTTTAGCGATGGTTTACATGGGGAAGTTGGTTATGGTTGAAATTAAGGTTGATTTAGATAAATGCGACGGCTGTGGAACGTGCAAAGACACTTGCCCTGTTGGCGTTTTTGAAATCGTTGACGGAAAATCCAAGGTCATTAATCTGAGCGAGTGCCTCGCCTGTCGGGCATGTGAGATGCAGTGTCCAAATGGTGCCATTAAGATAACTGAGTGAAGCGCGCCCATCTGTCCTCTCCAAAATCAAAATCCCTTTACTTCAAAGCATCAAACCGAAACATCTTTCCCATGCTCAAAGTTTTAAAGCCGATACTCCTTCATGATTAAGCCGTGATAATCCCAATAATCGTTCTCGCGATAGTCTTCGTTTTGATAGCGACCAGACGAATAGGAAATATTAAGCTGCAGATTTGGCAAATAATGCTACTCGGCGCAATCACCGTCCTAATAACAGGCCAGATTTCTCCAGCAAACGCTTTACTGTCAATAAACCTCGATGTGATACTTTTCCTCTTCGGCATGTTCATCGTTGGAGAGGCCCTTGTTGAAAGCGGCTACCTATCTCACCTGGCCTATAGACTATTCAAGAGAGCCAAATCACCCGACCAGCTGCTGTTAACCGTTTTGTTCAGCATGGGTATAGCCTCAGCGTTTTTGATGAATGATACCTTGGCAATCATAGGCACACCCGTCGTTATACTTCTCGCAAAACAGTGCAAACTACCTCCAAAACTCATGCTCCTCACTTTAGCCTTCGCAGTCACCATTGGAAGTGTAATGAGCCCTATCGGAAACCCACAAAACGTCCTCGTAGCAATCAACGGCAATGTCGCCAATCCATTCGTGACATTCTTCCGCTTCCTCCTCTTACCGACGGTGGTGAACATTTTCGTAGTTTTCATCCTGTTGAGACTCTTCTACAAGAAAGACCTACAAAGGTGCGTAATAGAACACTCTGAAGAACCAATGAAAGATCACAAATTGGCACTGCTTTCCAAGCTCTCACTCATCCTCATAGCTGTCTTGGTTACCGCAAAAATCATCACTGTCACCTTAAACATTCAGGTAGACTTTAGATTAACCTACATCGCACTAATACCTGCGGTGCCAATAGTAATACTGAGTCCACGAAGGGTCGAGGTGATCAAGAAAATCGACTGGCGCACGCTGGTCTTCTTTGTGGCGATGTTTATTCTGATGGAGAGCGTTTGGGAATCAGGATTCTTCCAATCAGTAATAGTCGGACTTAACCTGAACATAACATCCATTGTCGCAATTTTGCTAGTAAGCACTCTTCTAAGCCAGTTAATTTCAAACGTACCGCTGGTCGCTCTGTACTTGCCCATGCTCATGAACGCGGGAGCTTCAACAAAAGAGCTAATGGCTTTGGCGGCAGGGAGCACAGTCGCGGGCAACCTATTCATACTTGGAGCCGCAAGCAACGTAATCATAATACAGAACGCAGAAAAGAAATTCGGGAAGACCATAACCTTTATAGACTTCGCAAAAATCGGCGTCATTTTAACCGCAATCAACCTGCTCGTTTACTGGCTTTTCTTAGCCGTGGGCGCCTAAACACCAGTGGCGCACTACGTTGTCACCAAAGATCATAGCGCGAGGCACTCTTAGAAGAAAATGAAAAACTTTTTGCTCCACGTTGAGCTGGCCTGGTTTGGCTTTTGCACAGAGCTTATCCTTCACGGTGAAGGTTTTTACCGTTGAACTCTCGGTTTTCACGCTTAAGATGCGCGTGGTTCTCATCGTGTTAGCTGCGGTGAGATAGGCCGACAATTTAAACCCCTTTTTGTGCAATAAACTGTTCAAATCTAACTACGCATTTATACATGGCGTCTTGTAACAGGCTTAGACGCCAAAACGAGAAGAAAACTAAATGTTTCCCAAACTTTTCCCAAGTTCCCAACTGACATAATGGTGCATACACGTAAGCATTAGATGTGGGGAAGTAATTGTAATGGCACAATCCTTAACTTTGCGTTGCTTAGACTGTGGATATTCCTGGAAGAATAGAAAAACGTAACAAGGTATAGACGGCGATGTCCTAAATGTGACGGTTCCTGATTTGAGGAAGCCAAGGATACCAAAGATTTTGGGGAAACTGAACAGGAAGGTCTAGTGCCAACCACAGATAGGGTGCCCATGTCAAATTTAAAGTGGCCTAAAGTCGTATACGATGTGATGGAGATTTCAGGTGCCAGTTCTCCTGAAAACGCTCTCACTAGGACACTTGAACTCTACCTTCGCCTCTTGCCTTACAAGTTCAAGCATAACTTGGCGCGCGCGGCGGCTAAGTGAAAATCCTCAGAATCGCAAACGCCGATAAGAAAAGTGCACCCGCGATCAGGAATCCAGAAAGATAGCCTAATGCTTCGGCAAGAAACGGCCCCAGAAAAGAACCTGACACCGCACCCAAACCAACCATCACATCGAATACGCCAGTTCTGCCCGGAGGCATTAGTGACATTGAAAGCGAAAGCATGAGAATATAGTATACGGCGTACGCAAAACCTAGCGACACAAAAATAATTCCAGCCAAAAGCTGTGTAGACACAGCTGCCTGAACTACGATGACAAGCATAAAGATCAGTGCGCTTCTAAAAAGCACAATTCGGCGCATCTGCGCTTTTGCGTCTGAGAATGTTGATCGTCTGCTAGCTACAAAGTAACCCATGACTCCGCCGCCTGAGTTTAACATATAAACCATAAAAACCATGCTATTGGAAAAGGCTAGCTTTTCGGAGAAAAAGATCGGCAAAGGCGTGAAAAATATGCTGGAAGCCAAGGAAAAAAACACCAAGGCTATCCCGAATGCAAGGAAGCTCTCTTCTTGGAGTTTCTCGCTCGGAGAGAATCCGTCAAGAATCTGAGATGCGACCCTAAAGCCGCGGTAAGTGAAGTCTATCTTCTTTTCTATATTCACCAATCTCCGTTCAAAAATCAGAAGCGGGTCTGCAACTAGAAATATAGATAAAACAAAAGCAGCCAGATTTAGACCACTGCACAAAAACAATGTATAGTGGGCACTTAAGCTAAAAGTCGATACCAACAATCCAAGTAGTAAACCGAGGAACCATCCGACTTCTGTAAGCCCCTCATAGGAAGCATAGGATTTTTCCCAATCTTCATGGGAGTAGTGTTCAGCTATCAAAACGTTTTTCGGAGCTTCATGGGCTACATGAAGCATGGACATGGCTACGTAAAGGACAATAAACAGAACAGTGCTCGTAGTAAGTGTGAAGATGTAAATAATTATGGATGCCGATATAAAAGAGATGAGAATGTAGGATTTGAAACGTCGCGTTTTGTCGCAGATATAGCCCCAAAAGAAGGAAGCAGGCATGCTGCAGAACAAGGCTACTGAGGTCATGATACCTAATTCAAGCAGCGACCCCCCGAGCACTCTTACCACATATAGTGGTATGAAAACAGAAAGCAGACCGAACGCCATTTCGTGGAAGAAGAAACCCAATCGCCACATAGCCAGAGACCAATGTTAAGGTGAATTAAAATTTTTACCTGAAGTTTGAAGTTTTTTCTGCGCGCTTAATACCGCTTTCTAATAATTACAGAACTCCTTTGCTCTTGAAATCAAACCTGTCTATTCCTTTAGCCTTATTGTTTATTATTTCAATCTTTGCTTTAGCTTTTTCTGGACTCTTTGCTCTTAGTATCATGTTAGGGAACCTTATTAAAAAAGTGTAGTCGTATGGTACAGGTTTATTAAATCTGTGTTCATTGTCATTCCAAATTGCGTAGTAGGTCTTCACTCATTACACCTTGGATTGAGTTAAATCCTCTTTGCGTTGGATAAGGACGATAGACCTACCGACCCTTTCCACATTGTAGCCCAATTCAATTGCCAGCGCTGAGACAGCCCCTGCGAGTATTCCCCATTCTATCCCGGTAACCCCCTGGAAACCTAGGCCCTCGAAAATGAGGGTGAGCGGGATGATTGGGCTCCCAATCTCTATGAGCAGTTTCTTTATTGCATGCGTATCTATTTTATCAAGTTCTACTTTTTTCACTGCAGACACCTTCATTTAAATTATGTTAAAATATAATGAATATAGCCGAATATAAACGTTTATATCTCTCATCCTATCCATTAAGATTAGGTTAATGCGCGAATGCCTGTTCCTAAAATGGTGAAAAATGGTTTTAATTCCTTTCCTCGTGCTCGGGTTACTTCTAGGAGCTTGGATTACGAATGGAAATCAGGAACAAGCGCGAAGACTATAAGGGGAATAAAAACCGTTTTTGACCAATTTCGGAACAGCCATGCGTGCTACATAGTTATTGTTTTGGGGAGATTTGAGTGCCAATAGCCTTTGTCTGCATAACCACTGAACCTGCTTCGATGGTAGAAGTTCTGAAGGAAATTAGGGCAGTTGAGGGAGTGGAAGAAGCCCAAATGGTGTATGGAGTCTATGATATTGTTGCAAAGGTGAAAGGAGAAACTATGGACGAACTCAAGCAAATCATAACTGAGCACATACAAAGAATCGACAAGGTGCGGACAACCTTCACTATGATTGTTGTCGAGTCAGAATAACTCGCTAAGTCGTGTCTTCTGCGTCAGTTGGATAGCCTTGTTTGAAGAAATGAAGCTGAACATTTCCCTAACTAAGTTTTGATTTTCGTAAGTCTAGGCAAAATGAAGAAAAAGCCTGCCAAGGAAACTTCTGCCAAAGCCACTCAAGTAATTGACGAAATGAAGAAGAAAGGCATCAAGGTTCTGAGTTTCTATTGGACGTTGGGACGTTACGATACGCGTAGCAGTGCTTTTTTTGGCTGGGCTTTTTCCAGTGTCAGGAGGCTTCAGCCTTGGGCTTCCTTTAGGGTCGAAGAGCTAAACTGAAGTTCGTCGAATCATTGGGGCGCTTCTAAATAAACACTGTAGGAATCGATGTTTTGGCAAACGGAGGATTCGTCCACCAGACGCGCTGTTCCATCTGGACAGTAGACCTTTTCACCTTTCATGACTTTCCTGTATCGCAGGCTGCACTCCCTAAGCTGAGAGCAACCATCACAGTCTCTTGACAACACTTTTCTGCCACCTCGACTTTTATTCTTGAATGAGCATGATGGACCGGCCGATTTTTTCAACCCTGTAGCCTAAGTCAATTGCCAGTGCGGAGACGGCTCCGGCGAGTATCCCCCAATCTATTCCTGTGACGCCCTTGAAACCCAGAGACTCAAAGACGAGGGTAAGCGGGATGATTGGGCTTCCAAGCTCTATAAGCAGCTTCTTTATTGAACCCGGGTCTATTTTGTCCAATCCCACTTTTTTCACTATGACCATCTTCATTTAGGTTATATTTGAATATAACTAACATATCACAATATAAAGCTTTATATCTTCCTCTCTGTAAACTGAGACTACGTTGGTTCATGCACCTACTGCATAGGAGGCGAAAAAGTGACAGAAAAACCGAAGGAAGCTCCCAAGGAAGCGAAGAAAAAGAAGAAGAAATAAAAAACTTTTCAACTGATTTTCTAATCTTCTGTCTGAGCTACACAAAAGCCTTTTAAAACATGATGCGAGGCTTTATCCTCCTTTTTCTCTTTTTGAGAACTAACTAATATTCGTTAACTTGCCAACCATTTCTTAATTTGAAGCCCTCGTTCAGGTTTAATGGAAATGAGTAAAGCCTTTCTTCAGTATGTTTTCCGGCTTCTTTTTCTTTTTGTTGTTGCCATTCGGCGCATATTACCATCAGGGTTTCGAGCTGCTTGCCGAGGAAGTCGGCTGCCCCGAGGAAAGGCATGTTCATTGCCTTTATGGCTGAATTGACCCGTTCATATTTCTTGGGCGTGCGATATGATGGAAAGTTCTGGGAAATAGGGGGTTTGCAAATTGGGAATTTGTTAACAAAGAAAGTGGATACAGGCGTAAAGCCTTAGCGCGATTGTATGGAAAGTGTTTTAGGTAGGCGGCGCTCACGCCATGTTATGAGCACCCTACATGCGCAAGGAAAGAGAGGGATACAGTGGTGAAGGCTATTGAAATTATTGCTATTGAGAATCTACCATTAATAGCCAAAGGAGACAATGTGGCTGAACTTATCTATAACGCCGCCAAAAAACAGAACACGCCCATACAAGAAAAAGACATTATAGTAATCACTCATGTGGCTGTTTCGAAAGCTGAAGGGAACGTGGTTAACCTCGATGAGGTTTCGCCATCGGAACGGGCAAAGGAAATCGCGCTGGAAGTAGGAAAGGAACCTGCCCTAGTAGAAGTCATCCTTAGAGAAACAAAAGAAATCGTGCGTATGGGTCACAATAGCCTCATAACGGAAACCAAAAACGGCGTAGTCTGCGCAAACGCAGGAGTGGATAAATCCAATGTTAAAGGAGAAAGAAACGTGGCGCTGCTACCTAAAAACGCCGACGCGTCCGCACAGAAGATTAGACAAGAAATAAAAAGGCTAACAGGTTGCGATGTGGCGGTGATTATATCAGACACCCATGGCCGCCCTTTAAGAATGGGCGAGATAAACGTGGCAATAGGCGTAGCGGGAATCAAGCCTATAAGGGATAGACGCGGAGAAAAAGACCTGTTCGGATACGTTCTAAGAATAAAACAAACCGCCGTCGCTGATGAATTAGCATCCGCAGCAGAGCTTGTGATAGGTCAGGCGAACGAAGGGATACCAGCCGCCATCATAAGAGGATACAACTACCAAACAGCCGAAAACGCGTCGGCAAAGGAACTCACAAGACCAAAAGAAACGGACCTTTTCAGATGAAAACGCAGCCCGAACAATCCGCAGCGCACTCACTAAAAAAGGAAAGCGAAAAACTAGAAAAGCACTTTGCAGTGCATTTTCTATGAAAGGCGGAAACAAGAAATGAATGCAAAGGCGATTAAAGATATCAGCGAAAGAATAGTGAAAGCGAGCAAGGAACTATACGATCACGGCTTAGTGAGAGGAACCAGCGGAAACATCAGCGCTAGAATACTCGGCATAGATACGTTTCTGATAAAGCCTTCCGGAGTGTACATGGGGCTTTTGAAGCCCGAAGAACTGGTCCTTGTGGACTTCGAAGGAAACAAAATAAGAGGAAAACGAAACGTTTCTGCGGAGACGCCCATGCACGCGGCGATTTACAGAGCGCGGAAGGATGTTCAAGCAGTCGTGCACACTCACGCGCCCACAGCAACGGCTTTCGGAATCGCAAGAACAGAAATCCTCCCATTCCAAATAGAGATGTTCATGCTCCTCCCAAGAGGAGTACCCATTATTCCTTTCAAGCAGCCCGGTTCAAAGGCACTTGCGGAAGCAGTCCAAAAGAAGATTGCGGAGTATGACGCGGTTATTCTTGAAAACCACGGCATCGTAACTGTTGGCTCAACTATAGAAGCGGCTTGCAACCTGAACGAAATGGTTGAAGAAGCCGCAAAGATTCAATTCACGACCGTGATGCTGGCTGGCAAAAACGCCATAAGCTGGGCTGAACTAAAGAAAAAGTTCAAAACACAGAACACCATAAAATAGCAGAAACCATAATGGAAGATGAGGCACTGATGGAAGCTAAAACACCTAGAGAGTTTTTTGAAAAAGTTTTGCCCAACAGATTCAACCCGAGCAAAGCGAAGGGGGTTGACGTTACAGTTCAAGTAAACATTACAGGTCCCAACGGGTGCGAGTGGATAGTCATAATAAAAGACCAGAAAATAGAAGTCAAGGAGGGAACGCACGCATCGCCGACACTAGTGATCAACATGGCAGAAACGGACTATATGGACATGGTCAACGGTAAAATGAGCGGCGAAAAGGCTTTCATGACAGGAAAACTCCAGTTCAAAGGCAACGTAGCACTGGCGCTGAGATTAAGGGAAGTGGGATTCCTATAAAACGCCTACGCAAATAGAAGCCCAAATAAGTCTCTGCAAGAGATTCATCGTTTAATATGCTGTTCAAGTCCGAGTTTTTCCATTACTTCCTCAGGCAAGTCCTCTTCGCCTATTTTGACCGTTTGAGGCTCCTCGATCTTCAGGATCGCTTGCAAAGCCTCCGTATTAAGCCCGCAAATGAGCCGCAGCAACTGCTCTCTAGCCGCTTCGAAATGGTTCCCAAACAGAGTGCCGTTTTCGCATAATGTCTTTGCAAGCGCGCATACCTGTGTCGTTTTCAGGTACCATTCAACCTTTCGAGTACGGCAGTTTATGTCAAATGTCACTGGTCCAGCTCTGCAGGTTTCAGGCTTAACTGGATGCACCAAGCATTTTCTCGTGTCTTTGTCGAAAAACACGCAGAAACCCATCGCGTCCACTGCTGGATAAGAATAAGCCTCATTAGTAAACGGGTTCTCAACACGAATTCTTTGCTCTTTCAGGTAGTTTTCTATGAGCTTTTTGCGCTTAAGCGTTAACGGTGGGTTCACACTTTGGCAGCAACCGCTTTTGCAGTGGCAACAGACATCGAAAGCGCAGGTTTTTCTCACAACATCATCAGACATGTCGAGCCTCTGAGCCTTTTTAGAAGTAGGGTTGATTATCGGCAAGGCACTTAATAAGCGTTGAATAGACGCTCAAAATCGCTTCCTCAAGGTCTGTTTTTTGAGTCTTCTTCAAGACTCTTTCTCGGATGAGTTCTGACAGACTGCCGCTTTCTATTCTTTTCTTGACTATCCAAAGATACTTCTTCTCGTCCTCCGCGACGTTTTCCGAAGCCAAGCTGAAGAGATACTGACATACTTGCCGCGCTGTTTCTCCATTTGGATGCAGAACTTTCGCGTTCAATCCTTTAGCCATTACTGAGTTGAAGTCTCTGACCAGAAGTTGATGCGGCAAAGGTTCTACTCTTTCAGCGATTAACCCTCGAAGGGCGGCTCTGATAAAACAGCTCAGCGCTACGTCGGATTTAACGCATTCCTGCTCATCCATCACACGCACTTCAAGGGCTAAGCGGTCAAACCTGAAAATCACTCCCCTGGAGTTAACCCATTCCTTGAAAAGAATTGTTTTTCCAGCACCAGCTTTAGCCAAGTCCTGCGAGTACTGCCCAATTACGTCTTTTCTGTATTGGGCGAAGGAAGAAACGTACTCTGGAATGACATCGCCGGTTATGGAGGGCACTTCGCGCTGATTCACCTTGTAAAAATAGAGCCTGTTGTCCACGTTTGGACCTATTGCTCCTTCGCAGATTGGTGAGGAGGCAGAGATTGCTGGCAGATAAGCGCACAATCCCGCAAGCAGATTGTGCAACAGAACGCCCTTTTCTTCCCTTGAGTAGGGGAGGTTTAAATGAAAACTCTGGACGTTGAGCCACCCGTGCTGCGTAAGGTTGAAGAGCTTGCCGAGTTCTTGGTAGATTTTTCTGTGACGATGAGGCCACACACTTGTCTCGCCGAGCCTAAGCAAGGGATGCATTCCTGTTCCGAGAAGATGGGCGCGATATTTTTTTCCTAGGAAATCTAGGAGGGTTGCCACGGCGCTCTGCATGGTTTCTTCGAAGAGTTCAGGCGATTTGAAGGGTGCGTTAGCCTTTATTTCCATGACGTGCAACTGGAGTTCTTTTCCAAAGGTGAAGCGCGGCAACTCAACGAAGTTTACGACTCTTCCGCAGAAGTCTTTTATGACTTTATCCACGATGGGCAAAGCTTGCAGTTCCTCGTTGACGAGGGAAAATTCATGTTCTGGACCCAAGACCTCTAGCATTCGATACGTAATAGTTTCCTCTTTTGGTCAGTTATTGTCTTGAAGGCGATATAGTGCACAGTTAATTTTAAATATGACTGTGGCAATATCGACCTTTCGATTGTCTGGTGTACCATGAGTGTTGGTCGTTTCAAACATCGACCTAACAACCGACCTGCCTGTAATGAAACCTTCCCAGTTTCTTGAATCGTCGATTAAAGATTTCACTCTCAACATCAACAACGATTATCGTTACCTAAAAACTGGATACTACGTGTCATTACACGCGGAAGTCTTGGGCAACGCGGTAATTCCGACAAGCGAAAATATAATAGACTCGAACAGAACCCCAATCTTGCTGCTTAGAGCCGCGAGAGCTGGAATCCCAACATTACCTTTTCTCGTAACAGATTCAGTGAAAAAGATAATGGCTGAGCTTGGTTTTCCAGTGGTCGTTTTCGCCGTTAACCCCTTCATTTACGACGGCTACAAAACCGCCAACAACAAAAGCGCCCTGTACAGGGCAATGAAGAGCCTAGGCATGAACTACAAGTTCGCCGTGTGCGCCCAACCCCTTAGAGGTGAGATGCTCTCGTTCAAATCGATTTTCGGCAAATGCGAGCAAGATGAAGAAACAAGAAAAATCTCAGAAAAGGTTTACGAGCTATTCAAGATCCCATTGTGTAAACTGCATGTTCAAAAAGTCGAAAAGAAAGCGTACCTTTGCGGCCTCCAGCCTATGAGAAAGGACGAACTGTCCCCGCGTGATTTGAGAACGATTTCCAAAGAAGCTTCGTTACTTTCGGAGCAAGGTGAACACTTAGGTGTCTAAAATCGCCTGTTTTGTCGAAAAATACAATTTCTCCGATCCCCGAGAGGAAGCCGCTCTTCAGAACTTCAAACTCACGGCGGAAAAGTCAGGGCAAGAGTTCGATTTCCTGTTCAGAGAAGACATCTCGGAAATACCGAAATACAACGCCGTGTTCATCAGGGCGACCACTGATCCCCTTTACACCGCGTACATCGTTTCCAGAACCGCTTGGGAACTCGGGCTGAAAGTCATCGACGACCCAGAATCCATAAAAATATGCGCAAACAAGATTCACCAATACGCGCTGTTCGAAAAGTTCGACGTGCCCCGTATCCCAACAGTTTTCTTAAACAAGGATGAAATGCACCACAAAAAAATCATGGATATATTCGACGCTTTAGGAAAACCAGTGGTGATAAAAGCGCCCTACACCAGTTTTTCCCGGTTCGTAGAGAAAGCGGCCTGCGAAACAAGCTTCAGAGAAGTCGCCAAGAGATACTTCAAAAGATCAGACGTTTTAGCGGTGCAGAGGTTTACGCCGACAGCCTTTGACTGGAGAGTCGGCGTCCTGAACGACGAGGTTTTGTACTTGTGCAAATACATGATTCCGAAAGGCAAATGGAAACACGGCGCCAAACTCAGAGGCAAACCTACTTTCATTTGGGGCAGAACCGTGTCGCTGAAGAAACAAAACGCGCCCGTTAGGCTTAGAGAAGTGGCGTTAAAAGCCTGCAAAGTGGTGGGAAAAGGACTCTACGGAGTAGACATCAAAGAGGTTGACGGTGACTACGTGGTGGTGGAAGTGAACGACAACCCAAGCATTTACGCAGGCTACGAAGACTTAAGAGACAAAGACTTGTACACAAAAATCATCACATACTTAACTGAGTAAATAGCCGAAAAAGGCGCATAATTTTTCGACACCTATTTATCTTTACCTCGATAATTTGAAATTACAAGAGGGAAAAGCATGTTGAAAGACGCCATCAAAGATTACGAGTTTTCCAAAGAAATGTCTGTAAACGAACTCGTCATACAGATGGAAAAGGCTTGGGGTTTCACGGCGGGAAAAGTCGCCGTCGGCGTGAAAATTCTAGAGCGTATGATCAAGATGCGGAATTGTGTCAAGTTTCTCTCGTTCACTGGAAACCTCGTGGCAACTGGCACGCGCGGCGCTTTGAAGGAGCTTGTGAAACGAAAACTCGTTGATGTTGTTATCACGACATGCGGAACGCTTGATCACGACATGGCGCGGTGCTGGAGAGACTATTACAGGGGCTCATTCATAATGAACGACGCCAAACTTCACGAAAAAGGCATAAACCGCCTAGGAAACGTCTTAGTCCCAAACGATAGTTACGGCACGATAATAGAGGAGAAGATGCAGGCTCTGCTGCAAGACTTGTGGAAAGAGGGCACAAGAGAAGCCTCAACCAGCCAACTGTGCCGCGAAATAGGAAAACGCATCTGCAACGAAAGCTCAATCCTCTACTGGGCAGCCAAAAACGGCATACCAGTCCACGTGCCCGGCATCACCGACGGTGCAGTGGGATACCAAACGTGGCTTTTCTCTCAAGACCACGACTTCAAACTTAATTTGCTGAAGGACTCTGGGGAAATAAACGACTTGGTCTTCACTGCGAAGAAGACAGGCGCCCTGATCGTCGGCGGGGGAATATCAAAGCACCACACGATATGGTGGAACCAGTTCAAAGACGGCTTAGACTACGTTGTGTACGTGAGCACGGCGGACGAGTGGGACGGCAGCCTCTCCGGCGCGAGACCGCGAGAAGCGATTTCATGGGGAAAAGTAAGCGCAAAAGCAAAACGCGTCATGATTGAAGGTGACGCTTCGCTGATACTGCCAGTAATGGTAAGTTCGCTGGTGACTAGGCTCGGGAAAGCTTAACACACAGCTTTGAAAAGCCACGAAAGGTCTGGCGCTTTGCGCTTTGTTTTCACTCGCTCGTTAAGCGCGTGCGTTATCAACGGCAGAGCGATGGTTGCGTCGCAGTAGCACACGGCTCTTTTGCCTTCGCTGTTGATTTTACCCCAGCTTATGGCTTCTTCCAACGTGCAGCCTGACAGGCCACCCCATTGAGGCGAATCCGTGGTTATTTGTATGGCGTATTTGTGCGGGTAGTAGTATTCTTGCAGTCCCTTGCGAAGGTGGCCTTCTCTTCCCGGCACGCCTTTGTCCATGGTTTTGGGCGAAACTGATACGGCTATGAGCTGCGTGAAGTCCTTGGGCACCCCGCCACCTATGTAGACGACGCCTACGTCTTTTGTTTTTTCGCCGATGCCTACGAACTGGTCAAACTCTTTGACCGAATCCAGCATCACGGGGTGACCTTGATTCTTCGCCATCAAGAAGGCTTCGCCATATGCGCTGTCAGCCATTGCTGGACAGAAGATGGGAACGCCGTTTTCTGCGGCTACCGCGGCTATGCTCTTTATGCCTTTTTTGCTCAAGTATTCGCCGAACAGGTGAAGGAGCTCTGCGGATGAATAGGAAAAGCCTGTTTTCAGAGTCAATAGGAAATCGGTCATTAATTCCTCCATTTTTCTGTAGTCAGTCTCTTTTCCGTAGACATCATAGTACCTGTTTACGTCGGCTTTTAGGAGCGCTTCGTCGTTTGCCATGTGGCTGCCTTGCCAGTAGCCCAAGCCCATGGCGTCAACGATGTCTTCTGAAACGTTGGCGCCCGTGGAAACGAGAACGTCGATGAAGCGTTTCTCCATGAGCCAGTTGATTATGGTCCATTGGCCAGCGGTGCTCATGGAACCCGAAAAGCCCATGATTATCATTAAGTCTTTTTCTTTCAGCATGTTTTCCCAGACGTCAACTGCCTCGCCAAGTTTCCTTCCTTGGTAAGCAGTTCGGCTCATTTCAGCCAAAAGCTGCGATATGCTCTTCTCTTTGACGTTTATCGCTTCGACTTTTTTGTTAAAGTATGATTCGCTCATGAGTGCGCACCTCGTTGTAGATTAATTGACTTGTATATGAAATTTGTCATCTCAGAAAGGGCTGGAAGATGGCGAAGCGGTGGAAGAGCCCGAACGCTTTGCAGGAAGAGTCAAAGCGTTTTTTAAGTGGACTTAGATGAAGTTGTTGATGTTTGTTGCGGATTAGCGTTTTTGCGTCCTCGGTTGCTGAATTTTCCGAGGTGCCCAAATGGATATGACAGTACAAAAATGTCAACCGCGGCAATGTATGGCGAGAAGGACAAGCCCGTGATTGTTTGCAGTATGAGGTTAATTGTGGAGAATGTGAGCAGTAGGAATAATCCGTTGAGCCAAAAGCCTGTTTGCCAGCCTTCACAGTTGTAAAAACGATGAAGAATAACGATGTTTAGCACGCCTACTACTATTGGTTGGATGCCGTATTGGATTAAAAGGAAGAAGGCGAAGCCCAGCGGAGGCATGTAAAGCAGGAAGGAATTTTGGAAACCATCCAGTAGCAATTGAATGATGACTAATGCAACTACGATTATCAAGCCGTGGATGAAGATTTGTTTAGCTGGTTTTAGCGTTTTGAGCAATCCATTCACCCACCGTTTTTTCCGCGAGTCTTCCGCGTATTCCATAATAGTCTCCCGCACTATTCCAATAGACTATCCAGCAACCTCTGAGCCCCATGCTCTTGAAAAGGTTAAGGCCCTTTATGATAAAGTCGCTTTGGGCGACGTCATCACTTGTGGACATGCCAAACTCTGTAATAACTACTTCTTTATTCGTTATCTTGTGAAGAAGCTGAACAAAGTTCGGAGACAGAGCTAGGAACGATTCCATAAAAACATCCAATCCTACAAAATCGAGGTTTTCGCTGAGCTGAATTGGAATGTTGGCTCGAATGACAAAACCTGCTCCAAAGTTAGTGTAAAGCTGTACCTGAAGCTGATGCTGTGCAATTATTGAGTATACTTGTTCAAATTTAGAAACTATTTCATCGTCTGTGAATAAGGCGCCTATATCCCACGATGATGATAGCTCGGGTTCATTAAGAATTTGAACGTAAGAGAGGTATTTGCCCCATCGATTGAGGTAATATTGTAATTCATCGGTGCTATCATGGTTCTGAATTACGAGGGCAACACGTATGTTAAAACGCTGAGTTGCAGCGAAGAATACGTCTGTCAGGCTGTTTGAATAGTCATTCAGCTCAGTTGAGTCACACACCATGTTTACGCGAATTATGCTGAAGCCTAAATCCTTAATGCGTGATATTTCATCGTAGATTTGTCCGATATTGTCTCGCTCGTAAACGTAGCTTATTCCTACTTCGAATGTTGAATTTGAATTTTTGGATGTGGACGAGAAGTAAAAGTATGGAAAGAAAATTTGGACGAGAATTAGAATTATGCATAGGCTGATTATGGTTAAAGTCCTTACCATACTGTTGTTCGCGATTGCGATTAGAGTCTGTTTTTTGAAGTGGCGCCTCAGACTTTTTTTCTTGAAGTAAACCAGAAGACCAACGCCGACAAAAACTACTATAACCACGCTGGCCACAATCCACTCAATCGGAAAACGTTCTACTATGGTAAAGTGAATTGTTTCTGAGGCTCCAATGTTTCCCGCAATGTCCTTAGCATAAACTGTTAAATTGTGCGCGCCGTTAGAAAGCCCGGATAAAGTAATGTTTGCAGTGATGGTCACATTATCGTGGCCGTCGAGGCTGTAACCAACCCACGAAGCAGGCTCATTTACCGTAAACGTCAACGAAATATCGCCTTCAGCGTACGTCTTGTTTTTTGGGTTCGAGACAGAAACGACGGGCGGCCAAACGTCAGGTTCTGGTGAAATCTTGGTGAGCCAAGTGGTGCTTTCAAAAACTGCACCCGCAATCGCGTATCCTCCATCATTGGTTCGTATTAGGGAAGATGAATGGTAAAGTGGAAGCACAGATATTGAAAGTGCACCAGTATTTTCCGCGCTTGTATTAGCATATGTCATGTTCCACTGTTCGCTGCCAGAGGGGTCTGTCCTAATCAGCACTGCACTGTCACTCAAAGCTACCATGTATCCTTCATCGTCAGTTTGCACAACTGAACTAAAGCTGTTATTAGGTACGTGTCCGTAAGGCAGGCTCCATTGCTCATGCCCTTGGGAATTGATTTTAATCAGCCAAGGAATAATTCCACCGCTAGATTGCCACATCCCCGCTCCCGCAAGCACATATCCTCCATCCTTGGTTTTTGCGATGAAAGAAACATAATGTAAATCTGAAGGTTCGCCGTAAGAGTAGGTTTGACTCCATTGCAAGTTGCTGTTTGAATCTATTTTCGCAAACCAAAAATCGTTTCTCCAGCTACCTGCTATTGCAAAACCCCGGTCGTTCGTCTCTATTACAGCACGAACATTGAAACCTCCCGTAAACGTTTTATTCCATAGTATGTTGCCTTGCTCGTCAGTCTTGAGCAGCCAAGCAACATTTTCACCGTTAATTTCTAGGGTGTTTCCTACCAGAACGTAGTCTCCATCGCTGGTTTGGATGCCAAGTTGGACTCCCCCTGCGCCTATAACGTGAACTTCTAATCCTAGAGTTTTGCTCCACTGAACGTTTCCTTCAGCATCCGTCTTAACGAGGTAGCCGCCGCTGCCGAACAGCATGTAGCCTAAATCCTTGGTTTGCACCACGGAAATAGCATTGTTGTCGTCTCCAAAAATGTCGGTGCCATACGTCTTTTTCCACTGCAACTCACCTGACGAGTCGGTCTTGACAAGTACGGCTGTTTGGTTCGCGTAGCCACCATCATAATATAAATACGTTCCGTTCGGCATAAACAAGGCTGTTGGAGTCGTCGCAGTGTATCCGACTATGGCGTATCCTCCATCTGCAGTCTGAATGACAGAATTAGCCTGTAACCCGCTGTAGGTTTTACTCCATTCCACTGAAGGCGCTTCAGAAACAGCCAGCAAAGAAGGAACAGAAGTAATCAGCACCAATACTACGAGCATTACTGCAACAATAATTCTTAAACTCAATCGCCCAGAGGAACGCCCTAAAGCTAACATATGCACGCTTCACTTTCATTAACAGCTAAATTGATTCGCACTTATAATTTTTGTAAAAATCCACCGTCTGACCTCCTTCTGCTAATTCTATCAACATTTAAGAAAGTAATTAGGTAGGCGACTCGGAGCAGCAAAAGCTAAACTCCCAGCAGTCAAGCTATGGTTCTACACTGTGATTCAGTCTTTATATAAGGGGGATATAGTCTTTTTCACACGCTAGTTCTGTACTCAGCAATCTAGAAAACGTTTAGAGGGATAGAGGTCTAATTTTCCATAGGCTACCTACACTATACAGTCTGCAGAGAGCGCTAGTGCCGCTCAGGTTTTTACATTTTTTCAGGCGCCACTATTCCGATTAGGTTTAGAGCATTGTGGAGCACTATACGAATGGCATCAGTCAAAACCATCCGTGCATCGCTGAGTTCTCGCGGTTCAGCCTTTATGACTGGCAACGCATTATAGAAAGTGTTAAACTTGTCTGCCAATGCATTAGTGAAGTCTGCGATTAAGTTGGGTTTGAGGTATTCTGTGGCTTCGACGAAAGTGTCTGGAAAGCTGGCTAAAGACAGAACAAGCTCGTGCTCCAGTTTTTCCTTCAAAAGCTCGAAGGCTGGCTTTTCTGGCTCTCTTGCGGCTTTGCGCAGGATGCTGCATGCTCTTGCGTGAGTGTATTGCACGTAGGGTGCGCTGTTGGTTTCGAAGTTCAGCACTCTGTCCCAAGTGAAAACGACGGGTTTGGAGGCATCAATATCGACGAGGGCGTAACGCACGGCGCCGATACCGACGAAGTTGGCGATTTTTCGCTTTTCTTCTTCTGCCAAATGAGGCGAGCGCTTCGAAACCTCTTCGTAAGCTCGTTCAACCGCTTCGTCGAGAACCTCGTCGAAAGTGATGTAGCGCCCTCGGCGACTGGACATTTTATAGCCTGGAAGTGTGACGAGGTTGTAAGCGAAATGAACGAAGTTGTCAGCGTATTTGCTGTAGCCCAAGGCGTACAAGGCTATTTTCAGCTGCAACTGCGCTAATGACTGCTCCATACCAATAACGTTTATGACCCTTTCTGCTCGGCTAAACTTCCACAGAGTGTAAGCAACATCGCGCGTCGTGTAAAGCGTTGTGCCATCAGCCCGCACAAGCGTCAACGGCGGAAACTCGTAATCCTCTCTCAAACCCAACTTAGCTTTCAGATTCAAAACACGCACCACTTTTTCAGCGTCAAACTCCAAGACTCCGCCTTCAGTGTAAACGAATGGAGACATCTTCAATCTTTGGAGAACTTCGGCAACCTGAGCGCTCCACACGAAGTCGCTTTCCCAATCCCACGAATCGTAAAATATTTCCACGCGTTCTTGTGTTTTCCTGAAACCTTGAAGGCAAAGCTCGCTCACTTCCCTTATGAGCCACTTAGCCTTAGGGTCTCCGTCTTCGTAGGCGCGATTCAGCTTGCTGATTTCTTCCTCGGGATTCTCGTCTTCGCCTATTTTTGCCAAGAGCTTTTCGAAGAGCGTTGGAAGTTTCTCTTGAAGCTCTGCGGCAATGGACACCCACTCATCGATTTCCTTGTTGATCTTCGCTATTTTGTCGAGGGATGAAACTGCCTTGGCGAGTTCAAGCGCTTTTTTTAGGCGGTTGATTTCTACCAAACAGCTTGTGACTGTGTAGATTTTGCCCACGAAATGGTCTGCTTTCTCGTCGGGTTGCGGCTTGCCGAGTTTAGCGTATCCATAGGCAACAACGGCGGATTGACGCCCCACATCATCAATGTAGTAGTGGCGAAAAACCGTGTGCCCTCTAGACTTGAGAATACGGGCTAAAGCGTCACCCAGCACTGGGTTCCTCGCCTGTCCGATGTGGATGGGGTGAAGCGGATTAACACTGGTGTGTTCAATGATGATTTTAAGAGGCTTCTCAGTCTTCAAAAACCCATACTCGGAACCCAGCTGCTTAATCGATGTGAGGGACAAAGCAGAAAACTTGGCGAAATCTACGTGAAAGTTTATGTAGCCGCCGCCAGCAGAAGCAACCTTTTCGACTAGAGAGAAATCGGATTTGTTCATGGCTTTAACTAAATGTTCAGCTAAAGCGATTGGCTTCTGATTGAGCTTCTTTGCAAGTTCAAAACACAACGAGGAGGCTATTTGCCCAAACTCGGAGTTTGGCGGTTTGTCCAAAGGCAAAGTTTCAACTTTAATTTCTGGAAGGATCTTCCTCAGTGCATACGCTAAGGCGGTTTCGCATTCCTTGCGGAACTCGGCGAAGGGATTTTCGGAAATCATTGGCGTTTTCTCTCAATTCTCAAGTGTGCGCTAAATCTTTAAGAGGAGGTTGTATTTTAATTTGGAAAACGTCGCTTATCTATGTATGGATGCAGCCTGCCATGAATACGAAAATAGTTTTTTCAGAAAAATGTTTGGGTTACGGTGCCTGGCACATAGAAGGCCCCCAAAGAGTAAAAATGGCCCATGACATCTTGAAAGAAAAGGGATACGAGTTTTTGGAACCCACTCCTGCGCCTGAGGAGGATTTGCTGAGAGCGCATGACGCTGAGTACATTTGGAACCTGAAGAAAGGCTTGGTTGAAGATCCTGACACGCCCGCGTACGACAACATTTACGAGTACGCACGGCTTTCAGCCGGAAGCGCCCTGCTAGCAGCGAAAATTAACGGTTTTTCGCTTATGAGACCCCCTGGACACCATGCCGGAAAGAACGGCGCAGCATTGGGTGTTTACACGAGAGGCTTCTGCTATATGAATAACGTCGCCATAGCAGTGAAAAGCCTCAACAAACCAGTCTTAATATTGGATGTTGATGGACACCATGGAAACGGGACACAAGAGATTTTTCAAGGTGACGAGAAAGTGATTTACGTTTCGTTGCATCGTTATCCACATTATCCGGGCACGGGCGCTCATTCTGAAGGAAATTGCCTGAACTTTCCGTTGCCTGCTGATTGCGGCGAACAGAAATATTTGAAAACTCTTGACCAAGCCTTAGATGTTGTTGACAGTAATAGCTTCCAAGTTGTAGCTGTTTCAGTCGGCTTTGACACTCATCTTGGAGATTTGGCGTCTCTCGGTTTGACAGAAAATAGTTATAGGGAGATAGGTAAGAGAATCGCTGTATTGAAGAAGCCGACGTTTTTCGTTTTGGAAGGCGGCTACATGGGTGAAAAAAACGGAAAAGACATGGACCAGCTTCTGAAAGGTTACGAAGAAAAACCCTAGTTTTCCCTTTCTTTTGTTTTGAATAGATTAATGAAGGATTTCCAATTCTCACGTGGGTTCTAAAACGGGATAGAAGCCAATAATATAGAAACGGCGGCTTGACTATTAAATGAGAGGTTGTTGATTTCTCAAAAGCACTTGTTGAGGTTTGGTTAGTGTATTTTTTATTTTTGTTTTTTGGAGCTTGCTTTCTTATTTAGTGCTTCGAGTTTCTCTGTGACTTTCATGGCTCTTTTCTCTGCTTCTGCCAGTAGGGGTTTCCATTCTTTCTTTTTGACGGTGTTTGTTAAGCGTTCGGTTTCTGTGGGAAGTTTTTCTATGGCGTCGTTGAACCTTTTTTCAGCTGCTTCGTCTGTAGAAACGAGGTCTAGGGCTTCTTCTGGGCAGAATTCGATGCATTTGGGTTCTCCGTCGCAGAGGTCGCAGGCTATGGCTTTGCCCGTGTCAGAGTGAATCGTGATTCCGCCGTGTGGGCAGGCTTGGACGCACCAGTCGCAGCCTTTGCATTGTTTTTCTTTGAGCATGAGTATGCCTGTTTTTTCGCATTGAACTAGGGCTTTTTCGGGGCAAGCTTTTACGCATGGAGCGTCTTCGCAGAATCTGCAGGCGAGAGCAAAATTGAACAGTGGGGTCATGCGGATGACGCGTATTCTTGACTTCAATGGATTTCCGAGAGATTCGCCTTTTTCTAGTGCGCAAGCGTATTCGCAGATTCCGCAGCCTGTGCATTTGCTTGGGTCGACTGAGACGAATTTTCTTGATTCGAATTTTGCTGGTTGCATCGTTGTATTCAGACTTTTGTGGGCTATGTAAATATTTCTGTATGTTGTTGAGTTTTTAACCATTGTTTCTTTGAGGTTTTGTGGTCTGTTGTGCTCTGCGGTGACTATAGCCCCCTTATATAAAGACTGAAATGTAGGTTGAATTTACGTGTAGAATCTGTGATTAGTGGCTTCGGCGCGTAGTTTTTGGAGAATGCAAAGCAGTATCCAGATATTCATAATGCACTTTGAAGTGCGGGGGGTGGGATTTGAACCCACGAACCCCTATGGGATAGGCGCCTCAGGCCTACGCCTTTGACCATGCTTGGCAACCCCCGCTTGGCGATTCAACACTTATTGTGCCTTGTTTAGATAGGAGTTGTTACGTGGCAGATAATAGAATCAGGTAACACATTAAAAGGCTTTACTTTGCTGCTCTGACGCAAACATTTCTAATCTGCACTTTCGTTCTGAAACAGACGAAAGCACGTTTGCGAAGCAGCGCTTCATGTGAATGAGAGATTATATTAACTTAGAAGTGGAGAACAGTAAGTATTTATAGCACTCCGCGTCGTTATAACGACGTTATAAAGGGATTGGTGAACCTTCATGAAAGAAATCTTCAACTCCGTTTTAGAAACCATAGGAAAAACGCCTCTAATACGCTTGAACAGGCTAACACTCGGCCTAAAATGCACAGTTGTGGCCAAACTGGAATCCCGAAACCCAGGGGGAAGCGTCAAAGACCGCATATGCCTAAGCATGATAACCGAAGCAGAAAAACAGGGACTAATCAAACCAGACACAGTGATCATTGAACCAACCAGCGGCAACACGGGAATCGGCCTTGCCATGGTCGCTGCAGTAAAGGGCTACCGCCTCATCCTGACAATGCCAGAAACCATGAGCATCGAACGCCGCAACCTACTAAAAGCATACGGCGCCGAACTAGTTCTAACCCCCGGAACAGAAGGTATGAAGGGCGCCATTAAAAAAGCCGAAGAACTCGCTGCGAACACGCCTAACTCTTTCGTTCCCCAACAATTCAAGAATTTGGCTAATCCAAAAATCCATAGAGAAACAACAGGCCCAGAAATATGGAACGCCACAGACGGAGAGGTTGACATATTAGTCGCAGGCGTGGGAACAGGTGGCACCATTACAGGCGTAGCACAATACATTAAACCCCTCAAACCTAAATTCAAAGCCATAGCCGTAGAACCCTACAACTCGCCAGTCCTAAGCGGCGGCAAACCAGGCCCTCACAAAATCCAAGGCATCGGCGCAGGCTTCATCCCAGACGTTCTGAAACTCGACTTAGTGGACGAAATCATCAAGGTCAAAGACGAAGACGCAATGCAAACCTCTCGATTGCTAGCCCTAAAAGAAGGTTTACTCGTAGGAATCTCCGCGGGCGCAACAGCGTATGCAGCAATAAAAGTGGCTAAGAGACCAGAAAACGAAGGTAAACTCTTAGTAGCTATTCTTCCCGACACAGGAGAAAGATACCTCAGCACTCCGCTGTTCCAGGAAAACGCGGTAACCCCTAACTCTACATATGTAACCCATTTATGAGAAAGGATCATTCCTTATATCCAGCTTTTCTGCATTATGAAAGAGGAGAAACCAAATGAAACCCAAGTCAGAACGACCACAACAAGAAAACAAAGAGAACCTCGAAAACCAAGATACAGAAACGTACTGTTGGAACCCAGAGAAAATGCTTGACGCATTAATGAAAGGTAAAAAAAGCTTAGAGAACAACTGGAGTGAAACAGGTTTACCGTTGCTCGTTGATGAGATCATAAGAAACTATGAAACATTTGGAGGCATGGACCACCTTGAAGGAAAAGACTTACCATCAAAAAAAGTTGTCACCGAGGTTCTTGAAGACTTACTAACGATGTTCTTTCCAGGGTATTTAGGAAAAACAGGAATTACTAAATCTAACATCAAGTACTTTCTCGGCAACACTTTGACCTCAGTCTATACTCGGCTTACAGGGGAAGTGGACAAGAGTCTCAAGTATATTTGCCGAAAGATCAAGGAATGCCCAGAAGACATCTGCCAAAAAAGGGCGCAGGTGGTAGTCAAAGAGCTTCTGGAGAAAATCCCTGAGATAAGATCACTTCTCAGTGGAGATATCGAAGCAGCCTACAATGGAGACCCAGCTGCTGTCAGCACCGAAGAGGTAATCATTAGCTATCCATGCGTTCTGGCCGTAACAACTTACAGGATAGCCCACGAACTCTATCTCCGAGGAGTCCCGCTGATTCCCAGAATAATGAGCGAGTACATTCACTCCCAGACAGGTATTGACATTCACCCAGGAGCGAAGATAGGCAAGAACTTCTTCATCGACCATGGAACAGGAGTGGTTATCGGAGAAACCGCAGAGATCGGCGACAATGTGAAGATCTATCAGGGAGTCACTCTGGGCGCGTTAAGCTTTCCAAAGGATGAGAAGGGACACATAATCAGAGGAAGAAAAAGACACCCTACGGTTGGAAATAATGTGGTAATTTATTCAGGAGCCACACTTCTTGGAGCTGATGCGATAGTAGGAAATAATGTGGTTATAGGCGGGAACGTTTGGATAACCTCCCGCGTTGCTTCAGGCACCAAAATAACAATAGCCCCCCCAGAACTCAAATACAAAAAGAAGAAGCACCCGTGAAAACAGTCTAAGTACTATCATTTGTCTCAACAGTTTCAGGCGAGTGACACAGGTGTGATCTTCTCTCTTTACAACTAACAAAGGTCAAAAATTAACATAAAAACAAAGAATGATTAAGTGTCGGTTGTTTTTGTTCAGAGTAGGCGAAAGTTCTCCTTTACCGTTGTCAACACGACATGCGTGTTTGTACGCTCAATGTAGGGCAAAGCCAACAGACGCTTGGTGAAATGCCCAAGTTCCTCGCGCCCCTTGAATTTTGCTATGATGACAGCGTCTGTCAATCCAGTTACATCGTAAACGCTGCATACATTCGGGATTTTAGCTATCTCTTCTTCTATTTCAATAAGTCTACCTTTCGAAACCGTTATTTCCGTGACAACCGTTAATTCGTACCCGAGCTTTTCGTGATTCAAAATCGCCGAGTAGCCTTTTATGATGCCTTCACGTTCCATCTTCTTGATTCTTGAAAGCACGGTGCCAACAGAAACGCCTACTTTTTTCGCTATCTGCCTGCTCGAAAATCGCGCATCTTCCAAAAGCCCCTGCAATATCTTTATGTCAGTTTCATTTAACTCCATTACTAATTGCTCCTTATACATTTTTCCAATTGAAGGAACCTTTTCGAAACATGCTTCTAATAATCGATTGATTATATTTATAAAAGTTTAGTCTTAAGCGTTGGATGTGGAACATTGAAGCCCTTAAAAAATTGACAATAACAAGATAGCAATGTTAAATTACTAGAGCGAAAACCCAATTACCTGAGCCGCGGCGAAATGCAGATGAAATATGACACCATACTGGTGCTGGATTTCGGGGGACAATACTGTCACCTGATAGGGAGAAGAATCAGAGAACACGGGGTCTACTCCGAAATCGTCCCCCACGACATAACACCAGGCGGAATTAAAACCCTAAACGAAAAATTCAACGTTAAAGGCTTGATTCTTTCAGGAGGACCCGCGAGCGTCTACGAACCAAACGCGCCGAGACTTGATCCCCGAATTTTGGAAACAAACCTGCCGATTTTAGGCTTATGCTATGGTCATCAACTCATAGCCCAAATAACCAACGGAAAAGTTGAATCCGCAGTCTGCAAAGAATACGGAATCGCCCACATAGCAATCGACAAACCTGTAGGCGTGTTAAAAGGCCTAGGCGAAAAAGAAAAGGTTTGGATGAGCCACGGCGACACAGTTTTCGCAATGCCACCTGAATTCGAAGTTTTAGCGCACACGGAAAACTGTCCAGTCGCTGCCTTTAAGCACAAAGTAAAACCCATCTACGGTTTGCAGTGGCATCCGGAAGTCATCCACACAGAAAACGGCATGCACATGCTCCGCAACTTCATCTTTGAAGTCTGCAAGTGCAAAGCCAACTGGCAAATGGAAGATATAATAGAAAAGATGGTTAAAGAGATAAAAACAGATGTGGGAGAATCCAAAGCCATAATAGGCCTGAGTGGAGGCATAGACTCCAGTGTGGCAACTGCCCTCGCAGCCCAAGCACTGAATGACAGGCTAACAGCAGTTTTTGTTGATCATGGTTTTATGCGAGAAGGCGAACCCGAAGCGATCAGAAACGTTTTTCAAAAATTCAAAATCAACCTCGTAATGGCAAATGCGCAAAAAAGGTTTATGGAAAAACTTAGGGGAGTAACTGATCCAGAAAAGAAACGAAAAATCATCGGAGAAGAATTCATACGAGTGTTCGAAGAAATAGCCGAAAACGTAGGCGCCGAATACCTGATTCAGGGAACTATTTATCCGGACAGAATCGAATCAGGCTTCAGAAAACATTCAGAGAAAATAAAAACACACCACAACGTCGCGGGGTTACCAGCAAAAATCAGGTTCAAGAGAATCTTGGAACCTCTCCGCGACCTGTACAAAGACGAGGTGAGAAAGGTCGCCAAAATGTTGGGATTGCCCAAAGAAATAGTTTCCAGACAACCGTTCCCAGGACCTGGACTGGCAGTCAGGATAATAGGCGAATTAACCGAAGACAAGGTTAAGGTCGCAAAGAAAGCAGACAAAATAGTGAGAGAGGAAATCGAAAAAAGCGGCTTGGCAGAAAACTTGTGGCAGTATTTTGCCGTTTTAACGGACACTAAAGCTACAGGCGTCAAAGGTGACTCTAGAGCCTACGGCTACGTTGTCGCTGTCAGAGCTGCGGAAAGCCGTGAAGCCATGACCGCCAGCTTCGCCAAAGTTCCCTATCCGATTTTGGAGAAAATCTCAACAAGGATAACCAACGAGATACCAGAAGTCACCCGCGTCGTTTATGACATAACCCACAAGCCACCAGCAACCATAGAATGGGAATGAAAAGCGCCCTTTCTCAAAATTGTTTATATTAAGAAGTTGCGAATAGTAAACTTGCAATTTAGGAGTGGAAGTTCACTGAAAGCTTTGATTCTCGCGGGCGGATTCGGCACAAGGTTGAGACCGTTAAGTTGTACAAGGCCCAAAACCCTTTTTCCGATAGTCAACAAACCATTACTTCAGTGGATTTTCGAGAGACTCGCAAAAAACAATATCGCAGAGGCAATACTGGCAGTTAACCTGCAAACCGAGTTTTACATAAAAAGGCAACGAATCCCCAAATATGGGCTAAGAGTGAAATATTCCATCGATCCGCCGAAAATGCCTCTTGGAACTGCAGGACCCATCAAGAAGGCTGAAAAACTCATTGGACACGCGGAGCCTTTCTTGGTTTTGAACGGAGACATATTCGCTGACTTGAGTTACACAGAAATGATAGAAAACCACAAAGAAACAAAAGCTTTGGCTACCATCGCCCTCTGCGAGGTTGAAGATCCAAGCAGATACGGCATAGCCGAGATGGGAGAGAATGGTCGCATAAAGAGATTCATAGAGAAACCAGCAAAGGGCGCGGCACCGACCAATCTCATAAACGCGGGGATCTACGTTCTAAGCCCGAAAGTTTTCCAATATATCCCAAAAGGGAAAGTGGTCTCGATGGAGCGCGAGGTCTTCCCGAAATTAGCCGAGGACGGAGAACTTTACGGGCATGTGGTCCATGGCTTGTGGATTGACATAGGCAAACCGGAAGAGTATTTGCAGACAAACAAGATCATTCTCGATTCTCTTGCAGACACACGAAAGCACAGAAACGCAGATAAATTTGAGTTAAAGAAACCCGTTGCATTGGACAAGGGTGTTTCCATAGGAGAAAAATCAGTCATCGGTCCCTACGCCGTTTTGGGAAAAAACGTGACCATTGGAAAATGCGTGCAAATAAATGACTCTGTGATTTTTCCAGACGCAAGAATAGATGATTCCTCATCGATAAATGGAGCTATCATAGGCGAAGGCGCGATAATCGGAAAGAAAGTCAGAATCAGCAAGGGCTGCATCATTGCTGACCAAGCAAAAGTCAGAGATAACGTCTCGCTCACAGAGGAAGTAGCCGTCTGCCCAGCGAAGGAAGTTTCTGAAAACATATTAAAATCCAAGATTATCTGTTAAATACGGAGATCGGAAAACAATGAGCTTGAAAAAGCTTTTCGGAACAAACGGCATCCGCGGAGTCGTCAACAAAGAATTGACTCCCGAAATGGCGATAAATGTGGGTTCATCAATTGGAACCTTCTTTGGAAGGAAAAATTTGTTGGTGGGTCATGATGCCAGAACCAGCGGCCCGATGTTCGCTAGGGCGGTTATCGCTGGTTTAACAGCCATTGGGTGTAACGTTTTTTTCGCTGGAATGGCTCCTACGCCCGCACTGCAATACGCGGTTAAAAATCATGGGATGGACGGCGGAGTTATAATAACCGCGTCCCACAACCCACCTGAATATAACGGGATAAAGGTCATCTGGAACGATGGCATAGAGATTTCTCATGAACAAGAAATCGAAATCGAAAACATATACTTCGAAAGCGAAACAGTATTTGCAGAATGGGACAAACTAGGAACAACCCATGAATTGCCCGGTGTGAATGACGAGTACATAGAGGCGATAAAAAAACACGTAAATGTCGCCAAGATAGCAGAGAAACATTATCACGTTGTCGTCGACGCAGCTAACAGCGTAGGCGGCTTAACAGCGCCTCGTCTTCTAAGAGATCTCGGTTGCAAAGTCACAAGCATAAACGCAAACATAGACGGAACGTTCCCTGGAAGACTGCCAGAACCGCGCCCAGAAAACCTCAAGGAAATAGCTTTAACCGTGAAAGCGGTAGGCGCAGATTTAGGAGTAGCCTTCGACGGCGATGCTGACCGATCCATATTCGTTGATGAAAACGGAGAAATTTATTGGGGAGACAAGACATTCGCCCTGATTGAAAAACACTTCCTAGAGGAAAACCCCAACGCAAAAATAGTCACGCCAGTAAGTTCTTCAACGCTTGTTAAAGACATCGCGGACGCTTATAAAGGCGAAATCGTGTGGACCAAAGTGGGAAGCGTAACTGTTTCGCAGAAAATGAAAGAATTGAAAGCTGAACTGGGCGGAGAAGAAAACGGCGGAGTCTTCTATGGTCCTCATCAAGCAGTCCGCGACGGGGCCATGACAACAGCTTTGATTATGGAGATTATGGCTGAGACTGGGGAAAAACTCTCGAAACTCATCGCGGAGCAACCACAATATTTCATTGAAAAAGGAAAAGTTGAATGCCCAGAGGATAAAAAAGAAAAGGTGCTGGAAAAACTGCTTGAAAAGGTGAAAGGCGCAAACGTAAGCACCATTGACGGAGTGAAAATCTGGTTTGAAGACAAAAGCGCCATCCTATTGAGGCCCAGCGGAACCGAACCCGTTTACAGGTTATACGCAGAAGCAAAAAACCAAGAAAAAGCATTAAAGCTTATCGAAGACTATAGTTCAAAACTCAGAAAAATCTTCGTAATCATTTAACAAGAGAAGCGAATTTGAAGGCGAAATGGAGAATACTTATCCATGCCCACAGTTCTGCACTTGAACCCAGAAGAAATAAGCACAATTGAAAAACGCGGAAAATACACGGTAAGTGTTATAGGATGCAGGCAAAAAGGCGTTCTCTATGCTATTGCTTTCGCTGAGGCGGGTTTCAAAGTTATATGCACAGATGCGGATCAAAGCTTGGTGAGGTGCTTAGCAAAAGGAAAAACGCCCTTCTCTGAACATGAAGTAGAATCTAAATTGAAGAGCTTTACGAGAACTGGGCAATTAAGCGCCACAAACGAGTTGAAAAACGCAGTTTCACAAAGTGACATAATCATCATGACAATTACTGCAAAAATTGACGACAAGAAAAACCCTGATTATTCAGAAGCAGAAAGCAGTTGCAAACAAGCCGGGGCAGCACTTCGCCGAGGCGCATTGGTTATTTATGGAGGCACAGCGGGTTTCGGTTTTACCGAAGGAATCATTAAGGAAACCCTAGAGAACACGTCAGGACTCAGAGCGGGAGAGGACTTCGGCCTAGCCTACAACCCCATCCAGATTCCAGATGGACAATCCACAGAATCAATTAGCAACCAAGAGCTAAAGGTTGCCGCGAATGATAAGACCAGCCTAGACGCGGCTTCAACGGTTCTGGGAACGGTAACAAAAAAAGGCGTTAAACAAATATTAGATGTTAAAACAGCAGAATTGGCTGCGCTTTTCGCAGTTGCCAGACGAGATGCGAACGTAGCTTTAGCCAACGAGTTAGCTATCCTCTGCGAAAACGCAAGCATGGACTATTTTGAAATTTTCAAACTCTTAGTTCCAGACACGCGCGAAATAAGTTTCGCTCCAACGATTGCAGAAGAAGATAGCAGAAACGAAGCGTATCTCTTGCTTGAAAGCGCGGAAAATCTGAACACCAAGCTTAGGCTTACCGCGCTTGCTAGACAGATAAATGAAAATATGGTTAGACACGCGGTCAATTTAACACAAAATACATTACGAAGTTGCGGAAAGACGTTAAGAAGAGCGAGAGTTGCTGTGCTGGGCACAACGGGACCAAGAACAACGGCAGACACCTTTGTTAAAATGTTAGAAACAAAAGGTGCAAAAGTCAGTATCTACGACCCCCTGTTTTCTAAAAATGAACCATCAGATATGACGCGCGTGCTCAAAAGAAGCTTAAACGAGGCGGTAGAAGGCACAGACTGCATAGTAATATTGACTGGACACGACCAGTTTAAACGTCTAAACCTAAAGAAGTTACGGGCTGTGATGAAGATGCCAGCGGCAATCGTTGATTTAACAGGGACAATCGATCCTCAAAAAGTTGAAAAAGAAGGCTTCATATATCGTGGTTTAGGAAGAGGAGTTGGGGAGAAATGAAAAAACTGGGCGTGGCAGTAATAGGAACTGGATTTTGGGGAAAAAACCACGCAAGAGTTTACAAAGAACTAGCATCCACCGAACTCGTGGCCATTTGCGACGTGAACGCTGAGATAGCGAAAAGCATAGCCGACCAGTTCGGCGTGAAAGCATACACAACTAGCACGCGAATGCTGAAAAACGAAGAAATCGAAGCGGTAAGCGTATGCACTTGGTCAACTAGCCTCGCCAAAGAAGCCCTCAAAGCTCTGAAAGCTGGAAAGCACGTTCTTGTGGAAAAACCCATGGCTGCGAATACGCGACAAGCAGAAAAGCTTCTGGAAACCGCTGAGAAAAACGATTTGCACTTGACAGTAGGTTTTTTGATGCGGTTTATCCCAGGACTGCAGCATATTCGAGAAGCAGTTGAAAACAAAAAAATCGGAGAACTCGTGTGCGCTACCGCGAAGAGAGTTTCCCAGTGGCCTGAAAGAATAGGCGATGTGGGAGTAGTCAAAGACATGGCGATTCATGACATAGATGTTATGCGATACATATTCAATGAAGACCCAATCACCGTTTACGCGAAAACAGGAAGTATGAGACACAAAAAATTCGAAGACTATGCCCAAATAATGCTCGCCTATGAAGACGGGAAAAGTGCGTTCATAGAATCCAACTGGCTGACGCCGTACAAAACACGAACCCTAACAGTCACTGGAAGCGACGCCATAATGAGACTGGACTACATAACACAAGAACTGTGGATTGAAGAACCAAAAGAAACCCTGCAGCCGAGATACCCGTGGCAGGAACCCTTAAAACTTGAACTTCAACATTTCGCAGATTGCATATTAGCAAAGAAGAAACCCCTGATAACAGCGGCTGATGGCTTAAGAGCCCTGCAGATCGCTGAAGCTGCACTGCAATCTTCGGCAAAAAACAGAGCGATAAAACTGAGATAGTGCCTTGTGATCCTTGTTTTATTGTTTAACGTTTTAAACTGAAAGGTTTGCCTTCAAAGACTATTTTCTCTGGTATATGGCCTTTCCATTTTTTCAAAAACGGCAGATCCTCAGCTTCCTTCCGCAACTCATCGGGCAACATTTCTGGAATTTCTTCGCGTATGGGATACCATCGTAAACATTCAGGGCAAACGATTAGGCCTTCTACTATTTCCTCTTTCTCTTCAAAAACGTGAAGTTCAAGCGGATGATATTTATCTATTGGGCAAGCCAGTATATCCATCAACTTTCTTTTCATTTCACTTCACGCATACACAGATGGCGAAGATAGTTATTAAAATTTATCTGGAACGCGCGGGATGCGCATATCTAAAACCACTTGGTACCAGTTAGGTCCAGTGGTTCTGACAACACGAGAAAAAGGAAAACCAAAAGCTACATTAAGGCTGGAAAGCTTTTTAGTCACTTTTAGCTTAGTCTTTTCGACTGAATTTTCAGTTTTCTCTGCATGCTCGAAATCGTAATAGTGTATCCAACCGCCAGACGTTTTGAGGGCGGATATAGCAGAGGGCAAATATTCAAAGGCTATTTCCGGCAAAGGCATCAGAACTCGATCAGCCGCGTGCTGCAATCGACGGTCAATGATTGCTTTTGAATCGCCTAATAACGGAATTACCTTCCCGTAAACCCTGTTAAGCCTGATGTTTTCACGCATAAACTGAATTGCCGCTGGATTAACATCTATTGAAAACACTTTCGCTGTGCTTACATGTTTGGCGATTATTATGGAAAAACAGCCGACACCTGCAAACATGTTAACAACCGTTTCATTGGGTTTTATCAATCTGGCGATGCGTGATCTTTCATGGTAAAGTCTTGGAGAGAAATAGCATTTCTCCACATCAACGGAGAACAAACATCCAGATTCCCTGTGAATGGTGCTTGTTCTGTTTTCACCTGTCACATGCGTCAAGCGTCGAAGTCTAAAGTCTCCAGCAACGGGGCTTACTTGAGCTAAAACGGTTTTCACGCTCTTGTGGATTCTCATTATTGCTTTTGCGATGTTTTGAGCGTTTTTGCGAGAAGCACATGGCAACCTAAACATCGCAATGTCACCCACGATGTCGTAAGAATTGTAAACATTGGTTAAATCTTCGGGAGAGAGAACACGCGAAAGGGTTCTTCGCAACCGTTTTCTCAAACTTTACCCTTCATCAGCATTAAGAGTTCTGGAAACATTTAAAAGCAAAATACCTTTCCTTTTAGGAAGAGGTTATTCCCATGGAAAAAACAGGAATTGTCTACGAATGTATGAGGTGCGGCGCAAAAGTCCCATCTGAAGAACTGGAACTCCGTGGCGGAGAAACAAAATGCATAATCTGCGGCTACAGAATTCTAAAAAAGATAAAACCGCCAGTAGTTAAACGTGTCCAAGCCAAATAAAAAAAGAGGGTGAACGATCCTCAAAATTTCCGAGTGAAGCAGCGCGTTTTTACGTTTTGCCATGAGTTTAGAAGAGTTCCCTTTCTCCAATCTTGCGCAGGGTCTTTCCTCGAAGTTTTATCGATTGACCAATAACCTCTTCAGGAGCCTTGTCAACGGTTTTGCGTTTTACAGTTTCCCCGCAGATTCCTCTCGGCAGCAAACGTCTCTTAACGCAAAGAGCATAGGTACAGTTCGCAACGTTGCACATCTCTTCGGTCCATCTGCACCATACAGCATCGCGACGGTTGAAAGCAGAATTTTGGACGCATTTAAAAAATTGACACATGGGAGAACAAGCTTTTACTTGAGCCAATAGATACACCTCTATTGTTTAATTGTCAAAATTCAATGTCTCTATGCATTCCCAACGATAGTATTCTTTCAGAATCCATATAAATTTTTTTACTTTAGACTCGTGATTGCGCATTTAACTTTCACTTTTACTCGGCTTGAATCTTTTCCTTGTGTAAACTTCCATGGAGAGAAACAGAATTACCGCTGCCAAAATTATGATTAAAGTTGCTAACAAACTTGTTTCGATGAGGAATGATCCTAAGAGAACATACTTACCCATTTTGATCTCTATTGCTGTTGGCGCCTCAACCTGAAGATTCAGTGCTTCATAGGAAGCCTCCCTTCCAGTGAGATACGCGATTATTTGCATGTTGCCGCCTATCAAGTTGCCAAATGTTGCGGTTCCATCCGTCTGCGTCGTGGCTGATCGCGTTACCTGTTCGGGTCCACGCAACATGACGTTTACATTAGGGATTGATTGCCCGAAATAGTCAACGACTACCACCGACAACTGAAGGTTGTAGAGAATGCAACGAATTTCGATTTGCGTGTCACTGAAAACTTCAACGACAGTTTCATTCAACAAAATATTGCCCGTGAAAATCCGTAACTGGTACTTTCCAAACGTAACTTCCACAGAAACTATCCCAGCATTATCAGTCACGGCGGCATAGAATATGCCACTTGTCTGTTCAACCAGCTCTATACGCGCGTTAGGGATAGCTGCTAGATGGTAATCCAATATTTTAAGTGTCAGAGTTCGACTCGGGCACAATATTAATATTTGAAAAGTTGGTTGCGCTGGAACATCGCTGACAGTGTTGTTGTTGGTGTTGAAAACCACGCCGTAGAGAGAAGCGTTAATTGTGTAACCTATTCTAGGAAGAGTTGAGTTGAAAGAAAAGGTACCTGAAAGGTCTGTCTGGCCTGAGGCGCTCCCAGTTTTCGACACGCCTTCTTTCGTCGTCACGTATTGATAGGTAATGTATAGACTAACGGAGGGTATTGAAATCCCGTTTTTATCTTGAACGGTTATTTTAAGGTTAGTTAGCTCACATGTTAAATCGTACGCGCTCTCTCCAGTTATGGACGCGTTTATTTCGCCGACTTTCACGTCATTCCAAAATGCGTCTATGGTATGATTGCCCTTTTCAAGGTTCACGGTGGCTATTCCGTCAACTCCGCTTGTGCCATTGTATAGCGTGTTTGTCGCTTGGTCAAGGGCTTCAACTAATATTTGTGCCACTGGCTCATTTGCCAAGTTCAGGGTGGTGATATTGATAGGATAGCCTGGAACAGTGAAGAGTTGTGAGTCAATTATGGACTTAGGTGTAACTTGCGGCGTTATGGTTATATTATAGTCGCCAATTAACGCATCGGACGGAACTGTCCAAGCGGCGTTAATTACACCTTCGCTTGAGGCAGTCACCGCTTCAGAATGCACATTAGCGCCGGTTTTCGCGTATGTTATAGTTATTGTTGAATTTTCGTTCGTGTGATACCCTACCGCATGTATCGCCACAGGATCTTGCCTGTGATACTCGTTTTTGTCAGTCAAGCCTATGAAAAATTGGTCCTCCGCCAACAGTGTAGTCAGATTGAAATACACATGGTATAAACCCGTATAGTCAGTAAGTGAGCCTGAAGGTTGAAAAGCGACGTCTGGGTAAGTGACCTCTGCGTGTGCGGTTCCTGTTTGGGTTGTGCTAAGCTCAATCAGTCTTGAATAATTCGTGTTAAGCTGGGCTGGAAGCATAACCGTGATATTCGCGTAATACCTTGTGCTTGGTTGCCCTCCGGTAAGTGTGACATTCAGTATTACGTTACTTCCTTCTTGCAGTTGCGCTGGTGGGGAAGGAACAAGGGCTTCAACGCTATAGCCTGCAAGTACAGTGAACGTTTTGGTGTCGTTAACGTTTATGGTGACATCGTTTAGCGTTATGGTGTAATTTCCCTCTGGAAGTTCTGGTACTGCGAAGCTTGAATCCACATAGTATCCCTGCGAAGTGTTGGTAACGACAAGATTGTTTCCAAACCAAATTTTGTACGTGCCATTTGCAGTGCTGATAGAGCCTAAAATGCGAACTGGGTCGCCCGCCTTTCCGGCTTGTGATGTCGGAACAATATTAATTATACTCACGCCAATTTGCCCTGACACTATGTAGAGGGGCATGAATACGAGCGTTATGCTCAATGCGATTAGGAGAGGCACTGTAACAGATTTTTTCTTCAAGATAGGCTTACTCCCGTATTCGGTTAATGGTCTCGTCGAGATTGAACATTTACTATTAAGAGAACATTTTAAACTTTGCCTTTCATTTTATAGCTTTATCTTTTACTTTCACTTTTTGAAAATCTTGGTTCCGTCTATTTCTAAGACGTATTCGAAGCCTACTTCACAGCCAATTGCGCAATCACAGCGGAGGGATGAAGCCCTGTGCTAATACGTTTTACATCTGTGCCCGCCTCTTCAACAGTTTGAGGTCTACGGCATCCCTTTTTTGCTCAACGCTGAGTAATGTTCTCTAGCACCATTAAGAAAAGAGACCTCACAAACAGAGGTTTAAGCTAAACCACTCTGTAAGACACCGACAAAACAAAGGCAACAATCACTATATTAGAGTCTTAATGAATAAAAAACTTGCGCAACACTTGTTTGGAAAAAGTTTCACCTATTCAACCGATTAATCCAAACGAACAAGGACGCATATGTCGACTCAAGAGTTAGTTATTACTGCAAACGCAGGCTCAATCGATGCACGCGCCAAATATAGTAGTAATTATTAAGGTCATCTCGTAAATTACTGTAGGGGGCACGAATACTACGGCTACAGAGGAACTGCTTTCTTTGCTTTTGGAATTTGTGAACATGAACTCCAATGTTGTTGATATTCAGTGGGATCGGAGAATGAGCCCGAGGTTGCTCTTGAACCCATACTCTGAAAATTGCGAAGAAAGGAAGATAGCAGCACACTATTTCCTATTAGTATCATCAGTGCTTGAAGACGAGGTTGTTGGCTTTTCTGAAAATGCTAGGAAGCTTCTCATTTATCTGCATGGAGCATTTAACAATCGTCTCTTCGAAATATCCAAGCCTCACTTATTTGAGGAGAAGATTAGAAGATGTGGGTTTTATGGTGATTTGGGTCCTTGCAGGGAAGTGATACCCAGAATTTTAACTTGCGTTAACAAGTTTGTTAGAAACAAAGCTGAAAAAAACCTCATAAAATACTCTCAGAGATATAACCAGCCTAAGGATTTTGTTGACGATCTCGCCCAAAACATCGAGAGAATGAATGAACCATACAAAGACAAAGCATGGGTATACATGAGGTGGATGGTACGACCTCATCCTGACTTAAAGATTTTCGACCATTTTTCACCAGGAGACCTTTACGTTCCTCTAACCGGAAATAATGCTAATGTTGCGGCGAGCTTAGGCTTGATAAACTCAGTTGCGCCTTCTTTGTGGAAAAACACGGATAAAGTAATGGAGGCGCGCGAAAAGATTACGAACTTCGCTAAACAACTATTCCCCAAAGACCCTGCAAAGGTTGATTATCCCTTTTTCTTGCTGGGCAGGTGGCTCAAGCGAAGAAATCTAAACAAGAATACACTGAAAGAGGCTTTGCAATTCTTTGGCCATGCGCATAAAGTGACTGGACAGCCACATGCCTATTACCAAAGAATGGACCGTTACAAGAGCGGTTGGGAGAAAAAGACCGCAAGCACGCTTTCGAAAATGAAAATTCCCTACAGCTACGAAACAATCAGTTTCCCCTTGCCTGGTGATAGCTATACACCAGATTTCATTCTGGACGCATCAATTCATGGAAGAATGATTATTTTGGAACCCCACTACGACATGACTCAAAAACAAGCTCACAAATATTCACTTTTCAAACGAACTTATGGACAAGAATTCCTCCTGATACTGCTACTAAAAAATGACCTCATCCCATATTATCATGAACGCAACATACTCACTGATGACGTGTGCGACGATGTCTGGCCGATCGAATTCGTTCATTTGCTCGCAGAAAGAATTAGAACAGGAACTTACGGCCAATAGACACAAGACGATGGTCTTTAACTTAAACAAACTATATGAAAATTCATGTTAGCTGTTAACTTTTTCCGAAATCAGGCTTATGCTTTTTACGCATTTAAGGAAGGATGAGAAGCTTTTTCGCTGTTCGTCTATCTCCATAAGAAAAAGAGGGATTATGCGGGAGAAATCACCAATTGAAGTGATTCTAAACTTTGCCTTTCATTTTTTAACTGTGTCTTTTGCTTTCGCTTTCTGAAGATTCGCATTCCGTTCATGTCTAAGATGAACTCGAAGCCTCTTCCAAGAGTTTACGAGCTTCTTCTACTATTTTGGGCAACTGCGGTGACGTTAGCACGATTAAGGAGAAGCCATGGTGCCTCGATACTAGCTTTCCTAGTCGAAGCAGGTTTTGTCACACCATATTTCCTTTCATACCAAGCTACATCATGCTTTCCATCAGCATCGTTCTTATCATAGATGGGATTTTGAACTTTAATGCGGGTGCTAAAACGAAAGAAAGGAGCACAATGGATAAGCAGCCTGAGTATGATAAAACAGCTACATCATAATTTGGCTAAAAGATTTGCATTCTTGCTCTGATAACCAGCCATCTTTCTTAAGCTTGTCCAAACCTGTCTCAATTGATTGTTTCAGGTTTTCTGCTTCTAACAGGTTAGCTTTGCTGCAAGCCTCATTAATATCACTGCCAAACGCAACATCTTCCTCTAACAGAATTGCAAACTTGTGTAGAAGCGAAACGATTTTCTTGGAACGTGGCTGAAACAACTGGCTAATTTTCATCTTGCCCATCGCGCTTCTTAGTTTTGCGCCAACCCCTACACTGCCAACGAATGATGGAGCAACAAACGTGTACCGCCTATTTTGTCCAGACTGATAGCGAATCAAGTAGAAGGGCATGTGGACGAGGGAGGGATTTACATTTTTTTGTTGAACGCCTAATTTGTCAAATTCAGCAATGGTTGCTTCCCTCATTTTCGCCAACTGGTCCATTTGCTTAATAATGTTTGCAGTCAGCTCTTCATGTATCTCCATTTCTCTCTTGACAATGCTTATTTCGGCGTCGCGTGAAGTCTCGATTGTCATGAGGTCTTTTGAGGCTTCCTTGATTTTGGCGTCGTTTTCTGACTTCAGTTGGAAAATTGCGCGTTTTTTGTTTTCTTCAATTTCCCTAATCTTTTCTGTAAGCGCCCTAGTTTGCTTGGTAATCTCAGGGATTTCTTTTTTCAGTTCGTTCCTTTTTTCTTTCCATTTTTGCTCAGTAACGTCATCTTTGTTGATTGTGGCGGTTTTTATTTCTGCTTCGCAATGTTCGATTTCAGTGGTAAGTTGCTCTTTTGTTTTTTCTAACGTAATAATCTCTTTTTGAGCAGCCAGAGTTTCTTGCTCAAACTGGGTGGAAGTTTCCGTGATTTTTTCTGTGTATTCCCGGTTTATTTGGGCGGTCTTATCTTCCAGTAGAGCTTTAGCTTCTTCAATCGGTTTAGTGAATTTTTCTTCAGTTTGCTTCACTTCTTCACGGAGCATTTCTAAAAATTCTTGGGTTTTAAGGTTCAGGAGCTTAATTAGTTCATTCAGCTCTTTTACTTCTCCGACGAATTGTGATTGCAAGTTTTCCAGTTCTTGGGTCATCAATAGAACTGCGGCTTCATCGTTAGTCGGCGAAATTAGTACGCTATCGACTACAGGAGCTTCGGTCATTACAGCCTCATTCAAGTAGGGCGTGAATTCTTTGAGAAAGTCAGCGTCTGTTATGAGCCCATTGATAACTTTCGTTTCTTCGCTGTCTGAAACTTGGAAATAATTGAGGTTGTTTGAGAGGAAAGTCACATAAGCTTGGCGTGTTTCTGAGCGTATATTCATTTTATCTTTGAAGACTTTGAGGTCTGGCAAAACAGAATAGTTTATGGAGTGAGAAGTAATGTTCAATCCGTCCAAGAGAAGAGTCATGTTTCCAAAGGGGGCGACCCAGAAAGGATAATAAACTTCTGCTATGGAAACCAGCTTTTCGGCAGCACGTTTCTTGAAAAACCCTCCACCCTTGTCTCTATCCAACTCGGCTAAACAGAAAACCGCTGCTCTTTCAGCATCTTTCGTAAAGGGCGCCACAGTTAGCTGGGAAAGAGCGGCAAAGGGAATAAAAGTTTTGCTAGTTTTTCGCTGCACGGTCGCAACCTTTTGTAACTGATTTGCTTTTATTTGAACGAAGACAAATTTATAACTTGCGAGTATTCCCGAGAACACGAAAATTTCCGCAAAATAGAAAACTTAAAGTTCAAAACGGATACTCTTATTTAAAGTCAGTTTGGCAGGTGTGTTTAGTGACGGAGGATGAAGAAAAAGAGGAGATTATAGTTAAAGCACCTTCCAAACCGGTTGTTTCTCCGGAAAAAAAAGCTGGGAAAGCCATTGAAAAGGCTTTAGAGGAAGAGAAATTTGGAACCCTCGAAATCTCAAATAGATTTGGGTCATACTTTGGCGCTTCGGCTATTTTTGCTGGGGTCTTGTTATTGTGCATTTTTGCCTACGTAAGCATTACTGGCCAAGCAGGGTTGGTGGTTTTATCGTCTGAAGCGACAGCGTTCAGCCTTGCCTTATGGGTTTTTGTAGGGCTAGTTAACATCATCAGTGGTTTGCTTTTAATGGGAAGCGAGTGATAGACTTCCATTTTTATCTTTTCCGAAATAAAAGAAAACCACAAATGATGTCTAATATTCCAACAATTACAGCGACAGCAACTATCAACTCATTTTTCATAACGCTTTCAAGGTTTACGGTCCTGGTCGTTGCTAGAAGCGCGAAAAGTAGTATCATGAACCCTACTAAAGAAATAAATCCGCCTAGGGCTATTTTGAGCCGTTGTTTAAGTGGAAAGTACGGCATCGTTTTCTCATCATCAGTAATATCAATAGCCCAAAATAACGTTTTTGCTCTTCGACTGCTACTGTAGGCTATGAGAAATCTTCAATGAAGCAATTCGAAACTTCACTTTTTATTTTTTATTATTATCTTTCACTTTAGCTCCCTGAATATGCTTGCTTCCTATTTGCTGGACGCCAATATGTTCAGCAACCCACCTAAGACTTCAACGATGCTGATGAAAATTAAGACTCCGAAAATCAGTGTTGAAACGCTGGGTGCAACGTCATGCAGCACTATCGAGTTTGTTCCCAACAGATATGCTGCGAACGCCGCAAAAACTCCTAAGCTCAAGCTCACTCCTCCGAGGGCAATGCGAATGCGATGGTAGCCAACCATTCTTATGTAATAAACCAACAACGCTACGATGCCGAGCTCCAAGCCCAAGACTATCACAGGAGGCTCAATGAAAAACACTAAAAAAGCACATGTGGCTAATCCGGCGAGGGGCATAAAAGGATATAGTGGAACTTTGAAGGGTCTATCCAGATGAGGAGCAGTTTTCCGCAATCTAATCAACGACAAGTTTACAATTGAGAAGCCTATAATGAAGCCAAGGTTAACCGCGTAAACAACAAAGTTCACGAGGCCGGTTGCTGTGAAAAGCGCCGTGAAAACAGCGCAGACAATAACTGCAATGTAAGGCGTGCTGAAACGCCGATGAACCTTGCACAGCATCTTTGGCAAATAGCCGTCCCTGCCCATGGCATAGAGGACACGAGACTGAGCCATAATAGCCTCGTTGGTTGCAGCCAAACCCGCAATTGCCAAGCCTATAGTGACCAATATGCCTCCGACAGGTCCCATCGCCTGTTCCGCCACAAACGCAATTGGCGACACCTGCTCCATCAGAACAGCAGGGGGAACAACGCCAACAGCGATGGCTATAACACTCGTATAAAGTGCAATCAAAAGTATGCCTGAAATCACTATCGCTAGAGGAATGTTTCGCCCAGGATTTTTTATTTCAGCTTGAGATGCAGCGACCGCTTCTCCGCCAAGGTACAGGTCAAAGAGAAAAGAGGCAGCCGTGAAGATTCCTATTATTCCAACGGGGAAAGGCGGGTGAGTCGGCTGTGTTCCTTGAGCGTAAGACCAACCGCCCAATACGAACACTCCCAATATAACAAGAACTATAATGGTTATAACGGCTTCTGCCGTGCCAGTTTCTTTGACGCCCTTCAAATTAACGAAAGCAAATATTATCACCACTAGCACTGCGATGAACGGTATGTTGATTTGAGGGTAGATGTAGGCGATTGCGTATGCGAAGCCCATAGCGGACAATGCCGCATAGAACATGTTGCTGAGCCACTCGAACCAGCCCGTGAGGAAGCTGACGAAACCTCCGAACGCCACTTTTGAAAACGTGTACTCGCCTCCAGCAAGTGGAAGAGCCGTGCCCAATTCGGCGTAGCTGAGCATGGTAATTAGGCTTATGAATCCAATCACAAGAACCACAGGAACTATCGCATAGCCCGCTAGACCCGCGGCGTAACCTATGGTGGCGAAGCCGCCTGCGCTGATGGCGCCGCCCACTCCGAGCATTGTTGCGCGAAGAAGACCGAGTTCTCTTTTCAGCTGAGGCTTAGTCATGATTGCCAACTCGCGTTTGCTCGTAAAGGAGAAAGAGACCACTTATGATAGAGAGTATGCCAACGATTGTGAAAACCGAAAGATAAAATCCGATGTCTGCTTCAGTTGCGCCTAACATTGTTTGGATGCTGAAGATGTTGTAAAACGCGAGGAACGCGAAAACAATGGAGAACCCGCCAATGGCAGCTTGCATTAACCCGACAATCTTCAACAGAGTTTTTCTGATTTCCATTGAAGGTATCATCTCGCGCCTGCCATAGTAATTATCAAATAATCAATTTAATACATTCGCTACTTTCTACAACGCTTAATTATTAGGTGAGAAAAAAAGGCAAAATAGTGAACGAGGAAGAAATCTTCAATGAAGGCATTTCAAAATTTTGCCTTTTGGCTGAGACAGTTTTTTAGGCGAGACTGTTTTATAAAACTGTCTCCACTAGTCTACGTTTCAAGAACAATCAGCATGGACTCGTGAAGCAACTTGGAGAATTTGGTTCCGCCTTCGCTGCTGCAAGCGTTAAAAAAGCAAAGGTATCATCTTGTGGGTAAGCATTCAGCGGTCAAGAGATGCAGGTGGCTTTACGAAACGCTAATCCACGACAGACCATGCTACAAGCAGAAGTTTTACGGGATAAAGACCCACCAGTGTATCCAAATGACGCCCTCGCTTTTTTACTGCACACAACAGTGCCTGTTTTGTTGGAGAGCGCAGAGCGGCGACTTACAAATCACATGGGACGAAATGAAACTGCCAAAATGGGATTCTCCTGAAGAAATTGTGCAAGGAAGCCTAAAAGCACAGAATGCAATCTTGAGTGGATACAAAGGGAATCCGAAAACGAACTGGCAAAAGTTCACAGAAGCCCTAACGCCGAGGCACATTGCCATAAGTTTGACGGGGGAACCGACGCTTTATGAGCCACTCGGAGAGTTGATCCGCACATTTCACAATAGGGGGTTTACCACGTTTCTCGTGTCCAATGGTACGATGCCCCGTAAACTTGCGGAATTAAGCGAAGAGCCAACGCAGCTCTACATTTCTGTCTGTGCCCCAAATGAAGAAGTGTTCAGACGCGTTTGCCGCCCCCAGTTTCCCGGCGCTTGGGCGAAGCTGAATGAGACCCTTGGTTTTTTGCCGAGTTTCCAATGCCCAACTGTGATTCGCATGACATTGGTGAAAGGGCACAACATGGAAAACGCGGATGGATACGCCGAGCTTGTTGAAAGAGCCAATCCAACATATATTGAAGCTAAGGCGTACATGCATGTTGGTTTTTCGAACCTTCGCTTAAATTATGAACAGATGCCTGAGCACAAAGAGGTTTACGATTTTGCAATGTGCTTAGCAGAGAGAACAGCGTACAAGATTGTAGATGAATCGGTCGAAAGCCGAGTTGTATTGTTAAGCAAACGCGAGAAACCTATACGATTCGGGTCTCCCTGAAATTATACAAGAGTGGTAGCAAATAATTCGATTTTTAGTTTTATCTCGCGGATTTAATAGGCTGATAATGAAAGTACGACGGGAAACCTTAAATAGATATTTTGTAGTGCCCTATTCTTGAACCGAGAATTTAATTTAGTGGGTGGTGACAGAATGGTTAATGAAGGAAGAGGGCGGTTATTCAGGAGAAAGGACGGCAAATACCTGATTTACTTACCAAAAGACCTAGCAGAAGACAGCATGTTCCCATTCAAAGGAGCAGACTCCATATTCGTCAAGGTGAGTTTCAAGCTAGGAAAAACGGATCTTCTAGTCGAAAAATGGGTAGAACCTGAACAGCCAGTAGCCTAAAAAGAAAACTAAAGCTAATCTCCTCCTTTTCCATTTTTTAAGAATACAATAAATAACCAGTTGTATTTTATACTAATAGCGGTGAAAATTTGTCGTCTTTAAAAACTGTTCTAAAAGAAGTGAAAAAAGAGCTTACGCAAAAAGACAAGGTGCAAGAAAACGCGCAGGAAAGCATGCGAAAGGCAACGAGCCTTTCCAAACAAGCAATACTTCTCATTCATCAAAAGAGGGTTGAAGACGCCAAAAAATTTATTGACAATGCGAAGGAAGTCATTTCAAGGCTCCAAGGCTTAGCGAAGGAGTACCCCGAGATTATATACAGCGGCATGTTTAGTGCGGCGCTTCAAGAGTATTCTGAAGCTCACATATTTCTGAGGCTAATTGAAGAATCGCGGTTTGTTTCACCAAAGGATATCAATGTGCCTTCGGTTGACTACGTGTTGGGTCTAGCCGACGTTGTAGGCGAATACAGACGCTTGGCTTTGGATGCTTTACGTGAAGGAGATGTGGAGAAAGGCGAAAAATGCTTGGAGACCATGGATGAGATATACATTGAGTTGATGGCTATGGATGAAGCATACATGCTTGTCTCAGGGCTCAGGAGAAAATGCGATGTTGCACGAAGAATTATCGAAACTACTCGTGGAGATATCACCCAAGAAGTGCGAAGAAAGTCACTGGAGGATTATTTGAGACGTTTTGAACAAGCTCAGGCAAAGAAGCGACAGCCCCGTAAAGGTTAAATTAATGGACACGGCTACTGCCACGATACGCAAGTTTTCGATTTCAAAAGCTCGTAAAGCGCAGACGTATTTGTCCAAGAAAATCATTTCAGAAGACAGATTGCCCGAGAAAATCAACCTTGTTGCGGGTGTTGATATCGCGTATGCTGATGAATTAGCCATAGGCGCCGTTGCAGTTTTAGACTATGAGTCTCTTGAACTCTTAGAATCGCAAACAGCCACGTGTAGAGTGAAACTGCCGTACATTCCAACCCTGCTTTCCTTCAGAGAAATCCCTCCTGCAGTTGCCTGTATTAGGAGGCTAAAGTTGCAGCCTGACGTTTTTCTTGCCGACGGCCAGGGAGTAGCACACCCATATAGATGTGGATTCGCGAGTCATCTAGGACTTGTAATAGGGAAAACCACCGTCGGGGTGGCAAAAAGCAGACTGATTGGCAAGCCTACAGAGATTGGGGAAGATGTCTTTTTAGTTGAAAACGGTCAAATCATAGGTTCGGTGGTTACAACGAAAGAGGACTCAAAACCTGTTTACGTCAGTGTTGGCCACCTGATATCGCTGGGGACAGCCATAAAAATCGTGAAGCACTGCGTGCGCAATAATCGAATACCGGAACCGCTTTTGCAAGCCCACAAGATAGCTTCAGAAGAAAGATATGCTACCCCAAAGCAATGGTCGAGAAAATCCTGCTCGGTAAAACCATATTAAAATCTGTGCATCGCAAAAAAAGTTTATATTTAAGTCCTTTTCTCTTTTAGGAATGCTCTGTTGAGTTTCGCTCTCAGCAAAAACAAAAAGTTGGGGGGTGATTTGACATGGCAGCCGTCCCTTCAGGAACAGTTCCTGTTTTAGTGTTAAAAGAAGGAACAGGCAGAACAACTGGAAGAGACGCTCAAAGGAACAATATTATGGCAGCAAAAACAATAGCGGAGACTGTAAAATCTACTCTTGGACCACGCGGAATGGACAAAATGCTCGTAAACAGTCTCGGAGACGTGACCATAACTAATGACGGCGCAACAATTCTGAAAGAACTTGATGTGCAGCATCCCGCAGCCAAAATGCTGGTTGAAGTTGCCAAGACACAGGATAATGAAGTCGGAGATGGCACGACCACCGCTGCTGTGTTAGCCGGCGAACTGCTGGCAAAAGCTGAGAATCTGCTTGACCAAAACGTGCATCCAACCGTGATTATTGACGGCTACAAGAAAGCGGGAGATAAGGCACAGGAAATCGTAAACAACATTGCGGTTCTGGTGAGCATAAAAGACGACGAGCTCTTGGTCAATGTCGCATTGACTTCTATGGGCAGTAAGGGCATAACAGCGGCAAAAGAGCACTTTGCGAAACTGGCGGTTGAAGCCGTGAAGCAGGTTACTGAAGAAACAGGTGGAAAACTGAAAGCAGACATTGACTTAATCAAAGTCCTCAAGAAACACGGGAGAAGCTTGGATGAAACAGAACTTGTGAAAGGTATGGTTATCGACAAAGAAGTTGCCAGCAGCCAGATGCCTAAACGCGTTGAAAACGCAAAAATAGCGTTGCTGACTGCCAAGCTTGAAATTGAGAAAACCGAATTTGACGCCAAAATTAACATAGAATCACCTGAACAAATGAAGCTCTTTCTGGATGAGGAAGAGCGAATGCTTAAAGAAATGGCTGAGCAGGTAAGCAAGACGGGCGCAAACGTCCTATTCTGCGAAAAAGGGATTGATGATTTGGCGCTACACTTCTTAGCTGTAAAGAAAATACTTGCTGTTAAAAGTGCGAGCAGCGCTGACATGGAAAAGCTTGCGAGAGCTACTGGTGGAAAAATCATTGCAAGTGTCAAAGACCTTACGCCTGAGGCGCTCGGAGAGGCAAAGGCGGTTGAAGAAGTCAAGATTGGCGATGACAAGCTTGTTTATGTGAGAGAGTGCAAAAATCCAAAAGCGGTCACAGTCGTCATCAGAGGTGGCTCGGAGCATGTCGTGGATGAGGCAGAACGTTCACTTCACGACGCCTTATGTGTTGTCAGGAACGCGATTGAAGACGGCAAAATTGTCGCTGGTGGAGGCGCACCAGAAGCTGAAATATCCCGACAACTGAGAAACTATGCAGTCAAGGTGGGCGGACGTGAACAACTGGCTATTGAAGCCTTTGCAGATGCCGTGGACACAATTCCAATGACGTTGGCTGAAAATGCAGGTCTTGACCCAATCGACATCATGGTTTCATTAAGAGCAGAGCATGAACGCAACTTCAGTCCCTACTTTGGCATTGACGTCTTCACTGGAAAAATAAAGAACATGCTTGACCTCAACATCGTCGAACCTTTGCGCGTAAAACAGCAAGTAATTAAATCGGCGACCGAAGCTGCAAACATGATTCTGAAAATCGATGATCTCATAGCTGCAAAAGGAATGGAAAAAGAGGCAAAAGGTCCAAAGAAACCTGAGGAACCACCATCAGATCTCTATTAGAATGTAAAATGAACAACAAGTTCACTTTTTCTTTTTTTAATATGGGCGGTGATGTGCTTGCCAGATGAAGAAGACTGGTTCCCAAGATGGTTTAGAAGAAGGTGGTGGCCATTAACCACAAGGAGCATGTTCGACGACTTTGACGAATACTTTAGACAGATGTATGAGTGTATGAGAAGCGAATTTAAAGAAATCTTCAAAAACGCACCAAGAGATCTCGTGCGTACAAGAGTGTTGCCTGATGGAACGAGAATAGATGAGTGGGGTCCATTCGTGTATGGTTATAGCATGAAAATTGGTCCTGAGGGCAAACCAGAAATCAGAGAATTTGGCAATATCAAACCACAATCTAAACTCGGCAGAGCAGGTGTGGCTATCAAGAAAGAAAGAGCGCCTTTGATAGACATAGTTACTACAAACGGTGAAGTCAGAGTTGTAGCTGAGTTACCTGGAGTTGAAAAAGAGGACATCCAACTTCACGGCACAGAAGACACTTTAACAATCTCTGTCGACAAAGCCCAGCGCAGATATTACAAGGAAGTTGAACTGCCGAAAAAAGTAGATGTTCGGCAAGCCAGATCAACGTACAAAAACGGTGTGCTGGAAATCTGTCTGCCAATAAAAAAGGAAGACAAGCCCAAAGGTGAATCTATAAATATCGATTAATGTACCGAGCCACCGTCTAATTCTCAACAGTGAGTTCACTCAGGTAGTGGAAGCACAATTCGCAAACCTTTCTTTTCAATCTTTTCTTGTTTTCACCGCTTCAAGAATTGAAGATTAACAAAGGTATAGAAGGCGCAGGAAAACCATGGAGAAAGTAATGTGTGGAAGGAAAATGCAAAAACTTTAATTTTGTCGTGTGAAAAAAGTTAGTGGATGGCATTGAAAAATGGAAATCTCATTTGAAGAATTTCAAAAGCTGGACCTACGTATAGGAAGAATAACAGAGGCAAACCAAATTCCAGGTTCGAGAAATCTCATAAGGATTATTGTCGATTTTGGAACGGAGAAAAGGCAAGCAGTGGCGGGACTCGTGCAGTGGTACAAACCGCAAGACCTCGTGGGCAAAAAATGCGCTTTCATCCTTAACCTTCAAAAACGCAAGATGATGGGCGTGGAGTCGCAATGTATGATTTTGGCTGCTGAGGACGACAAAGGCAACGTTATCGTATTGCAACCTGAAAAGGACATCGCAGAAGGAAGCAGAATCCACTAGTTTGATGACTTTTTCATCTCAAAAGTGCAACTATAGCCTCAGCTTTTTCTTTGCTTCCGACAAGATACTCGACCATTTCCGCGTCTAAATCAAGCCACTTCGCAATTCCAGCAGCCATAGCGGCATCGTTTTTGAAAATAATCTTTAGGTAGGGCAAGATTTCCTTCGAAGCGCGAGCGGCTGAGATGTGGCATTTGCGTTTGATCTTAAAGCCTATGCTAAGTTGCATAGCTCTTTCAGCTTTGGACCTAGAAAGCATCTGAATGCGGCTTGGAAATTTGAAAGGTACCCAGCCGTGAACCTTGGTGTTCTGTCTAGCCATAGACACACCAGCAGTCATGTAATCGATCACGTAACGCGTAAAGCTCCAATCTTGAGTAGAGCGAATTCTGCCACGATAGACGTCCGCCATCGAAAGCGCATCCATAGCTTGGGCTAAGTCATGCGGATCAGTCAAATGCGCGGGAACATTCTCGTAGACCCATTCAAAGAGCATGTCGATGTCGACATCAGCCATGTTTACTGCTTGTTTCGCACCTGCACACGTCCTGCCGTAAATTATCATTCTAAGCACATTGAAAATACTGTCTTGCCGATCACGGTAGCCGAGCCACGAAACATCATCATACGTTAGACGCTTCTTTCCTTGAGCCAAAGCCTGAAGATCATTCACCGCTGAACGAACATCACCTTCCGAACGTTGAGCTATGAACTTCAACGCGTTTTCGTCAACTTGAATGCCTTCGCGCTCGCCTATGCGTTTTAAGTGCTTTGTTACTTCGCCTGCAGGGGGTTTTTTGAATTCTATAAGAAGGCAGTAACTACGGAGATTCGTAAATCGCGGATCATAAGCGCTATTGGCAATCAAAACTATTGGGCACAGAGCAGTTTTGACGATGTCGGTAATCGCTTTAACCCCGCCTTTGTCTGCATTTCCTGTCAACCCGTCTAACTCATCGAGCAAAACTATTCTTTTCCCACCAAACAATGATCCGTATTGTGAGGCTAACCCTGCGAAACGATTTATGGCCTCTTCTGTCCTGTAATCGCTCGCGTTCTTTTCCACAAGTTCCACGCGCAGATCGTTGGCCAAAGCTTCGACGGTGACTGTTTTTCCGATTCCAGGCGGTCCATAAAGAAACGCGGCTCTCTTCTTGGGTACGCCTTTACTCCAAGATTTTACCCAATCACTAAACGTTTTGATGGCTTCTACGTTTCCAACGATGTCGGCGGTGGATTTCGGTTTGTGCTTGACCGTCCATGCAGCGTACAAAAGTTGCACCTATTTTACTTTTTTAGTTCAGTGCCCGCCTCAACGAGTTTCGCTAACAGCGCGCTCAACTGTACCTCCTCGTCTGAGCCTTCCACAAGGCGGTAGTCTATTTCGCCAACGATGCCGGCTAGCTTTATTTTCCAAGGCTCTGGAATCTCCGCTTTGAAAATCTCCGTGTGAATCTGCCGGATTATGTCACTGCCGGCTACGCCGTACTTTTGGATCATATCGCGCAATTGCGCCCTCGCGTCTAGAAAGTCGCCTTTCATGGCAGTGGTCAGCATTTTTTGCACATCGGAAGGGCTGGCTCTGCCAGTTATCGAATAGACCAACTTGGCGTCTACAGGTTTGTTCATTGATGCCGCGGCTTGCAGCGTATTTATTGCCCTTCTCAGGTCGCCACTGCAGACTTCAAAAATCGCCTCAGCGCCATCAGCTAATAACTTGACATTTTCGCCTTCAGCAATATACTTCACGTACTTGTCATGTTCGTCTCTGGGCAGAAAAGTAAACCGAAAAGGCGCGCATCTGGACTGAATCGGCTCAATTATCTTGCCGCTATAATTTGCGCACATGATAAAACGGCATGTTTCGGTGTACCGTTCCATCGTACGCCGCAAGGCTTGTTGGGCGTCAGAAGTCATGTTATCAGCCTCATCTAAAATCATGATTTTGAAAGGAATCGCCCCAATAGAGCGAGACCGCGCAAAAGTCTTCACAGTCGCCCTAACAACGTCTATGCCTCTCTCATCGCTGGCGTTTAACTCCATAAGATGTTCACGATAACCGTCACCGTAAAGGTCCCGGGCCAAACATAGGGCAGCAGTGGTTTTGCCCGTTCCTGGTGGTCCGGCGAAAATGCAGTGTGGCACGTTTTTGGATTTGGCGAAACTCTTTAAACGTTCAACAATGTCTTTCTGGTCGACCATGTCGTCTAGGTGTTTTGGGCGGTACTTTTCGGCCCACATTTCAAAACTCAAATGGCTAAGCCTCCTCTTTCCTAACCATAATAAAGGCTGATATCGATTATATTTGTTTTGGGCGAAACATTTCTTGCATTTACAGCTTTCTTCTTCATGGCAAGCGTTTCAAGGATACTTATTAAGCACCAGTGCCGTGTCAAATGTTGTTGCGAACCTTTAGTCGCTCATCGTGAAAAGAGAGGATAATTAGGAGGTTCAAAATGACCATGATAATTATTTTTCAAGAATATGCATTCCGCGTATATATTTCATTTATTTCATATAGTTCCTATTCTTTTATACATAAATGAACTTTTTTACACATAAATGATTTTCAATAGAATTATATAGAGCTAATTATGCGTTTGTTTACACACACTACATACTCTACTTTGAAATATTCACTACTGAATGGAGAAAGAGAAACAATGAGTGAACGTGTACACAAAAACAGCTCTTACCTGAATGGAAAATCAACTGTGGGGACAATGACGCGTGTTAAAGACACCAGTGCGATAAGCGGAATGTGCCCCATATGCATCCACGACTGCCCAGTCTTATGCGAAATCAGTCTTTCCGCTTTCAGAGGACGAGAAGCCCTCTACCCAGAGCCAGCCCAATTTGGAACAAGTACGGCTGCAGCTCTTAAAGACTACGGACTGGACTGGTCCCATTTTAACATTCAAGCCGGCCTCTTCGAAGCCCAAGGCATCAAAGAAAGTTCAGAAATGGCAATATTTCCGAACGTAAACACAGAAACCAAAGTGGGCGGTATCCCATTAAAACTCCCCATACTGACAGGCGCTTTCGGCTCAACAGACGTTGCACGCATAAACTGGGAAGGATTAGCCACCGGCGCAGCCCTTTCAGGAGTAACGATAACAATCGGAGAAAACGTCTGCGGCATGGATACAGATGCCAAGATAGAAAATGGAAAAGTAACATACTCTAAAGAACTGAAGCACCGAGTTGACGCATTCAGGAAGTTCTGGGATGGAAAATACGGTGACATCATAATCCAGACTAACGTGGAAGATCAAAAGTTAGGCATAGATGTTTACGCGTTATCCAAATTAGAAGTGAACGTGATTGAAAGAAAATGGGGACAAGGAGCCAAAGCCATAGGCGGCGAAGTTCGCGTAAAAGACTTGGAAAAGGCCATCTTACTAAAAAAGAGAGGCTACATAGTAATTCCAGACCCCGAAGACCACGCAGTCCAACAAGCATTCAAAGAAGGAGTGTTTAACACTTTCGAAAGACACAGCAGAATAGGTATACCAAAAGAGAAACCCTTTATTGAAGATATAGAATGGCTGAGAAAACAAGGCGCAAAACGCGTATTCTTGAAAACAGGAGCCTACAGGCCGTCAGCAGTCGCCTTCGCAATGAAATTCGCTTCAGAAGCCAAGATTGACGCGTTATCCTTTGATGGCGCGGGAGGCGGAACAGGCATGAGTCCCGTTTCGATGATGGACGAAATGGGCAGTCCAACAGTGTATCTAGAAGCGTTAGTGCTAAAGTGCGCGCAAATACTGAAAAACAAAGGTCGCCATGTCCCAGATCTGGTAATGGCGGGTGGCTTTATTGAAGAAAGCTCGATTTTCAAGGCTATAGCATTGAGCAATTTTGGAGAAGGCCCCTTAGTAAAAGCAGTTCTTATGGGGCGTTCGCCAGTGACAGCAGTCATGAAATCAAGCTACTTTAAACAACTATCCCAAGAAGCTAAACTGCCCAAGACATTTGCGGATCGTTACGGCGCTACGCCTGACAGGTTCTTTATAGCAACGCCAGAGCTTAAGAAGAAATACGGTAAACGCTTCAGCGAGATACCACTGGAAGCCATAGGTCTGTATACGTATCTGACAGACAGGATAGGCGTAGGATTAAAACAGCTCATGGCGGGCGCGCGAAAGTGGAAACTCGAACTACTCGACAGAGATGACCTGATGAGTCTATCTGAAAGAGCAACGAAAGTCACAGGCATCCCTATGGCAGACGAAGTTGAAAAAGGCGTAATAGAAAAAATCCTAGAATAACAGCTAATTTTTTTTTAAAAAAAAAGTTCCGTCAAGTTCTCAATTGATCTTCGTCAAGAATCGATTGGGTAAAGAAGGATTACTAGGTAACGCTCAAATCCACGCGTGGCGAAGGTGACAAAAGCAAAGCCAAGTGCCCTGAAGCTGAACTTGCATTTCACTGTACAATTCAATGCATATATGAGGGAGGGGGTAGGCGTCTCAGAGGCGCAAAGACACCACAGAGAACACCAACCACAACTGCAAACACTGAAAGCCCACTTCACGTCAAAGTTCAATCTATATGTAAGGGGGGTATAGACCCGCAGAGAGCCAAAAAAGCAATTCTTAAATCTAGCTTACCGCAGATACACAACCGTGCAGAAGGGACATTTTATGGCGCAAGAACACACAGCTTTAACAGTCGCGTTAGAACAACTAAAAATAGCCGCTGAAAAACTGGAACTAGACCCTGGAATACACGCGATACTGAAACAACCAAAAAGATCAATCATAGTCTCCGTTACCATCAAAATGGACGATTGCAGCATAGGCGTCTTCAACGGTTGCCGTGTACAGCACTGGGACGTAAGAGGACCATTCAAAGGCGGCATCAGGTACCATCCAAACGTCACGTTGGACGACGTAACTGCCCTGGCAATGTGGATGACATGGAAATGTGCCGTCGTAGACTTGCCCTACGGAGGCGCAAAAGGCGGAATCTCATGCAATCCCAAAGCAATGTCACAAGGCGAATTAGAGAGACTCACGAGGAGATACGTAAGCTTAATTTTCGATTATCTCGGGCCACACCGAGATGTACCAGCACCAGATGTTTACACAAACGCTCAAACAATGGCGTGGATAATGGACACTTACAGCCAGCTTAAAGGCTATAGCGTTCCCGAAAGCGTCACTGGAAAACCCATAGAAATAGGCGGTTCCGAAGGAAGAGTATGCGCAACCGCACTAGGCGTGGCGCTTTGCACAAGAGAAGCAGCCAAAATCTTAAACCTAAAACTGAAAAATGCCACAGTAGCAGTGCAAGGCTACGGCAAAGTCGGATACAACGCAGCCCAGATAATGCATGACATGGGCTGCAAAATTATTGCGATAAGCGATTCGTCTGGAGGAATCTACTGCTCAGACGGCATAAACCCCTATGGTGTACGCGTGCATAAATCAAAAACAGGCTCTGTGGTAAACTACAAAACTTGCACCAACATAACCAACGCGGAGCTACTGCAAACAGAATGCGACATACTGATTCCAGCAGCTTTAGAAAATCAGATAAGGAAGGATAACGCGGACAAAATCAGAGCAAAGATAGTGGCTGAGGGCGCAAACGGACCAACAACTCCAGAAGCAGACAACGCGCTTTACGATAAAGGAATTTGCCTAATCCCAGACATCTTGGCTAACTCTGGAGGAGTAACAGTAAGCTATTTCGAGTGGGTTCAAAACTTAACAAGAGAACACTGGACGTTAGAAGAGGTAAACAGAAAGCTAGAAGATAAAATGATTAAGGCGTTCGATGACGTGTACAAACTATCAAAGAAAGAAGAAAGCGACATGCGAACAGCAGCGTTGATGCTTGGAGTGGGAAGAGTCGCTCACGCACTAAAGACGCGGGGACTTTGGCCATAGTAAATGGGCAAGTCCTTTCCTTACTTTTAAAAGAATGAAAAATTCTTCACTTATTTGAATCCCCTAAATTCTCAAATTTTTTGATCTAAATCTTTAAACTACTCTTCTTATATTTGTTTCACCCCATAAATTAGAAAGCGAAGAGACGAAAAGGGGAAAAGGGAGATGCCACTGAAGATCAAGAATTTGGATTTTCGCTTTGAAAATTCACTTGCGAAAATTATCGCTGATAGGAATTATCCTGAAATCAAACTTGCTGGATTAAGTGTAGGTCCTTTCGAAGAAGGAAATGAATATGAAGTTTATTACTGGATAGCGCAAGAATTTGCAGAATCCGGAATTGCTCATTTCCGTGAAGACGACTGCTTAGACGCAACCAAGCTTTACAAGATTCAATGGAAAGAACGCGTTCAAATAGCTGGACAGATATCAGAACTTCCAGAAGACTTCTATCCTAAACTTCGCAGATACCTCGCAAACATAAAAGAGGAAATAACGAGGCAACCTGAAAAAGTGCAAGAATACGAGAAAGCGAGGTACTTAGCATGGGATATCGTGAATTCCAGATTAAAAAAGATAGTTGCGCTGTCTTCAGGTCCAACACAAACCGACCAGGTTCTAAAAAAATTTACAAGCGAGGAGAGACTCATTTACGAACAGCTCAGCAAGATAATCACTGAGTGGAGAACGCAGATACTAGAATATGAAGGAGGAGGGTGAGTAAAATGGCCAGAGAATTAGAAACAATAGATCTCCAAGAACGTTTCGTCAAGTTCTTCAAAAAAGAAAAGTACCGCCAGAGAATCTCACAGATGGCCATAACGGGGAAAGAATCAATCACAGTCGACTTTGAGGAACTCTTCGCTTTTGACCAAATGCTCGCCGAGCGACTTCTGGAAAAACCAGATGAAACACTTGAACACGCAGACAAAGCGGCTTACGAACAGCTCGAAATAGAAGATTCGGAATATGCAGACAAAATAGAGAAAGTTGCCGTCAGAATTGTGCATCTCTTAGGAAAAGAGCAGTTGCGGAAACTCGGTTCAAAGCAGATGGGCAAACTTGTCATGATTGAGGGTATCGTAGTCCGAGCCACACCAGTACGCCCAATGGTTATGAACGCTTCATTCAGATGCAAACGATGCGGAACAATAAACCGTGTGGAACAAAAGGGCCAATTCCTAAAGGCGCCCACAGTATGCGCTGGTCTTGATTGTGGAAGAGATGGTCCCTTCGAGTTTGTTCAAGAGGAGTCCACGTTCATAGATTCTCAAGACCTTCGCCTTCAAGAAAGGCCTGAAGACCTGCCGCCAGGTCAGCTTCCGCGTACGCTAAACGTGAAACTCGTTGGGAGTGAAATAGTTGATCTTGCCAGACCGGGCGATCACGTTTCTATAGTTGGGATTGTTCGCGCGGTTGCACCTTCACTCCTTGGAATCGGGAAACTCCGAACATTCATTTTGCATTTAGATGCCAATTCATCAGAAGTTTTGGGCAAAGAGCCAGAGGCAGCTCTTCCCTCGCCTGAAGAGGAAGAAAAAATCCTTGAACTCGCAAAGGATCCGTGGATTCATCGAAAAATAATAAGCTCAATAGCGCCCTCAATCTACGGCTATGAACACATAAAGGAAGCTATAATGTATCTTCTCTTTGGCGGTGTACCAAAAAGTCTTCCCGACATCACGGTAAGAGGAGAAATGAACGCTCTTTTTATCGGCGATCCAGGTACAGCCAAATCGCAACTTTTACAATACGTGGCGAGAATAGCGCCGCGTGGCTTGTACACTTCAGGACGCGGGACAACCGCTGCGGGTTTAACTGCGGCAGTGATAAGAGAAAAAGGCGGCGGCATGAGCCTTGAGGCAGGCGCACTAGTGCTAGCCGATAAAGGAATAGCATGCATAGACGAAATGGACAAAATGCGCCCAGAAGACCGAGTCGCAATACACGAGGCTATGGAGCAACACACCGTTTCAGTCGCGAAAGGCGGCATTGTCGCAACATTGAACGCCCGAACCGCAATACTCGCAGCAGCCAACCCAGCCTTAGGCAGATACGAACCGCATCGCACCGTGGCTGAGAACATATCTCTACCAGTAACAATCCTTTCCAGATTCGACCTAATATTCGTGCTCAGAGATGTGCCCAACAAAGAAGCTGATGAAAAAATGTCAGCGCACATCCTTGAAATTCACAGGAAAGGAGCGAGCCCCGTAGAAGCACCCATAGGATCGGAGCTTATGCGAAAATACGTAAGCTACGCCAAAACGATTAAACCAGTGTTAAGCCACGACGCGCTGAAACGTCTTGGTGATTTCTATTTGGCAATGCGCGCAGCAAGCGAAGCGGAGGGATCGCCAGTGGCAATTACCGCGCGTCAACTTGAGTCACTCGTTCGCATAGCTGAAGCAAGAGCCCGCGTAGCACTAAAAAAAGAAGTCTCAGCCGAGGACGCAGAAGCTGCAATAACGATTATGAAGAGGTCTTTGGAAGAGGTTGGAATAGACTTATCCTCATACAAAATGGACATTGACCTCATAATGACTGGAAGACCCAAGAGCGTAAGAGACAGAATGCAAATAATTCTTTCAATGCTGATGGCAATGGAAAAAGAAACGGGCATAGTTGAAAAAGCGGCGCTCTTAAGCGAATTAGAGTCAAAGCACCAAATTCCAAGAGGCGAAACCGAACGCATGATTGGGCAGCTGTTGCGCGAAGGCACAATTTATGAACCTAGAGAAGGATGCCTAAAGAAAACATGAGAAACAGTGAAGAATAAATGAAGACAGTAATGGTCGTTGTAGGCACAAGACCAGAAATCATAAAAATGGCACCTATCGTTAGAGCATTAAAGAAGAACAGAATCCCGTTAACGTTTGTCCATTGCGGCCAACATTACGACTACAATATGGCGCAGCAGTTCATTGAAGAGCTGGAACTTCCACCGCCAGATTACGGTTACAAAGTTAAGGTTGCTTCTGCTGGCGAACAGACAGCGCGGATAATAACACACATGGACAAACTGCTGAAGAAAACCGTGCCATCCCTTGTCTTAGTTGAAGGCGACACAAACAGCGTGCTCGCCGCGGCACTGGCAGCAAATAAACGAGGAATACCCACGGGCCATGTGGAGGCTGGTTTGAGAAGTTTTGACTTGCGCATGCCCGAAGAACACAACAGACGTTTAACCGATCACCTATCAGCATACTTGTTTGCTCCTACTGAGAGAGCAAAAGCCAACTTGAAAAGCGAGAATGTTTGGGGCAAAATCTACGTGACTGGAAACACCGTTATAGACGCTGTGATTCAACATTTGCCGATAGCAGAGAAAAAGTCTGAAATACTAAAGAAAATACGTTTCGAGAAGTTTGCTTTAGCAACGGCTCACAGAGCTGAAAACGTAGACGATTTGGCAGTTCTAAAAAATTTTATGGCCGCTTTTGCGGAATCGCCCGTGCCTATTGTTTACCCGATGCATCCGCGCACCAAAAAGAGACTGCGCCAGAATAAGATGTACATGCAAATCGAAAAATGCGAGAACGTTCAGGTTCTTCCGCCCCTTGGGTATTTGGACTTTCTGGTTCTAATGAGAAAAAGCGAGTTGATAATAACGGATTCCGGCGGAATTCAGGAAGAAGCCACCGCTCCGTGCATTAGGAAAACTGTGTTAGTAATTCGTCTCTCAACTGAAAGACCGGAAGCGGTGGAAACTGGATTCGCCAAAGTTGTCGGAACTAAGAAACATGAAATTTTGGCGGCTATCGGAACAGCCTTAATGAGGCGAAAGGAACTGCCTGATAAGTCTCCTTTTGGAGACGGCGACGCAGCGGAGAAAATCGTGGAGATAATTGGGAAAGATTTCTTTTCTGCTCAAGATATGTAAGTGATTTTCTTATCTTCTTCTTTGCGTGTTTCCTCAGCTTGCAAAGCCCTTTTTTCTTCAATTTTCTGTAAACGCGTCACCATCGTTTCTGCTTTGGCGATGTCTTCGTTCAACCCAGTTAAATCTACATCAAAATTAAATGTTAATTTCAGCACTTCTAAAACGCTTCTTGCAGCCAGAGGATCTGGTAAATAGCCGCGAGTTTCACCCAAAAGACAAAGCGCATCAATCTTCTTAAAACGAGCCAGTCCAAGTATTAAGCCTGCAGTACCGACTATAGGACTTCCGGAGCCACTCACAGTGGCTCCCGCGTGTAAAGCTTTGTCTAAAATGTCTTGGGCTGTAGCGGCTACGAAGACCTTGGGTTTGTCTTTTGTCTCCATTCGATAGCCGCCGATAGTTACGATTGTTTTTACATTATGTTTTCTAGAGAAATCGAGCATTCGATCGGCAATTTCGTATTGCCCTTCAATAGTTTGTGACTGGCTGTCGCCCGTGAAGAGTATAAGATCGTTTTGTCCATCTTTGTTTTTCCAAAAGTAGAATGTTCCTCTTAGAAGGCGAACGCTCCCTTTTTTGTTCACAAGTACGAAGTATGGAAAGTGTGGAGAGTAAAGATAGGCGAACTTTTGAGCCTTTAACTGTTTGATCAGATAGCGTATCGCAATTTTGCCCACAAGCCCTAAGCCTGGAAGCCCTTCGATCAAAATTGGATTGTTGGGTTCGATTTGTGCGAGCTCTTTGATATAAGTGTCTTTCACTCCGTCAGCTGCTCCTTTTTCATGGCCATCCTGTATTTGAGGTATTTATCGGCAGGAGAAAACTTGGCTGGATGAGGTATGCGAACGTTCCCGCCGCAGTAGGGGCATCCATCCTTTTTCAAAGTGTATTTCCCGCATTTCGCGCATTTCCTTAAGAGCCAAACCATTATTTCTCCCTTCTAAAAGTACCCTGCCCACCAGCCTTAACAACATTGGATACGACACTTTGGGCAACTTTTTGTAGAACTTCCTCTGCACGTTTATAATTTTCCGCCAGCACCTCAACACTATATTTTGGAGCGGCGACAACATAAAACCGTACGTCCGCATCTTTTGTTTTTTCTGCTTTTTTAGCGTCAAGGAATGAATCTCTGATTATTTTAACTCCATTAGGCTTCATACAACGAATTTCGAGCGTGCCTTTGACCTTAACCATTTTCACGTGAATTCGTTCTTCTGCAACTTCGGCGAAGACCTTTGCGAGGCTTTCGGACACACCTATTTTCGTTAAAACTTCTGTGCCTTCTTTGACCACTTTTTCGAAGCCCTCGTACAATCCATATTTTTCTTCTACGAGAACGCCAGCTTTTTCGTAAACTTCTTCATCGGATAAACCGACTTTTTCTGCAACCTCGCGGAGTAGGGCTTCAGCTTTTCTGTCTTTTTTCCACGACTTTATTTTTTCGATTTTTTCTCTTTTGGTAACACGTCTGAGGGATAAGTCTATGTGGCCTTTTTCTGTGTCTACTCGCAGGACTTTTAAAACCATTTTTTGTCCTTCGCGCACGAAATCGCGGATGTTTCTTATCCAAGAGGAGGAGATTTCGGAAACGTGTAGCAAGCCTCTCTTGTTGTATTCGTCGAGTTTCGCGTAGGCGCCGTAATCAGTAACGGTTTCTATGGTGGCGATTACGAGATCTCCGACTTCGGGCCACTCAGGCTTTCTCTCGGCCATTTCAACATTCATCCTATTCGAGGATTGCGGTTATTTCGCCTTTGATTTTGGCTTTTCCGCCAGATGGTTCTGCGAGGGTTTCGCCGCATACGTTGCAGGTTACTTTGTTTACGGCGTTGCTGAAGAGCAACTGTTCGTTCCCGCATTTTAGGCATCTGACTCGCAAGAAACTACTGCTTGGTTTTGGGATTAGTTTGTTCCATTCAGTCACATGTTTCGCCTCCGTGCTATTCTATGACTAGCTTTCGTAGCCGTATGCCGTCTTTGTGTCTCATGTAGCCGCAGACTTTGCATTTGACGCGCAGGGTTTGTTTTTTGGTTGTTTTGGCGAATTCTCTTTGGAGCGGGTATTTTTGTCCGCCGTAGCCTTTTTTTTCTCGTTCATGGTGGCGTTCGCCTTTTGCCAAGGCTCTGCGCTTTCCAGCCTTGTATAAGTCAACGGTGTGAGCTTGATGAATTTTGCATCGTGGACAGTAAGTCCGGACTTCTTTGGGAACATTCATGTGATCGCTTTCCAGCTTTGCAATAGAGATAATATACGCATTCTTATACTTTTTCGCTTTTGCCCCAGAAGTGTTCTCTAGTGGTCTCTGGGAGACTATACCTCCCTTATATATAGGTTGAACTTTTGCTTGGTAGGCTCCTATCGTTTTCTTAGCCCCCTCCCCCTCTGCTTTTTCTACGTGCTTTTTGGCTGAGAAGACTGGCAATGCGGGTAGACCCTCTATAGGTTTCTGCGTCGTATTTCTATTAGGCTCCAAATAGGCTGGGTTAGTTTTTATGCTTGGTGCGGCTCTGGGCTGTGTGAGGAGACTACCCCCTCCCTTATATGTACATTGAATTGCACAGTGGAGTGCTGGTTTAGGCTTTAGGGCTTCAGCTTTGGTTCTATCACCTCCTTTTCGCGTGGGTTGAAGAGTGTTGTCTTAAGTCTTATATGGCATAGACAAGCTAGTGACTTTGGAGGGATTTATCGTGTCCGTAGAGGAACTCAAGGCGCTTGAGCGCCGTCATTATGAGGCGCTGAACAAGAAGAACTTGGCTGCCTTATCTGAGTTTTTTGCTAGCGACTTCGTCGAGCATACTAGCCTTGGCAGCGAGATACGCGGTTTCGAAGAATATAAAAAATACATTAATGATATGGTCAAAGCCTTTCCAGACTTACATTTTACTTTACATGACTTTATCACTGAAGGGGATAAGGTGGCGATCCGCTGGACATTGACTGGCACACACAAAGGCGAGTTTAGGGGCATCCCACCCACCAACAAGAAGGTGACAATGTGGGGAATTGACATTGACCGTGTTACTGACGGCAAGTTCGTGGAAGGCTGGTGCAGGTTTGACACACTGGGTATGATGGAGCAACTGGGCATCATACTAGCGTCGAAAACAACGGGGTCTCATGCTTAAAGTCATAAATCTGGGTTGGCGCTCCGATTTCGACTACTCCCTTTTTCTTTTCGGTCTATTTCTTACCCCTTAAATTGGTTGGTTGGATTAAAATTTAACCTTTTTCTTCCGGCGCTTCCACTTCTCTTTTCAATTTGGGAATTAGCTTCCTTGCCCATTCTATTTTAGCAGAGTAAGCTTCACGCAATTGTGGAGAAGTATTGGGTTTCCACTCTTGAGCCACTTTAAGCATTCGACTTTTGGATCCACTAAGCTTGCCTTTTCGTTTGGGCTTTTCTTTCCTTATCGGTTTATAATGTTCAGGTTTCATATTCGATCTCCGCTAGTTCAAGCTTAGATACCTAACATATAGAAGTTTTGTCACCTTTCTAATTTAACGCGCTACTACCAAAGGGTTGATACAAACTATTTCCATGAATGGAACAAACCCCACACGAACACCCAAAACAACATCAAACACAGGTAGTATTCACTTAGACTAGACAAGTCAGGACTACTTTGTGGTTGAAAGAACTTAGTTCATTAAATCTTGAAGCCCGCCTTGTGTTTTTATTCGTAACTTGCGTGACTTCTGTGGCCAGAACTTTCAACGGTACAAAGGAGGGAGAAAGACACACCGATCGCTTTAGGGAAACCAAGCCACGAATACCGACTGAGAAAGCTTGAAAAGCCAACTTGAGGTACCCAATCGAGAATCTCATTTGAAATCACTCCGTCTTAACTTTAAGAGTCCATTTTCCTTTAGGACTGCCGTCTAAATCGACTCCATTGCCCTTTAACACTTTAAATTCGCCCTGTTTCAAACCTAAATTTTGCATGGCGAATTCTGTTGCTTCTTTAATCGTACAGAATCCAGCTGGTTTCTTTGCCTCGGTCTTTGTAAATCCCCATTCTGGCGGAACTAAACTGTCTATCTGCAAAACTCTTAATCTCATTCCTCTCTTACCTCCTCAAGGGAAAATGCGAAATAGTCTATGAAGCGACAGCCTCGTCACTTGATGTCTTCGCTCCAGCTATTATAGAATGGAAATCGCTGTTAAAGCTTGCTTATCCCTTTAAGAAGTCTCCTTCAAGCCAATTTTATGTACTAGCGAAAAATAGGGAATGTGCAGGTCGCTCCTGTACACTGGCAACATAAGGCTTTTGTAAAGGGTATTTAGGCATCTGCTACACTATAGGAAGAGATGTTTAATGCCGAAGACTAAAGCCATAATAAACATTCAAAACGTTGTTTCTGCTGCGACTCTGAAC
>Ga0315282_10000769_pt1 | contig 62703 bp, 54 predicted proteins | sample YL17G07_20_MG_FD_203693 | JGI IMG/M metagenome (GOLD analysis project Ga0315282, IMG submission 203693) | Sediment microbial communities from Yellowstone Lake, YNP, Wyoming, USA - YL17G07_20 | ecosystem: Environmental > Aquatic > Freshwater > Lake > Sediment | place: USA: Wyoming | collected...
CCCAGCACCTCGCGCACACTCGGCGGCAACAAGTAAGCTTGATCGGGACTGTAGGGAAGAAATCTCATCGCGGCCTCCTGACCGCATTATACAAAGGTGTCAAGCGGCAGTTATCACACAGACTCTGAAGCCCGGCGCACTTCGCTGCTATTTAGGACGCTGACGGCGAATTCTGCGGCAGCGAGGGGTTCCATTGGGAATCGGGCAGGGGGAGGCGAATCTAAGGCAACCAGCCAGCGGCGCGAGGCTGGAAAACGCTTTCTACTGGAACTCGACGCCCCCGAGAATGGCTTGAGAGACGGACTGGCCACTGCTCGTCGGTTTGGCCTTGGGAGGCGGGGGCAAACTCAGGATGTACTTTTTAATCGCCTGGAATTCGGGACTATCCCTTCGCCCCTGCTTCGTAGGACCTAGTCGCGGGATGAGGGCGTCGACGCGCTTGACGCGATTCTCGGGATTGGGATGGTCGGAGAAGAACTCGAGCGTTCGCTGCGGGTATTTCTGCTGGATGATCTCAAAGAACTGCGCCATGGCATAAGGGTCGTAGCCGGCGTTGTAGAGGATGTAGGTTCCCACGTCGTCGGCCTGCGACTCGGCGCCGCGCGAGTTCTTGAGCAACAACGAGCCCACACCCAAGCCAATGCCCATCTGAGCGAGCTGTGCCGTGGCGCTGCCACTCTGCCCCAGCACGCCGCCCAGAATAGCCAGCGGCATCTTCGCCAGCATGGCCTGTGAGGCCTGATGCGTTCCATGTCGCATCACCACATGGCCGGCCTCGTGTGCAATAACGCCGGCGACCTGTGCCTCATCCTCCGCCGCCTCCAGAACGCCACGGTTCACATAGATGAACCCGCCCGGCAGGGCAAAAGCGTTGATGTCCTGGCTGTTCACAATCTTGAACGTCCAGGGGTAATCGGTATTCCCGGGAGCAAAGTCCACGAGGCGCCGGCCCAGCTGGCTTACGTAACTCTCCGCCTCCCCGTCCTTCAGCAGTGGGACTTCCTTTTCAATCTGGGCGACGCTCTCCTTGCCAATCTCGACGTCTTTCTGCAGCGAAAAGAGATTGAAGCCCGGCTTGAAACTCAGCGCTTGCCCTGCCTGCGCGAGGCCAGGTCCGGCGAGGGTGCAGGCCAAGACCAAGAGCGCCAGAGACTTTGTGCTCTTCCGGATCGACTGGAAAACCGTCATAACGATTCGAACCTCTCCCTTGTGCCGGGCGAAATGCCGGACGACCGCACTATCCATCACAGCGCGCCCGATACTCTCTATTTTACTCGTGTTCCTGCCGCGTGGACAATTGCCCCGGGTGGACTGCCAGCCTCCGCCGCTTGCTCGAGTGCTCGCACCGCTCACCAATTGGTGATCGAACCGTCCGGGCGGTGGTACATCGGAATGGGGCGCGAGCGCTCCGTGATCTCAGCCACGAGTTGCAGTGGCTTGGTGTTCAACGTGATGCCGAGGCCCGGTCGCCGGTTCGGCCACATCTTGCCGTGACGGAAGTCGTAGCACTCCGGCAGATGGGGAACCGTCGCTGTCCCGTCGCCTAGCGTCTCCATCATCACCGGCCCCGAAAAGACTCCGCAGGCGTGGACGAGCGCGGCTTCTGAGAGCGGCCCCGTGAAGTGCGGAATCAGGCCGACGTAATGCGTCTCGCAGAGCGTAGCGATCTTCATATACTCGGTGATCCCGCCCACATTCGGAATGCTGACGCGTGAGTAGTCAATCAGGTGCTGCTCGATGAGTTCGTTGGTGTCCCAGCGGGCGCCGAAGTGCTCGCCCACGGCAATCGGCACCTTGACCTGCTGGCGCAGCTCGCGATACACACCGGGATTCTCGGAGCGGATGAGGTCTTCGCAGAAGTACGGTTCCAGTGGCTCGATGAGGGTGCTCAGGCGAATCGCGTCAGGCATATCGAGCCGGGTGTGATAGTCGATTGACCAGTCGCCGTCTTTTCCCACCCCTTCGCGAATCTCGACACACTCTTCGTAGCTCCTGCGGACGGCCTGGTGGGAGTTGAAGGTTTCGCCGTCCGCCGGGTCGGCCACCCCGTGGCGGAAGGCCCGGAAACCCGCCTCGACGCAGGCGCGCGCGGTCTCCTTCAAACTGCCCTTGGAGGGAAAGCCCGTCGAATAGCACTCGATGTGCTCGCGCGAAAGCCCGCCGAGCAGGTCAGAGACGGGCACGCCGAGCGCCTTGCCCTTGATGTCCCAGAGCGCGAGGTCAATCGCGCCCAGGGAGTGAATCTTCTCGCGGCCGGGAGGATAGAAGTAACCGCGGAACATCATCTGCCAGAGATGCTCGATGCGTGACGGGTCCTCGCCGATGATCACCGCCGCGCATTGCTCGATGGTGTCTCTGGACCCCCCCTCGCCGACGCCCGTGATGCCAGCGTCCGTCTCGACGGTCACGATGTGGAAACTCTGGTTGATCATCGGGCGCGTGGCGGCGTTGTGATAAAAGCGCACGCGCGTGATCTTCATGGGTGAAGTGGATGGCGATGCCAGGGCAGCGGCGGGGGCCGCGAATGCAGCCCCGCCCAGCCCCGCGGATTTCAGAAAAGACCTGCGTTTCATGGGCCGCTCCTGCTTGCGGGACCGTTCGATAGTGGGTCAGTTTCAATTTCCAGAAGTCGCTTTGGTATGGCTTCCCGTGAGTATGTCGCAAAATCTTTGCACGACGTTTCTTTCATCTGCTTCTTTGCATTTAAGGTAATTATAGCTTGGAAAGCAATTCAGCAACCACACGCCTTCTAACAGCAAATCGCGGATGATCTCGTATTCTTCTTTGCGAGGGTCTGCGCTCCGTCTGTATCTCACAATGACATGATAGTTCTTTGTGCTTTTCAGATATTTGACAGCCTCGCCGACACGAAAATCTGTACAAGCTGTGAAGTTTGCGAGACGGTAATCATCCATCCTTCCTGATATCCGCTCTGTTTGGCCGACGTAAAAGGGATTCTCCACACCGCCGCCAGCCCAGAGGAATACATATACGAATCCATCAGGCGGTCCAGGAAGCGAACCTTTCGCTGGCGGAAAATCTACGACGCTGAACCCTTCGAAATTCATTTGTGTTCTCGCTAATCCTAGCGCTCTGCCGGTGGAGAAGCAAACTGCCCCACGACCACCCGTTCTAAGGGTGTGCTGCCGAACTGGAAGTCATAGTACAATCGGGACGGATGACGCACAAGTGCACCCCACTGGGCGCAAGACTTTCCGCTGAGTGCCGACGATGAATCGAACCAGAGTGACATTTCCGAGGGACGCGATCGCTGAATTCTGTCGCCGGCACCACATTCGGAGGCTGGCCGTCTTTGGTTCCGTACTGCGGGACGATTTCAGGGCTGACAGCGACGTGGATGTATTAGTCGAATTCGATCCCACACACGTCCCCGGCCTGGGCTTTTTTGCCATGGAAGATGAGCTCTCGCGGATCCTGGGGCGCAAGGTGGATCTGAACACTCCGCAATTTCTCAGCCCTTCGGTCCGCGCCGAAGCGTTGGCGGAGGCTGAGGTACACTATGTCGCGCCATGATCCAGCCGCGCGCCTTCGTCACATGCTGGAGCACGCCAAGGAAGCCGTGGCCATGGTCCGAGGCAAGACCCGGCTCGACCTTGACCGTGACCGCCAGCTTAACCTCGCCTTGGTGCGTTTGCTGGAAATCGTCGGCGAGGCGGCCACTCGAATTCCCGAACAGGAACGGCCTTCCCATCCCAGTATTCCCTGGGCGCAGATCGTCAGCCTTCGCAACCGGCTGATCCACGGTTATGACGCCGTTGATTTTGAGGTCCTGTGGCAGATCCTCAATCACGACCTGCCGCTTCTCATCGAAGCATTGGAGAAGTTAGTCCCGCCCGCGCCGTAAACTCGCTACGCCTCTCGGCAGTCCACAGCACTCTCGCTGCGCCGCGAGAGCAACATCTGCGAGGGATTCCTACACCAACTTGGCTTGCAGGGTAATTTCCGTTCCCGCCAGCGCCTTGGAAACGGGGCAACCCTTCTTGGCGCCTTCGGCGTGCTCCTGGAAAGTCTTGGCGTCGATGCCGGGAATCTGCGCCTCGGTGGTCAATTCGATTTTGGTGATCGAGAAACCCTCGCCGACTTTTTCCAGATGAACTTTTGCCGAAGTGCGGATGCTGGTGGGCGTGAAGCCAGCCTTCCCCAGCCCCGCCGAGAGCGCCATGGAGAAGCATCCGGCGTGCGCCGCGCCTATTAATTCTTCCGGGTTGGTTCCCTTCCCACTCTCAAACCGCGAGGCAAAAGAGTAGGGGCCTTCATAAGCGCCGCTCCCCAGCTTCATCGTCCCCTGACCTTGAAGAAGATTCCCTTTCCATTCCGCCGATGCTGTGCGTGTCGCCATGTTCTCCTTCTGGAGATTTGCCCTTTTGAAATTCCCGCATGCCGATTGGATGCACCGGGCCGAATCCCGGTTCGCCGAATTGCGGGCGGCTTTTGTAGCGCCGGCCTTCAGGCCGGCAGGAACGTTGTGTGCCGGGCTTATTCGACGGGCGTCGCGTCGCCCACAACTTCGTACTGGGCGGAAACCACCTGCGTCGTGGAAGTGTCCGCGGTGCCTTTGAATCCCGGCTGCTTTCCGCCCACCTCAACGCGAATCTTGCCGGGCTCGACGACGCGCTTGCCGTTGTTGTCAATCACCGAGAACTGGCGCGGCGCGAGCGTGAACTCGACTTTGCGCGTCTCGCCCGCCGCCAGTTGAATCCTTCGGAAGCCTTCGAGAGCACGGATGGGTACCGGCACGGAAGCGTTCTGCCGGCTCACGTAAAGTTGCACGACTTCATCACCTGCCCTGCGCCCGGCGTTCGTGACGTCGACGGAAACTTTCACGTCCTCATTGGGTTTAATCTTCGCCGATTTCAGTGCGACCTTCCCATATTTGAACTGCGTGTAACTCAGCCCGTGCCCGAAGGGATACAGCGGCTCCCCCTTGAAGTAACGATAGGTCCGGCCCGCCATCGCGTAGTCCTCGAAGGGCGGCAACTGATCAACAGACTTGTAAAACGTAACCGGCAGCCGGCCCGCGGGGTTGTAATCTCCAAACAGCACGTCGGCGATGGCCGTGCCGGCCTCCTCGCCGGGATACCATGCCTCCAGGATGGCGCCCACATGTTGGTCTGCCCAATTCACCGCCACCGCGCTGCCGGAGAGGAGCACAAGCACAACGGGCTTGCCGGTCGCTTGAACTGCCTGGAGCAGCTTTTCCTGCACCTTGGGAAGGTCCAGCGTCAGCCGGTCGCCGCCCTTGAATCCCTCGACCTTCACTTCCATCTCCTCGCCTTCCAGTTCGGGCGAGAGTCCCAGGAACATGACCACCGCGTCCGCGGACTTCGCTGCGTTCACGGCCTCATCCAGATCTTTGGTGCCGGCCGCGGGCTGCGCCCAATCACAGCCGCGCGCGTAAAGGACCTGCGTGTGAGCTCCGACCTTGTTGCGAATTCCCTCCAGCGGCGTCACCGCCTTGGACGGCGTGCCGTTGTAATTGCCCAGCAGCACACTCACGACGTCGGAGTTAGGCCCGATCACGGCCAGGATCTTGAGGTCTTTTTTCAGAGGAAGAAGATTCCTTTGATTCTTCAGTAGAACCATCGATTCGCGCGCCGTCTTGAGCGCCAGCTCGCGGTGGCGCGAGCTGTCATTGACGGAATACGGAATTCGCGCGTAGGCCACCCTCTCCGGCGGATCGAACATGCCCAGCCGGAATCTCGCCTCAAAGAGCCGCTTGACCGCGACGTCGATTTCAGCTTCCTGGATCAGGCCGTCGTGAACAGCTTTGACGAGGGACTTGTATTCGTCCCCGCAGTCGAGGTCGCAACCCCGTTTCACAGCCAGCGAAGACGCTTCCTCGATGCTGCCGACCAAGTGATGACCCTCGAAGATGTCCCCGATCGCGCCGCAGTCGGAGACCACGTAGCCGCCAAAGCCCCACTCGCCGCGCAGAATCTGTTGCAGCAATTTGTGGTGGGCGCAGCACGCTTCGCCATTGGTGCGGTTGTACGCGCCCATCACCGAGAACGCCTTGCCCTCCTGGACGCAGGCTTCGAAGGCCGCAAGGTAAGTCTCGCGCAAATCGCGCTCGTCCACGCGAGCGTCAAAGCGATGGCGCTCGGGTTCGGGCCCGCTGTGCACGGCATAGTGCTTGGGCGTGGCCACCACTTTCAGATATTTGGGATCGTCGCCCTGCAATCCTTTGACAAACGCCACACCCATGCGCGCCGTCAGGTAGGGATCTTCACCATAAGTTTCCTGGCCGCGGCCCCAGCGCGGGTCGCGAAAGATGTTGATGTTGGGGCTCCAAAAAGTCAGGCCGTAGTTCTGCCCGTAGTTGTGCTGCCGGACCGCCTCGTGATGCTTGGCGCGGGCTTCATCCGAGGTGATGGTCGCGACCTGAAACTGCAGCTCGGCGTCCCAGGTCGCGGCCAGGCCGATCGCCTGCGGAAAGACCGTGGCAATGCCGGCGCGCGCCACGCCGTGCAGACATTCGCTCCACCAGTTGTATTGTGGAATCCCCAGCCGCTCGATGGCGGGCGCGTCGTTGACCATCTGCGAGACCTTTTCCTCGAGCGTCATGCGCGAAACCAGATCGTTGACGCGCTGCTCGAAAGGAAGCGCAGGGTCCCGATACGGAGCCAGCGCGGACTTCTCCTGGGATCTAGTGGAGACGATGAAAATCAAGGCCAGGATGGGTGGCAATAACAGAAAATACTTCGCTCTGCCTAGGTTGCTGCGAGACATTGCATAACCCTCCCTTTCCTCATGATGGGGCCGTCGGCGCGCACTGGCCCATGCCCGAACGCGCGACGCCTGCCGCGACTGCTATGATTTCTGCGCCGTCATATTAGCAACGCGCGAAGCGAAACGGAACCCTATCTTGCGCCCAGGAAGTCACCGAAGACATCCGCGCCGCGATACTCGGCGCGCGAGCCCAATTCTTCCTCAATGCGCAGCAGGCGATTGTGCTTCGCCATGCGCTCGGAACAGGCGACGGAGCCGATCTTGATTTGCCCGGCGCCGGTGGCAACCGCTAGGTCGGCGATGAAATCATCTTCCGTCTCGCCCGAGCGCGCGCTGATGACGGGCCGGTAGCCGTGCTGCCGCGCCAGCTTCACGACTTCGAGCGTCTCGGTCAGCGTCCCGATTTGGTTCATCTTCACGAGAACGGCGTTGGCCACGCCTAGCTCGATTCCCTTTTGAACGCGCAGCGGATGGGTGGTGAAGAGATCGTCGCCCACAATCTGGCAGCGCGCACCGAGTCGCCCGGTCAGAAGTCTCCAGCCCTCCCAATCCTCTTCCGCCAGCCCGTCTTCAATCAAAAGCATGGGATATTTCGTGGCCCAGCGTTCGAGGCGAGCAACAAGTTGCTCGGCGGTAAAGTCTTCGCGCTCCGCCGCAAGGCGGTAACGGCCTTCTTCCCAGAAGTGGCTGGCGGCCACATCGAGACTGATCGCCGCATCCTTGCCGGGCGTGAGGCCGGCGCGCTCGAACGCCTCCACCATCACCTCAAATCCTTCTTCGTTCGACCTGAGTCTGGCCGCGTAGCCCCCCTCTTCCGCCACGCCCGCTTGATAAGCGCCGCGCGATTTGAGCGCGTCCTTCATGGCGCGATAAACCGCGACGCTGTCCTGAAGGGCCTCGGAGTAGCGCTGGGCGCGCAGCGGAATCATCATGAAATCCTGGAAGTCGATGCTGCCACCGTGCGTGCGCCCGCTCAGGGTATTTACCATCGGCACGGGAAGTTCCGACGCGCTCGCACCGCCGAGATATTTGTAGAGCGGCACGCCCGCCGATGCCGCCGCAGCGCGCGCCACCGCCAGCGAGACGCCGAGAATCGCGTTCGCCCCCAGCCGGCTCTTGTTGGGTGTCCCATCTAGCGCGCACAGATACTTATCCACGCCGCCTTGGTCGGAGGCTTCCATGCCTCGCAACGCCGGGGCGATGATTTGCTCGACGTGCAGGATCGCTTCGAGCACGCCGCGACCACCGTAGCGCTCCGGATCGCCATCCCTGAACTCCAGCGCCTCCGCCTTCCCCGTCGAAGCGCCGGAAGGCACGCTGGCCCGCCCGAACGCACCGTCGAGTAAGTCCACGTCCACTTCCACGGTGGGATTGCCGCGGGAGTCCAAGACTTCGCGCGCACCGATTTTAGAAATCGTTGCCATAGTGAAGCTGCAAGTATGAAGTATGAAGGGTGAAAGATGAAACCGGGGAACGCGCCGTTTCAATCGTTCACGGGCTTAGCAATCCCCAGCTCGCCTTTTAATGCCTTCTTTGTCTTGACGATGATCGCGGTGATGACCGCGATGAGTTCCTCGGTCTCCCCCATTAAGGGCGCGAGTCGGTGTCGTGGAAATGTTCGAGTCCGTCATCAATCGCAGCCAGTACAGGCTTTCTCTGGCTTCTTTCTGGGCGATCGCATATTTGTGGACAAAATCGGCCCGGCTCTCCCCGGATTGCGCTTCTTCGATATTCGCGCCGATCGAAGTTGCGCACCTCAGGTACTGCTTCCCTAAGATCCAGCCCGCGGAATCCTTGCCCTCTTGGAGCGTGCGGTAGAGCGTAATGGCGCGTAAGGCATATTGGAAGGTCCGCTCCCGAATATCTCTCGGTTTTTGTTTTTCATCCTTCATACTTCATCCTTCATATTTCACACTTCATCCTTCAATGTTCAACTTCACAATCTGGAGTGCGCTCTCCAGCCGCTGCGGCTGCTCGCGCAGGATTCGCTTCGCGACTGCACGCACACGCTCTTTCGTCTCTTCTTCGCGAATGTATTCAACGGGCGATTTGCCGTCGATGCGCGCCAGCATCTGCGCACCCAGGTGGCGGATGGTCAGCGCTTCGAAGCCGCGCGAGGCGGTGTCGCGCGCCTCCCCCATGAGCGCGCGCCAGAATTCGCGAACCGCATCGAGATACACCGCGGCGAACCGCGGCTGGTAAAGCGTTTTGAGTAACAGATGGTTTAGCATGAACGCGGCGTCAAACGCCGGGTCCCCCCAATGGATGACTTCGAAATCAATCAGGAAGATGTTGCCGTCGCGCACCAGCAGGTTCTTGGGGCTGTAGTCGCCGTGGACGAGCGCCGTCTGGACATTCCACGAGTTCGCCATGAGTTGCACGACTTGCCCGCGCACGTCGGGGTGGCGCTTCGCTATCGTGCGATAGTACGGATCAACGCGGAGCTGGTCGAACACCGTGCGGTCCGTAAAGCGCTCTTGCAGTTGTTTGTCCGCGCGCGAGGCGTTGATCATGCGCCCGAGGAGTGTCCCCGCCTGCCGCGACACGCGCAAATCCACCTCGCCCGCGAGCAGCGATTCCTTCCAGGTGACCGAGCCCGCTGGCGCCGCGGTCATGACGAAAAGAAAATTCTCGCGGTCGACGTGAACTACTTCCGGAAGCGATGCCGCGCCTAGAATCGGCCGCAACGCCTGGATCGCTTCCGCCTCGCGGTAAATGCGGCTGCGCTCGGATCGCCAGTCATCCTGAACGCGAAGTTTTCCGAGCGACTGCTTCACCACCCATCGGCGCGCCGGCCGGTCGCGCCATTCGACCAGCAGCACGATGTTAGAAACGCCGCCGCCCAACTCGCGGACTCGTATTTCATCCCGCAGGCCTGCCCAGCCGCCGCTCCTCAGATAGGGAAGAATACTCTCCGGATTGATTGTAAAGACCTCAGACCTCATCTTGGGATGCCCAGATTCACGCCGCGCGACGCGAGTATCGAAGGACGAATAGGAAAGCCCGCCCCAAGCCTCACCAAGTCGATCCGCATTTGTGCTTCGTCCTTCGTACTTCAACCTTCATCCTTGATCCTTCCGCCTTCGGATTTCGGTCTACTTCCTCGCGACCGGCCTTCCCGTCGGGTCAAGCCGTTCGAGCAGTCGGTAGCGCGCGTTGCAGGTGGGGCAGTGGATCTCGTTGCCGCCGTCGTCGAAAATCCGGCGCACGTCGCCCACCAGCCCGAAGTGCCCGTCGGGCGAGCAATAATATTCAAACATCAATTGCCCACACCGCGCGCAGTACTGGCGGCGGCGAAGAATTACTGTAGTTTCCACCACTTTCAATGCCCTGCGCATGGGCGACGTAACAAATCGCCGGACGCCATTACTATACCCAAGAATAGGATTTCAAAACGTTTTTCGCGTTTCCAGTTTCAAATTTCCAGTTTCCAGTTTCAAATTTCTATTCCGCGACTTCCTACCTCCCCCAAGCATCAAATCACCTGACTATGCAGCGGCGTACCTTCATCATCGGAGCGGTTGCGGGCGGCATCGGCCTGGTGGAGTACGGATTCGTCAACGGCTGGATGAACAAGCTGCGCGAGCCGCGCGGCTTTTCCGTGAGAGGCTACGAGCAGTTCGGTGAGCAGGCGGCGCTCGTCGCCATCACACCCAACGAGGATTTCTATGTCACCTCCAAGGGCACAACGCCCATCGTGAAGGCGGCTGACTGGCAGCTCAAAGTTGACGGACTGGTCACCAAGCCCTTTACGCTCACTTACGGGGACCTGCTCGCCTTGCCCCGAATTGAGAAGAATCTGACGCTCGAGTGCATCTCCGATCCCACCGACGGCACCTTCATCGGCAACGGCAAGTGGACGGGAACGGCGCTCAAGCCGCTCATCGAGCGTGCGCAACCGCTGGGCGACGCGGCGCACGTAGTGCTGCACGCGGCGGACGGCTTCACCACCGGCCATCCCCTCAGCCGCATCTGGAACGAAGAGAATTTCATCGCCTACCAGATGAACGGCGAGCCGCTGCCGCCCAATCACGGATTCCCGGCACGCATCTTCATCCCCGGCAAATACGGCATGAAGCAGCCGAAATGGCTGACGCGCATCGAGTTCGTCAACAAGGCCTACGTCGGCTACTGGGAGACGCAGGGCTGGTCGAATGATTGCGAACGCTGGGCGCACGCGCGCTTCACCGACCCAAAGGACGGGGCCAAGATTTCCGGCAAGAATTTCGTGTTGACCGGCTACGCAGTCGGTAATCTCGACGGCATCAAGAGGGTCGAAATCAGCTTCGACAACGGCGAATCCTGGCAGGAAACCAACCTCTTCAGCAATCCCTCGCCGCTCACCTGGAGTTTCTGGAAATACACCTGGATTGATCCCAAACCCGGCACCTACAAGATTCGCGTGCGCGCCACAGACGGCCAAGGCCGCGTCCAGACCGAGGGCCCCAAAGACATCTTCCCCGACGGCGCCACCGGCCAGCAGGCAATGAGGGTGACCGTCGTTTGAGAACTAGCACGTAGGGGCGGTACGCGAACCGCCCCTACGGGGCCGAAGCAAACCATTATGCCACAGCTCAAAAATCAAATCGGAAACGGACGACGACTTGCGGGATCCGGCACTCGGTGTTGGCGGTCACGCCTCTGCCCGGCAGGAGATAAAGTCGGTGTATACTGGCGCGCTCAGGAACGCCGAAATGGAAATTCGGTCAAAAAGCTCCCTCCGCAGCAAAATAGAAAGATCAGGAAGAGTCGTGCGCCAGCGCACTCGTCGTGACGCGCATTCGCCCTGGCGGGCATGGAGCTTCCTGTTGGCCGCTGCCCTGGTGACGAGCTTCGCGACGCACCGCGTCGCGCTGCTGGCCAGGTCGGGCACCAGTCGGCCCAAGCTTGACACGGGCAAAGAGATTTACATGGCGGGATGTGCCTCCTGCCATGGGGCCGACGGGAGAGGCCAATCGCAAAACCTGGCGGGCTTCCAACGGCCGTCCACCTTCCCGGATTTCCCCGACTGCCCGACCTCCACCCCGGAACCCGACGTCCAGTGGCGCGCCGTCATCACCAATGGCGGCCCGGCGCGGGGGTTCTCGGAGATCATGCCGTCGTTCAAGGACTCCCTGACTCAGGACCAGATCGGGAAAGTCATCGAATACCTGCGCGGTCTGTGCACGGAGAAGTCCTGGCCGCGGGGCAATTTCAACCTCCCGCGCCCGCTGGTTACCGAAAAAGCTTTTCCGGAAAGCGAGGTCGTGGTTACCGGAGGGTTCAACCTGCACGGAGCGCCGGGTGGGAATATCACTGCGATCTACGAGAGGCGTATCGGGAGCTCCGGCATGATCGAGGCCGCGGTTCCGTATAACTTCGCGCAGGACAGTGGCGTCTTGAGGTCGGGGTTCGGCGACATCGCGCTCGGTTACAAACGCAAACTGTTCGATGACCTGAAAAAGGGTTCCATCTTCAGCGTAGGTGGCGAGTTTATCGCCCCGACGGGAAACCCGCACATTGGGACGGGCGGGGGATCTCCCGTCTTCGAGACCTTCGCAGCCTACGGGCAGATTTTCCCGGCGGACAGCTTCCTGCAGCTCCACACTGGAATCGAGCTGCCGACGCAGCCCGACAAGCTGCCGCGCGCCTATTATCTGCGCACGGCGATCGGCAAGACGTTCAGCACCCAAGGTGGGCTCGGTCGGCGCTGGTCGCCCATGGCGGAATTCATCGCTGACCGGGATCTGGTGACCGGCGCGACCACCAATTGGGACGTCGTACCGGAAATCCAAATTCCCATCAGCAAGCGCATGCACATTCTTGCCAATGTCGGCGTCCGCATCCCGGTCAACAATGCCGCGGACCGGCCCAAACAAATCCTCTTCTATTTCCTGTGGGACTATGTGGACGGCACCCTGAAGCAGGGCTGGTAGATGAGTATCGGGAAGCTCAAAATTCGGTCTTCAATCCTCCTGCTGGCCTTCATCACCGCGGGGATTTCCGTACTGTGGGCGCAGACCCGGCAAGGCGCGCCCGGCGAGAAGATCTCTGGGCATCAGGCTGCTTACGCCAAGAGCTTCGGCTCGCATTTTCAGACCTCAGACCGCTGCGTCGCCTGCCACAACGGAATCTCCACACCGGCGGGTGAGGACATTTCGATCGGCGTCCACTGGCGAACCAGCATGATGGCCAATGCGGGGCGCGATCCCTACTGGATTGCGGGGGTTCGCCGCGAAACGATTGATCATCCCACCGCGGCGGCGGCAATTCAGGATGAATGCACGATCTGTCATATGCCGATGATGCGGTACGAATCCAAGCTGGCCGGCCGCGAGGGCGAAGCGTTTGCCCACTTTCCGCCGGGCCGGAACACGCTTGCCGACCGGCTGGCGGAAGACGGTGTCTCCTGCTCGGTGTGCCACCAGATCACCAGCGAAAATCTGGGCAAGCGCGAGAGTTTCGTTGGAGGGTTCAAGATCGATACAACGAAGCCCCCGGGCGAACGCCATGAGTACGGCCCGTTTGGGGTCGACAAGGGCCGCACGACGATCATGCGCTCGTCGTCCACATTCCAGCCGACCGAAGCCAAGCAGGTGATCCGCTCTTCGGAGTTGTGCGCCACCTGCCATACCCTCTTAACCCAGGCGCTCGACGCCCAGGGTCAGGTGATCGGCGAACTGCCCGAGCAGGTTCCTTATCAGGAATGGCTGCACAGCAATTACAGAGATGCGACAAGCTGTCAGGACTGTCACATGCCGAAGGTGCAAGAGGATGTGCCGATCACCTCGGTGTTCAGTGAGCCTCACCCGGGCTTCTCGCGGCACACTTTCGTGGGCGGCAACTTCTTCATGCAGCGGCTGCTCAATCTCTACCGGAACGATCCGGCGGTCATGGCGCCCCCGGAAGACCTCGATAGCGCGGCCAACCGCACCATCGCGCATCTGCAGTCGGAGGCCGCCAAGCTCGCCATCAAGGGCCTGGAAATGCGCAACGGCCGCCTGGAAGCCGAAATCTCGGTTGAGAACCTGGGAGGTCACAAGCTGCCCACGGCCTACCCCTCCCGCCACGTGTGGCTCCACGTGACGGTGCGAGATCGTAACGGCAGAGCGTTTTTCGAATCGGGGGCGCTCCATCCCGACGGCTCGATCGAAGGAAACGACAACGACGCCGACGCCACGCGTTTCGAACCGCATTACACCGAGATCACTCGCTCGGACCAGGTCGAGATCTATGAGGCGATTTTGAGTGATGCGGCAGGCAGGGTGACCACGGGGCTTTTGAGCGGTCTGCGGTTTATCAAGGACAACCGCTTGCTTCCGCACGGCTTCGACAAGCGCACCGCAGAGAAGGACGTCGCGGTGCATGGAGAAGCGGAAATGGACCCGGACTTTACGGGTGGCGGGGATACCATCAAGTATTCGGTGGCGGTCGCTGGCGGCGAGGGTCCGTTCCAGGTGGAAGCGGAGCTGTGGTATCAGCCCATCGCGTATCGCTGGGCTATGAATCTCAACCCGTACGATGCCGCGGAGCCGAAGCGTTTTGTCAGCTACTACGAAGCGGCGGCGTCAGGTTCAGGTGTGATGCTGGCTCGCGCCACGGCAGTGTCCAACGGCCAAATAACTACTGCCACAGACTGTGCTACCTCGCGGCCACGAGCGGCCGTGCGCCGAAAGGATGCGTTCTGAAAGCAGTGTTCGCTTCAATCTCTTGCCAAGATATTCCTCAGGCTTACTTACCGACGTATTTTCCCGGGTTTTTATCGAAGGCCATCTTGCAGCCTTTGGCGCAGAAGTAGATGGTCTGCCCCTGGTACTCACTCGTGGCGACGGCCTTCTCAGAATCGATGGTCATCTTGCAGACGGGATCAACAACCTTCATGGGGCCTCCTCGTGCAGTTTGCAGGACACAATTTTAACACTGGCAATGGGGAAGAGCGGAAGTAGGAAGTCGGGAGTAGGCAGTAGGGACTAAGGACGAAGGACAAGGACAAAGAACTGGCCCTCTTTACCGTGGATAATTGTGTGGTCGATTCGTGAATCGGCCCTCCCTCGCAGTCGTTGCATTTGTCGAAGAGGGGCGTAAGCTTTGAGCCTTTGAGCACTCTCACCTCGGAGAAACCGGCAATGTTGAAGCGAACCATCATTATGACGCTTTTCCTGGCAGTGAGCTTTGGGCTGGCCTCACGCCAAGCCGGGGCGCAGGGGCGCGACGTTAAGTGGAATCATCTTTCCAGCAAGACCGGCGACCTGCCCGTGCCCTTTCCGGGCAAGGAGCAGACCGCGAGTCTGGTGCTCGACGTGGACAAAGACGGTGTGAACGACTTCGTGCTGACCGAGCGCACGGACGCGCCCTCCGTCGTCTGGTATCGGCGCGGGAGAACCGGTTGGTCAAAGTATGTGATCGAAGCCGAGGCGCTCCACATCGAGGCAGGGGGCGCTCTCGCCGACATCGACGGCGACGGTGACCTCGATATCGTCTTCGGCGGCGACTACAAGAGCAACCAGATCTGGTGGTGGGAGAACCCTTATCCTCATTACGACCCCACGATTCCCTGGAAGCGGCGCCTCATCAAGAATTCCGGCGCGCCCAAGCATCACGACGAGATTTTCGGCGACTTCGACGGCGATGGGAAGGAGGAACTCGTGTTCTGGAACCAGGAAGCCCACGGACTCTTCCTGGCGAAAATTCCGGAGGACCCGCGCCACACCGAGCCCTGGCCGATCATGGAGATCTACTCTTACAGCGCGGACAGCGAACCCGAACAACGCGGCAAGCCAGCTTCCTTCAAGAGTGTGAACGAGCACGAAGGACTTGCCCAAGCCGACATCGACGGCGATGGGAAGCTCGATATCGTGGGCGGGGGGCGATGGTTCAAGCACCTGGGCGGAACCACATTTCAGGAAAACATCATCGACGGGAATTACGCATTCTCGCGCGCCGCGGCGGGGCAATTGAAGAAAGGCGGCCGGCCGGAGGTGGCCCTCGTGGTAGGAGATGGCGAGGGGCCCCTGATGTGGTACGAATGGGTCAAGGGGACGTGGGCCGCACACAAACTGCTCGACGTAGATAACGGCCACAGCCTGCAATTCGCCGACTTCGACGGCGACGGCAACCTTGATATCTTCTGCGCCGAAATGCGGCTGGGCGGCGGAAATCCCGACTCCAAGATCTACATCCTCTATGGCGATGGCAACGGCAACTTCATGCCGACGATCGTGGACCGCGGTTACGACCTGCACGAATCAAAAGTCGCCGACCTCGACGGCAACGGCACGCTCGATATTCTGGGCAAGCCGTATAACTGGGACGTGCCGCGGGTCGATATCTGGCTGAGTGGGAAGCAGTGAAAGAGGTTATAGGTTACAGGTGACAGGTTAAAGTCGAAGACTTGAAGCGTCCGCTACTCAACAAGGCGCGTCCGCAGCGCCGTCAACATCTTGCTGATTTCCGTGATCAGACCGAGTGCAGGCGCTGCTTCTTCGCCCTTGACGTATCCAAGGCGAATCGCCAGCATGACGTAGGTTTCCGTCTCCATCAACGAGCCCTTGGCAATGGCAATGAAGTTTGCGAAGTCTCTTTGGCTGGACCCTGCATGGCCTTCAGCGATATTCGCGGGGACCGATGCCGCTGCGCGCGTCGCTTGCGCCACTAGGCGATACGTCTCACTGCTGGGAAAACGCTTGGTGAGTTCATAGATCGAGACCGTTAAATCCATCGCCTTCTGCCAAACAATCAAATCCTTGTGGGATTCGATCTTCGGCATATCACTATCCCCCGATCTTCAAACGCACAGTCCAGGGTTTGCCCTTGACTGCAACCTGTCCCCTGTTACCTACGCTGCAGCTAGCTCGTTGAGGCACTGCTTCAGTTCCTTGCGGAACTCATCGCACAAAATGCGGCGGCTGCGGCGGGAGAGCGCGGCGAGGGCTTCGAGCGGTGTGGGGAAGCTGTCGCCGATTTGCACCTCGCCGCTCATCATGGAAGAGACGGCGAGCAGCCCGAGGATTTCCTCATCTTTGGGCTGATGCTCCAAAAAGTAAGAGCGGAAGCCCTCAGGATCGGCCGTTCCACTCTCCAGAATGACCTGCAATTGCCCCTGGAAGAATTCCCGGATCTTCCTGTCGTCCATGGTGGCCCCAAAGTCCTTGGCTGGCGCAGACCGGCGGGGTCTGCGGTTGGCGCATTTTCCCGGCGCGAACCTGAAGGTTCGCGGCATTCTCCCTCACCCGGCCCCGCTCTACGGGTTCAGCCTCTCCCCGCAGGAGAGGGTCGAGGCTGGGTTTCCCTAGCACGTCAGATTGCAGACGCGCAGCGAGAGGTTGCGCAGGAATCCCTCTTCGCCGAGTTCCTCTTTTTCCTGCAAGCAGGCGGGGCAGATCAGGATAATGCTGGCCACGCGCTCCCCAGGAATGCGCTGCACGTCCCAACCGTCCTCGACAGCCGCTTCGCCCGCGGGCAACTTGCTGTCGCAATACCAGCAATAGCCGTCGCCGGTCGAGGCGATGGCGTGAAGTGCTTCAGCAACGTTCATCGATTCTCCCCTCCAACAAAGCAACAGGCCGCCCAGAAGTAAGAGCGGCCCGCCGCTTTTTCACTCGCTCCGAATTTGACGTTATTCTTGCTCTTCAGCGTCCTCTGCTCCCTGATCAGGCTGGCGCGTAGCATGTTCAGGTGCCAGGTTCGATCAAATCGTCGCGTTAACTTTCATCCGGGCGGCCAATCGAGTCATGGCGTGCCCGATCTTTTGAACTCTACCTTAGTGATCTTGGTTTGATCCAATACCGCAAGAGAGGTGTATTCAGCTTCACTAATGCTTCGGTATGAGCATCGGACCGAGCACTCAATCTGACCTGTAAGGAAAACACGGGGTAGACTCGTCTCCAGCGTTTTTCCTGCTTCGAGGTATGGGACAAAGCCCTGCTGGTCTCCTTTCAGCCCCTTGTTACCCTTTTCGGTCCAATCGATAGACCACTTGAGCTTGATCGCAGGGCCAGTTCCAATGTTCACAAGCTGGACGTGCTGCCCTGTCGTCTCGGCAACCATCTCCTCGAAAAAGGCCTTATCGCTTTGCATCGCATTAGCCAAAATCGTCACCACAGGTTTCGAAAGCCCTTCGCTTTGCTCGTTGGCCGCTTTTTCTATGCCTTCAGTTGAGCGCACGTACTTGATGAGAAAGATAAGAGCGACCACACTCACGATGAATTGCAGGAACAGGATCACATTTTGAACAGACAAGAAATCCATCCCCGCTCACCTAGAGCAAGTACGATTCCCCTCCCACACAGTCGGAAAAGAATCGTTCCCCTTAGCGTTTGCCTCGTGCATGCCGAGTGCGGTCAACAAGTTTGTACCGCTCGCCCCTAACAGGCGTAGGGGGAAGTGGTTCGCCCTTTGTCACCGTAACTTCACGGCCCGTGTTGCCGCCACGTGGCCCAATTCTCTCGTACTGGCCGCTGGTGGGGGCGGTCTGCCCCGGTTTGAACTCCTTACCCATGGTTTCCTCCTAAAGAAATCAAACCATCAAGTCTTCAAATCGTCCCGAATATTTCATCAACGCTACGAACATCCGCTGGTCGAGCCGCAGTTCATGCAGCGGTAGCAGCTTCCATTGCGGACCATGATGGCGCCGCAATCGGAGCAGCTGGGCGCGTCCTCGCTGTCCGCGATGCCGGCGAGGCCGGGCTGGATCGCGCCATTGGGATACACGGTGGCATGTTGCGTCGCCTGAGTGAACTGGCCGGCCAGTTCCGTAGCCTTCTCCGCATCTCCACCGTTGAGCGTGCCGACGCTCGAGTTTTCCTGCGGCTGCGCGTCCTTGGGCAGGAATTTGAGCGCCAGCCAGCGGAAGATGTAGTCCATTACCGACTTCGCCATGCGGATTTCGGGGTTGGGCGTCCAGCCGCTGGGTTCGAAGCGGGAATGGCTGAACTTGTCACAGAGCACCTTGAGCGGCACGCCGTACTGGAGCGCCAGCGAGATGGCGGTGGCGAAGGAATCCATCAGGCCCGACACGGTCGAGCCTTCCTTGGCCATGGTGATGAAGATCTCGCCCGGCAGGCCGTCTTCGTAGAGCCCCACCGTGAGATAACCCTCGTGCCCGCCCACCGAGAACTTGTGGGTGATGGCGCGGCGCTCGTCGGCCAGCTTGCGGCGGAAGGGCCGCGCCGCCGAGGGCGGCGCGGGGGGAGCCGGGAGTCGGGAGTCGCGAGCCGGGCTGTCAGCCTCGGCCTTTCCTGACCCCTGACCCCTGGCACCCGACACCTGCTCTTTGGGTTTCGCGTCCGAGGTGTTGAGCGGCTGGGTGCGCTTCGACCCGTCGCGGTAGATGGCAATGGCCTTCAGGCCCAGGCGCCACGCTTCGATGTAGGCATTGGCGACGTCCTCGACCGTCGCCTCATCCGGCATGTTCACGGTTTTTGAAATCGCGCCGGAGAGGAACGGCTGCACCGCCGCCATCATGCGCACGTGGCCCATGTAATGGATGGAGCGCTTGCCGTTAGCGGGCTTGAGCGAGCAATCAAAGACGGCCAGGTGTTCGGGCTTCAGGTTCGGCGCGCCTTCGATGGTGCCGTGCTGGTCGATGTAATTGACGATGTCGGAGGCCTGCTGCTCCGTGTAGCCGAGCCGCAGCAGCGCCAGGGGCACGACATTGTTGACAATCTTGATGAGGCCGCCGCCCACGAGCTTCTTGTACTTCACGAGCGCCAGATCCGGCTCGATGCCCGTCGTATCGCAGTCCATCATGAAGCCGATGGTGCCGGTGGGCGCAAGCACCGTGACCTGGGCGTTGCGGTAACCAAACTTCATGCCGCCCGCCAGGCAGTCGTCCCAGGTCTTCTTCACCGCCTCGAGGATCGTCCCCGGGACGTGGCGAGGGTTGATGTTCTGAACCGCCTGGCGGTGCATGGAAATCACACCCAGGAACGAATCACGGTTCACGCTGTAGCCCGCGCAGGGCTCGAGTTCAGAGGCGATGCGTGAGGAATGCAGGTACGCCTCCCCGTGCATCAGGGCGGTAATCGCGGCGGCGTAGTCGCGGCCAGCGTCGGAGTCATAGGGCAGGCCGCTCGCCATGAGCAGGGCGCCCAGGTTCGCGTAGCCGAGACCCAGCGGCCGGAAGTGGTGCGAGTTTTCGGCAATCTTCTCCCTCGGGTAGCTGGCGTTATCGACCAGGATCTCCTGTGCGGTGATAGTGATATCCACCGCCTGGCGGAACGATTCCACGTCAAACTTGCCGTCCGGCGTCAGGAACTTCATCAGGTTGAGCGATGCCAGGTTGCAGGCGGAATCGTCCAGGAACATGTACTCGCTGCAGGGATTCGAAGCGTTGATGGGGGCCGTGGCCTTGCAGGTGTGCCACTTGTTGACCGTGGTATGGAACTGGATGCCGGGATCGCCACACTGCCAAGCCGCCTCGGCGATCTTGCGCATCAGGTCACGGGCTCGATAGCTCTTGGCGGGCGTGCCATCGTGCACAAAATGCGTGGTCCAGTCGCGGTCCTCGACGACCGCCTTCATGAACTCGTCGGTGACACGCACGCTGTTATTGGCATTCTGGAAGAAAATGGAGCTGTAAGCCTCGCCGCCGAGCGACGCGTCGTAGCCGGCATCAACCAAAGCCCAAGCTTTGCGTTCTTCCTTGGCTTTGCACTCGATGAACTCCTCGATGTCGGGGTGATCGATGTTGAGGATCACCATCTTGGCGGCGCGGCGCGTCTTGCCGCCGCTTTTGATCACTCCCGCAAAAGCGTCATAACCCTTCATGAAGGAAAGGGGACCCGAGGCCTTGCCGCCTCCCGACAGTGGCTCCAATGCGGACCGTAGAGGCGAGAGGTTCGTTCCCGTGCCCGAACCCCACTTGAAGAGCATCCCTTCCGTCTTGGCCAGGTTCAGGATGCTTTCGAGGTTATCCTGGACGGAGTTGATAAAGCAGGCAGAGCACTGCGGATGACGGTAAGCCTCAGGGTCCCTTTTGATTCCGCCCGTGGCCGGGTCCCAATAAAATGCTCCCCCTGCGCCACTGCGGCGGTACTTGTGCCACAGACCACAGTTAAACCAAACCGGGGAATTGAAAGAAGCCTTTTGGCGAACCAAGAGATGCAGCAACTCGTCGTGGAAGGCGCGGGCGTCCTCCTCGGTGCGGAAGTAACCGCCCTCGATACCCCACTGGGCGACGGTGTCGGCCACGCGGCTGATGAGCTGCTTGACGCTCGACTCGTGCTCCACCGTCCCCAGTTTCCCGTGAAAGTATTTCGAGGCCACGATGTTGGTGGCCATCTGCGACCAGTCTTTCGGGACCTCCACATTGCGCTGCTCGAAGACCGTCTGGCCCTTTTCGTTCTGGATGGCGGCGGTGCGCAGTTCCCACTCGATTTCATCAAAAGGATGAATGCCGGGTTTGGTAAAAAGGCGTTTTACACTGATGCCCTTCTTGCTGGCCGTTTCTGCCGATGAAGCAATACTGGTTGTCGTGGAGACAACTTCCCGCTCCGCCATTTCTTCCTCCGCTCGCCGGTGCTGGCGCTGGGCTCCCTGAGTTTGTGCGGATGGCGCTCGCCGTCCTGAAGTCGCCGAACTGCCTTACCGATCCCCCCTCCACGTACTTGTGACCGGTTCCCGCAGCGTCTGGCTGTTATTTAAACCTGTGATTCGGACTTGTCAAGAGGAAACTACCATACTTGGTACTTTTTTTTCTGAGGCCACAAGATGTTGTGGAAATCCTGTGGATTGCTGTGGATAAACGCCCGCCGACCATTAGGTCCCATTTCTGTTCTAGCATGCCGAACTCGGGCGAAATGTCAGAGGGCTCCTGCCCTCTTGCGCTAACTTGTTGACCTGCCATGCCCGAAACTCTCGAGCCAGCCTCTGGGGCCATCATCGGCTTCTCCGGCGACCCGGGGAGCGGGTTAGTCTGATTCCGCAGCCGAACGGTTACCCTGCCAGCCGACAGCTCAAGCCCCGCCCTATGCCAAACTCACCCACGACCGTGGCCGCACTCAACTTGCGAGGCGCGCTGCTCGTCTGCTAAGATGGTTGGAAATGGGGCAAAGAGTCCGAGCAGCCATCTTATTGCTTTTCCTGTCTGGTCTGGGCAGGGAGGGATTGGCAGGTCTGGGCATGCCTCCGGACGGGCGCGCCGATTGCTGCGCCTCGCCTGAACTCTGCCATCATATGAACTGTTCCATGCACGCACGCCGGGCCGCCGAGCGACGCTCCTGCCACAGCGGATCGCCTGCTGCCACTGAACCCGTCACCGCAAGCTGCGGGTGCTCGGTTTCCTCCGCGCCCATCGCGATGGACGCAGCCAGAGCTGAGGCCGTCTACTTTCGCCTGCCCGCCGGGCACCCATGGCCGCAACTGGCGGGCTCCATCCTGCCCGGCGCCGAGTTCCAGCCGCAAGCCGCAGCCGGCTACCCGACCCGGCATGAACTACCCCCAAGACGCTCCTGCTGACAATTCAACCCATCGCGGTCTAGCCGCGAGCTGAACCCATCAGCCGGAGGAGTGGTCCATTGAATCGCCTCATCATTGCCGTTGGGGTGGCGCTGTTGCTCTTTCTTCCTGCGCCGGCGCAGGCCACCATCTTTGGAAACGTGCGCGGGATCGTCCACGACCCGCAGCACCGCCCCATTCCCGACGCCCAAGCCACCCTGCGCGTCGTCCAGTCCGACTGGTCCGTCGCCACCCAGACCAACGCCGAGGGGGAATTTCAATTCAGCGGCGTCGCGATTGGCGAGTATCGGATCACCGTCGAGGCCGCTGGCTTCAGCCCGGCGGAAGGCAGCGTCACCGTCGTTTCCGGCAGCGCGCCCGTGCTGCACTTCCCGATGCAGCTGGAAACCTTGAAGGAGAGCGTAACGGTAATCGAGGCTCCGGGAACCGTCGCCACGGAGACGACGGCCGCGGCGGTCCTGGTCAGCCGCGGCGAAATCGAGCGCACGCCCGGCGCCGACCGCAGCACCAGCCTGGCGATGATCACCAACTGCGTGCCCGGCTCGTTCATGAGTCACAACATGGTGCACCTGCGCGGCGGGCACATGCTGAGCTGGTGGATGGACGGCGCCCCGGTCCCTAACCTGAGTATCGCCACCAATCTCGCTCCGCCCTTCGACCCCAAGGACATCGACTACGTGGAGGTGCAGCGCGGCGGGCTGGCCAGTGAATACGGCGACCGCACCTTCGGTGTGATCAACGTCGTCCCGCGCTCCGGATTCGAGCGCAACAATCAGGCAGAACTGGTCCTAAATGGCGGGAACTTCCACATCCTGGAAAGCCAGGTGAGCTTCGGGAGCCACACGGAGCGCTTCGCGTACTACACCAGCCTGCGCGGCAACCGGACCGACTTGGGCCTTGAGACTCCCGCGCCCGAAGTCATTCACAATCTGGGGAGCGGGCTGGGGGGATTCTCTTCGCTCATCTTCAATGCCACGCCGCGCGATCAGTTGCGCCTGGTCGCCTCTCTGCGCAACGACCATTTTCAGATTCCCAACACTCCGGAAGACCAGGAACTCGGACTCCGCGACCTGGACTTGGAGCGCGACGCCTTCCTCAACTTCACCTGGGTTCGCACGATGTCGGCAGGGATGACGCTGACCGTCTCGCCTTTCTATCATTTCAATCGCGCCGCCTACGCTGGGGGCGCGGGAGACGCCCCCCTGGTTCCCGACTACCGCCGCGCCTCGCACTACGTCGGCGGTCAGGGAGCGCTCAGCATCGTGCGCGGCCGCCACAACGCGCAACTGGGGGTGATGACAATGAGCGATCACGACTCCTACGCCTTCGCGCTGACTCCCGCCGCCGACCCCGCGCAGGCGGTGCGCGAGCGGCAGCGCCTCTGGGGGAACCTCCAGACGGCATTTCTCGAAGACCGCTACAAACTGACGCGCTGGTTTACGCTAATGGGCGGGATGCGGTTCACTCGTTTCGCGGGGGTGATGACCGAAGCCGCTGCGAGCCCGCGCCTGGGCGCGGCGCTGGAATTGCCCCGGCTCGGGTGGGTTCTGCACGCTTCCGATGGGCGCTTTTATCAGGCGCCGCCCCTCACCACGATCTCCGGCCCCATCCTCGATCTCGCCTATTCCCAGGGCCTCGACTTCCTGCCTCTGCATGGCGAGCGTGACGAACAGCACGAGTTCGGCCTGACGGTACCGGCGCGCGGTTGGACGGTCGAGGTCCGCAACTTCCGGACCGCGGCCCACAACTACTTCGACCACGACGTGCTCGGCAGTTCCAGCATCTTCCTCCCCATCACCCTCGAGCGGGCGCGCGTTCGCGGCTGGGATACGACGCTGCGCTCGCCGCGCTTGCTGAACCGCGCCCAGGTGCGGCTCGTCTGGGCCCACCAGTATGTTGAGGCCCAAGGGGCAGTCAGCGGCGGGCTGACGGACTTCGAACCTCCGCCGGCGGGCGGCTACTACTTTCTCGACTTCGACCAGCGCGACACGGCCAACCTCGGATTCGACCTCTCCCTACCGCGCCAGACGTGGCTGAATGGCAACATCGGGTACGGGTCGGGCGCCCTCGACGAGGACGGGCCTGCCCATCTGCCCGCCCACACCACGCTCGACCTGGCGGTGGGGAGGACTTTCCACGAGCGCTGGTCGGCGCACGTCTTCGCCACCAATGTCTTCAACCGCCGCTACCTGATCGACCACAGCAACGAGTTCGCTGGCACCCATTTCGTCCACCCCCGCCAAGTCGGCATCGAGCTCCGCTGCTGGATTCACTACTGAGCGCGCTGGGTGGGGCAGGATGGCACGAGCGGAGCTTCTGTTACTTCCAGAGGGCGTGCTGGCGGGCCTCGCGGCCGTAAGTAGAGGCAAGGAACGATTTCAGCTCTTCGAGGGTCCCGAACAAGCGGTCAGCACAGGCGAGGACCCAGCCGCTGATCTCGCCGTGGGGAAGCTCGGTAACCATGTAGATGGGGATTCCTTTGCGGTAGGCAGCAGTGAGCTCGGCCTGCGTGCCGCCGCCGCGCGACGCGGCTTCATCCCAGAGGCAAACGACGTAATCGGCCTGCTGCCCCATCACGTCCAAGTCGCGATTGATGGCCACGCGCATCATGCGCCGGAAGCGCTCGGGGTCAGCGGTCTTCCAAGCCTGCAAGTCACCCAGGGCGGAGGCGCTGAATAACCGCTGCGCCTCGACGACCGGGTCATAGACGCGGTGGTTGAGGCTGTCCTGAATCCACAGACGAAGCCGCTCGCGCCAGCCCGACCCGCCGTCGGACGCATACTCCATCGCTCCACACAAGAAAGCCAGCATAGTTCTCGGAGGAAGACTATTTTTGTCGGAGGCGGAGGGAAATGCAATGGGATAAACAAGCCTACAACCCTGTGGAGATAAATGGTCTCCCCCTGCCGACTGGGACCGTGCTGCTGGCGGAAAAGGTGTCCCGACTCCCCAGGCGAATAGGAGGCACTAACTAGGCAGAGGGGCCTTGAGGTTAGATTTGGTCAAGGTCTTGACGAGCAGACCTTCCGCAACTTGGCGGTCGACGCCTCGCGCCACAGCAATCTCATCGATGATGAGCGCCCAGGCGCGGTCGAGCATTCGTTTCTCGCGGAACGAGAGGGGCTTGGCTTGGTTCAGGATTAGCAGGCTTTTCAGAACCTCCGCCACCTGTTGCAGAGCGCCGGCGCGCATCTTCTCCGAGTTCTCTTTGAAACGATCCTTCCAGTCGGAGGCGGACCGGCAATGCCCCTTTTCGAGATAATCGAGAATGCCTCCGATTTCCCGGCTCTTGGCGACGCGGCGCAGGCCGATGGTGGTCACATTATGCATCGGCACCATGACCCGCATGCTGCTGGAGCTGAGTTTAAGCAAGTAGAACATCTCCGGTTCCCCGGTAACATTGCGGCTGGAAACCTGTTCGATAATCCCTACACCCTGATTCGGATAGACAATCTTGTCTCCCACCTGGAAGTCCATATGCCTCCTCAAGTTGTAGCGAATGCTGCTATCTAGATTAAAGCCGCCACGGGGAAAAGTCAAGCTGCGGGCAGCCCCGTTGCGCCCTCCGGCGCGAGCAGCAGCCACGCCAGCCGGACGTGATCATGCCGAACGACGTGATCTTCAACTAGGAGACTAGCCGTTACGGGCTCAAGCCCAAGTTCGCGAATCTCCTGGAGGTCGTTGACTACCTGTTCAGCGCGCTGCGCGGCATACCTTCGGCGCATGCGCGGCGAGAGGTCGCGCGTGTTGAGAATGACTGCATCGAAGAGCCTGCTGCCGCCATGGACGTCGAGAGCGCGAACGTGATCGGCGGCTGTGTAGCCTCGCGTTTCCCCCGGCTGGGTCATCAGGTTGCACACAAAAACTTTGCGGGCCTTGGACCGCCGGATGGCTTCGGGAATACCGTGTACCAGCAGGTTGGGGACGAGCGACGTGTAGAGGGACCCTGGGCCAAGCGTGATCAAGTCTGCGGTGGCGATGGCCTCCAGGGTTTCCGGAAGCGGGCGGCAGCGACTGGGAACAATCTGTAGCTGGCGGATGGGAAGGCGCGTGCGGGTAATGCGCGATTCCCCGTAGACGACCCGCCCCCCCCGCAGCCGAGCCTTCAATCGCACGTCGGAGAGCGTGGAGGGGAAGATCTCGCCGCGAATGGCAAGGACCTCGCTCGACAGCCTCACCGCCTTGGCAAAGTCCCCCGTGCTGTGTGAGAGTGCCGCGAGAAACAGGTTCCCCAAGCTGTGGCCTTTCAAGCCATGGCCACTCGCGAAGCGGTAGTTGAAAAGCTGGGTCATCAGCTTCTCGTCCTCGGCCAGTGCTACCAGGCAGTTGCGGATATCGCCGGGCGGAAGGATCTGCAGTTCCCGGCGCAGGCGGCCGGAACTTCCACCTTCGTCCGTGACGGTCACCACGGCGGTGAGGCGAGTGATGGTGGGGCGGAGAGTGGTCGGGCGCGCCACTTCTTCAACGTGGTGCTTGAGCCCGCGCAAGACCGTCGAAAGGCCTGTGCCCCCGCCAATGGCTACCACTCTCATCGCCGAACCTCTTTTCTGCTGTGATTCGATCGATTCGCCGTCGGGCAGGGGAATCGAGATTCTGTTCGGGAGCGGCCGATACGCCGACTCTTGTCCTTGGCGCCGGTCGCGGCGTCAGACAAGGAGGAATCTTGGAAGGTCCATCGCGTCAACAATATAAGCTCAGGTCGTCCCGTCGCGACGAGGACTAAGCGGACCTGTGTCCCACAAGGCGCCGGAAATCGGGATGGCTAGCGAGCGACGCGAAGTCCTCGTCCTTGGCAGCCAAGTAGCGGTTTTCTGGGCGGCGCTCAATGGCGGCGGACAAGTGGTCAATGGCCGCGCCAGAGTTTCCCTGCAAGGCGTAAACCGCCGCCATCGCGTAGAGGACGGAGTCCTGATCCGGTCCCGACTTCTGCGCTTTCATCAGGCAATCGAGAGCTGCGTCTAGCTGGCGGGCATTCAGATACGCGATTCCCAGTTCGTAGTGCTCCCGCGGCCCCTTGGCCTGCGGCTCGGCGGGGCGCAGCTTCTGCTCGCACATCCGCAAGTAAGTCCGCGCCCGGCTGCTGATCTCCAGCGATTGGGCGGAGACAAGCTTCTCGAACACTCCCCGAGCCTTGTCGTAATTCTGCTTTTGAAACAGCAGAACCCCAGCCTCGAAGCTTGCCACAAGGGCTCGATACTGTGCGTCGATCCTGCCCTTTGGGTCGGCGTTCGCAAGCACCACCTTCGATCCGCTCACTCGCAGCCGTGTCCCTCGGCCGATGAGCTTGCCGGGGCGTGGGCTACGCAAGCGCACCACTCGCTTTGCTCTGCGAGGGGAGGTGGAACTCCCGCGAACTTCTCTCGCTACTGAGCGTCGCGCCGAAGCACGTACCGGGCTGCGTTTCTTCCGGCTAACCATATTATTTATCAAAAACTTAGGACTTCGATCGGCGGGGCTTAGAAACCCGCCTCGCCAAGCCTGACACCTATTTATAGCAAATTGCCCCAGGCGGAGTCAAACGCGCGCCCCCCACGTTTCGACTCTAAGGGAACGGCTCGCGGCGCGGCTAAACCCTTTGGGTCGTCCAATGCAAGCCCCGAATTCTTCAGGAAGTAGCGGGCAGACGGAACGGTTGGGAGGGTACGTCAGCTCGCTTTAGCGCCTGAGCCTGCATACTGCGCCGCCTAGCAACGTTCCCCACCGCACAGCTGACGACGTGCGCGAGGGCAGCGGGTTCAAAGGGGGGCGCGATGAAATCAAAGGCGCCGCTTTGCAGAACCTCAATATAGGTGCGGATATCCGCTAGGCGGGAGACCACGATGACATTAACGGGAACGGGGGCCCGCTCGGCCAGCCGCACGATGTCCGGCCATGTGCCATCGGGAAGCTCCGTACTCGTGAATACCAGTTCGGGAGGCTCCGGGCCTGCGAGCCGGAGAGCTGCTTCCTCACATGTCTGGGCATGTTCTGTCCGCATCGACTGGCGGTGCAGAGCATGATTCAAGGTCTCCAGGGAAGCATCGTGTTTGTGCACAAGTAGGAACGTCATGAGGATTGCCCTCAGCAGCCCGGAACGCAGCCCGGTCCGGAAGCCCGGATGACCGGGATGAGCAGCCGCTCCGACTCTAGGTTCGTGCTACACGATAACCCTTCTTGTCCGCGAGAAACTCGACTTGGCCTTCCCGGGCCAGCCAGCCCAGGGCATAGGGCACCAGATCGCCCTTGGCGTCAATCCTCTTCTTGATTTGCGTGAGAGACTGCGGCCCCTCAGAATCCAGTAACCTCCACACTCTTCCAGCCGTTTCACCAATTTGGGTCCTGATTGCCATAGACTGAAACCTCCTTGTTTCATCGGCATCTGTACCACCCGGCCTTTAGACCCATATCCTAAAATGGGTCTAATGGTTTCGGCGCGCCAACCGTGACGACCTAGCCCTGCCCCATCCCTTGGCTGAGGTGGAGCCGCCTGTACGCGCTTCCCTAGTAGCAGCGTAGGTGTAATCGTCCCTGGCGAGACCGACTTCGGTGGCCGTCTTGCGCAGATGCCCTTGGGAGTGGTTGCCTTGCTCGCTTCCATCTCCCACCCTGAGACAAGAACATATCCTATAAACGTCAATTTGTAAAATAAGAAATTGCTATGGAGGGAATAACTCTGGATTGACGGAGTATCGCCGCGCCCTGCGGATTCGATCCGGGAGCATCCTGCTGGCATCAATACACGCCAGCGGAACAGCTTGTCGGAAGCCTGGTAGAGCGTTTGACACCCCTTGGGCACGGGAGTACACTCGGCTTCGGAAAACCCATTCTTGTCCGAAGGAGTCAAAACCTATGCTCCCGCCCCGAAGCGGTGCCCTTAATCTCATTGGGATGGTGATCCTCTGTGGCGCCACTGGATTCGCCCTGCAGGCCCCGTCAGCGCGCACGGTCAAGCTCCCGGATGGAACGGTGCTCCGGCTCGCGCTGCTTGAGGCTCTCAGCTCGGCCACGAACAACGTGGATGACCCCGTCAATTTCGAAGTCACCGAAGATGTGAAGGTCAGCGACATCGTCGTGCTCCCCAAGGGGACCGGCGCGCGCGGGCACGTTGTTGAGGCTGTACCCCGCAAGCGAATGGGCCGCGCCGGAAAGCTGAACTTCTCCGTTGATTCGGTCAAGGGGCCGGATGGCTCCAACATTCGCCTGCGCGCCACCTCTGCCCGCCAAGGTGAAGATAAGTCCGGCACGGTGATTGTGGGAACCCTGTTGCTGTCACCTTTGTTTCTTATCATGCGCGGGAAGGACGTGAATATTCCGAAGGGGACGCAATTTACTGCCTATGTGGACGGCGACCGCGACATTGCTCTGGGGGGGCCGGCCCCTGCTGCCCCGCCCGCCGCCAATCCCCCGGCTGCTCCCGCCGCGGCCGCGGCCCAGCCTACGCCCGGGGTGATGGCGGAAGACCTGACAACCGCGGTGCTGAAGTCGGATCCCGCCGGTGCGGACGCCACGGTGGACGGCAAGTACATGGGCAGCACCCCTTCGTCCGTGCGACTATCACCGGGCGATCACACGATCTTGCTTGAAAAGGTTGGTTACAAATCGTGGCAGCGGACGATGACCGTAAGTCCCGGCGGCATCGTCACTATCGACGCGACGCTTGTCAAAGCAGAGTAAGATCAGCGCACTCCCGCTGTAATCCTGCTGTCGTGCCATCCTTCAAGACGGCAAGATGTTGAGTCGCCCGCTGCCGGACGGAAGCCTGGCGCTTTAGGACAATCCTCATGCGACCTGATTTCTTTCCTCGCGGCGAGTGCCAGCCCGGAGCCCGACGGCGGCTCCGTGTGCTGGGCGGTGTGGTCACAGCTTGGTTGATTCTGTTTGCCGATGCGCCTGGCTCCGTGGCGCGCGCGGAAACGGCGAGCGTCGAAGCCGCCGTGAAGAAGGTCGAGGCGGTGATTGCCCGCGGGCCTTACCAAGCCAGTTGGGAATCGCTCCAGAAGTGCGAAGTCCCGGAATGGTATCGCGACGCCAAGTTCGGCATCTTCATTCACTGGGGCGTCTATTCGGTTCCGGCGTTCGATAACGAGTGGTATCCGCGCAACATGTACAAGCGCGACGAGGTGGTTTTCAAACATCATCTCGAAATCTACGGGCCGCAGTCGAAGTTTGGGTACAAGGATTTCATCCCCCAGTTCAAGGCAGAGAAGTTCGACGCGCGGGCGTGGGCGGAATTGTTCAAGAAGGCGGGCGCGAAGTACGTCGTGCCCGTCGCCGAGCATCACGACGGCTTTCCGATGTACGACTGTAGCTTCACGGATTGGAGCGCGGCCAAGATGGGCCCCAAGCGCGACATCGTCGGTGAGCTCGCCCAAGCCGTCCGCAAGCAGGGATTGCACTTGGGCGCCTCCTCACATCGCGCCGAGCATTGGTGGTTCTATGACCAGGGCATGCTCTTCGATTCCGACGTGAAGGACCCGCGCTACGCGGGACTCTACGGCCCGGCCGAGCCGGAGAAGACACAGCCCAGCCGGGCCTACCTCGACGATTGGCTGGCGCGCACGGCGGAAATCGTGGACAAGTATCAGCCGGAACTCATCTGGTTTGACTGGTGGATCGAGCAGCCGGCGTTTGAGGCCTACAAGCAGAAGTTCGCGGCTTTCTACTATAACCGCGGCGCGGAATGGAAGCGCGGCGTAGCGATCAATTACAAGAAAGAAGCCTTCCCCGAGCACGCTGCCGTGCTCGACATCGAGCGCGGCAAGCTGGACTCAGCGCGTCCACTGTTCTGGCAGACCGACACTTCCGTGAGCGAGAAATCCTGGGGCTACATCACGAACGACACCTTCCGCACACCTGGCTCGCTCATCCACGAACTGGTGGACATTGTCAGCAAGAACGGCTGCCTGCTGCTCAACGTCGGGCCGCGGCCGGATGGGACGATTCCGGAGGAAGCCCAGAAAATCCTCCTTGCCATGGGCCAATGGCTTTCCGTGAACGGCGAGGCGATTTATGGGACCCGCCCCTGGAAGGCTTCCGGCGAGGGTCCGACGGAGGTCGTGGGCGGATCGTTCAAGGACACAGAGGGAAAGCCCTTCACCTCCCAGGACATTCGCTTCACGATGCGCGGCAATACAGTTTACGCCATCGCGCTCGCATGGCCGGAGAACGGCCGGGTGATCATCAAGTCGCTGGCCACCGGGGCCCCCGCGGCGCCGCGCAAGATCAAGTCGGTGCGCCTACTGGGGTCAATAGCAAACCTAAAATGGACTCAGAGCGCCGACGCTCTCACGATCGAGTTTCCCGCTGAGAAACCCTGCAACTACGCCTTCGCGCTGGAGATCACGCCCGCCCCGTAGGGGCGCACCAGGTGTGCCTATACAACCCGGCGGTCAGAGACCGCCGCTAGAGGCCCCGCTTGCGCTCCCCCTGAATCTCACCTATATTGGGGCCAGCAATTCAGACGCGAAGCGTACGCAGTAGCGACGCGCGAGGTGATCGACCCGTGTCCGCGACGCTGACACACATCGGCAAGTATCGCATCGAGCGCGAGCTTGGGCGCGGCGCCATGGGCGTCGTTTACAAGGCCTTCGACCCCGTCGTCGAGCGCGCGGTGGCCATCAAAACGATTCACCTGGACGTGGAGAACGCCGCGGACCTCGTCGCCCGCCTGCGCCGCGAGGCCAAATCCGTCGGCCAGCTCGAGCACACCAACATTGTCACTCTCTACGACGCCGGCGAATCCAGCGGCCTTTTCTATCTCGCCATGCAGTTCATTCAAGGCGAGACGCTGCAAGACTGTATCACACGCCAGAAGTGGTTCACACTGAAAGAGGTCCTGGAAGTTTTCAGGCAGATCTGCGCCGGGCTCGATTACGCCCACCAGCGCGGGGTGATTCACCGCGACATCAAACCCGCCAACATCATGCTCACCCACGACGGCGTGGTGAAGCTCACCGACTTCGGCATCGCCAAGGTGGCGGGAACAGGCACAACGAGTACGGGCCTGGTGGTTGGCACGCCCAGCTACATGTCTCCCGAGCAGGCGCTGGGAAAACCTCTCGATGGGCGCTCCGATATTTTCTCCCTTGGCTCCATGCTCTACGAAATGATGACGGGCGAAAAAGCCTTCCCCGGCCAGAACGCCACGACGGTCATGTATAAGATCGTGCACGAGCCGCCCACGCCGCTCGCCGTCCTGCAACCGGGACTCGATCCGGCTGTCGAAGCGATCGTTCTAAGAGCACTCGCTAAGTCGCCCGAGCAACGGTTCCAGACCTGTGGTGAGCTGGCGTCGGCGCTGGAGCTCTACATCAGCCGCGCCATCCATGCGATGCCCCCGACGGCGTTAGCCGCCGCGCCCCCCCTGCCCTCTGTTGCCGCACCCTCCAGCGCGGCGACGACATTTCCAGGATCGGCGCCTGCCCCAAGCGTCTCTACGGCGGCGACACCCGTTCCCAACTTCAACGCTTCCGGAATAGTCTCGCCACCTGCGGCGAGTGGCCAGGCCCCGGCCGTCACCGCTCCCGTCACGGGAACCCAGCCGGTGGCGCGCACTGGACTACCCCTTGCCTGGCTGGGTGGAGGCATCATCGGTACGTTGCTTCTGGTCGTCGTGATCCTGCTCATCGTGCAGATGCGGCAACCCTCGCAGGCTCCGGGATCGGCATCGCAGACACCCGTACAGACAGCTCAGCCCGCTGCGCAGCCCGGCGCTAACGCAACTCAGCCTGCCGGAGAACTGTCCAGCAAGACACCATCTTCACCGCCCGCACCTGCGCCCACGCGCCAGCCCTCGACGCAATCTTCCGCCCCTCAGCAGCCAGCGAGTCGGCTCGCTTCCCGGCCTCCTTCTGCCGTCGTGCGGCGAACCGACGCAACGGCACAGCGTGCTGCGCCCTTGCGGCCTTCATCGACGGCCCCGGAGGTTCCGGCGGCAAAAGAGGCCGCGCCGCCAACCGCTCCTGCGCAAAGCACCGCTCCGGCTCCCAGCTCGGAAGCTGAAACCTCAGTCACCTCCGTGCCCGAGACCTTCAGCTCCGTGATGCTCAAGGGCGACATGGCCTTCCAGGCGGGCCAGTACCAAAAAGCTTACGCGTATTACCTCAAGGCCTACCGCATGAACCCCGGCAGCCGCGAGGTGAAGCAGAAGCTGGTGATGATCCTCACCCTGCTCGGCAAGCCGGAGGAAGCCCAGAAATACAGATAGTATGGATCGCGCGCTGTCCCGAGGCGGGGCATCGTGTTTTTTCCTCCTATTCATACCAGCGTTGTATAATTTTCGCGGGTGCAGGCACGCGGTCCTATTCTGAGTGCCAACGACTATCCAAGGAGAAGCATGAGCCGGACGGTTGCCAGGATTCTTCGTATTTTCTTGATCGTTCTTTTAGCCTTTGCGGCATGCCTGATTTTCCCGCGCCGCGCGACGGAGGCGGAGGAACAGCCGGAGGTTGCATCACGCCCGCTCGTCGCCCAGGCTGCGGCGCCGAAGTCTCCTGCGAACTGCAAGTCTTCTCTTCCCGCCGCCAGATCCACACGCCAAGCAGAGAAAAAAGGCTCGCCCTCCCCCGCCGCATCCATCCAGACGCTACGCAACGTCGGCAAGGCGTATTACGAACAGGCCAAGTACGTCGAAGCCATCGAGGAGTTCAAGAAGGTCATCGCCTCGGGGCGCGCCCTCGGAACCGATTACATGAATCTGGGGCTGGCACTGATGCAGGCCAACAGGCTCGATGAGGCTCTGGGGGCGCTGACCACCGCGCAGCAGATGGATCCTGAACTTGTTGCCGCCAATTACAACCTCGGCATTCTTTACAAGCGCGAACTGCGCTACCCCGACGCCGAAGTCGCGCTCAAGCGCGTCATCGAAGCCGACCCCCAGGACCCGGCGGCTTGGTTCAATCTGGGCACCGTCTATTTCGCGCAACGAAAGCTCGAAGATGCGCTCAAGGCCCATGGGCACGTCGTCGAAATGGGCTTCGGGCAGGGGCAGAATTTTTACGTCGCCTCGCTCTTCCACAGCTTCACAACGCTGGTGCGATTGAAGCGCCAGCAGGATGCGCAGAAATTCCTCAAGCTGCATGAAAAGATGCGCGACGCGGTGCCGGGAATTTCGTTACAGAACCCCGCCCTCGAAGGGGGGAAGTACGGAGCCATCCGCGTTCCAGCGTCGCCGGCGACTGCCGTGGCGCGGAGGAGCAGGTCTGAGGTAGTGACGTTCTCCGACATCACCGCCCGGTTGGGGGTCTCCCCGGCCCACGGCGCGGATCCCGGGCGCCCGGAAGCCCTCACCGGCATCAAACCCGCTGACTATTCGCTGGACTATGCGCGCCGCGCTCTCGTGCCGCTTTTCGGGTCTTCCATTTCCTTCGGGGACGTAAACAATGACGCCCGGCCGGATGTTTATGTGGTGAACCCCGCGGGCGGGAACCGGCTCTACCAGAACAATGGCGCCGGGACGTTGACCGACGTGACGGAGCAGGCCGGCGTGGCGGGCCCCGTCGGCTCCCTCGCCGCCATCTTCGCGGATTACGACAACAGCAATTGCTCGAGCCTCTTGGTGGCCGGCTTGGGAGGAGTGCGCCTCTACCGGGCCAAGGGTGACGGTCATGGCAAATGTGATGTGGTCTTCACCGACAATACGGAAAAGGCGGGACTCCAGGGCGCCGGCGGCCAGCTTGCCACTGACGCCGTGTTCTTTGACGGCGACAACGACGGCAATGTTGATCTGCTCGTGGCGCTCTATACGGACCTGAGCCAACCACCCCAGAGCGCGCCCTTTGCCTTTCCGAACGATTTCCCAGGCGGGAGTGTCCGTTTCTACCGCAACAATGGCGATGGCACGTTTACGGATAAGACTGCCAGTTCCGGGCTGGAGGACGTGAAAGGCCGCATCCGAAAGGTCATCATCGGTGACTTCGACAGCGACGGCTATACCGACGTCCTCGTTCTTCGCGACGACACCGCACCTCTCCTCTATTTCGGCCGCGGGGAATGCAAGTTCGTGAATCGCACCGCCGAGGCGGGGCGCGATCTGGCGGAAACGAACGCCCTCAACGGCGTGGCGGCGGATTTCAACCATGACGGAAATTTCGACCTCGCCTTGTGGTCAGCCAGCGGCTATCAGGTGCTGATCAATCGTGGCGGTGGCCGCTTCACAGCGGAGAAAGACCTGCCTTCCATTGAGCCTCCGATCGGACGGTTCGCCTTCCGAGGCGGCGTGGCGGATGTTGACGGTGACAGCTTTGATGACCTCCTAGTCGCCGATTCCGGCGGCCGGTTGCACTGCCTGGCCAACCGCCTGGGGAAATTCACCGAAGTCGAGCTCACACTCCCCCCCATGAAGAATGATGCGTTTGCCGCGCTTCAACCCACCTGGCTGGGGAGCGCGGGAAAGCTGAACCTGCTGGGTGTGACGCGAGGCGGCCAGATCGCCGCTTACGAAAAGGAGGGCCCGCCCTCCCACTGGCTGGAAGTCAAGATGGCCGGCTTCAAGAGCAATTCACTGGGGGTCGGGAGTATCGTCGAACTCAAGGCCGGGAATTTCTACAACAAGCTGCTTGTGACGGGCGACCGCCTGCGTGTTTACACGGGGGACTTAGCCAAGCTTGACGTCGTGCGCGTGACCTGGCCGAACGCCGTGGTGCAGAACTGGGTCAATGTCCCGACCAACAGACCAATGGAGGCGCGCGAGTCGGAGCGGTTGGCGAGTTCCTGCCCACTCCTTTACGTGTGGAACGGCAGGGAGTTTGAGTTCGCCACTGACGTCCTCGGAGTCGCACCGCTCGGCGAACTGCTGCCCGACGGAAGCTACATCAAACCCTACCCCGAGGAACTCGTCCGTCTGCCGGAAGGACTGCGCGACCAGAACGGCATGTACATCTTCCAGCTCACCGACGAACTGCGGGAGGTGGACTACTTCGATCAGGTCCGTATGATCGCGGTCGATCACCCCGCCAGCGAGCAGGTACTTTCCAACGAAATCTTCTCCTCGACCCCGGCCTCGCCCGTGCTCTACACGGTGGGCGAGAAGCGCTTCCCTGTCACCGCCGTCGACGACCAGGGGCACGATGTGCTGCCTCTGCTGCGCGCGACGGATTCCCAGTATCCCAAGAACTTCAAGCAGAATCGCATTCTGGGCCTCGCCGACGTGCACTCGCTGACGCTCGATCTTGGACCCGTTCCGAATGATCGCCCGCTTGCGCTCTGGACGAACGGCTGGGTCTTCTGGACGGATTCCAATGCCTCGCGCGCGCTGATGTCGAACTCCGCACTGCAGATGGTGGCGCCCTATCTCCAGGTGCGCGACGCGCAGGGCCGATGGGTCACGGTGATTGCGGACATGGGCCTGCCCAGCGGCACCAACCGCACGATGCGGATCGACGTAACGGGCAAGTTCCTCTCTGCCGACCGTCACGTGCGCATCGTCACGAATTTCTGTGTCTATTGGGATGAGATTTTCTTTACGACGGAGGAGGCCGCTGCGCCGCCCGCGGCGGACCTGCCGCTCGTTTCCGCCGACTTACATTATCGGGGCTTTTCCACGCCGGCCAGCGACCCGACGCACACCAGACCGGATTTCTTTGAGTACGCCAACCTGATGGACATCGCACCGTGGAATCCGATGATCGGGAACTACACGCGCTACGGCAGCGTCGAGAAACTCGTGAATGCCGCGGATGACCGCCTGGTCGTCATGGCAGCCGGCGATGAGATGACCGTGAAGTTTGACGGCCGGAACCTGCCGCCGCTCAAACCGGGTTGGAAGCGCACATTCTTCCTTTACACGCACGGCTGGGCGAAGGACGGCGAACCGAACACCGCATTTTCAAGAACCGTCGAGCCGCTACCCTTCCGTCAAATGTCCGACTACCCCCGGGCGGACAGAGAGCGGAAGGTTGGCGACGAGGCTTATCGGGAGTACTTGCGCGAGTACCAGACCCGGCCGCGCTATCTCTTGATTCCTCCGCTCGCCCCCGTGCAATGATTTGGGGCGTGGACTCGCCTGTACCCAGGCACGCTTGCGGTCGCACAGTCAGCGCCAGAGCGGATGAGGTTGTCTGAGGAGGGCTGGCCAAAGATGGAACGTGGCGTTCATCGCTCATGGGTTCAATCTGCTCAACCGTTTCAACGCGGCGGACGTGAACCCACTCTGCAATCCGCTTGACCCCTCCACCTGCCGCGCCGGCAAACCGACGGCGGCACTCGACACGCGGCAATTTCAGTTTGCCTTGAAGATTGGCCGGTAGGTGTGGAGGCGCGAGTCACTGCCCGTGCAGAGACTCTCATCGCTTGAAGGGAATCATTGCACTCGGCTGGATGGTTCCGAGGCCGGGGGAGTGGGCGGCGGGGCCATCAATCCCAGCGCTTGAAGCAGAATCACGGTCCGCTGTGCAGCCGCACGCCACACGAGTTGGCATCCATCGCCCTGGCAGTTCTGCACGTACACATCCCCGCCCGAATACTCCAAGCTACAGTTGCGAAACGTGCAGTTGATGAATACCCCTTCATCCAGGACGAGGTGCTGGTTTTCAAATACCTTGCCTTCGTGTCGATTCATGGTGTCGTCCGCCCTCGTGTGTGCCGCGTCTGGTTATACCTGCTTCTGTCAGGCTAACACCATGCTGGGGCGTGTGCAATGACAAGCCGCCGGGTCTAATCCGCCGCGAATCACGCCTCATCGGGCGGCGACAGCAGCCATCATCTCCGCGCGACCCAAGAGCCGGTGACAGGTCGCTGCAAGTTCCAAGAATTAGGATTCCCGCAACCCTTTCGCCTCACCACGCCAGACGCGGAACCGCGGGCAGAGGATGTTGGATGAATTCCCTGATCCGCTTGCGGAGCCGCATCAATGCGGCCGAATGGAGCTGGGAGACCCGCGACTCATCGATGCCCAAACGCTCACCAATCTCCCGCATGGTGAGTTCCTGCTCGTAGTACAACTGCACCACTCGACCTTCGCGTTCCGGAATTCGCGCCAGCGCGCGGTCTAGGAGCTCACGCCGCTCGCGCTCGTAGCACGCTTCAAACTGCCCGCCCTGACCCTCTGCCGCCAACTGGTCTTCGCTCGTCGCTCTCGTCTCCTTGATCCCCACCGACCCCAAGGGGCGCAACCAGTCGAGCCCCACCGCGCGCAGTTCGCGGACCGTTCGGTACCATTGCCTCAGGCTTAGGCCCAGCCCCCCCGCCATCTCCAGGTCGCTCGGGGGCCGCCCGAGCTTGGCTTCCAGGCGATGATAAACTTGCTCCGCCTTCTTATTTTTCTTACGCATATCCCGCGAGGCCGAATCCAGGGCGCGTAAGCCGTCCAGAATCGCCCCGCGAATTCGGTGCAGTGCGTACTGCTCCAGTCTGACTTGCTTCGTAGCGTCGTACTTCTGAATGGCATCGACGAGTCCCAACACTCCACTGCTGATGAGATCATCCACTTCCACGTGCAGCGGCAATCTCTCGCGCATCTGCAATGCCACGCGCTTCACTAGGGGAAGCAACACCATCACCCTCTCCTGAAATTCTTCTCGTTTCAGGCGAGGACTTTCGCTCTCACACCGCGCCAGCCCTTGATAGTTTGCCGTCGCGGGCAGGGAGTTCGGCCGGCGGATTTGCGGGAACGAGAACTCGGGACTGGGTATCAAGCTTGGGAAGATCTGACGGTGCACCACTATTTGCGTTGCCATTGAGGACCTCGCGACGACGCCACGGCCAAGGCAGGGTGCTCTCCCCTCCACCGTTGAAGAAACCCTCTACACTCTTGCTGCCTTGCGTCGTGCTTCGCGCAGGGCGCACGATGCGACAATCAGCTACGCGCCTGCATCCGAGACCACAACGAACTCTCGCCGGTCCGCGTCGCGTGGGTGTAATGTGCAACCCGCGTGCCAGTTCCTCGGACGGCTTTAAGGATTGGTTAATCTGCGGTGGAGACGCTCTTCAGCCGTCCTGTGCCGCACGCTTGCAGGATCAAACACAAGTCCTCATCGCACCGCGTGCGACACGGGAGGCTGCTCGCTGTCCCGTCACAACTCTCGTCGTATGAAGCGCTTGCATACTTCCACGGGGAGCGAGGATTTCTTTCCCATCAGCGCGACATGCTTCTATCGCGCCAGGTTCTCCTCTTTCCGTGGCGCAGAGATCCGCTCTACCGTTTCTTTTTCAAGCGTCTGGGTAAACTGTCGCGCCCGTTTACAATGGCTACCGCATGGCCGCACAGTTCCAAAATGGGAAACGATTCACTGCGCTCTGCATTCCCGGCCACTCAACGCTGCAACTACTTTCCGGCCAATTCTGGAACACACAACCTCTGGGCTGCGGCCCAGGCGCAACCGTCCAGATTGGGCACGCAGACTTACGTTCTATCCAGGCGCCGTTCGCACTCTCTCAGAACTTGTAACTGGAGTGCAGAGGAATTCCCGACGACGTAACTACGCGGGAACGACTGCCCGCATCATGGGAAGGGCATAATTCAAGGGTGAGATTGCAGGAATGTCATTTTGGGAGGTCAGTTCCATTATGGGAATCGGTCGGCCCAGAGTCGAGATTTCACCCAGAACGCGTTGTCGGTTCAGAACTGTAGGGCTCTCGCACAAAAGAGTGACGACTCACTCGCGACGGCCGTTCCTTCCGAAACAAGTCCGCCTTCTTGCTGAATGCCCGGAGCAGGCAGTCGCCCTGGATCCCCTTAAGCGAGCAGGCGGATCACAGCTCGCGCTTTTTCACCTTCAATGCCTGGGTCGAACCAAGGGGACGCGAGGGTCTCGAGGCGGCCAGTTCTTGGCGAGATGTGCGTAACGAGGGTCGTCGCTCGCGGCAAAGGATCGAGCGCTACCCGCCAGCACGTTCAGATAGTAGATGTTATATCCGTAGGCAGCCACAACTGGGTGATAGCCTTCGCGGATCAAGACGAGGTCGCCGTCAATCAATCGCAGTGTTTCATCGTATTTCCCCGCCGCGTCATAAAGGCGTTGGAACGCGTAACCATCGGCTTGGTCGGTGCGATAGTAATAGGTCTCGTCGAGGTCCACTTCCTGAGGTGGGTTGTGGATGTCATGTTTGTGGGGCGGGTAACTCGACCAATTACCACTCGGAGTGTAGACCTCACGCACCAGGAGTTTGTCCGCGGGAAAGTCAGCCGGGATGACATCCAGGAGTTGCCGCGTGGCATTGCCGCCGCCGCGAATTTCCAGCGGCACGTCGCGAGGAGTAATCAGCCGGGGCGCAAGACGCGCACTCGAAGGAACGCGGCAATCCGCGATTTCACAATCCGTCTCCGCGACGAGCGCAAAGCGCGTGCCGCAAGGCAGGTAGACCGCATAGGGATATCCTGCGAACACATTCGCGCGATCACCCACCCTGTGCGTTCCAGCGCCCCACTCAACCTTGAGGCGCCCGCTCAGGATGACAAAGGCGGCCTCCTCGCCTCCGGTATCGCCATGCCAGGACTCCCCAGCGATGAGGTGCCGAACCGAAAAACTGATGGTTGACCATCCTGCCTGTTGTCGCCTGACCGACACCAGGGTGCCGGATTGGCCGGAGGTCAGAGGCCTGGAGTGAAAGAGCACATCGGAATCTGGCTGCAACGAAGGCATGTTGGATCCTATTGGAGAGATCTCCTGAATCTAAGGCATCAAAAGAAGTAGCGCTCGCGCTTGCGGGCCTCGGCATAGGCTTTCCGAGCGGCGCGCACGGATTCCATCTCCGAAACCTCCGCCACGGCCACATCCCACCAAGATTCGTATCCCGGCACGCGACACTGCCCGTCCACTTCGACGACCACAACGGAGGTCCGCGTATTCGAGCGCCCGGCGACGAGCGCCGCTTCCAACTCCTCACGCGTCCGCGCACGAACCGAAATCGCCCCCAGGCTGGCGGCGTTGGCGGCAAAGTCCACGGGAACGATGTCCCCACGCAATTGGCCCTCCTGGCGTTGCCGGTACTCTGTCCCGAAACCGCCGCTGCCGAGCGACTTGCTCAGCCCGTTGATGCTCGAGAAACCGTGATTGTCCACCACGACGATGTTCAACTTGATCCCTTCTTGAATGGATGTCGCGATCTCCTGCGCCATCATCAGGTACGAGCCATCGCCCACGAGCACGTAAACTTCCCGCGAGGGGTCGGCCATCTTGACACCCAATCCGCCGGCGATTTCGTAGCCCATACACGAATATCCGTACTCCAGGTGGTAACCCTTGGGATCGCGGGTGCGCCATAGCTTGTGCAGGTCGCCTGGCATACTTCCCGCCGCATTGATCATCACGTCCCGAGGCTGCGAGACGCGGTTCACGACTCCGATCACTTCACCTTGACTGATAGGGGGCCCGTGACGGAAGCCGTAAATCCTCTCGACCTCCGCTTCCCACTCTTCCCGAAACTTCTTGATCAGCAGGGCGTAGTCGTCCGCGACGCGATAGCCGGCGAGCGCTTCGGCAAGATCTTCCAGAGCCACGCGGGCATCCATCACCAGCGGAATCGCAGCATGCTTGAAGGCGTCAAATTCCGCGACATTGATGTTCACAAAGCTGACGCCGGGATTCTGAAACGCCGTCTTGGAAGCGGTCGTGAAATCACCATAACGAGTCCCGATGCCGATGACCACGTCCGCGTCGCGGGCCAGGATGTTGGCTCCCGGTGTTCCCGTGACTCCGATGGCGCCCACCGACTGTGGATCGTCGTAGCGAAGTGATCCCTTGCCGGCCTGCGTCTCGCCGACTGGAATTCCTGTCTGCGCCGCAAAGCGAGCCAGAGCTTCCGTTGCCTCGGAATAGATCACGCCGCCGCCGGCAACGATCAGCGGTTTCTTACCTGCCCGGATTTTCGCAACCGCGGCGCGGAACGCAGCGGCATCACCGCGCGGACGAGGGATGGTCCACACCCGCTGCGTAAAGAATTCGCTGGGAAAATCGTAGGCTTCGGTCTGAACATCCTGGGGCAACGCGAGGGTCACCGCACCCGTTTCCGCGGGCGCGGTGAGGACTCGCATGGCCTCGGGGAGGGCTGTCAGGAGCTGTTCCGGCCGGTAGATCCGGTCCCAGTATCGCGACACCGGCTTGAAGCAGTCATTCACTGAGATATCCTGCGTGTGCGTGGATTCGAGTTGTTGCAGGACCGGAGCGACGTTCCGTCGCGCGAAAATATCGCCGGGCAGGAGGAGCACGGGGATGCGGTTGATGGTGGCTGTCGCCGCGCCCGTGATCATGTTGGTCGCGCCGGGGCCAATGGAAGAGGTACACACCAAGGTCCGCAGCCGGTTACTCATCTTGGCATATGCCGTGGCCGTGTGGACCATGGCCTGTTCATTGCGGCAGAGGTAGTAGCGGAAGTCAGGATTCTGCTGCAGCGCCTGGCCGATGCCCGCCACGTTGCCGTGGCCAAAGATGCCAAAGCATCCGCCGAAGAAGGGCTGCTGCTTTACGTCTCGCTTCACGGATTGTTGTTTCAGGAACGCGATGAGCGCCTGCGCCATGGTCAGACGTTGCGTCATATGAAAGTCCTCCATCAGACCCAACTGTCACGGGGCCGCGAATGGCGGGCCGTGCGCCGCCAAAACTAACTTTTCCCAGTCCGCAACAATGCTTCGAGTTCTTCCAGGCGGGGCATAGCATCGGAGCAACTGACTCGGCTGACGACGACCGCGGCGGCAGCATTGCCGTAACGGAGGCACTCCTCAAGGGGCCGCTCACGATACAAGGCATAAAGGAACCCCGCGGCAAAACCGTCCCCTCCGCCGATCGCGCAGACCACGGGCAGCGGGAAAGGGGGCACGGAATGAGACTCACCCGTCGTGTGGACTTCTACACCCCTGGCGCCGAGCTTCCTTACGACGACGCGGACTCCCCGCTCGTGAAGGCTCCGAAGTTGCGCCTCCGGGAGGCTCGCCTCGATCAGGATAGAGAGTTCGCTCTCATTGCCCAGGATCACATCCACCCAGGGCAGGACTGATCGCGCGAGACGCCCCGCCTCACCGGCAGAGGGCCATGAACTAGCACGATAGTCCACATCGAAAACTGTACGGATACCGGCTTCGCGCGCCGTCCGCAGGGCCTCGAGCGTCGCCTCACGAGCCGGCGACGCCGCCAGGCTGGTCCCGTTCGTCACAAACATCCGGGCCTTGCGAAGGTAGTCGCGCTCCCCAGTCCCAAAGGTCACCTGGGTGTCGGCGGGTTTGCTTCGGTAAAACACCTGTGCGAAGCGCTCCGGAGGCCACACTTCCGTGATCGCAAGTGAGGTATCGTATCCCTCGACCTGTCGAACGAATTGCGTGTCCACGCCCTCGTGGCGAAGTGAACCCAGGAGAAAATCAGCCAGCCCGTCTTTTCCTATCGCGCTGATGATCCCCACCTGCAGACCCAATCGAGCCAGTCCAAAGGCCGTGTTGGCGCTGGAGCCACCAAGGTGACGCGAGAAGTGTTCGACCTCCGCCAGCGACCGATGTTGCTCCATGGCGTAGAGGTCGTACCCGATGCGCCCCAGGACACAAACGTCCACCGTCTCTCCTTTCAAACCGCTAGCGCCGCTTGCGCGCTTGCTTCCTGCGTGCCGTTACTCGCCCCGCCGGGCAGGGCTCGGCCAGAATCTGGACGCCCTGCTGCAGCGTAGCGTTTCGATGCACCAGGGCGGTCAAAGCGCGGCACATCGGCAGTGGATCGCCGCTGCTGGGAAAAAGGAGATTCCTTCCGATAATCGCGCCGCGAACACGGGGACTGGCCGCGAGACCGTCCGCAAAGTCTCTCAGGATGTCCGCAGGGCTCTCGCGCGCCGGCCCGCCCAGCAGGAGGATGGGCAAGGTCGTCGCACGGCCAACCTCGGAAAAGCCTTCGCTATACGGCATCTTCAGCCACACGTGAGCTGAGGAGGCGCCCAAACCCGCCGCGACACCGCACAGGCGAATCATGCTGACCGCATCCTTCAAATTGTGATAACCGCTCTCGCGGCGCTCAACGGCCAACGGTTCGACGAAGGCTGCCAGCCGGTGGCGCTGGAGGTCATTCACGGCATCGGCACAGGCGAGCATCGTTCGACCCGACGCCGCGTCACGGGGATCCAGGCGAAACAGCACCTTGCCACCTTCGCAGCGCAGCTCCTTCAGGCGCTGGGCAGTCAGGCACGTGAACGTGTCATCCATCTCAAATACCGTCCCTGCCAAACCCCCACGGTTCATACTGCCGACCAAGACCCGCCCATCCAGAAAGCTCGCGCCGGATTGCTTCCGCTCCAGGTGGCTCAGGATCAGCAATTCGTCCAGCTGGTCGCCGCTCACGAGGACGCCATCCAGATCCGCATCGTCCAGAACCCGCCGCGCGCGGGCGAGCAACTGATGTCGGTTTCCCATGGCCAGCGCGTCGTTGCCGACCTGAGTTACGCCGCGCGCCGGATGGTCCAAAGCCGCCAGGACGAGCTTGCCATCGCGCGTCAACGGCGTGCGTTTCCTCCGCTGGCGGCCTTCCTGCACGATAACGCCGGGGTGATGAATCCGGATCTCGGTGATCTCATCGAAAAGCTCCACCGGCAATACCTCTTCAACGGCGAACCGGCTGGATTCGATCCCAGGTCCCTGGACAGGTCGTTCGGTTAGACTCATCGTCACACTCCCAGTCTGCGAAGAAACTCCCGACCGGCGCGCGCATTGGCAAGGGGAGAGTCGGCATCCCGCCCGCCCGGCAGCACGTCCATCTCGACTACTGCCCAACCGTCAAACTCGTGCTGGCGCAGCAGAGCCACGATCCGCGTGAAATCGATCATGCCCTGTCCTAGGGGCGCAAACACGCCATGGGTTACCGCAGAGTGAAAGTCCAGGCGTTGCCGGCGCGCCTCATCAAGCCGCTGCGCGTAGCAGTCCTTCAAATGGACACACAGCACGCGGCCGGCGTAACGTTCCAGCACTCCAATCGGATCGCCGCCCCCATAGGCGCAGTGGCCGGTGTCGAGACACAAGCCGAGGTCCGGGATTGATTCCAGCGAGAGCAGACGATCGATTTCTTCCGGCGTTTCCACGTGCGTGCCGACGTGATGGTGGAATGCAACCCTCAGCCCCCGTTCAGAACACAACCCCCCAATGTACCGGATAGCATCTTCAGCAACTTTCCACTCGTCCTCGCTCCAGGAAAGACGATTGGCTTCCTGGGGACGGCCCGCCGTTGCAGAGCGCGCCGGAGTGATTTCGTCCGAGAGGATAAGGAGATGACAGTCGGCCTGCTGAAGCAAATTCGCGGTCCGTTCCACATGCGCGAAACCCGCCGCGTGCGAACCCTTGTCTCCCAGGTGCATGGCGACGAAGGCCGAGCACAGGGTCAGCCCGCGCCGCGCTAGTTCTCGGCGCAACGCGAGAGGGTCGGTAGGAAGGAAACCATACGGACCGAGCTCCGTGCCGCTATATCCAGCTTGGGCGATCTCGTCCAGTACTCGCGAATAGGGATACTCCGGCGGCAGATCAATCGATTCCATGATGCCCCAGCTGACTGGAGCGCTTGCTGCACGTATTGCCATCGATGACTCCTCGGTGAGAGAGCGTATATTGTTTCGCGAGGGCTTCTCATCATACTAACAAATTCCTGTTGCGGCTCGTGAAAACGAGAGCAGCGTGAGGGCCCCCAACAGTGCCCTCGCGGAGGCAGAAGTCGTACCCTGAGGTCTCGCTGAAATCGATCATGATGGGGGCTGGGTTCGGAATCCACGGCGTCGGATGGCGCTGTAAAGCAGTCCCGCCGACAACATTGGCGGTCGTGACGAAGTGACCGCGCGAGAGTTGTTGCGCGATATCGAAGAGGGGGATCGCCGTGATCAGAACGATGCCGTAGAAGATCAGATCCCACAGCGTCAGCACGCGCTTCAAGCGCGGCACTGCCACCGCCGAATTGGCCTCGGGCTGAGTCAGTCTATAGAAAGACGGCAGCTTCGGAAACCGCCCTGGACTCCCGTGCCGTCAGAGGCTAAAGCTTCACGGGGCGCGATTCCCGCACCGACCGCACGGCCGCCAGCACCACGGCTACCGCCTGACGGGCGTCATGACCCGTAATCTTCGGCGAGCCCCCCGCAAGGATCGTGTCAACGAAGTCCCGCATCTCGTTTACGTATGCGTCGGCAAAACGCACCAGATAATGATTGACGGCGTCGTGGCGGCTCGCGGATTGGGTCAGAACCTGGAGCGGCTTGTCTCGCAGCCGGCCGACCTGGAGAGTTCCTTGCGCCCCCACAATCTCGGTGCGAACATCGTAGCCGTAACGCGCATCCAGGAAAGATTCCACATTGCCGATAGTGCCACGCACAAACCGCAGGTTGACGACGCCGGAATCGAACAGGTTGAGCTTGGCCAACTCGGGATGGGCTCGCGCCCCAACGTACGCGTGGACTTCCGCGACCTCGTCGTTCATCAACCAACGCGCCAAGTCAAACTCATGGACGCTGGAATCATGGAAGAGAGTCCCGTTCCATCCCGACTCAAAGTAGACAGGCGGCGAAATCTCCGCGTCGCGGCCAACGGACTTGAAGATGATCGGCTCCCCGATCTCCCCTGCTTCAATCCGCTTTTTAGCTTCCGCGTAAGCCGGGTCGTAGCGGCGCATGAAGCCGATTTGGAACGGCACCCGCGCTTTCGCAACCGCTTCCACGGTGGCGTCGGCATCCTCGAGTGTCAGCGCCAGCGGTTTCTCGCAGAGAATGGCTTTCCCGCCGGCCGCCGCAACTTTCACGCCGTGAGGATGAAACTTGGCGGGTGAAACAATGACCACCGCCTGCACGTCTTTCTGCGCTACCAGGTCTTCAACGGACGAATAGTAGTGCTCAACTTCCAACTCGCTGGCGACGGCATGGGCACGCTCCAAGTCCGGATCGGCCAACGCCACCAATCGCGCCTTCGGAACAAGGCGGGCTAGGTTTTCAGCGTGGCGCTTTCCCATCGCTCCCACGCCCACCACACCAACTCCCAGTTTGTTCACCGTCGCCACCTCATTTCTGGCCCGCTCGGGCCTCCAGAAACTGACAAACCACTCCCTCGCCAGTCAGGGCATCGGCGTTGCGCCAAGACACCGCAGCGTCGTCAACGCAAGGATTCCAATTTCGGTCTTGCGACCTCCCGCAGTTCCCGATTTGGCTCGAATTCGCGATTGAAATCCTCGTTGCGGTCCCGCTCTTCACATGCCTTTCCAAGCTGAAAATGGGCCTCGAAGTTGCTGGGATCCATTTCTGCGGCGCGTTCCAGGAACTCCGCCACCACATCGGGGCCCCCTTTCTTGAGTTGACCCTTGCCCATGATAGCGTAAGACCCAGTAAAGTTCTGGCTCATCTAGGTTGTTTCGGGGCTACAGTTCAGTCCCCAGTCCATCCCGAGTTGGATGGGGCGCCCAGGTCGGATTGGACTGGAACCAGCCCAGGGTTGCCTGTTTTTTCCTCCTCCGCTTCAGAATTTCTTCCCGCCGGCGGTAGTACACATCCGCCAGCGTCACATTGCCGATCCCTTTGTGATGGCGCCGATGGTTGTACGACTCGCTGGATTCCCCCATGGCCACCCGCGGAGGCCCGGGGCTGTCATGCCCTTTCTACCCGCCAAGTGGGAAGGCATCAAAGTAGGTCAGCACTGACAGCTGCTGCAATTTCCGCCACATGGCGTGGTTGTTGAGCTGAGAGGACTCGCTAACTTGTTGGAAGCATCGGCCGGTTCTTGTATTCGAAACCCCCACGCACATCGGCCAACGGCCACGAGAGTTGCGCGAGAGTGAACGCCTGTCGCAGGGTCACATTCAGAATCGAGCCGGTCTGCTGCGATGCCACGTACCTCGCTCGGGTCGAATGCGGGCACACGATTCCGAGCATTGAAACCCTTGATAAGTGAGCGAAGGCGCTGGGTCTCGAACTCCGGCAGCTCTTCTACTTCGGCGAGGGCGCGACGATGGGCGAGGCCATCAAGCGCTTGTCCGCTGTTCTCGTCGCCAGGTATTTCGGCCGGATCCGGCCACCTGGCGGACTGCCGTCGTGGGGAACATCCAGAAAGCCTGCCGGGTGGTAAGCGGCGCAACGCAGCAGCGGCGGCATTCGGGCGAGCAGAAGGTGTTCAGTTCAGCGCGTGGCGAACGATTCTGTCACCCCCGGGCCCTCTCCTCGGTGGGGGGAGAGGGGAGGAAGTCTGGGTGAGGGTGTAAATCCCGACGGGAATGAAGTTCTGCTGTTCTGGGTTGCGAAAAATGCCACGACAAGCCCTTACCTAGCCCTGTCGCTCGGCTTTCACGATCCCCAGTCCTTCCGTGATGGTCAGGAACTGGTTGGCCTCGGCAGGCCCTGCCAGCTCGACCTGCCCGTTCGGCCAGCGAACCTCAATCTGCTCAACTTTGCCGGCGAGACCCAGCCCGAAGTGCTGGCGAAGGTCGCTCTGGGAAATGTAGCTCGATCCGCTCAGCACCTCGCGAATCTGTTTTCGTCCGCCTGCGGTCACTGTCACGCGCGCGCCGATGGCGCTGCGATTGGAGCGCGTGCCGATCAGCTTCACGCTGAGCCAGCGATTGCCGCTGCGATTCTCATTCTTGAGCAGGGAGGGCGGCTCGCTGGCGTTCATAATCAAAACATCCACACTGCCGTCGTTATCGAAGTCGCCGAAGGCGCATCCGCGGCTGGCGTGGGGCTCGGGGACCGCGCTCCCGCACAAACCGGAAACCTCTTCAAAACTGCCGTCCCCCAGGTTGCGATAGACGACGCGCTGCGTGCGGTACTTGTATTCCGGGATCACCTTCTCGACTTCCGGGTAGACGGTGCCGGTGACGTGGAAGAGGTCGAGCCAGCCGTCGTTATCGAGATCAACAAAGCTTACGCCCCAGCAGACGTACTGCGTATTCACCGCGAGGCCGGCCGCATTGGTCAGGTCGTCAAAGAACTCGCCCTTCATATTACGGAGCAGGATGGGCGTATCGTCGCTGAAGTGGGGCAGGAAGAGGTCGAGCCAGCCATCGCCATCGTAATCGCCCACGGCGATGCCCATGTTGGCTTGTTCCTGGCCGTCGCTATTGACGGCGACGCCGGCTTCCATGCCAACTTCGGTGAACGTCCCGTCGTGATTGTTCCGGAAGAGGAGATTCGGGGTGGAGTCGCAAGCCACAAACAGGTCGGGCCAGCCATCGTTGTTGTAGTCAAACGCCAGCGCGCTCAACCCGTAGCGGCCTCCGGGGCTGCGGATCCCCGCCTTGTCCGAGACCTCCGTAAAGGTGCCATCGCCGTTGTTGTGATAGAGCGAGCAGAGTTCATTCTTGAGTCCCATCGGCCCGCAGTTGACCGAGACTCCCTTGTAGAGGCAGTAGCGATTGGCGCCGCCCACCGGCGTCGTGTCGAGGTCCATGTCGATGTAGCGCGAGACGAAGAGATCGAGCCGACCGTCACGGTCGTAATCGACGAAGGTGCAACCCGTACTGTAGCGCGTACCGGCTTGAGCGAGCCCCGCTTCTTTCGTAACCTCGGTGAAAGTTCCATCTCCGTTGTTGTGGTAGAGAACGTTCTGGCCAAAGTAGGTTAGAAACAGGTCATCGAAGCCATCGTTGTCGTAATCGCCGATGCAAACCCCGTAGCCCCAGCCGCTGCGCCTAAGCCCGGCTTTCTCCGTGACGTCGGTGAACGTACCGTCACGGTTGTTACGGTAGAGGCGGTTGGTCGGTTCCGGCCCGGCAGCAGAGCCCGCGAGCCGCGTCCCGCTCACGATGAAGATATCCAGCCAGCCGTCGTGGTCAAAATCAAAGAAAGCGATGCCGCAGCCGTTGGCTTCTACGACGTACTTCTTGACGTACTCCTCGCCATAGATGACGGGTTCGGTGAGGCCGGCGCGCGCCGCAACATCCGTGAAGGTCACAGGGAAGGGTTTACCGGAAAGCTTGGGACGAGGCGCCGGGCGCACGCCGCGCGAGGCCATGCCTTGGGCGGCAAACCTAACCGGCCTGGCGAGAAGCAGCCCGGCGGGGGCGAGAACTTGCAGAAGGTGGCGACGAGTCAGCGTCATGGGATCGACGAATGGAGATCAACGGCCGCGCGATGGCACTTCATTCCGGAGGCTCGGCCGTCTGCGGCTGGCTGATGGCGCCCTGGATACCGGCGCGAATGGTCTGGCGCAGCTTCTCGTCTTCTTCATGCATTCCCTGATAGAGGGCGAGTTCTCTTTTCGCGTCGTCTTCGCGGCCCACTCGACGATAGGCAAAGGAGAGTTGGTAATGGGCCACGGAACTCGCGGGGGCCAGCTTGACGGCGCGCTCGAGCGGCGCCACGGAGTCTGCCGCGTGCCCGGCCGAAACCAGAGATTTCCCCAACCCGACTAGCGCCTCGACGGACGCGGGGTCCAGTTCCACGGCGCGCTGGAAATGCGTGATGGCCTCGGTCCACTGCCGCGCCTGGCGTGCCATCTCACCGAGTTCGTACTCAGCCAGCTCGTTGGCGGGATCAAGTTGTAGCTCCTTCTCAAACTCGCGGCGCGCTTCCTCGCGGACCTCCGGAGTCAGTTCACCGGCGAGCAGGAGGTGGCCCATCCGCTGGTGAATCCCCGGCTGGCGGGGATTCATTGCCAGAATCTTGCGGTACTCTTCACGGGCGTCCTCGACCCTTCCTTGCAACTCCAGAACCTCCGCGTTGAGCTGATGCGCCTGAAGCGAAGCCGGCGCGGTGTGCAGCAGACGCTGCGAAGCGCGCGTGGAAAGATCCGAATAGACCAGCGTGGCCATGTAGAGAATCTCGGGATCATCGGGGAAGTCACGCGCCAGCGGCCGAAGATAATCCACCGCCTTATCCGGCTGGGTGCTGGCCATCGCACAACGCACGCCACTGGTGCCCAGGAGGCGCTTGAGCTGAAGGTCCGGGGTGCGCATCACATCCTTGTCGATCAGCGCCAGGGCCTCCGGGCACTGGCCAGTTTGCGCCAGGCTGAGGGCGAGAAAATATCGCGGTCCCGTCAGGCCCGGCTTGATCTTGAGAGCCTGCCGACTGGGCGGGATCGCCTCCCGAAAGCGGCCCGCCGAGTAATATGCAAAACCCAAGTTGGCATGAAACTCGGCCACCGCCGGGGCAAGTTTCGTAAGGCGGCCGTATGCCTGGATGGCGGCGGCAAAATCGCCCCGGCGCATCGCCGCTGCACCTTCGCTGTTTAACTGGGCGAGATCCGTCTGTGCCGTGGGGGGGGCGACGGCCAATCCGGGATTCTTCGCTGCCGTGACTTGGGCCCTTGAACTGGTTGCGACGACCAACCCGAGACAAGCGGCCATGGCAAGGCGAATCCGCATTCTTCTTTCCTTCCTCCAGGTTGAGAATAGTGGCAAACCCGCGCCGCGTCAATTTGACGCTAACCGAAGGCGGCCCGCTGAACCATTCCCGGCGACGGGCCAGCGGCGCGTCTATACAAAAAAGAAAAACCCTGGCTGGCCGTAAGGCCAACCAGGGTTCCAAATCAAACAGGAGTGGTAATACTAGAAGATGAACTTCAACCCGAACTGCATGATGCGGGGACGCCACGCGCCGCTGACATGACCGTTGTCGAGATTGTTTTCGATCCCGCTGCACGGTGTGCCGGGGGGTGTGTCACCACCGCAACCCGCACTGATGCCATTCCACTGCGGGTGATTGAAGGTGTTGAACGTCTCCCAACGGAATTGCATCGTGGAGTGTTCCCCTCTGAACCAGGGCAGTTGCACATCCTTCATCAAGGCCAGATCCCAGTTGTTGCGACCGGGGCCCGTCAGCACGTTCCGGCCCATGTAGCCGAACATGCCCGGCTGGCGGTCGGCGCGCAACTGGTCGAGAGTCGGTTGCGCAATAACGTTGGGATCAAACCAAGTCGGGGTGGGCCCGAACTCGGTGTCGGTACTGTCCATGCCCTTTTTGATCTTCAGTGGGCCGAGGGTATTGCAGCGGACTCCTCCCCCGATACCCGAGGATATGCCGGTGATGCCGCAGCCGAAGTCCACCGGCTGCCCCGTGAAGAAGCTGGTGATGCCGCTTACTCGCCAGCCGCCCAACGAACCTTTCAGGAGCCGGTTGGGCGAGTTCTTGAACAACGGCAGGTCGTAGATGTAATTCATCACCAGCACTTGCGCGCGGTTCAAGTCCGACGTGCCTCGCCAGCGGCTCAGGTTGTCGTCATCCACGCCGGTTTGGAAATAGGTGCTGGTCGAGTCGTCAATGTTGTGGGACCACGTGTAAGCAGTCTGGAAGGTCAACCCGTGGCCAAAGGTGTGCCGGAAGTTGACTTGCAGCGCATTGTAGTGCGAGACCGCCGTGTTCTCCTTCATGCCCATGGTCTGGTAGCCCCGGAAGGGCACGAAGAAAATACTCGGCTGTTCGTTGTTGATGAGTACCTCCTGCACGTCACAGTTGTGCTGGGCGTCACAGTGCGGGGTGTTGGTGTCGTCAAGCGCCGGCACGTTCATCGTGCCTACCCCGATGGGAATCTGGTTGAGGTCGCGATTGCGGGCCAAGTGCCGTCCCAGGGTACCCACGTAACTGAGGCTCAGCAGGTTGTTGCCCGGAAACTCGTGCTGAATACCCAGGCTGAATTGCTGGACACTTCCCCACTTTTGATGATAAGGGATGGGGGTATAACCCGCGGGGCCGTAAGAACCCGGCACAATGTTCTCATAACCCAGAATGTTATAGCCCGAAGGAGAGAGGGTCACCGGGGGGTTGCCTTCCCCTCCCTCGGTGTTGGCTTCGTTTCCGTTCCCGGGCTCGAAGTAGAAACCAAAGCCGCCCCGGATGACGGTCTTGCCGGTCCCGAAGGGGTCGTAGGCAAAACCGAAGCGCGGCGCCAGGGTTTTGCGGTAGGCCACCGTACAGCCGTTCGCGATCCCGCCCTTGCCGCACTCCACCAGGCCGTTGCCAAACATCGTGTAGTCGAAGCCGGAACCTTGGATGATGTTGCCGTCAGCATCGAGCTGGGCCTGCTTGGTCGGGTCGTACATGCCCGGGAGGAATCCGGAATCGATGGTCTGCGGCTGGGAGACATCGTGGATGGGAACGAAGTAGTAGTACCTCAACCCCAGGTTCAGGGTCAGCTTGCGGGTGACTTTCCAGTCGTCTTGGACGTAAGGTTCGAAGTCGGTGCTGCGCCAGTGGCCCTTGCTGTAACCGCCCACCGGGACGCCGGCGACGGTCGTGGTCCCCTCGGTGTACTGTTCGATGCGGCCCACGAACATGTCCGCGAGGGCGTTGCCGGTGGTGATCGGACCTGACCCCGTGAAGTTCAAGTAGCCCTGGGTGCGAGCCCCAAACTGCTCGTTCTTGCGGAACTTGGCCAGGTACCATCCGAACTTCAAAGTGTGCTTGCCGACGGTCCAAGCGAGGTTATCTTTCCATGTGATAACCGGGTTAGAGTTGAACCAGGGGTGGTTGCTCGCGTCTCCGGTGACGGAGAAGGGCGTGCCGCCGCCGATCGCCACAGTGGGTAGCATCGAGTTGTTCGCGTTGGCCGGGAACAAGTTGTTCATGGCCCAGCCGGAGGGCTTATCGATCGAGCCCGCCACCGATGAAACGTTGGGGTGCGGGAAGAGGCGAATATGGTCGACGGTGTAGCCCATGACGAATTCATTCATCAAGTTGGGCTTGAAACTGTGCGTGACGTGCAGCACTCCGCTCTTAGCGGGACCAGCGAAAAAGGTCTTCACCGTGTCGGTCGAAGCGTCCGACCACAACGCCGGGACCACTACTTGGTTCCAAGCGTCGTTGGTGTAACGCACGAAAACAGACGTTTTATCGCTGATGTTTTGGTCGACCCGGACTTGCTCTTCCCGCCAGTTGGTCGGCTGGCTGGTGGCGGCGAGATAGCTCTGCACGCCGTTATTGGGAAGGGGGATATAGGCGTCGAGCAGTGCCTGTGCGTTGGTGCTGACCGGCACCATGTTTTCCGAGTAGAGCTGGCCCGTCGCGGGATCAGTGGGTAGCGTACAGTTTGAGGCGACGACGGGATTGTATAAAGACGAAGTTTCGTCGCATTCATTGAAATTCCCTTGCCGCATTAAACGCGTTGGGACATCGGTAGGACCGACGACAATCCCGTCCCGATACTTCCGCCAGCTTTCGGACCAGAAGAAAAAAGTCTTCGACTTGTCCGTGTTGTAATGGCCGGGGATCCAGAACGGTCCACCAAGGTTGTACCCGTACTCGTTGTGCTTGAGCGGCGTCTTGGGAGCATCGCAAGGACCATTCGCATTGCCGTGGCAATCCGCTTGGGTGTCCAGGCTGGGCCAGGGGGTTCGATTGATGAACCAGTCGTTGGCATCCAGCTTTTCGTTGCGTAGGAATTCGAAGACGGTGCCGTGGAAGTCTTTGGTCCCCGACTTGGTTACCAATTCGATGGTGGCGCCGGCGTGCCGACCCATATCGGCGCCAAAGTTGGATGAGGACACGCGAAATTCCGCAATGCTGTCGAGACTCGGAAAAGTGTTGATCGACACTCCGCCCGAGCCTTCGTCGGCATTGTTGCCGCCATCAATCTCGATGTTGTTGTACTCCATGCGGTTGCCGTTGAATGAAATGGAGGCGAACCCCGTGATGCCAACCTGCGTGGGATCATATCCGTTGTCTTGGACGGCGCCCGGAATCAACAGGTAGAGAGCGGTGAATGTCCGCCCATTGAGTTGCAGGTTGGTGATCTGGGTGCTCGTCACAAGGTCGGAAATCGCTCCAGTTTCGGTTTCGACTTTCGTGACGTTGCCGCTTACAGTGACCTCCTGCGTGACTTGACCCACAGTTAATTGCATGTCGACACGCAGGGTTTGACCGACCGCCAAAGTGATCCCGGAGCGCACAAGCTTTTGAAAGCCTGGAGCCTCAGCCGTGACCACATAGTCGCCGATAGGGACTTTGGTTGCCGCGTAATCTCCGGCGGCGTTGGAAACCAGGTCACGATGGTACCCCTTTTCGGAGTTTTCTACCGTCACCTTGGCGCCCGGGATTACCGCCCCCGTCGAGTCCATAACCGTCCCGACCAGGTTGGCGGTGTCTTGACCCCGCGCCGTGAGAGATGCCAAAAAGAGAAACGAAAGTATGAGTGTTAGCCGTCTCTTCACCATGTCCTCCCTCTTCAGCTCTTGGGTTGATAGGTTATTAGTTCTGGCGCTGCAAGAAGCCACACCAGTACTTGCCTGCCCTCCGTGGCAACTGGAATCGACAGCAACCAACCTGCCAAAACACAGCTTTTTATGTCAAACAACTAATTGAAAATAATGAGATTAGATTATTTGCATTGCCTGTTCGCTTGGTCGAATACCAAATTTGGTATTCGTAACAGCACAAGTTCTGAATTCTGAACTTTCTGATGGACATAATGTCTTAATCATTTCCTTGCGTCCCTCGCGCGGAGTCCCCCCGCCATAGGCCTTCCGCATCACGAGATCATTACATGTCCAGACTCACCCGATGCCATTATCATGGGCGATGCGCTTGCGATGCCTATGACCGTCATCTCAGATGAGAAGTGCTCCTTGACCGGTCCTCTCTTGGCTTGCGCAAGGTACGACACTGCGTTGGGTGGTCCCGGCTTCGACATGGGGCCAGGAGGCCCAGTCTCCATCGGAAAGCTTCAGGCAATTCTCCGCGGAGAGCCTACCAACTCAGCCCGAATAGCATGCCCCTGCGTCGTTGCCACCGGTTTGCTGAGTTGCGGCGCCACTAGCGCGAGCGTTAGGATAATCCTCAGCAATGCTTCTTAGTCGGCTCATCTCCCGTTGCGCCTTCGCAGTCATCCTCCTCATCGTTCTCTTCCCATCTTCTGTCTGGGGGCAGGAGCCGCCACCAGCGGCACCACCCGACCCGCGCGCGGTTTTCGAGCAGGCGCAGCGCGCGCTTGGAGCTGGCGACTACGCGCGAGCGGAGCGCGGTTTCCGACAGGTTCTGAAGCTCGACCCGCGCGCCGCCGCCGCCTACGTCAACCTCGGCGTCATCTACATGCGCACGGAGAAGTTCGACGCCGCGATCGATTCCCTCAAGAAAGCGCAGACGCTGGCGCCGCAGGTGGTGGGCATCGACCTCAACCTCGGCCTGGCGTACTATCGCAAGAAGGACTTCCCCCGGGCCATCCCGTACTTCGACAAGGTGCTGAAGGTTCAGCCCGGCAACGATCAGGCGCGCTTCCTGAAGGGCATGTGCCTATTCGTCATGGATGAGTATGCGCAGACGGTCGCGACGCTGGAGGCGCTGTACGAGAGCGAGAAGACCAATCTCGATTACGTGTTTGTCCTCGGCATTTGCTACGGCAAACTCAAGCGGGATGCCGACGCTTCCCGGGCCTTTGAGCAGCTGGTCCGCGTGGGCGGCGACACGGCGCACATGCACTTGCTGCTGGGAAAGGCGTATCTCGACCTTTACGAGAATTCGAAGGCGCAGAAAGAACTCGAAGCCGCCATCGCCGCTGACCCCAAGCTTCCCTACGCCCACTTCAATCTGGGCGTGGTCTTCCAGCGTTTGGGCCAGCTCAACGAGGCCGGCGAGGAGTTCGACCAGGAAATCGTCATCAGTCCTAAGGAACCCTGGAGTTACGAGAACCGCGGCATGGTGTATCTGGCCCAAGGCCGACCTGCTCCGGCCATCGTGATGTTCCAAAAAGCGCTGGCGCGCAATCCCCGCATGCCCCTCTCACTCGGGGGGCTCGGCAAGGCCTACGTCCGCCAAGGCCGCATCGCCGAGGCGATTCCCTTCCTCGAGAAGGCCGTGGCCCTCCAACCCGATAGCGCCAACTTGCATTATCAGCTGGGTCAGGCCTTCTTGAAGTCCGGTCGGAGCGAGGACGCCAAGCTGCAACTTGCCGAAGCGGGCCGCCTGCAAGCCGAGGCGCGCGAGAAGCAGGAAGAGAAGATCTCCGGCAAGCTCCCGCCCCCCGAGGCACCGGCGCAGTGAAGGAATACAGTGACGAGTGACAAGCCAAGTCTCAATTGCAGCTCTTGCCTTTGGGGCTTCAGGATGCCCTCCTCCGCGCCTAAGAGTTTGTTGAAAAATGCTCTTGGTTTGCATCTTGGAATTGTTTTCGCGCATCTGTTGCTCTGAATGTAGGAGCGAAGGAGGCAGGATGCGCGGAGCCGATGAGAAACAGGAAGCGATGTTCAGTTACGTTGCGCCAGAGAAGCGGGTGTCGGCGGATCATCCCTTGCGGCCCATCCGGGAGATGGTGGACACGGTGTTGAAGGAAATGTCGCCGCGCTTTGCCCGGCTGTACGCGAAGGTGGGGCGGCCGTCGATCGCGGTTGAGCGAAAGGGTGATGCGCTCGCGCCGCGCCTGCTGCAAGAGGCTGGGAAAGAGCGTTGAATCGCCCCACTCGCTGACGATCAGGTCGGGATCGTGGGCACGCAGCATCCGCTCGAAGCCGGTGGCGACGGGCTCGAGCGCGTCATCGAGTTCGAGCCAGTCATCATCCATCGCCACTTCCAGCTTGCCGCGCCGGCCGTGCCGGGGATCGACTCTCCCCAAGCCTTCGAGGCGCGCCCGCATGATCTTGAGCGGCGGCAATTCGAAATCAATCGCCCATTCGTCGTCTTTCGATTCAATGGCGAGAATTTCGGGACTCGGGACTCGGGGTTCGGGCTGGGTACTGGGTTCTGGGTACTGGGTTCTTTCCTTCCCCAGCACCTAGCGCCCAGTACCCAGTACCCGCTTTTTCTCTCCCAGCACCTAGTCCCCAGCACCCAGCACCTGTTTCTACTTCCACCTTCGCCAGCGGGAAAACATTCTTCTCCCAGCAATACATCGGCGCGAGCATCAGGTCGGAGTTGTAGAGCCGCAGTCCGGGATCGAAGCGCGAGGCAAAGCGGGTGAGTGCCGCAAACTGCGTGGGATGATGCACGGTGATTTCGAGCACGACGAGCTCGCGCGCTTCCCAGATATCCATGCGGCGGGTGAGCGCGCAGGTGACTTGCGCGCGCGCGGCGAGCGCCCGAGCGAGATGGCGCAGCCGAGGCTTCGGGCCGTAGGCGTAGAACGTCGGGCGGAACGAGCGGTCAATCAGCTTCAAACGTTTCCCGCTCCCGCTCGCCGGAATCAGCCACAGCGTCATTCCCTCCGGGCAGGGGTAGAGGTCGAGAATCCATCCACTGAGTCTCAAGGTTGATCCTCAAAAGCGCTTCGATGCGCCGCAGCCGGATCTCGTGGTCGAGCCCGACGGCGACGTTGATGGCGTCCATGGCGTGCACGGGAAATTCGTACGTGCAGGCCTGGATGTAGAGCCGCACACGGTTGAACATCAGCTCGAAATAGGCGCGCTCCTCGCGCCGCAAGGCGCGGCCAAAAACCCGCTCCCAGTTCCCGAGCTCCTGTTCGATCAGATCGCGGAATGTCGAAACCGTTCGGCCCACAAGGCACCTTGTCCCCTCACCCGGTCCGACAAGTCGGACCACCCTCTCCCGGAGGGAGAGGGTCGGAAGTCAGAAGCAGGATTTACCTTCCCTCTCCCTTTGGGAGAGGGTGGACACGTCCGCCAGCCGACGGACGGGGCCGGGTGAGGGTTGCCCGCGTTCGCCCACCAGCCGCAGCCGGTTGTCCGCGTCCAGGCTGAATCGCCAGACTTCATTCGCCGCCGCCGAGAGCGCGGGAAAAAATCGCCGGCGCGCGGGCGGCGCAAAATCCTGCACGGCAGAAAACACCGCGAGGGCGACATCAGCGGGATTCGGAATGCCAGGTACTGGGTGCTGGGTGTTGGGTTCCGGGTGCCGGATGCTGGGTGCGGGATGTGTTCTTGCCCCAGTACCCAGTCCCCAGTACCCAGAACCCCGAGCCTCTACCCTCGCACAACGTCGTAAGCCCCTAAGCCCCTGCTCGAAGGCCACGCGGGCGTTCCAGTCACGTACGTCTTCGTCGAAATAGAGGTCGGGGAAGGCGGTGACGATCACAACTTCGGCCGGGAAATCCGCCAGGAATTTGGGGACGCGCGCGATCAATTCCGTGAGCTGAAAACAGGTGAAGGCGCGAGCGATCTGGATGCCGCGATTGAATTGCTCGAACGGCACGTGGCGCTCGCGGGCGAAGCGCTCGATGAGGCGCGGGTCGGCGGAATTCGCGCCGTCAAGGAAGAGCACGCGCTTGCCTTCGAGCAAGAGGCGCGGCAGAAAGTAGTGACTGAGCCGCGCCACGTTGCCCGCCCCATGAAAGACTGCCAGGCCGCGCGCGGGCAGCGTCCACGGCTTGTGTAGTGGCGATTTTATATCGCCAGGCCGTAGCGCCGGTGTCCCCACCGGCAAATTGGGCGGCGATGAGGACATCGCCGCTACCGCCAGCGCCGTTTCTTCGACCATGGCCGACCCCAGGTATTCCTTATCCTTTCCCACCTGAGACGGTAGGCGAATAAAAAGCGAAAGTCAAGCGCAAGGATTGAAATACTCGCTTTATTCGTTTATATTCGTTATGAGTAAGAACAGAGGCAACCGGAGATGCCCAAAACCCTCACCATGCGCGTGGACGACGAAACCTACCAAACCTTCGTGCGCGCCGCCAAGGCCGAGCGCCGCTCGCTCGCTAACCTGGTCGAAACCGCCGCCTTGCGCCACCTGGAGGAAACAAACTTCGCGGATGACACCGAAATGGCGGAAATTCTGGCGCGCCCCGAACTGATCAAGCGGCTGAAGGCGGGATCTCAGGATGCACGCAAGCGACGCGGGCGATTCGTCACGCTATAGGATTTTTGAAACGCGGCAGTTTCTGCGCGATCTCGAGGGGCTCGGTCCCGCCGCGCAGAAGCGCCTCGAAGCCAAGCTCCGCAAGCACGTTTACCCTATCCTTCGTGAGAACCCCCACTACGGCCCCAACATCAAGCGCCTGAAGAATTGGGAGCCACCCACCTGGCGCTACCGCGTAGGCGACTGGCGATTTTTCTACGAAATCGACGAGCGAGATAAAGTCATCTCCCTGACCGCCGCCGACCACAGCCGCGAAACCTATCGCTGACGGATCCTGCAAACGCAGAGCTGCCGCTCTGATACGCCAGCCCGCGAGGTCGACGACAAGCGTCGTATCGTATCCTCGACCCCGCCGACCCGCCACCGGGTTAAACGCGGATGATCTCACCCTTGAGCGAGTATAGGATGGCCAGAACGTCCTTTTGGGTCCCCTCATCGATATTGTGTTTGTTCAGCGCGGCCAAGATGTCATCCATGACGGCCATATACTCCTGCTCGCTGATATTCATCCCCATGTGGGCGGCGCGCATGTCCTTGCCGGTGTATTTCTCCGGCCCCCCCGACCCGGCAGCAAAAAACTCGCGTGCCATTTGCTTAGCGTGCTCAAGGTCCTTGATGTTTTGAAATCGGGTTTGGACCAGCCGGTTAGCAAGATGCGCAGCGATGACATCATCTACGATTCGGCCAATACCCTGTGCGCCTCCCAGGCGCTCATAGAGTGATTTGTTCATCATTTCCCTCCTGTTCTTGAGTAGCTGCCCGATTGAAGAACCAAGCAAGGAAGCGCATGGCTCGGGTTTCTCGAACTCTGCGCTCCAGTGCTTCTCCTCACGCTACGCCGGCTTGATGTTCTGGTTCACACGGAAGAAGTTGGTGGGGTCGTAATTCTTCTTGATGGCGGCCAGGCGGTCGTAGTTGTCGCGGAAGGAGGCTTTGACGCGGTCCTGGCCCTCTTCCATCATGAAGTTCACATACGCGCCCCCGGCCGAATGGGGATGGATGGCGTCGTAATACGCCTTGGTCCAATTGGTGATCTTCTCTTTGTTCTTCGGGTCGGGGTCCACGCCCACGATGACGCCCGCCAGCAGCGCATCGCGGTAGCTGAACGCCGTGTCGGTATTGTCCACGCGTTGAACCGCGCCGTTGATGGGATACATGTGCATGGTGGAATGTCCGGTGGGAAGCGCCTCGGCGAACTTCTGATGCACGGGAATGGACGCGTCGCTGATTTCCTTGAAGAAGTCGGCCCGCCAGTACCATTGCATTCCGGTCGGATAGAGGGGATCGAAGAGGCTTTGCATGACGGGGAAGGGCATCGGGCCCACGTGATCAAGCGCCGGCTTGCCCACGCTGCGCATGGCCTTCGTGACCTTGTCTGCTTTCTCAGGCGCGGCTGTCGAACACCAGATCACCGCGCACATTTTCTTGCCGTGCAAGTCCGTGGGAAATAGCGGCACGGGCGGGACGGTCAGGAACGCGAAGAATCCGCTGACGTCCTCCGGCGCCTGAGTGATGAATTCGCGGTAAGCTTTCATCACTTGAGGAGTTTGGTCGAGCGGCCAGAAGGTGGGGCCCGCGTTCACCATCTTTACCGGGTGCAGGCGGAAGAGAAACGACGTGACCACGCCGAAATTCCCACCGCCACCGCGCACCGCCCAGTAGAGGTCCGGGTTCTCCTCGGCGCTGGCAGTGACAAAGCTGCCGTCGGCGAGCACCACATCCACGGCCAGAAGATTATCGATGGTCAGGCCGTAGGAACGACTCAGGTGGCCGATCCCGCCGCCGAGCGTGAGGCCTGCGATGCCGGTGGTGGAAATCGTGCCCGTCGGCGTGGCCATGCCGAAGCCGTGCGTGGCGTGATCCACATCGCCGCCGGTGCAGCCCCCCTCGGCCCGCGCCGTGCGCGCCGCTGGCTTGACCCGCACGCTTCGCATCAGGGAAAGGTCGATAACCAGGCCGCCGTCGCAGATTCCGAGTCCGCCGGCGTTGTGCCCGCCGCCGCGAATCGCCACGAGGACATCCTGCTCGCGAGCGGCGTGCACAGCGGCGATCACATCTGCCACGTCCACGCAGCGCGCAATAGCTCCCGGCCGTTTGTCGATCATGCCGTTGTACACTTTCCGGGCTGCATCATAGCCCCCGTCCGCAGGAGTGAGAATTTGACCCCGGAATTGCGGTTTTAGTTGATCGATGGCTTTCTGCACAGACATAGTTTCCCTCCCTTGTGAGTGAGTTTGTCCTCCGTATTGTTGTTAACCTGACAGAACCTCTCTGTTGGCTGCCCCAATGTTTTCACAGTCGACCAATTCAATCGCACGGCATGCCTGGAGGTAGGTCGATCAACCTCCAGCCATTTGACCACTCCCAAGTGGCGGCGAAGAATAGCCCTGAGGGGTAGAGTGTAACTCGAAAATAGACTATTTGTCACTCAAAAGAGAATCACACTAATGCGGTTCTTTCCAGCGGGCTACCCTTTTCCCTGAGCGGAAGGTCAATTAGACTCACTAAGGACCACTGGAGAGACTTTCTGCGTTGGAACTCAACGAGGTATCAGCTATGCCTAATCGGAGTTTCGTCGGATATGAATATCATGTTTGCTCCGGCGAAGAAAAGGCGATAGAATAGCGGGCATGAGGAAGCGTAAACGCAAGGGAATGATGACGATCCAGAGATGGCGGCGACTTTTTGGGGAGGAGGAACGGTGCTGGGAGCACCTGCGGCGGGTACGCTGGCCGCGCGGTTTTGTTTGCCCGCGCTGTGGGGGAGGCAGTCGCGGCTACATGAAAGCCCGGCGCGTCGACGAGTGCCGGGCGTGCGGCTATCAGGGCTCGGTGACGGCGGGGACGATCTTCCACAAGGCGCGGGTGCCGCTGGCCGATTGGTTCTGGGCGATCTACCGGATGAGTCAAGGGAAGAAGGGGATCTCGGCGCTGCAACTGAGCAAGG
>Ga0315282_10000770_pt1 | contig 62676 bp, 64 predicted proteins | sample YL17G07_20_MG_FD_203693 | JGI IMG/M metagenome (GOLD analysis project Ga0315282, IMG submission 203693) | Sediment microbial communities from Yellowstone Lake, YNP, Wyoming, USA - YL17G07_20 | ecosystem: Environmental > Aquatic > Freshwater > Lake > Sediment | place: USA: Wyoming | collected...
TGGTCGCGACCTGCCGCCAACAGAACCGCCGCGTCTTCCAGTTCTTCTGCAACGCCATCAATGCCCACTTCCGAAAAGAAACCGCCCCTTCTCTGTTATATTGATGCAGAGCCGTGAACGGTTACGGGGACTGTTACACAGCCGAGAAGTCTCAGAATCATCGACGAGAGCAGGGCCAAGTCGAGATTCATGTTGAGGACATAGTATGTCCAGTAGTAATCATTGAACGTCTCCGCTTTCCCTGGATCAAGAGTTTCAGGGGAAAAGTAACCCCAATTCAACTCAATCGGCCTGATGTATCGAACAACTGGATAATCGTGCTCTTCTGACCTTGGCCATCTCCTCCCAACCCAATCAAGCAATATCTCGATGAAACTATCTCGTGCCGAGTCCAAGACCTCGCCGATGAGGAAGGCCCCGACGGACAAGAGTAGAATGGTCACAGTCGCAGCAGAACCAGTTCCGGCACAATCCTTGATGAAGTTGTTGTAGGACCAGTTGAAATGAGAAAGAACAAGGGGCATCAGAACAACCATGCCGGGTACCCAGTGGGCAATCAGCGGGTGTGGCTTGAGCGAGAAATTCATCTTGTCTCCTTTCGCCTGAGCAACCATACTTTTCGGTGACCTTCAGACCGCCGGTTTCTTCGCCACCAATCTGGATAATAACAAGGACTTCGGGCCAGTCAACAGAATTTGCAGAACAGGCACATCCGCTCCGTCTCGCCCTGGCTGTTCTATGCGGACACTGACTACTTCGCTGCCTCTGCCTCCGGTGGCGCCTTATCCGGGGGTTGCAGGTGGCGTTTAAGATCATCGGTCAGCAGATCCCAGAGGTGGGGATGCGCTTCCAGCAGGCGGGCGATGTCGGCGAGATCTTTGATTCTCTTGCTCTGCCTTCGTTGGCGCTCGGACCATGCTTTCATCTTGCCGCGCAGCGTGTCCTCCAGGGAGGCGACACGCATGAGAATGCCGTGGACGTCAGCCGGGATCGCTCGCGAGGGAAAATCCCGATAAAACTCCTCGGTGCTCAGTTGGAAGACGACGCGCGAGCGCCCTTTGAAGTTGACGGACCAGTCAAACCTCTCGCTGCGAAAGCCCGCCTCCTCCAGCGATGAGACGGTTCGGTCAATCGCCTCGACGGCAACGACGAAGTCCACATCCTGGGTCACCATAGGGCATTGTGTCCAATGGCTCAGCGCGAAGTCCCCTGTGGCACACCACGCGATGTCCGCCCTCTCCAGGCAGTCGACGAGCCTCATCACGTCGTCGGTCCCGCCGGAAGTCTGCCAGTCAAAGAATTGCTTCACCGTCATATCTAAAGTCAGCCAAACCCATCAGGCATCACGGGTACGTGACACCTTTGATCCAATACCCGCTTGTACAGGTTCCGATTTATCCCAAAGCGTCTCAGGCGCAATGTCGATTCCCCCCGGCCATACAACAGTTCCGTGCGCAACCGTTGCCTTCATGAATAGCGGAGAATTCTTGAGCTTGGAGAAAGGCTTCTTGTCAAGCAACGGCTTCATGTCGAAGCGACGTTCTTCCCCATTTTCAAACACGATGAGCAGTGTACTGCCCTTCTGTGCTACAACACTGACGACATCGAATAGCGGTTCCATGACGATCTCCTCACTCATTGCAGGGGAGCGATCCGGAACGGTTCGTCCCCTGCAACAGCCAGCTCCCAGTCAGCCAAAAGCTCATCCCTATGGATATCCATCCAGACTTGCACCATCCTCAATTGTCTCCCAGGAATCTCACCCGCGAGAACAGATCCATCTTCGATTGCAATGGAGGCTTTCTGCCCTTGGTAACGCACATGTATGTGCGGCTTGTGAGGACGACTTGTGTCTTCATAATAGATCAAAACGAGGATTCCGTAGAACATGGATATCGTGGGCATACGGCCTATCCTTGCTCCAAACGCGGATCATTCCCGCAAACACTACACATGCTTCTCATATCAGTGTACCGCGAACGAGGCGGGCAGACAAGCAGATTCGGGCGGCTTTCAGCCTCAAGAGGAACCTGTTTTTTTCTTGCCTTGCGGTGCAGCAAAAGTACAGTAAGGTACAAATCGGGGTGCGGGTTGGCAGCCGCAGAGTCAATCCGCAATCCGGAATCTGAAATCCGCAATGACAGGAGTCCAGCCATGATAGGCAAGGCGATACGACTGGAACGGATCATCGACCGCAATTCGGGCAAGACCGTCATTATCCCCATGGACCATGGCGTTACGGTCGGGCCGATCGAGGGGCTGGCGGACATGCGCACGGCGATCAGCAAGGTCGTCGCAGGCGGCGCCAACGCCATCCTCATGCACAAGGGCATGGTCCGCGCGGGACATCGCGGCTCGGGCCGGGATGTCGGCCTGATCATCCACCTGTCTGCCGGGACATCCCTGAGCCCCGACCCCAATGCCAAGGAACTCGTCTGCACCGTCGAGGAGGCGATCAAGCTCGGGGCCGATGCCGTCTCGATCCACATCAATCTTGGGGCCGAGACGGACAAGGAGATGCTCCGGCAGTTCGGCCTCGTCAGCGAGCGATGCTCCGAGTGGCAGATGCCGCTGATCGCGATGATGTACACGCGGGGCCCGAAGATCCAGGACGAGTTCAACGTCAAGAATGTCAAGCTCGCCGCCCGCGCGGGGGCCGAGCTCGGCGCCGACATCGTCAAAGTCCCCTACACCGGCAGTGCCGACACCTTTGCCGAGGTCGTCCAGGGCTGTCCCGTCCCGGTTGTCATTGCCGGCGGGCCGAAAATGGGCAGCGACGAGGATATCTTCCGGATGGCCGAAGGCGCCCTCAAGGCCGGCGCCGCGGGCCTGTCCATCGGCCGCAACGCCTTCCAGCACAAGACCCCCGACAAGATGGTCCGGGCCCTGAGCAGAATGGTGCACGAAGGCGCCGGCGTCCAAGGCGCCATCGAGACTCTCAAGGGATGAGACGGCTCATCGCAACAGAGCCTGCCTGCAATAAATCCCCTTGGCGCGCGACCACCGGGGAGTAAGGGTTTCTCGGTTACGAGTGGTTTGTTGGTTTTACGTGCGCGAGTTGCGCTGGCTTTTTACGGAGTGGCAGAAAATGAAAGTGTGCAGGAGTTCACAGCGGTTTCGAGGTTGTCTTCTCGTCGGCGTTGTTTCGGTAATCGCGGTTCTGGCGGTAGCGCCGAGCGCCAAACCATGTACGGCTTTTTTACAGGATGGCGTGCTGATGGGCAGGAACCTCGACTGGAACAACGACCAGGGCCTGCTCATCGTCAATAAGAAGGGGGTGCCCAAGCGGGCGATGGTCCTCGACCCCGCAGAGAAGACCGCCCAGTGGGTCTCCAAGTACGGCAGCGTCACGTTCAACCAGTATGGCCGTGAAATGCCGATGGGCGGGATGAACGAGGCGGGGCTGGTCGTCGAAAGCCTCTGGCTGGACAGCACCCGGAACCCGGCCCCGGACGAGCGGCCCGGCCTGATCTCCTGGCCACAGTACCAGCTTGACAACTGCCGCACGGTGGCTGAGGTCGTCGCCACCGACAAGCAGATCCGCATCTCGCCGACAATGCCGATGCCCCTGCACTTTTTCGTCTGCGACCGCGAGGGCAATGCCGCCGTGGTCGAATTCCTCGACGGCAAGCTCGTCTGCCACACCGGCGATCAACTCCCCCACAAGCTCATCACGAACAATACCTGCGAGGAATCGCTCGCCTACCTCAGTCAGCACGACGGTTTCGGCGGGTCCAAGCCGATCAAGCAGGGCTCGTGGGATTCCCTGGATCGCTTTGTTATCGCCGCCAGCCGACTCAAGACCTACAAGCCCCAGGACTCGAAGCAATCCCCGGTCCAGTATGCCTTCGACACGCTGGCCGCCGTCCGCCAGGGCGACGCGACGAAATGGATTGTTGTCTACGACCTCAAGAAGCTGGAAATCCACTATAAGACCGACCGAACCTCGGAGATCAGGACCGTTCAATTCGCCGGGCTCGATTTCAGCACGAAGACGCCGGTCCGAACGATCAGCATCAATGCGTCGCACATCGGCGTGCTCAACCCGTATTTCTCTGATTATGACACAGACGTCAACAGGTGGATGATCTACTACAGCATCCGGCACACCCCCCAGATGAAGGACCTGCCCGATCAGTTGATCGAGGCCTTCGCCCGTTACCCGGAGATGATGGGCGCTAATAAATAGACCAGGCACACGGCATGGCCCAGCGAGAATAGAGGCGCGGACTATGAAGACACTGATCGTGTACTTCTCCAAGTTCGGGAACACGAGAAGGCTCGCCGAAGCGATTGCCGAAGTCACGAAGCAGGCGGGAGAGACTCATGCCATCAGCATCGACCAGCTTGCCGCCTCCAGTTTCGAGGGAGTTGATCTGGTGGTGATGGGCAGTCCCACGCACGGCTTCACCGTGCCGCAAGAGGTTCGTTCCGTCCTCGGATCGCTGCCCCAGGGGATACTGGCCGGCAAATCCGTGGCGGCCTTCGATACGACAGTCAAGCCCTGGCCGCTGCGCCTGATGAGGGCCTCGCCCAAACTGCTTCGTCAACTTCACGGGCTGGGAGGCAAACCTGTCGCTCCGCCGCAGACCTTCTACGTCCAAACGCGCAACCTACAGAAAACCGGTGAGATCGATCTGCTGCTCGAAGGCGAGATCGACCGAGCCCGCCAATGGGCCGGCAAGATCGTCGAGCAATCGGCGAAGGCGATTCAGGAGAAATGAAGGCAAGATCGTCTCTCACGAAGTCGCCGGCGCCGGCTTTCTCACGTTCGCCTACGCCACCGACCCCGAAGGCAACGTCCTCGAACTCCAAACCTGGCGATAGAACGCCCAGCAAGCCACCCGAGACAAACGGAATCGTCGGGCAAAGAATCTATGTGATCTTACTCTATATTGCCTTCTCCCGCGTGGTGTGTTACGCTACTCGCCTCAAGCGGAAGAGGTCCGGACGCTGGGAGTATTGAAGTGGCTGAGTCATTAAGAGTCTTGCGTGCGAAAGCGGAAAGCGGCGACCTGGATGCGCAGTGCCGTCTGGCCGACGCGTACCTCGAACAGGAGACTGATGAGGGGAACCGCAAGGCAATCCCCAGGCTCCGGAAGGCGGCCAAGCGAGGCGATCCTTGGGCTCAGTATCAGCTTGGCCTTGCCTATCAGGAAGGGCTGGGGGGCCCCAGGAATAAGCGTCAGGCAGCGCACTACTATGAACCATCGGCTGCTCAGGGGTACGACAGTGCACAGTTGAACTTGGGCATCCTTCACGCCAGACGCAGAGGGCGGAACCGGGACTTGAAGGAGGCTGTCCGTCTCTACCACCTGGCTGCTCGGCAGGGCAACAGAAACGCCTGTTTCAATCTGGGTCTCTACTATGAAACTGGCCGAGGTGTGCCCCAGAACAATCGCCAGAGCTTCCGATGGTATCTGAAAGCTGCTGAACTCGGGGACTCAGAGGCACAGAGAATCGTGGGGTACTGCTATCACGAAGGCATCGGCGTTCGACACGATTTCGAAATGGCTGTTCATTGGTATCGCAAGGCAGCCCGCGCCGGCGATGTCTATGCTCAGTACAATCTCGGGCTCTGCCATCCTGACGGCGATGGCGTGGCTCGCAACCGCCGCGTCGCCCTGAATTGGTTCAGGAAAGCAGCGGAGCAAGACTATCAGAAGGCGGCTCAAGAGTTATCAGATACAGGCGTCTGACAACTCGTTGCACTCCCCGGTCTTCATGCCTACAATAGACCTATATCTTGGAGACATCCGATGCAGGAATACAAGGCGGTCATCAAGCAGTAAGGCGGACGGTAGTTATGAGAAAGATCAAGGAATCCTATCGACGGATCGGCGACGAGGAGGACCGCTTCGATATCGAGTTCTGGCAGTCGCAAGGAGATCAGGCGATCTTCGATGCGGCGATGGAAATGATACAGGACTACTTGACGGTCAGGTACGGACATGCTGACAAGCCCAGACTTCAAAGAACTGTTGAGCATTTTGGAAAAGCATAGGGTCCGCTATCTCGTGGTCGGCGGCTATGCGGTCATGAAATACACGGAGCCGCGTTTCACGAAAGACCTGGATCTGTGGATCGCCACCGACGAGAAGAACTCAGAGTCGGTTTTTGCAGCACTGAAAGAATTCGGAGCACCGCTCAAAGACCTGACTCCGGCCGACTTCCGGGAGGAGGGCTACTTCTATCAGATGGGCAGTCCTCCGCTCCGCCTGGACATTATGATGTCCCTCCCGGGGATGGCTTTTGAGGCCGCCTGGGCAAATCGCGAGCAGGTGCAAATAGAGGGGCTGGTTATCCCCTTCATATCGAAGGCCGATTTGATAAGGACGAAAGAAGCCAGCGGAAGGGACCAAGACAAGATCGATGTCAAGAAGCTCAGAAAAGCTCGAGATTGAGTTGAGCATGGACCGGCATGCCCAGCGTGATCCACGCTCCTGACACTTCTTTCTACCGCATTGTGTTCGACCCGTGTGCCGGAAAGGCCAGCGACAAGCGCATCATAGGCACGCAATGCTGAGGTCCTTTACGGCGGCTACTTCGTCGGGTCTCGAAACCGGCGTTGTGGTCGGGGCGGCCTTCAGCTTCTCGGGGGTGGTTTCGGCCAGTTGGGCAATTCCGAGCATGGCTTCGATGAAGGCGTCGAGGGTTTCTTTGCTCTCGGTTTCCGTCGGCTCGATCATGATCGCTTCTTTGACCGTGATCGGAAAGTAGACGGTCGGCGGGTGGAAACCCTTGTCGATCAGGGCCTTGGCGATGTCGAGGGCGTGGACGCCATTTTCGGCCATCTTGCCGTTGATCGTGAAGACACACTCGTGCTTGCAGATTCGGTCCACGGCGGGCGTGTACTTCTCGCGCAACTTGGTGCGGACGTAGTTGGCATTGAGCACGGCGGTCTCGGCGACGTGCCGCAGGCCCTCTTTGCCCAGCATGAGGATGTAGACGTAGGCCCGGACGATGATGCCGAAGTTGCCGTAGAACGGCGCGATGTAGCCGATGGATTTCGGCCGGTCGTATTCGAGCGCATAAGTCCCATCGTTGCGTTTGACCACGACGGAGATCGGCAGATACGGCAGGAGCTTCTCCTTCACCCCGACGGGTCCGGCCCCGGGGCCGCCTCCGCCGTGTGGGGTCGAGAAGGTCTTGTGCAGGTTCAGGTGCACGATGTCAAAACCGAAATCGCCCGGTCGAGCAAGGCCTACAATCGCATTCAGGTTGGCGCCGTCGTAGTACGCCAGGCCATCGACGCTGTGGACCAGGTCGCAAATCTCTTTGATCTTCGGATCGAACAGGCCGAGCGTGCTGGGACACGTGAGCATGATGCCCGCGACATCGTTGTTCAGCGCGCGTTTGAGAGCGTCGATGTTCATGTCGCCGTCCCCGGTGCTCGGGATCGACACGACGCGGTAGCCCGCAATCGCGGCGCTGGCGGGATTCGTGCCGTGGGCGCTGTCCGGGGCGAGCAGGACGGTCTTCTTGTTGCCTTTATCGCGATGATACGCGGCCATGATCATCATGCCCGTCAGCTCGCCGTGCGCGCCGGCCATCGGCTGCATGGTAAAGCCGTCCATTCCCGTGATCTCGCGCAGCAGCAGGTCCATATCGTACAGGATAGCCAGGGCCCCCTGCGTGAGCATGCCGCCCATGCGCAACTGAGGCAGCAGCGGATGCAGATGCGCGAAGCCCGGATACCCTGCGATTCGCTCGTTCACCTTGGGATTGTACTTCATCGTGCACGAGCCGAGCGGGTAGAAGTTCGTGTCGACGCCGAAGTTCCGCCGCGACAGCTCGGTGAAATGCCGGATCACGTCAAGCTCGCTCAATTCCGGCAGCTCAGCGCTGCGCTCGCGCAACAGGTCGCTGCGGATGTTGATGCAGATCGGCACATCGCTCGGCGCCGGCAGCACGCCCCGCCGGCCGGGAACACTCTTCTCGAATATCAGCTTCATAGAACGCTCTCCAGGGCCTCCGCCAGCATTCCGATTTCCTCTTTCGTCCGTTTCTCCGTCACGCAGATCAGGATCGAATTCTCCATCCCCTTGTAGTACCGGCTCAGCGGAAAGCCGGCGGCGAATCCCTTTTCAATCAATCGTGCGATCACGTCGGCCGCCTCGCATGGCAGGTCCAGAACGAATTCATTGAAGAACCACTTGGCGCGGAAGTGCGGCGTCACGCCGGGAATGGCCGTCAGCCGATGATAGGCGTAGCTCGCCTTGTCGGCACAGCGTTGAGCCGTCTCCTTCAGGCCCTCCTTGCCGAGCAGCGACAGGTACGTCAGGGCGGTCAGAGCGCACAGCGCCTCGTTCGAGCAGATGTTCGACGTGGCCTTCTCGCGTCGAATGTGCTGCTCGCGTGCCTGGAGCGTCAGGACAAAGGCCCGCCGGCCCTCACGATCCTTCGTTTCCCCCGCGATCCGGCCGGGCATCTTGCGTACGTATTGCATGCGCGAGGTCATGAACCCGAGGTACGGGCCGCCGAACGACATCGGAATTCCCAGGTTCTGGCCCTCGCCCGTGACGATGTCCGCCCCCATCGCGCCGGGCGTCTTGAGAATGCCCAGCGAGATCGGGTAGCACGAGACGAGCAGCAGCGCCCCCTTGGCGTGCACCGCCTCCGCCAGCTCGCTGAAATCGTCGATGCATCCGAAGAAATTCGGGTTCTGCACGATGACCGCCGCGGTCTGGTCATCAAGCCTTTGCAGGATCTCCGCGCGGTTCGTCAGTCCGTCGGCACAGTGCGTCTCCTCGAGGTCGATTTGCAGGTTGCGCGTGTAGGAGTGAATCATGACACGGTAGATCGGGTTTAAGCTATCGTCGATGATGACCTTGTTGCGGCCGGTGATGCGCAGGGCCATCATCATGGCCTCGTACATGGCCGTGCCGCCGTCGTAGAGGGACGCGTTGGACACCTCCATGTCCGTGAGGCGGCACATCGCCGATTGAAACTCGTAGATGGCCTGTAAGGTCCCCTGAGACAGCTCCGGCTGATACGGCGTGTAGGCCGTATAGAACTCGCTCCGAGAGACGATCGAGTAAATCGCCGCCGGGATGAAATGGTCGTAGAACCCCCCGCCCAGAAACAGGACCAGGTCAATCGAATTCTTCCCGGCCAGCCCCGCCAGTCGGTTGCGAACCTCCTGTTCGCTCAAGCCCGGCGGCAGCTTGAAGGATTCAGCCATCAATTCCGCCGGTATGTCGCTGAACAGGTCCGCCATCGTCAGGCCCATCTCATCGAGCATCTCTTGTCGCTGCCCGGCGGTATGTGGTATGAACTCCATATCCTTCCTCTCAGAAAATCCGAAGCACGAAATCCGAAATCCGAAACAAATCCGAAATCGAAAATTCGAATGATCGAAACGCTGTCGCTCGCATGGGCCCGCTTCGGATTTGGAGTTTTGGTCCCTCATGCTTGTTTCGGATTTCGATATTCGGATTTCGAATTTCAAACATAGGCAGCGTTGTCCATGACATTCTCACAACGTTTGGAGGTACTCCTCATACTTCTTCGCATCCATCAGCTCGTTGAGTGCTTTCTTGTCGGCGATCTTGAGCTTGCAGATCCAGCCGGCGCCGTAGCAATCCTCATTGACCAACTCCGGCCTGCTTTCAAGCTGCCTGTTGACCTCGGCGACTTTGCCCCCGACGGGACAGTACACGTCGCCGGCCGCCTTGGAGCTTTCCACGACGCTGATCTCCTTGTGCGTGGCGAACTCCTTGCCCACCTGGGGCAGCTCGACGAACACGATCTCGCCCAACTGCTCCTGGGCGTAATCGGTGATCCCGATGGTCCCGGCGTCGCCGTCGGCTTTGATCCACTCGTGGTCCTTCGTGTAACGCAATCCTTCCTTAACCGCCATTATCATTCTCTCCTTTGTGGCACGGGCTCGCGGCCCACGATCGCGAATCACAGGGGCAGGATGCCCATGCTGCTTAGAATTTTGGGAACCGGACGCAAACCCGCCCCGCGAGGTCCGCTGCCAGTTTCTCGCCCTTTTCGGCGCGTTCCTTTCTACCCTGCTGCACTTGGGCCGGGCTTCGCGCCAGGTAGTATAAGCCGAGGCTCGTTCCCTCCTGGGCCGTGTTCCGGTCGATGAAAGCCAACGAGTACTGTTTGTCCTCGACCTTAGCGCTGCTGAGGACCCAGCCGATGCACTCGCCCCGCTCATTCAGCACGGGGTCATCCTGTCGGATAGGGCGGATGCCCTTCGTGCCGGGCCATTCGATCCGGGCGACTTCCATGCTGTACGTGGCGGCAACGCGCTGCATGGGCGCCTTGCCGATGAAGAAGTCCTTGTCCAGCTTGACGGCCCAGCCGTACCCGGCCTCGAACGGGGAAATGTTGAACTTGCCGTCCAACTCGTGCCCATATAACGGCAGACCCGCCTCAATCCGCAGGCTGTCACGAGCGCCAAGCCCGCACGGCAGGACCCCCAGCGGCTCGCCGGCTTCGAGAATCAGGTTCCACAGTCGCGGCGCCTCCTCCGGATCGACAAACAGCTCGAATCCGACGGTGGAGCCCGTATAACCGGTCCGGCAGACCAAGCAATCGATCCCGGCCAGTTGCTCCTCGACGAACGCGAAGCTCTTCAGCTCCGCGATGCGATTCACCACCGACCGATCATCGGTCAGCTTCGCCAGTGTGTCGATCGACGCCGGACCCTGCAAAGCCAGGTCCACGCGCCGATCCTCCGGCCGGTTCGGGTCGCGCATGTCCCAGACCTCCGCCTGTGGGATCGCCGGCTTTGCCCGTCGTGCGGATTTCTCGGCATCCACGACAACCCGCCCCGCGAGCAGCTCATGCAGATAGAATTTGATCTTGGGCTCGTTTGCCGCGTTCACGACGACCATGAAGTTGTCCTCGCTGCGGCGATAGACGATGATGTCGTCGAGCACGTTGCCGGCCGCATCGAGGATGTATCCGTAGCGGGCCCGGCCGATCTTCATCGGCCCGATCTCATTCGTGGTGGCCAGATCGAGGAATCCGGCGGCATGGTCTCCCGAGACCTCCAGCACCCCCATGTGCGTGCAATCGAATAGGCCCGCCCGCTCGCGGACCGCCCGGTGCTCCTCCGAGATCGAGGAATACCACAGCGGCATCAGGTAGCCGGCAAACGCGGCGATGTGGGATTTGCTGGTCCGCCTCACGTGCTCGTCATACAGCACGCTCGGCCCCGGCTCAATGGCACGTTCTTCAAATACGAACTGCCCCGTCGTACCTCCGTGCACGATCAATCTCCTATAAGTCGTAGGTCAAAGCCTCCAGCATAGGCAGAATCCCCCCGCCGTCAAGTCCTCTTCTGCCTGATTCGCGGCCTCGGGCCGCCACCAAATGCCGACCGCACCCGAGGGCTGGCGCGGCAATCCGGGGCGTGGAAACGGAACCGGCCTTCGTATATAATGGCAGGCTTGGACAAGCTGATTACTGGCAACTGGGGACTGATAAGCCATGAGTGTGCCCGGAGGTGGACATGAAGGCCGGTAGTCTGGATCGCCGCAACTTCCTGAAGACGTGTGCTTTCGGCACGGGCGTGCTGGGACTGAGCATTGAGGAGAGGATTCTCATGGCCCAGACCACGGCCAAGACCGACGAGGCAAAGACAGCCCAGCCCGCCGTCGAGCTGCCGATGGGCACGATCGGCAAGCTGAAGATCAGCCGACTCATCTGCGGCGGCAACCTCATCAACGGCTACGCCCACGCCCGCGACATGATTTACATCTCCTCGCTCCTGAAGCACTACTTCACCGACGAGAAGATTATGGAGATGTGGGAGCTGTGCGAGCAGTGCGGCATCAACACGATGATCTCCACGATTGATGACCCTTATGCGGGCGGCAACGACCCGACCGGCCGGACCATCAAGAAATACTGGGACGAGCGAGGCGGCAAGATTCAGTGGCTCACGCAGTACTTCCCCTGGCCCGAAGACCCGTTCACCAAGCTCCAGATGGCCATCGACGCCGGCGCCCACGGAGCCTTCATCCAGGGCGAGATGGGCGACCGGCTGACCCGGCAGAACCGGCTGGACCTGGTCGCCAAGGTGATCGAGCACACGAAGAAGCACGGCCTGATCGCCGGCGTCGCCTGCCATTCCATCGAGGTGCCCATCGCGTGCGAGAAGGCGGGCCTCCCGGTCGATTTCTACATGAAGACACTGCACAGCGATGAGTACTGGTCGGCCACGCCACAGGAAAAGAAAGGCCCCTACGACCTGCCCTCGCATGACAACATGTGGTGCATGGAGCCCGAGCGGACCATCGAGGCCATGGGGACAATCAAGAAGCCCTGGATCGCGTACAAAGTCCTGGCCGCCGGCGCGATCCAGCCGAGCGAGGGCTTCAAGTACGCGTTCCAGAACGGCGCCGATTTCGCCTGCGTCGGCATGCTCGACTTCCAAGTCCGCGAAGACGCCGTCATCGCCAAGACCGTCCTGAAAGACCTCGCCCGCCCCCGCCCGTGGCAGGCCTGACATCGTCATTCGGCGGTGTAGGCTCTTCCAGTGACCGGCTCGATGATGGTCCCCTCGCGAGTGACGAACGTGAGGCGATGGGACCGTCGGTGCGACCCGTCTATCGCTGAATAGACGCCGAAGTGCAAGTGCGGGAGAGTCGAGTAGCCGGTGTTTCCGGATAGGCCGATGGCCTGGCCCGCGGTGACCCGATCGCCGATGTTGACAAGCACGCCGTCATACTTGAGGTGGTCGTACTCCGCGACAGTGCCGTCGGGGTGCACGATCGACACGTAGTTGGATAGGCTCCTGTATTTCCTGTTCGGCCCGCCGGTCTTCGAGGACTCCCTGAGGTCGATCACGACGCCCTCCCGAGCGGCGCAGACGGTCGTCCCTTCCGGCATGGCGAAATCGACGGCGTACCGGTCCTCGCCGCGATGGCTCAATCGGCCGTTGTATCCCTGGCACACTTGGTGGGCTTCATCTTTCCGGAACGGGAGGCGGTAGCGGGTTTTGTCGTCATGCCGGGCATCCATGCGGCCCTTGACCCAGTGGTAGTCGTATTGCCATTTACAGGGCTTGTTGGGGTCGGAGGCGGATATTCTGGCCGCCTCGATCTGCTGATGGGCGCTGCACGTAACAGTCTCAGGGACAACCCGCGTCACTTGTGCATTCGTTGGCTGGATCGTCAAAGTCACCGTGGCGTCATAAGCCGCGCGGTTGTCGATGACGAGAGTGGTATAGCTCGACGTCCTGACCGATTTGATTCGGACAGCCTCCTGGCCGTCGAATATCTCCCTGCTGGACATGATCGAAAGCAGGACAGCCAGCGCCAGGACCGCGATCCCACATACGGAGGAAACCCCTGGGGAAGAGCCCCGTCTTCTCACTCGCCGACCCGCCATTTGCATGTGAACTCCATCGAGTATCGCTGGCGCCTGTATATGGCTGTCGCGCCGCGTCCCCGTATTATACCACGCAAGGCGCGGTAAGGGGTTGCTGCATCTTTTCATATCGAGGATGGTTGGCGGCACAGGCTGGGCACCCGATGCCAGATGAATAACGGCGAACTGCGCGAATATGCTTGACGTTTAACGTTAAATGTAATAAGATCGAGCCATGATCCGGACGTTCAAGGACAAAGAGGCGGAAAGAATCTTCAGAAGAGAGCACTCTCGCAAGCTGCCGGAGGGGCTTCTGAGGCCGGCGTTGCGCAAGTTGCGCATGCTGAACCGTGCTGTTAGCCTCGAAGATCTGCGGGTGCCGCCCGCGAACCGTCTGGAAAAGCTCAAAGGAGACAGAGCCGGCTGGTATTCGATACGCATCAATGACCAGTGGCGCGTCTGTTTCCGATGGCAGGAGAACGACGCATTCGATGTTGAGATCGTGGACTACCACAGGGGATAGTGTATGAAGAAGAAAGCACTGGCGCCGGTCCATCCGGGCGAGATTCTGCAGAAAGAGTTTCTGGAGCCTATGGGCATCAGTCAGAACAAGCTGGCTATGGCACTGCACGTTCCGGCACGACGGATCAACGAGATCATTCTGGGCAAGCGGGGGATCACGGCGGATACAGCGCTACGGCTCGCGCGCTACTTCCGCATGTCGCCGCAGTTCTGGCTGGGCTTGCAGATGGATTACGAGCTCGACACGGCTGAAGACGCCTTGGAGGAACGAATCAAAGGAGAGATCAGGCCCATGGTTGCGACCGGATGATGAGCAACTATCCCAGACGTGCGGTTTGAGAAATCCGATGTTGCACGAGTCGCGAAGCCTGTGTCACGCGTCGCTCTCAAGAAGAGGTGCGCAGCGCAGCCTACTGCTACTCCGTCCCTTCGCTGTCTGGGAGGGCTTTGTCATTGCTCGCTTCGGGCAGGGCTTCGGCGCCGAGGTCGGTCAGGCTCATGCCTTTGATCTCGGGCAGCGTGCTGCCGATGATGCCCTGGAGGTCGCCGTAGAGGCCTGATGTGCTGACGAGGACTCGGTCGAGTTGCTTCTCACGCTTTCGCCAGTGGGTATTCAAGGCGCGTTTCTCGGCCTCCAGGTCCTGCCGCATCGCCATGAACGCTTCAACGACGCCGGATACACGGTTATAGAACTCCTGGCCGATGAGATAGTTATAGACAAGTTCCATCTTGCCGCGCTGTCCCTCCAAGGCCCGGCGGCTCTTCGCAACGGCGATAAGGCCCTCGCGAAGCGCGATGGCCACCGGGTGGATGCAAGGCCAGCTCACGACCCAGACGCCGTCGACCTGGCCGAAGTGCCGGACGTGGTCGGGCAATTGCTCGCTGACGATCACGGCCCGTGAGGCCTTCACCACGCGCAGGTCGTCCCGCAGCTTGGGCAGCCACTCCTTAGACCAGTGCCGCGTCCGTTTCGACTCCCAGAGGATCAGGCCGCAATCCATGCCGTTGTCATCGAAAACCCGCTGAATCACGTCGGCGCCCCGGACGCCCTTGGCCACCGGCTCGACGGAATCGACCGGGAACAGCTCCTTGAGCAATTGCTCCAGGGCGACCTCCAGGACTTCGCCCTGCGCCTGTTGCGAGCCCTGCTCGGCGCTTCGCTTGAGGTCCTCGATCTGGCGGCGAAGCTGCTCGACCTGCTGCTCCTTCTCCATCAGCTTGAGCCTGTGCTGCTCGTCCAGCTCCTTCAGCGCCTGCTCTCGCACCTTTTTGCGCTCATCCCCAAGCTTTCGCTCCACCTCCAAGTCGGTATTTCGGAGTTTCTCTTCCAGCTCGCGCTTTTCCTTGAGGTAGGTGAGTTCCTTCTGGCTGGCCTGCTGAATCTTCGTCTGCAACTCAGCCAGGGCCGCCGCACCGTCCTTCAGCTCGACGGCGAGCTCCTCTTTGGCCTTGTCGCGGGTTTGCCGGATCAGATCGGCTCGTTCGGCCTCCATTTTCCCGCGCAGGTCCTGTTCAAGCTCAAGCTTCTGCTGATCGAGCTGGGACCGCAGTTGCTCGATCTCCCGCTCTTTCCTGCGAACCGCCAGTTCCTTTTCCTGGGCGGTCTTGAGCTGCTGCTTCAGCTCGCCGAGCTGTTCCTCCCGATCCTTGATCTCAAGATACATCTGCTCGCGCACTTTGCGCTCCAGGGCTTGCCGCCCCTCGTTCAGTTTCGCCTGGACCTGCTGCTCGATCGCCTCAGCCTTGCGGCCAAGCTCCTCCTGCTGGGCCTTGAGCCGTTCGCGGGCGGCGCCAAACTCCGCCTCCAACTCCCCGCGGATGCTCGCCCGCAGTTGAGCCGACATCACCTCGGTGATCTCGAACGCCATCTTGCAGTTCGGGCAGATGATATTGCTGCTCATGCCACATCGCCTCCCACAGTTGTCAGTTGCCAGTCATCAGTTCCCAATTGACCGCTGAATGGCGACAACCGAACTCACGCGGACACACCGAAGAGCGTTCTCTCCCCGATGATCGCCGCAACAGCCGTCCCCAAAGTATGGGCCGACAGCGGCACTGTCAAGAAAATCCCATGGAAGCACAGCGAAACCGAGCGATACTGCGGCCCGGAGCATGGGCCTGGGCTTGCCCGATGGAGGAGAAAAGGTCTTTTGGCGTTGGTGGCATCCTACGCGGGTTTTCGGGAGACGGCCAGCAGGTGTCTGCCGAACCAGCATCGCCAATTGACTGAGGTCGGCAGGCGAATAGGAAATGCGACAGGTAGGCTCGCCCTTCAGGCCAGGATTCCACCGATGATCGCGCCGAGGAGAAGGGGTCCCACGCCGGATGCCAGGAGAACGAATATGCCGGCCCCGGCTACGGCGCCGATGAGAGGAAAGCCCGTCAGGACGGACGCGAACAGGGCGAAGAGGACCGCCATGATGATCGCCGGCAGCAGCGCCGCCAGGATCCCCCTGCCGACGCCGCCGGCCCGTTTGCCACCGACGATCCCGCCGATCAGCGGCCCAAGCACCGGCATCCAGAACAGCAGCAGCGAGATCACGATCATCCACACCGCCCCCGCCAGGATGCTGCCTCTTCTGTGGCGCCGTCGTCGCGTCATAGCTTTGTCCCCAATCATCGGCGCATGGGCGTTCTCTTCACGGGCCGACGGCAGGAGCACATCGTTACAGGCTTCATGCCGGCGGCAATCACGCGCCTCTATTTCTGTAGTCGCCGCCCGACCGCCAGGATGTCAGGTCTTCCCGGGATTTGCGGCTGCCTTCTCCTGGCTCCTTACTTGGTGGTGAGACACGTCAGGGCGTCTGGGGCTGCTGCTCGCCGAGTCGCCGCAGCCGGTTGATGACCTTGACCATCAGAAAGACCGCCCAGGCAACGATGAGAAACTCCACGACCGTTTGGATGAAGCTGCCGTATTTCAGTACCACCGTGCTGGCCTCGTCCGGTCCCTGCTTGAGCGTAAGGGCGAGTTTCGTGAAATCCACCCCGCCGATCAGCAGCCCGATCGGAGGCATGATCACATCGTTGACCAGAGAATTCACAATCTTGCCGAACGCGGCGCCGATCACAATTCCGACGGCCAGATCGATGGCGTTGCCCTTGACCGCAAACTCCCTGAACTCCTTCAGCATGCTCATTCAGCAGTTCTCCTTTCTCCTGCTCCCCAATCTCAGGTTTTCCGGGCCCCCGGACAATCCGGATTTACAGTCAGCCCCTCATGGCTTACAATCCGCTTTGAGTATCATGGCGATGGCAAATCGTCAATGGTGAATCGGAAAGAGCGACCGGGAGGTCTGGAATGGAGTCATGGTGGCAATTGGATGTCGAACGGGTGGCCCGAGAGCTGGGGGCTAGTCTGTCTTCGGGTCTGAGCTCCAGCGACGCGGCCGCACGTATCGAGAAGTACGGGCGAAACCAGTTGAAAGAGGCCCCCAAGCGTCCGCCGTGGGCGATCTTCCTCGACCAATTCAAGGATTTCATCATCTGGGTCCTGATCGCGGCGGCCATCGTGTCGGGCTTCCTGCAGGAAGTCGTCGACGCGGTGGCCATCATCGCCATCGTCATCCTCAACGCCATCCTCGGCTTCGTCCAGGAGTACCGTGCCGAGCAATCCCTGGCAGCGCTGAAGAAACTGTCGTCCCCGACGAGCAGGGTGGTCCGCAACGGGCAGACGCAGGTGATCCCGTCCGACGAGCTGGTCCCCGGCGACCTGATCGAATTGGAGGCCGGCGACAGCGTCGACGCCGACGGCCGGATCACGTGGCTGACCTCCAACTTCAGCACGCAGGAAGCCAGCCTGACGGGCGAATCGACGCCGGTGGCCAAGACGGCGGCCGTACTTGAGGAACCGCAGACGCCGCTGGCCGACCGGGCCAACATGGTTTACCTGGGCACCTCCGTCGCCTCGGGCCGGGCCCGGGCCATGGTCGCCGAGACCGGCATGCAGACCGAGCTCGGCAAGATCGCCGGGATGATCCAGGAGATCGAGCAGGAGGTCACGCCACTCCAGAAGAAGCTCGAACAGTTCGGCAAGTGGATCGTCTACCTGTGCTTCGTCCTTGTCGCGATCGTCTTCACCCTGGAATGGTGGCGCGGGGGCAAGCTGATCGACACCTTCCTGACCGCCGTCAGCCTCGCGGTGGCCGCCATCCCGGAGGGCCTGCCCGCCGTCGTCACGATTGCGCTGGCCCTCGGGGTCCAGCGGATGGTGGCCCGCCACGCGTTGATCCGCCGGCTGCGGTCGGTCGAGACCCTCGGCAGCGCCACCGTGATCTGCTCCGACAAAACCGGGACACTAACGAAGAACGAGATGACCGTCCAGGCGGTGTACGCCGGCGACCGGCTATTCAAGGTAACAGGGGTCGGCTATGCCCCCGCCGGCGAGTTCCTCCTGGAAGACCGGAAGGCCGATCCGAAGGATTACCCGGACCTGGTGCAAACCCTGCGCGTGGGCGTGTTGTGCAACGGCGCGCAATTGAACGAGCAGGAGGGAATCTATCGGATCGTCGGCGACCCGACGGAGGCCGCTCTTCTGACGGTGGCCGCAAAGGCCGAGGTCTGGAAGCAGCAGGAGGAGTGGGGCTTTCCGTTCGTCGATGAACTGCCGTTTGACTCGGAGCGCAAGAAGATGACGATCGTGCGCCAGGCGGACGGTCGCCGCGTCGCCTTCGTCAAGGGAGCGCCGGATGTGCTGCTGGCCGATTGCGTCAGCATCCTGTTCAACGGGGCCGTCCGGCCCCTGACGGCGGAAGACCGCAAACGCGTCGTGGCCGTCAACAACGGTCTGACGGACCAGGCGATGCGCGTGCTTGGTGTGGCCTACCGGGACCTTGGCACCGGCGATGCCAAGCCGGAGATCGACACGACCGAGAAGGAGCTGACGTTCGTCGGACTGGTCGCGATGATCGATCCGCCGCGGGAGGAGGTCAGGCAGGCAATCAAGGAGTGCATGAGCGCGGGGATCAAGACCGTGATGATCACCGGCGACCACAAGAATACGGCCGCCGCGATCGCCAAGCAACTGGGGTTCTTCGGCGAGGGCTCGCTCGCACTGGCCGGCGAGGAGCTGGACCACTGGACACAGGGGCAGCTCGAGGATCAGGTGGACAAGATTCCGGTCTATGCCCGCGTGTCCCCGGAGCACAAGCTGCGAGTGGTCCGGGCGTGGCGGGCCCGCCACGAGGTCGTGGCGATGACGGGCGACGGCGTGAACGACGCCCCGGCCGTGAAAGAGGCCGACATCGGCGTCGCGATGGGCATCACCGGGACCGATGTCACCAAGCAGGTATCCGACATGGTCGTCACCGATGACAACTTCGCCTCCATCGTCGCCGCCGTCGAGGAGGGCCGGGGCATCTACGACAACATTCAGAAGTTCGTGCACTACCTGCTCTCGTGCAACGCCGGCGAGATCCTCGTGATGTTCGTCAGCTCGCTGATCGGCCTGCCGGTGCCGCTGCTGCCCATCCACATCCTGTGGATCAACCTCGTCACGGACGGCCTTCCCGCGCTGGCCCTCGGGGTCGATCCGGTCGATCCGGAGATCATGAAGAGGCAGCCGCGCCCGCCGGACGAGCCGGTGATTACGCGAGAGCGGGCGGTGCTGATGCTGGCCCAGGGTGCCTTCATCGCCGCGTGCAGCCTGGTCGCCTTCAGTTTCGTCCTGTTCGTCGAGGGCGAAGGGATCGAGCGGGCCAGGACTGCCGCTTTTGTCGTCCTCGCGTGCACTCAGCTCTTTCACGCCTTCAACTGCCGAAGTCAGACGGAATCGCTGTTCAAGATCGGCGTCTTTACGAATGACAAGCTTCTCCTGGCGACAGGAATATCGTTCGTTCTGCAGATGGCGGTCGTTTATGTCCCGCCCCTGCAGGTGGTGTTCAAGACGTTGCCGCTGAGTCTGTTCGATTGGGTCCTGGTCGTCGGCCTGTCCTCGATGCCGCTGTGGGCCATGGAGATCTTCAAGTACGCGCGTCACGTGAAGGCCGCCTCGACACCAACGAACGTGCGGTGATTCTCCAGTGAAGGTGGAGTTGACAAGAGCCGCGCGGTTTCATTTAATCCAGGCACGACAACGTACCTTTAGCCGGAGATGCATGAAATGAGCCCGTTCGTGGAAGAGATCAAGCAGACAGTGTTGCCTATCCTGCGCCGCTACGGTGTAACCCGAGCGGCTGTCTTCGGCTCGACGGTCACAGGCCGATCTCGCCCCGACAGCGACATTGACATCCTGGTGCGCATCGACGATGATCTGAGCCTGCTTGATTTCGTCGGCCTGAAACTGGATCTTGAGCAAGCACTGAACCGCCGCGTCGATCTGGTCGAATACGACGCCATCAAGCCGCCTCTGCGAGAACAGATTCTCCAAGAGCAGGAGACGATCCTGTGACCAGACACCTTCGCGTCAACCTGCACCGAACATGGTTGGTTGTGAAAGAGGATCTCCCGATTCTGAAAGACAGACTGCTGCGAGTGCATCGGGATCTTGTGGACAACGCCCGGGAGGGAGGATCATGAAGCGATTCTGGGTGAACGCCGTTCCGTACAACAAGCAGATTGTTATTGCGGCCCTGGAGAGCGGCGCCGAGGCGGTTGTGCTCCCCGAGGGTCAGAGCGAGACCGTCCGCCAGTTCGGCAAGATCAAGACGGTCGAGCCCGAAGGCGACATCAAGCCGGGCATCGACGTTGAATTCATCGACATCGCGGGCAAGGCCGACGAGGACCGGGCCGCCGCCGTGCCGGCGAACAGAATTGTGGTGCTGAAAATGCTCGACTGGACGATCATCCCCATCGAGAATCTGCTCGCCCGCCGGGGCAGGAACCTCATGGTTCGCGTCGAGAACAGCGAGCAGGCCCGGCTGATGACCGAGATCCTCGAAAAGGGCGTTGACGGCGTGCTGCTCGACACGACGAGCGTCAATGAGATCAAGAAGACCGCCGAGATCATTCACGGCATCAGCGAGCGGATCGATCTCGTCGAGGCCACGATCAAGGCCGCGAAGCAGCTCGGCATGGGCGACCGCTCCTGCCTCGATACCTGCACCCAGATGACCGTCGGCGAGGGAATGCTCGTCGGCAATACCGCATCGGGCTTTTTCCTCGTCCACTCCGAATCGATTGATAACCCTTACGTCGCGTCGCGTCCTTTCCGCGTCAATGCCGGCGCGGTGCACGCCTACATCCTCACCCCCGGCGGCAAGACGAAGTACCTGGCCGATCTCAAGGCCGGCGACGAGGTCATGCTTGTGGACCACCAGGGCCGCACCCAGACCGCCTATCTCGGCCGCAACAAGATCGAGCGCCGTCCCATGATGCTGGTCGAGGCCGAGGCGGAGGGCCAGCCGATCAGCTTGGTCCTGCAAAACGCCGAGACAATCCGCTTAGTTGATCCTCAAGGCAAACCGATCTCCATCACGAGCCTGAAACCCGGCGACAAAGTCCTGGCGCACATCGAAAAGTCCGGCCGGCACTTCGGCATGAAAGTCGAAGAAAGCCTGATCGAAAGGTAGTCAAATGACTCCGAGCATTCGCAACCCTCGGCAGGCGGTGATCCGCGCTTGCCTCGTATTGAGTTTCTTCGTGGGCGGTATCTCGCCGGCATCAGAAACGACTACGCTGCAGGTCGAGGCCTTTCCACTTCAGGGGCCGACACAGAACCTTGAGCCGCAGAGCCTTGATTTCCGCTATGCGCCCTACCGATGGCAGACCTGCATTGGCCTGCCGGATGATCCGTACAAGAGCATCGTCGGCTCCGACGGCGGGCTGTATTACGACTACGGCGGCGGACAGTTCTACGACTTCAAGACCAGGGTCCTCGCGCAACTCGATGCCGAAGGCGCCAAGGGCAAAGTGAGCCAGCGTCTGTACAGCGCTCGGACGCCGATTGTGATCACCGAGCAAAGCTGGGGCGATCTGACTCTGCGGCGGCAGGCCTGGGCCCGCGCGCCCGAGACAGTAGATGTCGCACAATGGAGCAGGCAGCGAGTCGATTACCTGTGGCTGACCATGGCAAACAAGGGCACGCAGCAGGCGACCGGTCGGATTGTGGTGCAGGTGGATCCTAAAACCCGGATCGTCCCGGATGGGCAACGCACCCGCCTCTTCGATCCAAAGAGCCCCAGCGCGACGTTTGCCCTGATGAGTCCCGCCTGTGAACGAGTTGAATCCATGTCGCCCCTCGATGCCCGGCTGCTTATCGACCACGCACCGGGGGTTCAGCGCAATTGGGCCAGTCCACAAGTCGATTGCGATCCGCGTTTTCGTGACATCCTGGTGGGCTGGGCGCAGCCTCTGGCCTTTACCTACCCGGCCCAAGCCGGCAAGAAGTACCGAGTCGCCTTCGGCTTGATCGAGGGCTATCACGCGGAGCCGGGCGTGCGTCCGCTGGAAATCCGCATCGAGGGGCAGACCGTTCGCACCGTGGACCTCGTCCGCGAATTCGGCAGGAACCAGCCGGTCGTGCTCTGCTTCGACGCCGAGGACCGAAACGCTAACGGCCTGCTCGAAATGGACGTCCATTCTCCCGACGGCGCCACGGATAAGAACACGATCCTTTCGGCCCTGTGGGTTTTCGATCCAGCCAAAGCTCCGGCGGATGCCGACATTCGCGAGGGCAAGGCCGATAAGGCGGCGCTGGCCGTGGCCGATGTCAACACGCTGGCCCATCAGGGCAACACCGTCAAGCTCCTGTTCGAGGCCAAAACGCTGGCCCCCGGCCAGGAGTACCGCGTGCTGCTGACCTTGTACCAGGGCGAGGACGCGTCGGTCGTGACTTCCGAGCCACAGGCGCCGCAGCAATTTGACCGGGCCGTCAAGTACTGGGATCAGGTCAACCTTCCTTATGGTCGCATCGTCGTGCCGGACGAGCGGGTCCAGGCCCTGCTCGACGGCTGCGTCCGCAACATCTATCAGGCGAGGGAGATCAAAGACGGCAGTCCCGCGTTTCAGGTCGGGCCTACCTGCTACCGGGGCACGTGGGCGGCCGATGGTCCGTTCATTCTTGAGGCGATCACGTACCTCGGCCGGGCCAGTGAAACCCGCGCGGGACTCGAGCACCAGGTCGATCAGGACCAGGGCCCCGGCGGGGTGGAGTTCTCGAAGAAATCAGGCCTGCGGCTGTGGATGACCTGGCGGCACGCGCAACTGACCGGCGACTGGAACTGGCTCGCGAAGATGTGGCCTCGTGTCGAGCGAGAGGTCGGGCAGATCGTCGAGTACCGCCGCATGACGATGAGCGATCCCAACCAGGCCAATTATGGCCTCATGCCCATCGGCTTCGGTGACGGCGGCCTGGGCGGCAAACACCGCGAATATACCAACGTCTATTGGACGCTCGCCGGACTCAAGGCGGCGATTGACATGGCGGCCAAGCTCGACAAGCCGCAGCACGCGGCCTGGCAGACCGAGTTCGAGGACTACTGGCAGTATTTCGAGCGGGCGAGAAATCGCGATAAGCTCACGGATGGAGCGGGTAACATCTATGTTCCCGTGACGATGAACGGCGAGGCGCCACAGTTGCCTCAGCGCGGGGCGTGGGCGTTCCTGCAATCGATCTTCCCGGGACGCGTCTTTGACCGCAGCGACGCGTTGATGCTCGGCACGATGGCCATGCTCGACGCCAACGAAAAAGAGGGCCTCATCCACGGCACAGGCTGGCTGCCGGACGGCGTCTGGAATTACGCGGCATCCTTCTACGGCCATGCGCACCTTTGGCTCAGCCACGGTCGCAAAGCCGCCGCCGCCCTCTACGCCTTCGGCAATCACGCCAGTCCCCTGCTCTGCTGGCGGGAGGAGCAGAACCTCGTCGGCGCCCACGAAGAATACTGCGGGGACATGCCCCACAACTGGGCCAGCGCCGAGTTCATCCGCCTGACCCGCCATTGCCTGGTCCTCGAACGCGGCCAGGAGTTGCACCTGCTCGAAGGCATACCCACCGCATGGACCCAGCCCGGCCGTACGACGCGCCTGACCCAAATTCCGACCTCCTTTGGCCCCATCTCGCTCACGCTGGAAGTCGCATCAGACGGCAGATCCGCCCACCTGACCTGTGACCCGCCCCAGCGCGAGCCAATCTCCAGCATCGTCGTTCACCTGGAGAACTTCGCCCGCCCCATCCGCAGCACAAAGCTTGCCGGCCATGACCTCCCCAAATCCCCGCCCCCAATCCCAACCGACAAACCCTTCACCGTCGACCTCACCTTTGGCGATTGAACCACGCCTATGCGATGTAGCTACATAGAGTGCATATCTCCGGGCAAGTATACCCGGCCGTCGCGCAGATGGACCGAATGGTCGGTTTCACTGCTGCGTTGTCTACGTGGCGACAATTCCAGGTAAGCAGGCAGTCCATCCCATGAACGGAGGCAACAGCGATGCAAAGAGCATCGGCCTCTGGCCCGGATGGAACGCCGCTATCCTCGGGACGGTGGAAGCGCATCCCGACATCAGGCGCAGGCTGCCGCCGGGGATCGAGTCGCAGGCGGACTGAGATTGCTCACTGGCTCAGCTTCACGCCGAGGACGCCGGCGATCAGCAGATGCAGCCGTTCCAGTCTTACTCTTTCTCTTTTTCGAGGATCTTGCCGGTGTCTGAGAGCTTCAGGGTGACCGTGGCCGGGCCCTTCTTGCCCTCAACCTCGTAGGATGTCTTGGCCTTCTCCACTTCCTTGGAGGCCGACAGTCCCTGGTCGGTGCCGAAGTATCTCACCACGGCGGTTCGGACCGGCGCCGGCAGCGACGCGTAGGGAACACTCTCTTCGGACGAGAGCACGGTGCCATTGGCGGCGACGTCATACTCGACGTTCTTGCCCTGTGACTTGCCCTCGACATCGTAGATGGCCTTGTCGCCCTGGCCTTCTTGGTCGATCTTCGTAATCTCGCCTCCGGCCATCAGCTTATCTATGGCCGCCTTGGCGGGTCCGGGCACATCCGACAGTTTCACCGCCTGGGCCGGCGCCTCTTTCTTCTGCGCAAAAGGGCACTTGCACCCGCAGAGCCCTGCAATCAGAACGATGGCCACAACACTCTGAAGAACCCGGTACTGCATCATAGTTTCTCCTTTCCATTCGGCATTCCGTGAGAACCGCGTGTCACGCAGGCGCGTGCCGTCGCACCTGCAATGCCTTGCCCTGCGATACAACACACCTGATCGTCCTCCGCTTGCGACAGAGACGATACCCTGGGACGCTTGCCGAGTCAATGGCGGTCGATCTCAATGTCCTGGAAGGAGAGCGGATCGTCCACCGGCTCAAGATGAGTGAAAACGGTGACGTTGGAAAGCACGCCGCGAATGTCGTTTTCAACATCCTCCACGAGGTGATGTCCCTTGTGCGTGGTCCACCGTCCGGGGACCAGGACGTGAATGGACACGAACCGCCGGCCCCCCGCCTGCCGAGTCCGCAGCGCGTGAAACTGGACCCCCTGCTCCTTGTATTTATTGAGGACTCTTAAGACCTTCTCATACTCTTCCGGCGGCAATGTCGTATCCATGAGACCCGCCACCGAGCGCTGCATGAGATGGTAACCCGTCCACACGATATTGACGGCCACTGCCAATGCCACGATGGGGTCGAGGATTCGCCATTTCGTCAAGGCCACGGCGGCCACTCCGACGATGACAGCCGCCGAGGTCCACACATCGGTCATGAGGTGGCGGGCATCAGCCTCAAGCGTGATGGAGTTTTCCTTCTTTCCGACATGCAGCAGGATGCGGGCCACGACGAGATTGATGGCCGAGGCAAGGGTCGAGACAGCCAGACCGAGCCCCGGCTGCTCGATCGCCCGCGGAACGAGGATGCGATGAACAGCGGCGACGCTGATGCTGACGGCCGCGACGAGGATGAGGATTCCCTCGACGCCGCTGGCGAAATACTCCGCCTTGCTGTGCCCGTAGGGGTGCTCCCTGTCCGCCGGACGTGCGGCGATAATCAGCATGGACAAGGCCATGATCGCGGCCGCGAGATTGATCAGCGACTCTACCGCGTCCGACAGCAGACCGACTGAGCCCGTCAAGAGATAGGCGAAGCTCTTGAGAGCGATGGTAATGATCGCGGCCGCAATCGACAGCCACGCGTATTTCGCTAATGAGGATCGGTCCATCTTGCGTTCAGGCTTCTCCCTGGCGACTCGATTCCGCAATCCTTGGAGATTTCCGGCGAGCGACCCACGACTCACCCGGGCGAGCCTTCCTTGAGATTGTTACCCTTGCATCGGCCCATGAGCCGTCGTCGGCATCCGACGCTCACGCCGATAGCGAAAGACGATAGCACCCCAGGCCGGGCAAATCAATATGGCTACTGAGAGAATCCAAACCAAACACGAAAATGCCTCACGCCGTAATCGGCGTCATCAACGTGCGTAGTCCCAGGACTTTGCGATTGCTCCGAACGCGGCAACAACCCGGGCGCAACTGGAAACCGGCATCGCCGATACCCGCAACCGTATAACCCGGCTCCCAGTCGGCCAGTGTGTCAAACACAAACAAATGAACGATCTTCTGTCCCACGGCATTTACGCCTTCTTGTGTTTGATGAATGTCCCGCTGCGGTATTCGTCGAAAGCGACGCGCAGCTCTTCCTCCGTGTTCATCACGATGGGGCCGTACCACGCCACCGGCTCTCCGATCGGCCGGCCGGACCAGAACAGGAATCGCATGGGCTCTTCCTCGGTCGAGGCTGTGATCTGATCGCCTGGCCCAAACAGGACGAGCATCCGGTTCTCGATGAATGGCTCGCGCTGCATGTCGAAGTAATTCACACCCTGTATCTCGTACGAGAACGGATCTCTTTCTCTGCAGAAGTACCCTTTGCCCTCGATCACGTAGGCAAAAGCGGTGTGGTCCGGCTTTGTCGGGTGAACGTGCTCCGACCCCGGCGGGACCGTCACGTCCAGGTAGACGGGGTCGGTCACAATGTCGCGAACGGGCCCCTGAGTGTCGCCGATTTCACCGCAGACGATCCGGATCCGCGTGCCGTCCTCCATCGCCACCTCGGGAATCTGACCGGCTTTCACATCCCGGTATCGCGGGGCCATCATCTTGTGGTCCGCCGGCAGATTGGCCCAGATTTGAAATCCGGACATTGCCCCGGCCGCGTCCCCCTTGGGCATCTCCTGGTGGATGATTCCACTGCCGGCCGTCATCCACTGCACGTCGCCGGCCCGGATGACGCCCTGATTGCCCATGCTGTCGCCGTGCTCCACCGTCCCATCCAGGACATAGGTGATCGTCTCGATGCCCCGATGCGGATGCCAGGGAAAGCCCCTGACGTACTCGGCGGGCTTCTTCGACCGGAAATCATCGAGCAGAAGAAACGGATCGAACAGCGGCACTTCGTCGAATCCGAATGCACGATGAAGGTGCACACCCGCCCCTTCGATCGTGGGCATGCTCCGCCAGACTTTGTGAATCTTCCTTATTTCAGCCATGGTTCCCCCTTTGCTTTTCAACCGGCGACATCAGCTTTATCCCACTCGGTCATCCACCGCATCTTAGCACCCATCGGGCATGAGCAGCATAAGATTTTTCCTGCACGCGACGATCGGGTCGGCTGGAAAAGCCGAGACTTGCCTCGCCCTGCATGGTACAATGCCTGCTCAATGTCAATCACAATCCAGAATCGACCGATGGAGGTACAACCGATGTCACATTCCGGTGAGAACCAAAAACATGAGGCAATGCATCCACGGGACGGGCACCACTGCTGCATGCGGACGGCGGGACAGGGCCAACGCTACATCGATAAGCTCAGACACGGCTGGCTGTGCTGGCTGCTGCCGATAGTCGGGCTGCTGTCGCTCGCATGGTTTCTGATTCGCGTGATTCCCAAGCCCTCGCGGGCCATGTATCCCTGCCAGCGGGTGGCCATGCCGCTGGCGTCGGGCTTTGTCGCCTGGCTGATCGGGCTGGTCGGCTCGCTGGTCGCGCTGCGAAAGGCCAAGGGCCTGCTGCGGCAGTCGCGCTGGCCGCTGGCGCTCGCGTGCATTGCGGCGGCGGTCGTCTTCGGCGTGATGGCCGTCAGGAACATGCCGGAGAGCCAGTTGGCGGCTGCCGAGCAACAGAGCCATGGACCTCTCGGCCAAGGCAAGGGCGTTCATCCCGGCCGCGTCGTCTGGGTCCACGATCCAGAGGCCACGGACTGGGCCGGACCCGGCGATGGACACCCCTGGCAGAACGAGCACACGAATCAGGCGGTGTGCGACCAAATGGTCTCCAAGGCCCTTCGCTCGCTCACAGGCGAATCGACCGATGCCAAGGCGTGGGACGCCTTATTCCGCTATCACAACAAGGCCCGAGGCAAGGGCGATGTCGGCTACAAGAGCGGCGAGAAGATCACTGTGAAGGTGAACTTCGTCGGATTCATCCGAACGATGCAGACCGTCAACCGCGAAACCTACGCCCTGGACAGTTGGCAGGACTACATGAACACTTCGCCGCAGTTGATCACCGCCCTGCTTAAGCAGCTCACACAGACCGCCGGGGTCAAGCAGTCGGACATCGCCGTCGGCGACAGCCTGTGCTACTTCGCCAAGGAGTACTACGACATGCTGCACGGGCAGTTCCCGGACGTGACGTACCTGGACTGTAACGGCAAGTCCGGCCGAACGAAGATGGAGCTCTCGACCGTCCCCCTGTATTGGAGCTGCCGGCCCGAGAACGTCAAGCAGGACTATGTGCCCAAGGCGTACGCTGAGGCCGAGTACCTCATCAACTTCGCCAATCTCAAGGCCCACACCGGCGCGGGCGTCACGCTCTGCGCCAAGAACCACTTCGGCTCGCTGCTCCGCAGTCCGCCGGAGAGGGGCTACTATGACATGCACAAGAGCGGCTTCCCCAAGGGCAGTAAGCAGTACAGGGACCTCGTGGACCTGATGGGACACTCCCAGATCGGCGGCAAAACGGTGCTCTATCTGCTCGACGGGCTCTACTGCGGCACCCATCCCAGGGATCAGGTCCCCGGCAAGTGGAATTCCGACCCGTTCAACGGCGACTGGACGTCGAGCCTGCTGGCCTCGCAGGACCCGGTGGCGATCGATTCGGTGGGCCTGGACTTCCTGCAGGTCGATCTGCCGGGGCCCTCACGCATGCCCGGCGCCGACGACTACCTGCACGAGGCGGCGCTCGCGAACGATCCGCCCTCCGGCACATACTACGATCCGGACCATGCAACGAATACGGTCCGGCTCGCCAGTCTCGGCGCGCACGAGCACTGGAACAGTGCGACGGATAAGCAGTACTCCCGTAATCTCGGCAAGAGCGAAGGGATCGAGCTCGTGAAAGTGTCATCCGAGACAGCCAAATCCGCGTCCGTCGTGGCGCCGGGCGAGAAGGCCGTCCCGCTCGCCGGCGGCTTCAAGTTCACCGAGGGCCCCGCCGCCGACGCGGAAGGCAACGTCTTCTTCACCGATCAGCCGAACGACCGAATCTGCAAATGGTCGGTGGACGGCAAGCTCACGGACTTCATGAAGCCCTGCGGCCGGTCCAACGGCATGTTCTTCGACAAGGAAGGCAATCTGTGGACCTGTGCCGATATGAATAACGAGTTGTGGAAGATCGATCCACAAGGCAAGGTCACGGTGGTCGTCAAGGACTACGGCGGCAAGAAGCTCAACGGCCCCAACGACCTCTGGATCGCTCCCAACGGCGAGATCTACTTCACCGATCCGCTCTACAAGAGGGACTACTGGACGCGCGATCCCGCGATGCAGCAGGACGGCCAGCACGTGTACTACCTCAGCCCCGACCGCAAGACGCTCACGCGCGTCGCCACCGACCTGACCCAGCCCAACGGCATCATCGGCACCCCAGACGGCAAGCTCCTGTACGTCGCCGACATCGGCGGCAGAAAGACGTATCGCTACACGATCAATGCCGACGGCACACTCTCCAACAAGACGCTCTTTTGCTCGATGGGCTCCGACGGCATGACGATCGACAACGAGGGCAACGTCTACCTGACCGGCAGAGGCGTCACCGTCTTCAATCCCGAAGGCAAGCAGATCGACCACATCGATATCGACAAACCCTGGACGGCCAACGTCACCTTTGGCGGCAAGGACCGGCGCCTGCTGTTCATCACAGCCAGCGATTCGATCTACGGCGTCAAAATGCGCGTTAAGGGAGTCTACTGAAAAGCAGCATGGGCATCTTGCCTATGTCTCCAGGCGCCATGCTTGCGCTCGCGCAAGCACGTTGGTGCCGTCGGGCGAAGCATGCCCACACGAGCGTGGACATGGCACCCGCCCCGCCGATGACATCGGAACACGGTATAAGGAAGGGACTGACACATGGGCACGAGACTGGTATCCATCGCACTGATTGCTTTGCAGACGGCTGTTGTATCAGCTTCTGCTCTTCCTAAGGTGGAACTAGTCAGCGTCAAGAAGATCTGGGATCAGGCCCCGCACAACGCCTTTACTGATCTGGCGATCTGGAAGGACGAGTTCTACTGTGCCTTCCGCGAGGGTCGGGGCCATGTCTCCACCGACGGCCGAATCCGTGTCCTGTCCTCGAAGGATGCGGATGCGTGGACCTCTGTGGGCCTGATCGAGCTTGCCGGCTACGACTTGCGGGATGCACACTTGTCCGTGACTCCCGACAACAGGCTCATGCTCCTGGGCGGAGCCGCACCGCGGGAAAAGGATGGCCAGAGCGCCCCTACCGGCTCGTTCGTGGCTTTCTCCGCGAACGGCACAGAGTGGACCAAGCCACAGATCGTCGTCGAGCCCGGCCGCTGGCTCTGGTGCGTGACTTGGCATGAGGGCAAAGCCTATGGCGTCTCGTACCCGGCGCCGCAGGGCTCGCCGTATATCGACCTGCTCACAAGCACTGACGGGCTCGCCTGGCAGTCATTGGTTCCGAGACTCTACGGCGTCGGATCCCCGAATGAGGCGACGCTGCGTTTCGACAAATCCGGCACCTGCTACGCCCTCGTCCGGCGGGACAAGCAAGATAATGCGCCCTATAGCGCCGTGCTCGGCGTCAGTCGCGGCGATTACACCCAGTGGCAATGGTTCGATCTCGGCCCTGAGTTCAACGGCTTCGGCGGCCCGAACCTGGTCCAACTGCCAATGGGCCAGTGGCTCGCCGCCGGCCGGATGCACCAGGACGGCGCCCACACCGCCCTGTGCTATCTCGACGTGACCACCCATACGATGACCAAGCTCCTGAAGCTCCCCAGCGCCGGCGACACGAGCTATCCTGGCCTGGTCTGGCGCAATGATCTGCTCTACGTCAGCTACTACTCCACCCACGAAGGCAAAACCAGCATCTACCTCGCGAAGCTCAAAGTTGTTGTCGCCAGGTAGCTCTCGTCAACTGCGTGCCCAGTTCTCGATTCGCAGGGCGTCGATTCTCTGGAATTCCTTTTCATTGTTCGTCACGAGAATCAGGTTGTGCGACTTTGCCTGTGCTGCCAGCAGGAGATCCATGGGGCCCACAGGTCTTCCCTTGGTTTCTAACAGCGATCGAATCTGCCCATACTCCATCGCAGCCTTCTGATCGAAGTCAAGGATCGTGAAGGGGAAGAGAAACTCCAGCAGCGCTATCCTGTTGCGGTCGGGGTAACGGCTGCGGGCGACGCCGTACTCAAGCTCGGCAACGGTAACCGTGGAGATAGCGATTTGCCCCGGCCGCTTTGACTGAACCCGCTTCAACACAGCCGGCGGCTTCTGGTTGATAATGTAGATGCAAATGTTCATGTCGAGCAAGTAGTTCATTTGATGGCTTTTCGCCGCTCGAACGTGCCCTGACTGCGTTTGAAGCTCATGAAGTCATCGGAGAATCTGTCGAGACTGTCGATGAACGGTCCCCACGGGTCCTTATTCTTGGGAATAAGCATGACGACCCCATCGATCTTCTTGACGTACACTTCGTCTCCGGGCAACGCGTACTCCTTTGGCAACCGCACCGCCTGACTCCGCCCATTCCTGAAAAGCTTTGCTGTCTGCATATGCACTCCTGATCAAGTATATACCATAGTATATACTTCGTTACGGATGCCGTCAAGAGTCTTCACTTCACCACACTTTCAGGATAAGCTTGCCCTCTCCCCCATTCTCGAATGGGCCGGGAGTTGGGGCCTTCTCCGACCTTTTCTTGCCGAAGTAATCGGTGTCGATTCTCAAGGGGGAGCCGTCGGGCCGTTCGTAGGGCAGGTCCGGGACTTTCGCCCTTCCGAGCAGGTCGGTTGTGATGAGCTGACGCGCCGGCTTCTCAGTCCACGCCTTATCAAGCGTGATGTGCAGGTAGACGCCGTCCTTCTCTTCGACGAGCTTGATCTCGGGATCGAACTCCGGCAGCACGAGCGAGTTCTGCTCGGCCTTGGCGCCTCTGGCGCCCTTGAGAAAGACGTTGCCGGCCATCTGCATCGGCCGCACTGCCTTGTCATAGGAAGCCAGGCCACTGCTGCCTGCGAAGATGTTGTTGTAGAACCGGTCATCGCCGCCTTCAATCTTTCGCAGGCCCGCCACTTCCGTGCTGTGGGCTTTATGGAACGGCGTCTCCCGGTTTAGCTCAGGGTGCGGCTCAAGGGGACCTGCAAACAGATTGTGCACATACGCCCCGCCCTCCGACATGTCCAGCAGCGAACGGCCTGAGAGAAACAGATTGTTGTCCACGAGGAATGGCCCGTGATCGACCTCCACGAAGAGCCCGGTGTCATTGTCGTGGAAAAGGTTCCCGGTCACGCGCGTGCCCTGCGCCATCCAGTCCAGCCAGATCCCCAGGCACGTGCGGTAGATGTGATTGTGACTGATCTCGGTGTCGATCGCGCCATGAATCTTGATGCCGGCCATCTCGGCGCCGGAGAACAGCCGCCGGATGTGGATGTCGTGGATGACGTTGCCGGTGATCGTGCAGAACACCGCGCCCATGCTCCCGACGACGCCCGCCTGCTCGCAGTTCGAGATATGGTTGTTCCGCACGATGTGGTGACCGATATTCTCCTTCGACCAGCCGTTCTTCAGAGCACGGTTGATCGTCTCGACGTAACCCTCGGCCGTATTCTGCGATGTGTTGTCCCATTGATCGCCGTACTTGCCGAGCGTGACGCCCACGCACGTCGAGTAGCCGATCTCGTTGTTCTCGATGATCCAGCCTTTGCTCCAGTGCGTGCCGATCAGGCCGATCTGCTCGGCCGTGGGCGGCGCCCAGGGCGTGGCGGCGTGCAGCATGGTAAAGCCGCGGACGGTGATGAAATTGATGCCCGGCTTGTCCGGGTAGAACACCGTCCGGCGGACGTTGATCTCGACCTCGGCCTCATTCGGATTGACGCCCTTGAACTGCGCCCAGATCGTGGTGTTCGCCGCGTCCACCTGGGCAAACCACAATTGCGCATCCGACGCATCCGATCGAGGACCCCTGAACACCAGGCAGAGCGTTCTGACCCCGCTGACGGGTTTGATCTTCGCATTGAACGAGCGCCACGACTGCCACCCGCCCGTGTTCGGGACTGAGCAGGCGCCAAGCAGGTCTCCATCCGGCGTGTCCAGGCGAATCTCGATGATGCCGCCGGTCGTTTCAGAGGCGGCGCGAATCTCCATCTGCCCGGTGGATTGGCCAAAGTCGATCTTCTCATACCGTATCCAGTCGCCCTGCTCGATCCAGCCGATGCACTCTCCGCCCTCCGAGCACGGCGCCTTTTGAATGCCCTGCTGGGCCGCAAATCCCGCCGCCGGAATTCGCCCGGTGCCGGCCGAGCCCTCACCGGGCCGCAGCCAAGCCACATTCAGCAGATACTGCTGGGCCCCCGGGCCATACCCCGCTGAGTCCCCGACGGGTTTGAGCACGTCATCCAGCTTGGCGGCTTCGATGAGCCAGTGGCCGTTGAGATAGACCGCTCCCGTGTGGTGATCTCGTCCCCTGCGATCGAACCAGTCGCCGCGAATCAAGTCGCTGTAGGGGTTGAAGGTCCCGAAAACGCTATTGGGAATAATGACCTTCCAGGTGTCGTTCTGCACCTTCTGCCAGCCCTTGACGGCTTCGGAGCCCTTGATGACGACTTTCTCGCCTGGCGCCGCCTGGTAGATGATGCGTTTCTGATCAGACTCGCCCCCGCGAGGCGGCGTGACTCGCTCCCGATACGTCCCGGCGTGCACGGTGACCACGTCGCCGGGCTGCGCCTTCTGAGCCGCCGCGGAGATCGTCTTCAACGGCTGGGACGCCGAGCCATCATTCGTATCGCGTCCGTCCACCGAGACATGATATTCCCTCGCCGAAACCGACCGCGAGAGCAACGCAATCAATACAATCAGAGCTGCCTTCCTCACCTTCATGTCTTTTCTCCTGCATTTGCCAGCGTTTTGATTCTCCCGTCATTTCATCTTGCTTGTCACCTGATTCACAAGCCGCATCGCGATAACAAGCTCAGCATCAGAGAGGGTCTTCAGAGTGGGGGTGTCGAAGGCGTACCGTGCTATCTTGGACAAAGGTATGTCCGAGGCCGACCACTTGGCCTTGGCCTGCGCAATCTCATTCATGATCGCCTTGCGACCGAATCTCTTGCCCTCGAAAACATAGGGCGCCAGAAGCGGGTCGTCTCTGGCCTGCTGCAATTCGCTGCGCATTTCCCGCCTCTTCTGATTGTCCAGAACGCCTCCCTCGGCCTTGTGCACGTACGTGATGTAAGCTTCGATGAGCTGGTCCGTCCCGATTTGACCGCTCGGCGGTTGTGGCTCAAGGCGAACCTCTCGCGTGGCACAGCCAAGTGCGAGCATCCAACAGCCCAGTGCCAGTGCGTGTTTCACCGCTTGTCCTTTCGAGTTCCGAGGGGTCATCATATTCACCTCTTTCGCGGCCCTGGCTCGTGTGGCCACACCATTCACTCAGCAAGACTGGACGCCGCAGCCGCAACCCTCGCTAATGATTCATGTCGCCACCATATCTGCCAGACCTCACGAGGTCAATGCGAATCGCCGGAATCAGGGAACGGGGGGGCCGCAAACTCGAAACTCCAGGATCGAAATCCGAGACAAACCCCAACGCTAAATGTCCAAACTCCCTTGCGGGCCAACAACCTGACTTCGGGTGCTCCCAACTCCCGTCACTTGACGGGCGGTGTGTACAAGGCTCAGGAACACATTCACCGCGGCGTCGCTGACCCACGATTACTGGCGATTCCGCACTTGGTGCCAGGCGAGTTGCCAGCCCACAATCCGAACTGAGGCGGCTTTTTTGCGATTAGCTCCACCTTGCGGTCTCGCGTCCGTGGGAACATTTTTTTGGAATTTTGTGGAATTTCCTGTTGACACGTGGACGGGGGGCGGAGGGCAGAATTATAATATACTAGGATGTTTAGAAGGCTGATCCGTTTGGAGCAGTAGGGAGTGGAGCCAATGGGCCGCAGGATGGGAGAATCCGGAAGCGTAGAACGAGCCTCGTCTCAAGTAGAGATACTCTGCCCACAAATAATCAATCATCAATCATCCCTCATCAATCGCAAGGCTTTCACCCTCATTGAGCTTCTGGTGGTGATCGCCATCCTCGTCCTGCTGATGGCGCTTCTGTTGCCGGCCCTGTCGCGGGCGCGGAAACAGGCGCGGGCCGTAGTGTGCGAAGCCAACTTGAGGCAATGGGGCACGTTCATGGCCATTTCTGTCAATGAGAACGAGGGGCGTTTCTGGAACCCGGACTGGAAGTCCTCAGCGAACCTCCCAATGGGCTACAACACGGGGATGACCGTGGTGCGCCGTCAGTCGTGGGGGTTGTGGGAGCTGGACGGACGCCGGGAGGCCGAAGGCATCGTCTGTTGTCCCATGGCCACGAAATTCGTCGCTCCCAAGGAGCCAGGGACCACGTGGGCGGGTGGCACCTTCGCGCCGTGGTGCTCCTCGTCCGACCCTGAAGCTGCGAAGTCGAAGCCTTACCCCTATTACTTCTATGGCAGCTACGGCCTCAATAGCAGTGTGGTATGGAGTTGGAATTCCGCCCTACCGGACGATGTTGAAAAGCGGATCTGGCGAAGGGCCGACGTCCGGGGTCGGGACCGAATACCGGTGTTGCTCGATAGCGGTTTGGAGTGGTGCTGGTCGTACGCGGGCAGCGCCGGACCTTCCCCGCCGGAACGTGACGCCATACCGACGGTGGACGTCAGGCCGCTGGAATCTCGCAACCCTGAGTGCATCAATCGCCACAACGGGGGCGTGAACGTCCTGTTCATGGACTGGTCGGTGCGCAAGGTCGGCCTGAAGGAACTCTGGACGCTCCAATGGCACAAGTTGTACGAAACGCACGGGCCCTGGACAAAAGCCGGCGGCGCCGAGCCCGAGAACTGGCCCGAATGGATGCGCGGATTCAAGGATTACTGACGTGCCCCCCCTCAATCGCCGCGGGGGCTTTCCGTATGGACGGCAAAATGATAGGGATGGCTTGCCCAGAGGGGAACACCGGAGACGCAGCCTGTTCTTCCTGGCCCATCGGCTATAGTTCTCAAGCAAGGCCTGGGGATCGGAAAGTGTGGTTGGATGTGTCGTGTTTTTCGCTTGACAAGAGTTGGGCGAGGGTAAGAGAATGATGTTAATTGCGGTGAAGGAAGCAAAGCGATGAATCGCAGGGAGAAACGGAGTTGTCCGTGGAAGCCAGCTTCGGGTGGGCGGAAGCAGGGGTCTGCGCGAATCATCAATCATCATTCGTGCTTCATCAATCCAGTCGGATTCACAGTGATTGAACTGCTGGTGGTGATCGCCATCATCGCGCTCCTGATGTCGATCCTGGTCCCGACGCTCCAGCGAGTGCGCAAGCAGGCCAAGGGCGTCGTCTGCCGGGCGAATCTTCGCCAGTGGGGCACCATCTGGGCGACCTACGCGGCGGAAAATGACGGCCGTATGCCCAACTACCGCGACCGTCCTCCGGAGGCCGGCGGTGCCTGGGGATGGGGCTGGGCATTGGGGTGGGGCTGGGACGACCGGAAGAAAGTGCTGGAATCAAAATGGTATGCACTCACCAAGGACATCCTGTACTGCCCCATGGCCACAAAGCCGGCTAATCGGCCGGATTATCCATGGGGCGGGACCTTCCTGGCCTGGGGCTGGCCCGACTCGGCAGCCGATAAATTGTATCTTGGCCATGGCAGCTATGGCCTAAACGACTGGACCCACTGGTTGTATTCAACAGATGATGCCCTTAGTCGCAAATACGGCTGGTTGACGACCGACGTGAAGAACGCCGCCGCCGTGCCGGCGCACCTGGACAGTGCCATGGCCTCGGCAGCTGCATGGGGATGGTGGTTGCCTCCTGAGCACACGCACACATTGCCACCTCCGCCATTTGACGCGGTGCCGACCCTGGTCGTCCCGACTTCTGGTCCGCTCGATCCCGTCTGCATCAATCGCCACGATGGTTACGTCAACAGCCTTTTCCTCGACTGGTCGGTTCGCAAGGTCGGACTGAAGGAGCTTTGGACGCTCAAGTGGCACAAGGAGTACAACACGCGCGGGCCCTGGACAAAAGCCGGCGGGGTCAGGCCTGAGGACTGGCCCGAATGGATGCGCGGATTCAAGGATTACTGACGTGCCCCCCCCTCAATCGCCGCGGGGGCTTTGCGTATATAAGGCAACGGGATTGGGATGGCTTGCCCAGAGGGGAACACCGGAGACGCAGCCCGTTCTTCCTGGCGACGATGACAACCGGGAACCTGGAGACAGGTCAAGCGAATCGCCCGGGGAGCTGCCATCGATCAGGCCAAGAGTGAGATCGCGCGGCGGCGTCACGGGGTCTTGGCGGGGGACATGCGCTGGCGCCAGACTTTGAGCAGGTCCTGGAGGTCTTCGCGGGTCTGCTCGTCGGGAGCCCTGTAGCGGGAGGCGGCAACGGCGGCGTCCGGGTCGAAATCGACGAGGGTGAAGGCGTCCTTGCCCGTCAGGGTGTTCACGATCTTCGCGAAATCGAGTCTGTGGCCCGGCAGGCCGCGAAAGTCGTGGAACGTGAGCACCACCGGCGAGGCGGCCGCCGTGCGGATCGACTTACGGCAATTGTCGATCACTTCCTCCTCCTGGATCAGCGGGAGGTAATCCTTCGTGAGCTCGCCGCGCACGATTCTCCAGTCCGCCAGAGCAGGCGGCAGGCTCTTCGGGTCGTGCATGCGCGGCGACCGGAAGACCTTCGGCGGCGTGACGCCGGTGTCGAGAATCGCCTTGTAGCAGTCCAGAATCTCCCGCTCGACCTGGGCCGGCTCCAGCAGGTCCAGGTCGGGGTGATGCTGCGTGTGAATGGCGACGACGTGGCCGTCTTTGGCGATCTGGCGGAGGAGGTCGGGGTGGGAGATCACGCCGGGCCTGTGGTCGATCCCGTACTTGGGCTGCCAGATGTCGTGATAGATCGTCTGGGACTTGTCCTGCCCGACGACGAAGAATCCAGCCTTCACGGCAGTTCCATCTGCCTTTTTGATCTGCCGGAGCTGCTCGAGGATATAGGGCGTCGATTCGGCGGCGGGGCCGTCGTCAAACGTGATCATGAACGCCCGGCCCGTCACTTCGAGGACCTGCGTCGCGGCGCCGATAGACCCGCTGGGGCCGGTGACCGTCAGCATCACCGTATATTTACCCGGCTCGCCGTACGTGTGATTCCAGATGGGCTGAGTCGTCCATGCACGGCTGTGATTGCCGAAGTCCCACTCGTAGCTGAGAATCGCGCCATCGCCTGCGGCCGATTGGGAGGCGTCGAAGACAATGCTTTGTCCCGCCGTCAGTTTCTGCGGCTGGCATTTCCATAAGGCCGCCAAGGCATGGCTGTCACCAGACCCTGCCTTTGATTGAACCACAACACCGGCAAGAATGAAGAATGTGACGATATGCACTGTTCTCATCGTCTCTCCATGTACCCGTCCGTCGCCAAGCCAACTCACCCGACCGCGCAAGCGCGCATAGTAATTGTAGACGGGGCGATCCTATCACAGGACCGCCCCGCCGGCAAGCTCTGTAAAAGGTCAATCGCAGGAGATATCAGCGACGCTTCATGCTTGCATGGATGCTGACGGGCAGCGAGTCCGTACTGGCTCCGTCGTCATCGGTTGCCCGTGCGCGTAAGTGGCAACTGAATAGGCCGCCAAAGGGAGAACCCGTCCAGTCCATCGCCCAGCCGTCGCTGCCGTTCGTGTCCTCACCGATCTTCTCGTCATCGGCAAAGAACTCCACTTTCACCACAGTCCCGTCAGTATCAGACGCCTGAGCCTCGATCTTGATGGTCTGCGTGGAGGACGTGAACTCGGTTCCGTCCGCCGGGGCCGTGATAACGACGGTCGGCGGCTGGTTGGCCGCCTGTCCCGCCTCGCTCATGCTCGCATAGGCGGTCCCGCCGTAAGCGCCAAGGTTCATGCGCCCTCCGTTGGGCTTGGGCTCCTTCGAGTAATCGGACTGTGGGTCGCCGGCGTTAATGCAAGGGCTGGTGACCTTGTCCAGGACCCATATGTCATACTTCGGCCAGTAGCGACCTCGCTCGCTCCGCAGATGGAAGTCTTTTCCGTTGGGATCGACGAACAGCGGATCGCTGCTGAAGTTGCCTGTGCCGTCGGACCCTCGCTCGATGCAACTGTAGCGAGCCTTGCATCCGAACAGATCGTCGGCGGTGTTGTCCCAGAAGATGCAGTTGACGATATCGGGCTCGGTGTCCCCATAGGCTTCCAGGCCGTACTTGTTCTTAGCCACGGTCAGGTTCCGGAGCGTCGGCGAGCTTTGCACGATGAAGATGCCGAGGAAACTGTCACGGATGACGAAGTTCTCCAGCACGCTGGTGCGCCCTTCGCCCTGATAGAACGACACGGCGAACTCGGCCCCGACCGCCAGGACCGCCGGATGGTCGGCACTGCGAACCGTGATCGCCTTGCCCAGGAAATTGATCGGCTCGCGATAGACGCCCGGGTAGACGAGGACCGTGTCGCCATCGGCCGCTGAGTCGATTCCCTTCTGGATCGTCGCGAACGCCGTCGCGGGACTGAGACCGTCCTTGTCGTCGCTGCCCTTCTTGCCGTCGACGTAATAGAACGGCGTCTCCGCCTCTCCGCCCTCTGTCGTGAAACGCCAGACCGGACCACGGATCACGTCGCTGCCCGGCGGGCGAGCAATCACCACCTCATCGATGCGCCAGTAGTATGTCGTGCCCGAACTCAGAGTTCCGGGGTCATAACTGGGTGATACCTGCTTGCCCTTGAATGTGTCGCCCGCACCCTCCGCAATGAGGGCCTCGCTGGAGCCGAAATACACGTTGTGTGCGAGGACACCCTCGCCGGGCATCCACGTGAGTTTCACAGATGGGTCCACACCCGTGGCGCCGTCGGCCGGATTGGGGTCATAGGCTGTCCGCCCCAGTGTCGTGAAGCTCCATAACTCGCCCTGGAACACGTTGCCGGCGGCATCGAAATCATCGACTCGCCAATAGTATGTCTGTCCCTGCACCAGAGGGGGCGCTATGTGGTAGTACATTTTGAACAGCGACGACTGATGGTTGGCGACACGATTGGCGACAATCAGGTCGGGACTCGTACCCAGATACACGTCCTCGAACAGGGCCGTCTCACCCGGAGTCCAGGTCAGCAGCGGCATGGTTACCCCAGTCGCCCCGTCCTTGGGCACGGGGTTGGTCGCTTTGAGCTCGCCCACACCCGTCGCGACTGGGGACCATGCCGGCAGAATCAGGGCCGCGATGGCCGCCACGATTGCGAACTTCCGTTTGCTCTCCATTGTTCCGCCCTTTCAAATTCCTGTCGCCAGTGGAAAGCGCAGGTACCGCGCCTGCGCAAAGTCAGCCGTGGGCGTAACGAGTGCCCGTTTTCCATGCGGCTTGAGCGGCCCACAGACGCGCAACATGCGACGCCATGCCGCATTGGCACACAAGGATGCACTCACTTACGAAGGCAGGAACGATATGACAGAAAGAAGCTGTATGATGACGAAGAGCATATGATAACGATGTTGCCCTGCCTTCGCGCTTTTACCATAGGTCATTCTACCCAACCGAACATCGCCCGTGCAACAAAATTCTTCAAGGTGACTGCAAATTTGCAAATTCCTTCACGGGCGCAAGAGCGAGGGCAGAAGACCGTGGCGGGAGGCCAACCTATTAGAGGCGATGCTTCCAGACCTTGGCGAAGACTTGCTCCCCTGGGATCGGTTTGACCTTACCCGAGCGCAATTCCGCGAGGCGCCGCTGAGCTACCTGCGCCCATTTCCGATCAATGTCGGCGTCGGGAGGGTTCAGGGTGCGGAGAATCGAGTCTGCAACAATGGCTCGCTCCTCTACCGGCAGGGAAGTCACCTCTTCTATGAGTTCTTTCATTGTCATTGGTTGGCTGCTCCTTTCCTATGATGATAGCCCTGGATACGGGGGCAGGTCAAGAGAATCGCAGGATAACTTGAATCCGCAGGCGAGATCGCGGGGCCTTCACGGGAGGCGGTTTGGGTGGGTCTGGAGACTTGCCGTCTGGCGGGTGGGGATGTAGACTCTGTTGAGAACGAGGATAGACAGAACCACAAGAAGACCTGCATGAGAAAGGGATGGATATGAAACTGAGCGCCTGTTGGGTTTCGTTGTTTGCGGTCCTGGTGCTCGGCGCGGCGAGCGTGGCAGGAGAGAAACCCACAAAAGAGAGGCCGGCGAAGAAAGAGGCGGCTCAGAGCAAAAGCCTGACCGCACCCGGCGCGCAAGTCGAAAAGCTGGCGGGGGATTTCAAGTTCACGGAAGGACCGGCTGGCGATGTGCAGGGGAATGTGTATTTCAGTGACATCCCGAACAATCGGATTCTCAAGTGGTCTACAGACGGCAAGCTGAGCACGTTCCTGGAGAATTCCAACGCCGCGAACGGGCTGTACTTCGACAAGGACGGCAATCTCATCGCCTGCCAGGGCGGCAACCCGACCTCAACGCCCCCGGCCGAGTCGCGGCTGGTCTCCATCTCGCCCAAGGGCGAGATCACCGTGCTCGCGGACAAGTACGACGGCAAGAAGTTCAACAGCCTCAACGATTTGTGGGTCGATCCCAGGGGCGGCATTTACTTCACCGACCCGCGCTACGGCAGCCGCGAAGGCATGGAGCAGGATGGCGAGCACGTGTACTACCTGACGCCCGACCGCAAGAAGGTGATTCGCGTGATCAGCGACATGGTCCGCCCGAACGGCATCATCGGCACGCCCAACGGCAAGAGACTCTTCGTCGCCGACCAGGGCGCGGGCCAGACGTATGCGTACGCGATCAACGAGGATGGGACGCTCTCGAAGAAAAAGCTCTTTGCGCCGGCAGGCTCTGACGGCATGACCATCGACAGGCGGGGCAACATCTATCTGACCGGCAAGACCGTCACCATCTACAATCGCAAGGGCGAGAAGACTCAGGAGATCGCCGTCCCCGAGGGGCCGTCGAATGTCACCTTCGCCGGCAAGGACGACAAGACGCTCTTCATCACGGCCCGGACCTCGCTCTACGGGATCGACATGGCGGTCAAAGGTGCACCGACCCCCGTTCGGCCCGACGGCCAAAAAGCCCGGAAGCCAGGAGCAGCCCGGAAGACTACAGAGGGCAGGAAGAGCAAGCGTCAGCAGCAATAGAGCGAGTGGCAAGAAGCGCCGATCAAAGCGGATGGCAGGGTCAAGGCCGAAGGCCCTGGGGATGGCTCCTTCGCAGGGCCGGAAGACCATCGCCAAGCTGCGCTTGACGATGCCACCCAGCCGAGCAAAAACCTATCGGGACAAGTTCTTAATCGTGGCCGGCATTATATGGCCGGACCCGGTGGGGGCTGCACGGTCGGGAAGTATTGCCCGAGGAATCCACCGAGGCCGTGGAGGACCATGGCCACCGCTTTGGCAGCAAGAAAGATGTACAGCAGCCGGGCGATCATCATGCTGGCATACGGGCCGGTCAAACGCATCAACATGCTCGCGTTCCGGGCGATCAGGAAGACGAAGAAGAATGTCACCACCGCCGTAATGACCATCAGCGTATGGCCAATCGCCTGTGTCGTAATGATGGTCACGGTCAGCGCGCCGGGACCCACCATGATGGGAAAGGCGATGGGGAAGACCGCGACCATCATGCGGTCCTTGGGGTGAGGGTACATGGCGCCGGGCGACATGATGCCGCGCACGGCGATGATGAACAGGAGAATGCCGCCCGCGATCTGCAGGTCATCCACGGTCACGTTGAACAGGTAGGCCAGGCTCCAGTCGCCGATCAGGGTGAAGAGGATGACGACAAACAGAGCCGTGAGGACCGCCAGGTTCATCACCCGCTTTCGCTCGCGCTGTTGCAGGTCGCGGGTGAGATCAGCGTAGACTGGGATGTTCCCGATGGGATTCACCACGGCGAACAGGAGCAGACTGTGATGGATCACGAGACCGATCGGTCCCGCCCATTCCTCCACCCCGCCTCTCTGGAGCATTCCCAGCGCCATGCGTCGTTTGCATCCTTTCCCGCGCCGGACACCAGCCGCCTGCGGATTGAGATCACGCCACTCTCGACCCGTCGGACGGCTGGAGCGGCCGTGCGACAAAATGACAACTCTACACGCGCACGCCGCTCATCGCAACAGGATCGTGCCGAGATTGCAGGGCAAACGCAAAGTCCCGAGAGTAGACGTGTTGAACGCGCCAGCCGGGTGGCATCGTCAAGGCCGAAGGCCTTGGCGATGGTCCTTCGCACGGGAAAGCCGCCATCGCCAAGCTTCGCTTGAGGATGCCACTCATGCTTCTGGACTGAGGGCAGGAGGCAGATGGACGAGATTCGACTGTCCCGCTATTTCCTGGTGCGGCCTTGTCGCCTCTTGCGAAGCTGATCTCGTGACCACAATCGGCGCAAGTCCTTCAATAGATCGGTGCGGCCGGCCGATTGCAGGTGCTCCGTGATGAGTTTGGCGTTCGATTCGCGGTAGTACTGGAGCAGGGCCGCCTGGAGGCGTTTTTCGCGCCGGCCGCTCGGGACGTGAATCTCGCGGCCGGAGGCGTCCTGCCCGGCGACGTACATCGCCGTGGACAACGTCAGCGGCACGGGGACAAAATCCTGCACCTGCCGGGGCTGCCAGGATCGCGCAAGGAGGTACTCCGTGAGCTTGAGCGAGTGATCGAGCGTGCAGCCGGGATGGGCGCTGATGAAGTAAGGCACGAGGTAGAATTCCTTGCCGGCACGGCGGCAGGCCTCGTCGAACCGGCTCTCGAACTCCTCAAACGACGCGAACGAGGGCTTGCCCATCAAACGCAGGACCTGATCACAATAGTGCTCCGGTGCCACCTTCAAGTGCCCGCCGACGAAGTGCCCGACGAGCAGGTCGAGGTACTCGCGGCTGTGCAGGGCCAGGTCGTGCCGGATGCCCGAGGCTACGTACACGTTTCGACGCGGCGAAGCTATCCTGGCCTTGTGTGCCTTGTTCAAGGGCGGGACATTCTCGCCACGGATGCCCTGGCCGCCCTCCTTCCAGCGGACGAACGACTCCATCATCTCGATCAGCGGCCCGAGATCGAGGTTCAGGTTCTTACACGGCGACGGGAAGATGCAGCTCGGCCGCGAGCACCCCTGCCCTTTCGTGCAGTTCGTGCCGTACATATTGGCCGTCGGCCCGCCGATGTCGCTGATGGTCCCGCGGAATCTCGGATGAGCCGCCAGCTTGTCCGCCTCCGCCAGCAGCGACTCGACGCTGCGAGAGGTGATCTCCTTGCCCTGGTGGAAGTAGATCGAGCAGAATGAGCAGCCGCCGTAACAACCCCGGTGCGTGGTGATCGAGAACTCGACCGGCCCCAGGGCGGCGATCCCGCCGGCGTTCGCGTACCGAGGATGCCACTGCCTCGTGAACGGCAAATCATATAAGGCGTCCAGCTCGGCTGTGGTCAGCGGCCTCGCCGGCGGCATTACCACGATGGTTCCGGGGTCCTGATCCTGCACGACGGCCCGGCCGGCGGGGGCCAATTTCGGATTGCGGATTTCGGATTGCGGATTCGCTTCCTGGGTCAGACCTAACCCGAAATCTGAAACCTGAGATTTGAGATCGGGGCTGGCGAGGCGCTGGTATTGCTCCTGGGCCTCCATGACTAACGTCTTGTTCCCGGTCTGCTGCGCCAGAGAGGGCAATCGTACGGCGTCGGCGGGTATGGACGCATCGCGGGTCACCTTGTACGCCGTGCCTGCGATCCCCGTCAGCGCACCGATCGGCTCGCCGCCGTCCAGCCGTCGGGCGATCTCCTCGATGGCCAGCTCGCCCATGCCGAAGACGAGCAGGTCAGCCTTGGCGTCCACCAGCACGGACCGCATGATCTTATCGGAGATGTAATCGTAGTGGACGAGCCGCCTGAGGCTGGCCTCCAGTCCGCCGAGGATGATGGGGACGTCTGGATACGCCTCGCGTGCCCGGGCCGCGTACGCCAGCAGAGGCCGGGCCGGCCGCAGATCGGTCGCTCCGCCCGGACTATAAACATCGGCTTGGCGGCGGTTTCCCATGGACGCGTAGTCATTCAGCCGCGAATCGATGCAGCCGGATGTAATCCCCCAGAACAGTCTCGGCCGGCCGAGCGAGCGGAATGCATCGACGCTGCGCCAGTCCGGCTGGGGCAGAATCGCCACGCGGTAGCCCAGCTTCTGAAGCCAGCGGCCGATCATCGCCACGCCGAACGATGGGTGATCCACGTACGCATCACCCGTGATCAGGATGACATCGGCCTGGTCCCAGCCCAGCCGATGCATCTCCTCACGGGTAGTCGGTAAGAACTCTTTTGTTTCGTCAACTTGTGCCATTACGGCGTCCTACTCTACCACCCGGCCTGAGAATCCAAGAAGGAATTACCCGCGTATTCCAGAATCACAGGGTTGAGATTGTTTCGCTCAGGATGGCACGACAATATATTGCCCTTGCATCCGCAGGGTCTCCAACCAATAGAGAACAAGGGGCCGGCGCCGCCTTATCAATCCGCGTAACACACGTCGCTCTGATACTTCAGCCAGACCTGTTTGAGCTCCTGGAGCTCGTCGATGTAGCCAAAGATATTGGCGCTGCCTTGAACCACCTTATCGTCGTCAACCAGCACAGGCGGCTGCGTTCCCTGCGGCAGGCGGTCGGACCGGCCCTCGCGCGGCACGACGACCACTTCGTGGGCCATCGCCAGATCGGCGAGCGATCTGCGTATCCGCGAGCACGTCCTGCAATCGTCTATGTACAGCGTCATCGCATAACTCCCTATGTATCATGCAATCCATCCAGTAATCGTCTTTGTATAGAATACGCCGGGCAGTTGCATAGCGTTCTTGGGCAATAAGCTCGGGGATTGTCACTCGGCGAGAGGGATTTGCACCGCTTCGTTCACCGCCTGCCCGGCAGGCCAGGCAGGACTATCTGCGGTTATCCCGCGTTGAGCACGATCAGAATCGATAGCCATACGTAGAGCATTCCACGATTCTATATCGAGCCGCCCGACCCGCAAGCAGGATTGTGCGATCGGCAGCCGGCCGCAGGGAGAAGGGAGTCCTATGTGGACTTGCACTCGGACAATTCAGGGATTTGCTCTCTACAACAATTCCGTAGCTTCCGGTCAGATGGATCGGAGTATGAGGATCTACACACAGGAGACACTGTCATGAAGGCCGGACAGGCGTTTGTTGCGGGCGTGATCGCAGGACTTGCCATGCTGCTGGCGATGGTCATCGGCTGGCTCTCGGGAACGCTGCGCCTGGATAGCCCCATGCTCCTGGGCTCCTTCATCACAGGCGACCTGTCCGTCGCAACATGGGTCCTCGGCGCCATCATCCACTTTCTCATCTGCGGCCTCGTAGCGCTCATCTACGCCGCGATTTTCGAGGCAGCAAGGAGGTCTGCCTGGTGGCTGGGCATGGTCATTGCGGGCGTGAACTGGGCCATCAGCGGCTCTCTGCTGCCGCTCCTGCCGCTGATCCATCCTCTGGTGCCCCAATTCATCATCGGACCCGGCGCCTTCGCGTTCAACTACGGGGCCGCGAACATGCTCTGGTTTCTCGGCCTGCATCTGCTCTACGGTGCGGTCGTCGGCGTAATCTACATCTGTGCCCATACCCGCGAACCGGCGCCTGTTGAACGTGAGCCAATGCACGGGGAGCATGGCGAACCTGTGGCAAGCGGCGAACTGGGCCATGGGGGATAAGACGCCCTCGATTGAGGGGATTGCTCATCATGCGTCAATCCCGGCGCCGGCGTAAACGTTTCAGAGAACATTGGATACTGAAATCAATCACGATTCATGAATAAGGAGTACAGCCATGAGGGCCGGATTGGCGTTTATAGCAGGTGTGATCGGCGGAGCCGTGATGATCGGCTTTGTGGCCATCATCCGGGGTCTGGGAATAACGAGTCTCGACTATGCGATGGTGCTTGGTTCGTTATTCACAAACAATGTATCGGGCGGCACCTGGGTGCTCGGCTTCATCGTCCACCTGGTCGTAAGCGGGTTCATCGCATTGATTTATGCGGCAGTCTTTGAGGCAATCAGGGCATCCAACTGGTGGTTGGGCTTGCTCGGGGGCGCAATTAACGCGATCATCGCCGGATTCATCGTCGCGGGGTATCGGGTGCCCGTGACCGGTGTAGAGAGCGTAGGCGCAACGTCGCCGGGCGCATTCGCCATCAACTACGGCGTGCCAGCCTTGATCACCTTCATCATCGGCTACCTGATTTACGGCGTCATCGTCGGCAGCATGTACACGCCCGTGCATGCCCACAGGCTGCCTGCGGCGGCCACGCCGCGGGAAATCCATGAGGAGGAGCCGGTGGGCGTGGGCCGTGAAGAGCATGGGACTCCCGAGGAGCACATTCATGACACCCGCCGGCGGTAAGCCTTTGCCGTGTGTGTCTGGAATTGTCCTTGCGACCGGGCAACGGCAAACGCCGTAGAACAAGCAACAAGCTGCGCCGGTCGGTCAGTCTGAGCAGGTTGGACTGATCGGCCGGCGCAGGCCATTTAGAAGTCCCAGTCCTCACGCATCCCGCGAATGTGCTGCCGCGCCCTATCTGGCATGGCGACGAATCCAAGCCAAACCGGCGACTCCCAGAGCAGCCATGGAGACTGATATCGGCTCCGGCACGACCTCGACGCTCACAAGCTCCGAAGCGAACGTCGGCTCGAAATTCGGGCCCAACTCCTCCTCCAGGATCTGTCCGATGCCTGGGGCATAGAATTTGAACTCACGGTCGCTCGGGTCAAGCGCCGTTGTCTCAAAGGTCTGGAGGACATTGGTGAACTGCCCGAATGGAACGGTGACCGTCTCGCCGAGGCGGACGACCTCGGCCTGGTCCTCTGCCACGCCCGCGGAGAACTCCTGGTAGTAACTGTCCCCTATGGTCGAGACCACCTCCATCGCGAAGCCGGGCATCGCGCCGTTGACTCCCGCCAGCCAGGAGCCTTCGTGGCTTGTCCCGATCACGTTCCCATTGTCATCGAACTGGAATTCCGTCGTGAATTCGCCCATGTACCAGACGTTGCCGGCCGTGTCCTGAGCGAACCAGTCGGTCGTGTCCTCCGTAAGCACGCCATCCACGAAGAGGGTGTCTCTGACGGCACGGCTCGGCACGCCGAGGATGTTGCGCGTCTGTGAAGTGACGAATACCTTGTCCACTTCCGCGGCAGTGCTCCCGTCTTCGCTACGCTGCCCCACGGACGTGTAGAGTGTCCCAGGGATCAAAGGAAGGTAAGGATTGTTGATGGGCGCTCCCGGGACAAACGTAGCCGCGCTGAAGTCGGGAAGAACCGGCGCAGCGGACGACACGGATGTCCCGGTCAAGAAGACGGCGATCACCCACGCAGTCAGGTAGCACAGTGATTGTCTCATGGCAGTCATCCTCCCTGAATCGCCGCGTATTTTTGAGACGGGCTCACCACAAGAGTCCATTCTCGCCGAGCCGTCTGCTACCCCCCCGGCGTAGGTTGCGGCTTATCCTCTCCCTCGTGTAATCCGTGTTCGGGCTGTACCACCATAGGGAAATCGCTGAAATGCCCGGGGTCCGCGCCTGACATCATTATGGATGATGTCCCGGCTCGCCCACCGTGGCGCCACGTACGTGTCGCGGCCACTACCAGCCACAGCAACAGCAGAGCCGCCAGGGGAACCGCATAGGTTTTGAGGAAGGTCAGCAGCGATTCCACGCCCAAGGCGCGGCCGCCCAGCGGCATGACGATCAGCAGCAGCCCGAGGGCCACGCGCCACCGGCGCGGCAGATGAAACTGGTCCAACGACGGCCGCCGCTTCATGATTTGTACGGCCAGGTAACCGCACAGCACTCCGATGGCAACTCCACCCAGGACATCTGAGGGATAATGCTGCAGGGTGGTCACCCGAAGCAATCCGACGAGGCCGGCCACCGCGAAGAAGGCCGGGGCCCAGAGCGAAGCGGCGGACAACGACAGCACGGTCGCGATGGCGAATACGCTGGCCGCATCGCCTGAAGGAAATGACAGGTCCTTTCGTGGTGAAGCGCGCAGTTCCTTCGCCATCAGTTGGCTGGACACGGCGTCCATGCGGTGCGGCCGGGGCCGGTGAACCAGCAGCTTGAGCGGACATACCGTCACGCAAACCAGCAACAGGGCGACCCCGGTGACCACCGTCGGCCGCCAGCGATCGGTAATGCAGGTCCACAGCAGCAGCAGCCAGACAGGGATGTACGCCTTGCCCAGTTGCCGCAGGCCGTCAAGCCAAGGCTGATGATGCCACATGTTGGGGTGCTCGTGAAGCCACGGGATCGCCCTCTGGTCGAAGAACAGGTAGCTCACGATCGTCATTTCGATCAGGATGATCGGGCACATCCACAGGGCCCAGTGCATCTCCTGGCGACCGGCGCCGGCCTGCCCATTGCTACTCATGGCTTCCTGCCCCCGCGCAGCAACGCCGCGACTTCCAGCGGCCTTCCCTTGGCAAGATTCAGGCCCCGTTTCGTGGCGATCTCTTCAAGGCCAAGTGAGCCGCTGCGCCGCTCGATTTTCGTCAGGAAATTCGTGGGGATGACCAGAACTCCCGGCTGAGGCTCGCGGGCCCACTGCAACAACTCCGCTTCACTCCGCAGCGGCTCCACTTGCTGGCCGACGTAGAACCGCAGGCTCGGCTCGCTATATTCGAAGGTTCTGATGGGGACTGTACCGCCGGTCCTTTCTCTGATGGCAGCGGCAATCGCCGGCGAGACCTTGGCGCGCTCCACGGCTGGCATCGCACCCAGCATCAGGGGGACCTGCAGCACGATCATGCCGACGAGGACAGTGACCGCGCTGCTGCGCGGCCGGTCGTGCAGTTGCTGGCGAATCGCCAGAGCGGACACCGCCAACAGCACCGCTGCGGACGCCCAGAACGGCACTACGGCCCCGGTCAGATGCAGCCAGAACGGCGCGATCGCAAGGCCCGCCGCCACCCCGCCGGCCACCGGTCCGAAGAACCACACGCCGCCGCGCAGCCAGCGCCGGTCGGCATCTTCCAGGGCAGTCTGCTCCTGTGCAAACAGCGTGCCGCCTACGGCCAGCGCCATGGCCGGCCACGCGAACAGGATGTAGTGCGGCAGCTTGGTCGCCACGAGAGTCATAATGATCACGGTCGAGCCCACCCACGCCAGGAAGAGCTCGCGGAAATGCGGGCCGCCGACGCGCCTGCCGAGCACCGCCGAGATCGCGCCGGGCAGATGCAGCGTCCAGGGGAAGAAACCCGCCACGATGATCGGCAGGTAGTACGGCAAATGGAGCAGGAAGTTGCCGCCGTGATGCTCCATCGGCGCCGCTGCACGCGACAGCACGTGCCGGCCGATCCCCAGACGCAGGAACTCGCCGTCGGTGGCATTATTGGCGGGAATCGCCCAGGCGACAAAGAGCAGCATGCCGATGCCCACCGCCGCCGCCAATCGGCCCCAATGCGGGCCGGCTGCAATCCCCCTTCTCCCGCCCAGCCAGAGCGTCGCGCCAATCGCCGGGATCGGCAGAAGCGCCACCGGCCCCTTGGCGAGCAGCCCCAGGCCGAGGGCCAGACCCATCACCGGCACATAGTACCACGGCAGGCCCGACGTGATCGCATGCGCGAACAGGGCCATGACGGCGACCATGGCCGGCAGGAGAACGGCGTCGGAGGTCGCCGCCGTACCGATGATCGCGACCATGACCGTCGAGGCCAGAATGATCATGGACCACAGGGCCGCTTTTGTGCCGAAGAATCGCCGTCCGATCAGGAACGTGAAGACGCACGTAGTGGCGATGCCCACCGCCCCGAAGAAGCGGCACGCCAGCGACGTGGGACCAAGCACCCGTAGCGGCATGGACATGAGCCAGTAGATGAGGATCGGCTTATCCGGCCGCAACCGCCCGTTGAACGTGGGGTAAAGGTAGTTGCCCGACTCGAGCATCTCCACCGCCGCCCGGGCAAATCGCGGCTCATCCCGGTCCCACAATGTGCTTCGCGTGTCGATGAACCAGTACACGCCGGCCACAGCCGCCACAATCAAAATGACGGACAACCAGGGCGTCCTCTGCTGACCCGTTTGCATCTGTTCTTGCATGACCTGATCCCCTTGCCGAGTTCCGGGTCCGTCTGCCGCAGCTATTCACGGCCTCCGCCCGCCGGCCACGCCAGCGGAGTACGCGTTCGGACGTACAGTAAATGTAACCGCTTAACGGTGTCACGTTCAATGAATCCTTTTCCTGAAATTCCGGGAGCACGCAGGCGGCTGGATCGCAACAAGTGGACCCTCTGCAGGCGGATGACATTGTCACAGGGCCGCAGGCACGATACAATCTCCGCGAAAAGACAACAAGGCTGCTCCTTGAAGGGCTTTAAGGATGAAGTCTATGAGTCCACAACGCGAACCGGATGATGAAGTCTACTTGTCCGTCGTGGCGCCGGCGCACAACGAGGCGGACAACCTGCCGCGATTGATCGAAGAGATCGCGACGGCCACGGCTGCAGTCGGGCGGAAGTCCGAAATCATCGTCGTCGATGATGGCAGCACGGACAACACCGTCGCGGTTCTGCGTGACCAGAGAAGGACGCACCCACAGTTGCGGGTCCTGTCGATGCAGCACAGGGCCGGGCAGACGGCCGCCCTGGATGCCGGTCTGCGCCACACACGGGGCACGTTCGTCGCCACGCTCGATGCCGACCTGCAGAACGATCCCGCCGACATTCCCCGCATGCTGGACGTGCTGCTCAAGGAGCAGTGCGGCTTCGTCAACGGCTGGCGGGCCAATCGCCGCGACCCGTGGATTCGGCTGGTCTCCACCCGAGTCGCCAACCGCGTGCGAAACTGGCTGACCTGCGAGCAGATCCACGATTCGGCCTGCGGGCTCAAAGTCTTCCGCCGCGAGTGCATCGACCGGCTCAAGCTCTTCAACGGCATGCACCGCTTCCTGCCGACCCTCGTGAAAATGGAAGGCTACAAAGTCGTCGAGGTCCCCGTCAACCATCGGCCCCGCACCGCCGGCAAGGCCAAGTACGGGGTCCTCAACCGTGTCTTCAAGGCATTGCGCGACGCGCTGGCCGTCCGCTGGATGCAGCAGCGGATGCTGCGCTACGAATGCCGCGAGTGGGAGTCCTGATATGTGGAGCAGATTCGTCGCCAATCTCGATTTCTGGGCCGTCGTCGGGCTCGTCTTTCAGGCCGCCTTCACGGCCCGGTTCCTCGTTCAGTGGATCGCCTCGGAACGACAGGGAAAAAGCGTGATCCCCATCTCGTTCTGGTACCTGAGTCTCTTCGGCAGCGCCGGGCTGCTGCTCTACGCGATCGTCCGTGCCGATCCCGTCTTCATCGTCGGGCAGTCGTTCGGCAGCGTCGTATACATCCGCAATCTCGCGCTGATTTACCGGGAGCGCCGAGTAGCCGGAGCAGGCCCCGCGGTGCCTTCGCCCTGACGGTCAGCCGCAAGCTGCCGGCAGAGTCTGGAAGCCGCAGGCGCGCAGGTCGGCGTCGCGCAAGGCAAAACGCCGGAAATCCTGCAATGCTGCCATTGTGATATCCCGGCGGCCCTCGCGGAAGTCCCGAAAATTGCAGCGATAATGGTTGCGTACCGGGTCCCAGAAGATCAGGTTCTGCGAATCGACCGCCCGGGCCGCCAGGACCGGCTCATCGACGGGCAACTGCCCGTGCAGGCCCTCGGCCGGCTTGAAGGCAAAGAGCACCACCATCGCAACAGCTCTGACTACCCAGCGCATCGTTCTCTCCAGCCATTATCAATGACCTGCAATAGCCCCAGTCTGGAGGGCATTTTCGCGTCTGCCTGCCGCCCGTCAAGACCTTTTGAGGATCGCTTCGACCCAAACCCCCGGTGAGAGCGTAGTAAGCACAGGAGGCATGGTCTGTGCTTGCAGTGATTGAGGCGACAAACAGATGAAGGCCATACTTGCTCGTATCTCCTTTCCGTCGTTGACGATCCGGCGGCTGGTTGCACTCTGGTCCGTCAGCGTGCTGCTGGCGTGGGGCGGCATGGTCGGCGGCTGGTTCGTAGCCCGAAGCAGACTCTCTGCGATCAACTCGCGCGTCGCCCTGGACGCCAGGGCCCTTGATGCGGCACACGAGCTGGAGTCCGACGTATATGCGGAGCTGTACCATGACCTTCTTTGGAAGACCACAGGTCAGAGCATGTATAAGCAGGAGGAGGAAAGATATCTGCTGGCGGCCGAGCAGATTGCCTCGGACCTGAGCCCATACATCACTACAGAGCAGGAGGGCAGACTGGCCGCAGAGATCCAAGCCGACATACATACTCTCCGCAAGCAGTCGCAGTCCCTGACACCCACCTCTCCCCAAGACGAGTCGCAACTGGCGAATCTGCTTTCCGCCGCGAACCACTTCGACGCCCAGAACGAGATCGACTTGCAGGAGTCGCTCCATGCTGCCAATGCAGTGGCCGGAGAGGTCAGTAATTGGGCGATCGCTCTTTCGCTGGGTACGGCGGGCCTGCTGTTCACCGGATCGCTCATCGTGATCAGTCGGGTGGTTCGCCCCGCTCTCGCACTGACGAACAGCGCCCGTGATTTCGGCCAGGGCGACTTCTCCGCTCGCGCCGCGGTCATGCATGATGACGAGCTGGGCTCGCTGGCCCGAACCATCAACAACATGGCCGGCGATATCGCCAACCGGGAACAGGAGCGGCTCCGGTTCGTGGCCATGGTCGTCCACGACCTCAAGAATCCCGTGCTCGCCATTGAAATGGCCGCCCGCATGCTTCGCCAGTCCTGGAACGATGAGCAGGAGCGGGACCTCTGCCTCGACGGCATCACGGAAGAGGCGAAACGCCTGCGCTCCATCATCCGCGACCTTACGGACGACGTCCAGATCAGCAGCGGACAGTTCACTGTGAACAAGGCACGGGTGGACCTGTGCGAGCTGGTCCGCCGGCTGATTCAAGCACAGGCCCAGGCCTTCGCCGACCATCAGGTCGTCGTGGAGTCTGTCGAGGCGTGCACCGTGCTCGGCGACGCCGACAGGCTCGAACGGGTCGTGCAGAACCTGGTGTCCAACGCCGTCAAGTACAGCCCGCGCGACACGCAGGTGGTCGTGCGCATCGAGAGGAGGGACCCGTTTGCGGTGCTGGCGGTGTGCGACGAGGGGCCGGGCATCTCGCGGGAGGACCTGAAGGTCATCTTTCAGCCCTTCGGCCGGGGCCGCTCCGCCGACCGGCTCGCCGAAGGCACCGGCATGGGCCTGTATGCCGTCAAGCAAATCATCGAAGCCCACGACGGCGAAATCACCGTCCAGAGCGCCCCCGGCCGCGGAACCACCTTCCAAATCAAAATCCCCCTCGCCACCGAAAGAGCCTTAGAGCCTCAAACATAATGACGTCGCCCCTCTTCCGGTGTCATCTCTGAAAGCGTGCCCTCGACCCGATCGGGGGCGGGAATCCGGAAACCGCCGATGGGGTTCGTCCATCCGCTATCGGCAAAGCCTTGGGCCTTGCCGCTGCCACCTGACAATGCGAAATGCTCGACCGGAATCGGTATAAAGCGGTATCGGCCGCGCCCGATGGCGCCCGAGTTTCATCCATATGTCCCCTTTCCCTTGCCGTCGAGGGCATCAATCCGGCGGAGGATGCTCTCAATCCCATAGCGCCGGTAGAACTCCAGGGCCTTGTCCCAGAGGTCGCGGGACAGCCGCCGTTTCACCTGGCGGAGGAACTCAGCCGGGATATCCTTGTAGAAGGCCTCGGCGATGGCTCCAGCGATGCATGTCTGCGTGTCGCTGTCGCCGCCCAGCGAGATGGCGTTCCGCACGGCATCCTCGTACGATGTCGAGTCGAGGAACGCGATGATCGCCTCGGGCACCGAGCCCCGGCAGGTGATGTTGAAGGAGTAGCCAGGCCGAACAGCTTGACATCCTTGCGCTTCGTCCGCAGGTTCTCGTAGATCGATCCCGCAATGTCGCCCACAATCGCCCCAAACATTCACGACCCCATCCAGAACAAATATTTACCTTCGCTCGTACCGAATTGAATATGCGTGGCCTATTCTACTCGCGTGGCCACCGCTGTCCAGAAATGAGCAATCGCCTGCAAGGGGCCGGAGAAGTTCCCCAGAACCCTTGCAGGCTCGGCGTAGTGTCCTGTTGCATGGGATGAGCGCCAGCGGGTTTACGCACAGAGGTCGAATGGCGGACCGGCACATACGTCTGTTCCTTTGCGGCGATGTGATGACCGGCAGGGGCATCGATCAGATTCTGCCCCACCCCTGTCCGCCGCGATTGTTCGAGCCCTACGTCCGCGACGCCCGCGACTACCTGCAGTTGGCGCAGGAGGCGCACGGCCCCATCCCCTGCCACGTCGGCTACGACTACATCTGGGGCGAGGCCCTCGAAGCGCTCGACCGCGCCGGCGCGGACCTGCGGATCGTCAATCTCGAAACGAGCATCACTCGCAGCAACGACTACTGGTCTGCCAAGGAAATCCACTACCGCATGAGCCCCGACAACATCGGCTGCCTGACGGCCGCACGGATCGACTGCTGCTCGCTGGCCAACAACCACGTGCTCGACTGGGGCTACGAGGGACTCAGCGAGACACTCCGAACGCTGGACCGCGCCGGCATCCGGCACGCAGGCGCGGGAGCCAATGACGCGGAGGCCCAGTCCCCCGCCGTCCTCGATGTCCCGGGCAAAGGGCGAGTGCTGGTGTTCTCCTTCGGATCGGCAACGAGCGGCATCCCCCTGCCGTGGGCTGCGACCGCCGACCGCGCCGGAGTCAATCTCCTGCCCGATCTCTCTGCGGAAACCGCTGACGACTTGGCAGCGATGATGACCCAGGTCAAAGAGCCGGGCGACCTCACCATCGCCTCGATTCACTGGGGCAGCAACTGGGGCTATGAAATCCCGTCAGCCTGCATCCACTTCGCTCGCCGCCTCATAGAGAAAGGCGTCGATCTCATCCACGGCCACTCCTCCCATCATCCCAGGGCATTCGAGGTGTACCGGGGCCGTCCGATCTTCTACGGCTGCGGCGACTTCCTGAACGACTACGAAGGCATCGGCGGCTTTGAGGAGTTCAGAAGCGATCTGGGCGTGATGTACTTCGTCACGCTGGACCCGGCACAGGGCACGCTCGTCGAGCTTCGCCTTGTGCCCATGCAAATGAGGCAGTTCCGGCTGCACCGAGCCTCGCCGGCCGACGCCCGATGGCTCTGCCAGACGCTCAATCGCGAAGGCGAGACATTCGGCACCGAAGTCTCGGCGGCCGACGACAACTCGCTGTCGGTCCGGCTGCCGCACGCTGAACTCACGCCCCAAACAGTCTCTGGCGGAAGATGAAGAAGACCGCCCCAAGGATGCACAGCCCCGCCCAAAGGTAGTCCAGCCGAATCTTCTCATTCAGATACAGAACCGAAAACGGCACGAACACCGTCAGCGTGATCACCTCCTGGAGGATTTTCAATTGCCCGACGCTCAGAACGTGGTGTCCGATGCGGTTGGCGGGGACCTGAAGCATGTACTCGAAGAACGCGATGCCCCAGCTCACGACGGCGGCCACAAACCACGGCCGGTTCGCAAGATTCTTCAAATGCCCGTACCAGGCAAAAGTCATGAACACATTACTGCAACACAGAAGAATTGCCGCTCTTACGATCATTCCCATACACCAGGCCCATTCACTAACCAGCCACTTCATACGATTGGCACACCATCTGCCGCCAATCAGGCCGCCTATTATACACAGGAATTGTCAACGTGCGACCCTCAGGAGTGGGTGGCGTGCAGGAAACCGTCGACACCGGTGAAGATGATCTGGGCGGCGATCGCCGTCAGGATCAGGCCGGTCAGCTTCATCATCATTTGGAGGCCCTTCTGGCCCAGCAGCCGCCCAATCGGCACGGCCAGAAAGAGAAACAGGGAGATCATCAGAACCGCCAGCAGAATCGCGGAGGCGGCGACTATCTTCTCCCGGGCACTGCTGATCTCCATGCCGAGAACCAGCAGCGTGCCGATCGTCCCCGGCCCGACGATCATCGGAATCGCCAGCGGCACCACCGCAAAATCCTCCTCCTTGTCCAACGCCATCTCCGACCGCCGGCCCGACACCATCTGAATGGAGGCCAGGAACAGCAGCGTGCCCGCACCAACCTGGAACGCGGGGACCGTGATCCCGAGCACCCGGAAGATCAGATTGCCGAAGAAGTACACCAGAAAGCAGATCGTCAGGATGGCCACGCTCGTGCGGAGAGCACAGCGATGGCGGGCGCGATGATCCATATCGCCCGACAGCAGCAGGAACATCGACACCGAAAAGAACGGCGACAGGATGAAAAATACCTTCGTGAAAATGTCCAGAAACAGGTTCATCGTTGCCCCTCACCAGCCGGCAGGACTCGCAGTGTTGTCCCGGCGTTCGTCAGAACGGCCAACGTATCCCTGCCGACGAGCCATCATCAGTCTTCCTGCACCCACTTCGCGGCCCACGCGGCCTTGTCCACCACGGGAGGTGTCCACGACATCAATCTGTTCAGCAGCGACTCCGGCGAATCATCGACCAGCAGCAGCGAGCGATGGACCGGATCGATGAACTGCTCCTGCACGGCGTGATCGACAAAGCGGATCAGGTCATCGAAGTAGCCCTTGACGTTGAGCAGGGCGCAGGGCTTGGCATGCAGCCCGAGCTGCGCCCACGTCAGGGCCTCGAAGAACTCCTCCATCGTGCCGAACCCGCCGGGCATCGCGATGAACGCATCCGAGAGGTCCGCCATGAGGGCCTTGCGGGCGTGCATCGTCTCGACCACTCGCAGCGATGTCGCCGTAGTCAGGCCCAGCCCCTTGTCCATCAGGTCTTTGGGAATGACGCCGATGGCCTCGCCGCCGCCTTGCAGGACGGTCCTGGCCAGCACGCCCATCATTCCGATCCGCCCGCCGCCGAACACGAGCCCCACACCCCGCTCGACGAGCGCACGGCCGAGCGCCCGGGCGGCGTCGGCATACCCGTCCTGCACGCCCGCCCCGCTGCCGCAATACACACAGATCCGCTTCATGCCACGCTTTCGCGCAAAAAAGAAGGGTCGCCACCGTCGGGCAACGGCCCACGTCAACCATGCCAATCCGGCCTCTATCATAACATACGTTCGGCCGGTTCGTACAGTCCCGACAGAGACTCGTCCTGAGGATTCCTCGCGATGGCTTCATTGTCCGCAGACGCACCGTCGCGGAGTCGCTGTGCCAATCAATGTCGCCTGAAGCTGCCGAAGAGGCGATGACGGGCAACGCGTTGCCGTCATCATCGGAGAATCCCTGGCTGCGAAGGGGTGCCCGAGACAACTATTTGCGCCGGCGCGATGCCCCCGTAAGATCGGGCAGGTCGATATTCGTGCATGCTTCACAGAAATACCTGCCCCCTTGGACCGAGTACCCGCCTTCGCTGAGAACGATCACCGCGCCGCACCGGGAGCAGAGTGTGGGCTTGAACTTCGGCGGATTCTTGAGCTTCTCGAAGTTGTACTCATTCGTGCCGTAGTAGACGTACATCTCGAGCTCATCCTCGAAGTCCTCGCGGCACTTCGGGCAAGTCTTCCAGTCGCCGGAATGCCCCTCGTTGTAGTGATAGCCGCACAGAGTATACCGGCTGTGGTTTCGATGGCAGCTATTGGTAGCGTATGAGAACAGGACGTAGTTGTCTTCATCGTCACAGATCCACTGGCCGCAACAGTCTGTTCTGGTCAGGTGATCCGTCTTGCCGCACAGGCCGCATCGAGGCTGATCCGCCGAGGCGCCGATCCTCGCCGCCTTCTTGAATTCTCTCAATTTCCTTGTGCTCATATCCGTCCCCTTTCCGCGAGCATTATACCTGGCCAGCGATACCAAGGGAAGGCGAATGACACAATTTTGGCGCGAACGGCGCAAGGCGGGCCCTCCAACGCGCGTGGTGACGTCATAGGACGGTCTTTTTGAGAGTGCCAAGCCTGAACGGTCGGGACCCGGGCATTCACCGTTCCCATCTGACACTTGACAGCGCGATTTGTCTCCCGGGGCAGCCGGGCCGAGGTCAGTCCCTGAGCGCCCGTTTGCATCGAAGCAGGCACATCGCTCCACCCAGCGCGAGGATCAGGGCGCCCGGCGCAGGGATCGGCTGTGCGCTGCTGGCGAACACGTCGTCAGCAATGGCTTCCCCAATTCCGCGGCCGGTGACGTTGGAGAACTCAAAATGGATGCCGCCGTAGATGCGGCTGCGACCCGCCTCCTGTGCCGCTTCAGACAGGCTGTCGAAGGATCGCGTGACGCCGGGCAGAACGTCAAAGCCCGCTCCGGTTTCAAACGCGATGTCGTCTGTGCCGAAGAATAATGCCAGCGTTTCAGCCGCGGCTGCGCTGAAGGTGCTGTGGCCCGAGACGTACTCCGGGAACGGGGGACTGGTCAGCAGCGGCGTCCAGCTCGGGTCCACCTGGGTAGCCGGGTTGCCGTCCGTGTCGGCCAGACGAACGGCATCCTCCGGCCGCCAGAGACCATAGGTGTACTTGGTGTCCCAGCATACGATGCCGGCATCGGCCAGCGTGACGTCGAGCAAGGCGAACATCCGGGCATTCTTCGCGAGGGTATTACCCTGTTGTTGAGCCAGACCCTGTGCGATCAGATTCCATTTGCCTACGGGCGTGGCCGTCTGGCCGGTAGAGTCGCTCCAGAACTCGGCGATCTGCGTCTGCTCCGGCGTTCTGGCGGTGCTGGCGGCTCCTCCGAGTCGTTTCACTTCCTCGACCGCCGCGGCGTACTCGCTGGAGGTCAATGCCGGAGGAGGCCCCGGCACGTACGCGTCCGCACTGGAGATGCGGAACGGCTTGACGCTGCCCCACCACGGGGCCAGACCCGACTGGTACTTTGGCGGAGTCGGACGCCACTGGCCCGGCAGCGTCCCGCCCAGGTAGACTTCACTGCCCTGCGATCCATCCGACGCACGCAGCGCCAGCATGGCATCGGCCACGCTCTGGCCCAGGGCAATCCCGTTGCTCTTGGCGGCGCCGTCGGCGATCCCCGACAGTCGCACGGCGAACAGCGTATCCAATTGCGTCTTGTACGTGGGAAACAGGCCCATGAGCGCCTCGTGGGCGGCGGCAGCTACGGCGGACTCCGCGGAGGTCGGCCCGGCGAGCGACAGCTCGGTGAATAAGGAACGATGTGTCCGGCCAATCGCGTTCACCGCGTCATAGACGGACGACTGGACGATCGCCAAGTCCCGCCCAACCATCGGCGGAGGCGTCGCCGACTCTTTCATGATATTCAGCGCGACGTCGTTCCAATACGTGACTTCGTCCGCCCGACCTGCGGAGACACCGATCGCCGCCACTAATACAGACACGAGAGTAATCCAGGCACCCCTCCCGCTCGACATGGTTCTTCCCTCCCTATCAAAAAGCTGTCGTCAAACTCCTTACCCACGAACTCGTTCCGCACTATGTGCAGTCAGATTGATCGTAGAGCCGCTGAGGGATGGGGCGGTATCGGCATTTTACGCAATTGGCGATAGGCAGTTTCGCGCTATCGGCAGGTTCTTGCGGATCGGGCCGACAACAGACTGCAGAAGCCTTATCCAGCAAAGGCAAGCATGGGGACGACGCAAGCCGCCTGAGGTGAAACGCACGAATGTCCGTCGGTTGATCGACGGCACCGGTCCGCATGTGTCCTGACGCCACCGGCACCGCTCCAGGAATCAGACGCCTGCAGCGAGCATCATCTGCGCGGGCGAAGATACCGATCGAACCAGTCGGCGAACTGGCGGATGTCCCAGATCATCGTGGGCCAGCCGTGCCGCTTGCCCGGACGGACCACCAATTTCGCAGTGGCTCCCGCCTCCCGGGCGCGGGCCACGAAGGATTGCGATTGCGCCGGCGGAGTCAGTGTGTCCGCGCCGCCGTGGATGATGAGCACCGGCGGCAGACTCGCCGTGACGTGGTAGATCGGCGACATGTCCCTGCCGATCTGCTTCCACGCCGCCGGGTCCGTCGCCTGCGGCCCGAATGCCTTGACGAAGCTCTTCGGTGGACCGCCATCGCCGGGGTCTTCCGTGGAGCCCCGCAGGTTCAGCAGGTCCGTGGCGGGGAAGAAGATCGCCACCGCCTGCACGGCGCTGCTTTCGCGGTCCACTGGATCGCTGGCGTCGGGCGAGCCGGGTCCGCCGCGAGTGGCAAGCATGAGACTCAGATGCCCGCCCGCGCTGCCGCCCGTGACGCCGAGGCGGTTGGGGTCGATGCCGTACTCGCGGGCGTGATGCCGGATGAACCGCACGCCGCGATTGACGTCCTCGACGATCTCCATGACGGTCGCTTGGGGCTGGGACATGTGCGAGACGGGGAAAATCGTGTACCCGCGCCGCAGCAGCGGTGCCGTCATCCACGGCCGAAAGCCCTCCGGCCCCGACCGCCACCCGCCGCTGACCATGACGAGAATCCCAATGCCGTTGGGTCGGCTCGGACGAACGATGTCGAACGTGAGGTCCACGCCATGCCGCTGCGTGTACACGATGCGGTCCACCCGCTCGAACGACGGGTGAAAATACCACCACAGCCCCCCTGCCGCACCGACGACCCCCACCACAACCGCGAGCACGGTCAGCAGCACAACTCGAATGACCTTACGAATCTTCATGTGTGTTCCCTTGTGTGACCCCGATGGGCGTCACGGTCCACTGCTCCTGTCCACATCACGCCTTCTGCACCTTAGCGAACGCGGCGACGCCTTGTCTTTTGATTCTGCGCAGGTTCTTCAGGTACGTCTTGTCAATGTCGCCGAACTCTTCGAGCGCCTGCAGCGTCGCGCAGGTGGCAAAACCCTCGCACTGCCAGCAGCCGGACAGGGCCCTGCTCCTGGCGCACGTGCGAATCCGGCATTCGGCGGAGCCGCCGCCGGCCCGGCAGGGCTTCCCGCAGCGCATCTTCGCCAGGGTCACGAGCAGGGCATCCAACTGCTCGTAGTGCTCGAAGGCGTCAAGGCCGGGGATTTTGGCCATGCGTGCCGCCGCTTTGTCACACTTGTTCCGCCGCAGCTCCGCACGCAGCTCCTTCGCCGGTTTCGCCATGCTCCCCGTATAGGCCGGGCATGTCCCGCAATACAGGCCGCAATATGCGATCATATCGGTTCTCTTCGCCATGACAACTGCCTCCACTCCTAAGGCTCAAGGGCTCGACTTGATAGTCGTGGCTCAACCTTCGCTTGTAGCGATATATCGAAATCACGGCATGATCCTATCAAACGCCCCAGCAATCGGCAACCACCTGCGCCGCTTCCCTTGTCATCCTCAGCGAAGTGAGGAACAACGAATCACACGAATCACAAAAATAGAGGGAGAATTCTCTGCTCGGATTCGTACTACTACTTGTCGGAATCTTGGTTTCCTGCGCAAATTTATTACGCTGGTATCTTGTTAAGTTGTTGTAGCGTAACACTTTGATAACGCAAAACGGCCGTGGCAATTTCGCGGCCTTTGG
>Ga0315282_10000771_pt1 | contig 62676 bp, 68 predicted proteins | sample YL17G07_20_MG_FD_203693 | JGI IMG/M metagenome (GOLD analysis project Ga0315282, IMG submission 203693) | Sediment microbial communities from Yellowstone Lake, YNP, Wyoming, USA - YL17G07_20 | ecosystem: Environmental > Aquatic > Freshwater > Lake > Sediment | place: USA: Wyoming | collected...
CCTGTCCATGACCTCCAGGCAGGCCTCGACCAGGAGTTTTTCCTTGAAGGGGTCGCCGACCTGGACATTCGGCCTCTTGTGCTCGGTGTCCTTGCCGAATTCCGCCGAGGCCATGGTCGCGCCGTGGATCCCGTCGCGGCCGGTCTTGGCCCCGACGTACAGGACCGGGTTGCCGACCCCTTCGGCCTTGGCGTAGAAGATCCGGTCCTTCCGGGCCAGCCCCAGGCAGAAGACGTTGACCAGGGGATTGGCGGCGTAGCACTCGTCGAACGAGATCTCGCCGCCGACGGTCGGCACGCCGATCGAGTTGCCGTAGCCCGCGATGCCCGAGACGACACCCTCCATGATGGCCCGGTTCTTCGGGTCGGAGAGCGGTCCGAAACGAAGGGAATCGAGGACCGCGATGGGCCTGGCGCCCATCGTGAAGATGTCCCTGAGGATGCCGCCGACGCCCGTGGCCGCGCCCTGGTAGGGCTCGATGTAGGACGGGTGGTTGTGGGATTCGATCTTGAAGACGATGACCTGGCCGTCGCCGATGTCGAGGACGCCGGCGTTCTCGCCGGGCCCCTGGACGACGTGGCGGCCCTCCGTCGGGAGCCTCTTGAGGTGGACCTTGGAGCTCTTATAGCCGCAGTGCTCCGACCACATGACGGAGAAGATGCCGAGCTCCGTCAGGTTCGGCTCCCTGCCGATGAGCTCGACGATCTTCGCGAATTCCTCTTCGGTCAGGTTGTGCTGGTCCAGGATCTTCTTGTCAATCATGGCGGGCCTTTTTCGCGGCGCTGGGGGCCTTGGACTTGGACCTCGGGGCGAGGCTCAGGACGATGGACTCGAAGATGACGCGGCCGTCCTCGCTGCCGAGCAGGGCCTCGGACGCCCGCTCCGGATGGGGCATGAGCCCGAAAACGTTGCCGTCCTTGTTCATCAGGCCGGCGATATTGTGGAGGGAGCCGTTGACGTTGGCCTCCTCGGTCACGTTCCCTGCGGCGTCACAATAGCGGAAGACGACCTGACGGCTCCTTTCGATATCGGCCAGGCCGCGCGGCGGGGCGTAGTAGTTGCCGTCGAAATGGGCGATCGGGATGCGGAGGACCTGGCCGGCCCTGGCGTTCCGCGTGAACGGCGTCCGCTCGTTCTCGACCCGGATGTGGACGTGCTGGCAGAGGAACTTCAGGTTCTTGTTCCGCAGCATGGCCCCGGGGAGGAGCCCCAGCTCGAGAAGAACCTGGAAACCGTTGCAGATGCCCAGCACGAGCCCCCCCTTGCGGGCGAAGGCCTTGACCTCCTTCATCAGGGGCGAGAAGCGGGCGATGGCGCCCGACCGGAGGTAGTCCCCGTAGGAAAAACCGCCGGGCAGGACGACGCAGTTCACCTCCTGCAGGTCGTGGTCCTTGTGCCACAGCATGACCGTGTCCTGCTTCAGGACGTTCTTGAGGACGTGGAAGGTGTCGAAGTCGCAGTTGGACCCCGGGAACTGGACGACGCCGAATCTCATGGTCATTTCCCCGCCGGTCCCTTGATGAACTCCCAGGTGTATTTCTCGATGATCGGATTGGCCAGGACCTTGTGCGCGATTTCAGCCAGGAGCGCCTCGGCCTCCTTCATCGTCATCTTGTCCAGCTCGATCTCGAAGACCTTGCCCTGGCGGACGTCGCGGACGGCGGCATAGCCCATGGTGTGGAGGGCGTTCTTCACCGTCTGTCCCTGGGGATCGAGGACGCTGTCCTTGAACGATACGAGGATCCTAACTCTCATGGGCGAATACCCTTTCAAAGATGATGTCGATTTTATCGAGGTAGGGGAGGAGCGAGAAACAACGGTCGATCTCCGCCGGCTTGAGGACCCGGCTCACTTCGGGATCGGCCGCGACGAGCTCGCGGAAATGAAGCCCCTCCGTCCAGGCCCGGAGGCTATTCCTCTGGACGATCTGGTAAGCGTCCTCCCGGGTCAGGCCTTTCTTGGTCAGGGCCAGCAGGACGCTCTGGGAGAAGATGAGGCCGCGGGTGGCGTCGATGTTGGCCCGCATGCGCTCGGGATGGACGGTCCAGTTCCTGATGATGTCGATGATCTCGGCCAGGATGAAATCGGTCAGGATGAAGGAATCGGGGAAGACGATCCGCTCGGCCGAGGAATGAGAGATGTCCCTCTCGTGCCAGAGGGCCATGTTCTCGAGGCCGACCTGGGCGTTGGCCCTGACCAGCCGGGCCAGGCCGGAAATCCGCTCGCAGCGGACGGGGTTCTTCTTGTGCGGCATGGAGGAGGAACCCTTCTGCCCCTTGGTGAAAGGCTCTTCGACCTCGCCGACTTCCGTCTTCTGGAGGTGGCGGATTTCGACGGCGAACTTTTCGACCGAGGTGGCGAGGAGGGCGAGGCTCGAGAGGACCTCGGCGTGCCGGTCTCTCTGGAGGACCTGGGTCGAGACCTTGGCCGGCTGGAGTTTGAGCTTGCGGAGGGCCAGGACCTCCACCCGGGGGTCCAGGTGGATGTAGGTCCCGACGGAGCCGGAGATCCTGCCGACCGAGATCACGCGGACCGCCTCTTCCAGGCGGTGGATATGGCGCCCGACCTCCTCATACCAGACCAGGATTTTGAAGCCGAACGTCACCGGCTCCGCGTGGACGCCGTGGGTCCTCCCGATGCAGACCGTTTTCTTGTACTTGAGGGCCTGGCGCTTGAGCAGGCGCTGGAGGTCGCGGAGCTCGCGGAGGACCTTTTCCAGGGACTCCCGGATGAGGAGGGAAAGGGCCGTGTCGACGATGTCGTAGGACGTCAGGCCGAGGTGGATGTAGCGGGAGTTCGGCCCGACCTTCTCGGCGACGGAGGAGAGGAAGGCGATGATGTCGTGCTTGACGACCTTCTCGATCTCGTCGATGCGGCCGACCGAGAAGCCCGCCTTGCGCCGGATGTCCTTCAGGGCGGGCGCGGGGATCTTCCCCAGGCGGGCCCAGGCCTCGCAGACGGCCAGCTCGACTTCGAGCCATTTCCGGTACTTGTTGTCGTCCGTCCAGACGGCCCCCATTTCGGGGCGGGTGTAGCGTTCGATCATGGTCTGTTGCCTTTCCACAAGGAGTCCAAATGATAGCTTCGGCCGAGGCCGTTGTCAACGAAATCGGCGCAAAATCGGGCCCCCGGGCAGCGGCGGCCCTTTCCTGGGGGAAAATTGCAGGAAACTCTTGACAATAAAGGTAGATTCATATAGTATAAACATTGCGGTTTTGTCTATTTCAGATAACTCTCTGAAAAAGAACAACTTCGAGCTCGAGGAGAAAATTTTTTTATTTTTCAGCTCTTCTTCTGTACTTCCATGCGAACGCGCATGACGAGGTATGTCACGAGTGACGGCACGCCAGCGTAGCTCAGTAGGTAGAGCGGCTGATTTGTAATCAGCGGGTCAGGGGTTCGACTCCCTTCGCTGGCTTAGAAGCGGCGATTGAGCGATTTATCGGACGAGGAAACATCCTTTCCGTGAGGGAAGGATGTTCATTTCAGACAATCGAGGCTTTCGAGGATGGTTCATACGCTGGGCAGGTTCCAGAGTGGCCAAATGGGACGGGCTGTAAACCCGTTGCGGAAACGCTTCGGAGGTTCGAATCCTTCCCTGCCCATTTTCGCTTCCGCGGGAATAGCTCAGTTGGTAGAGCGTCAGCCTTCCAAGCTGAATGTCGCGGGTTCGAGCCCCGTTTCCCGCTCTTACACGAGCTTGTCGGGCCCAAGTAGCTCAGTTGGCAGAGCACGTCCTTGGTAAGGACGGGGTCACCAGTTCAACTCTGGTCTTGGGCTTTCTTGTTGGCGAAGAATGGCCCGCGAAGATAGGGCCGCGGAAGGCCTCGGCTTCGACGGCCGTTGGACATAGAGGAATTCTGGAAGAAAGGTTCGAACATGCGCGAGATCATCACGCTTCAATGCGGCGAGTGCAAGCGCCGGAATTACTCTTCGACGAGGAACAAGAAAAAGCAGACGGAGAAGCTCGAGATCAGCAAGTACTGTCCGTCCTGCCGGAAACATACGCCGCACAAGGAAGCCAGGTAGAGGACCGGAAGGGGAAGGGAGACAGGTGAGTAGCTCAATTGGTAGAGCAGCGGTCTCCAAAACCGCAGGTTGCGGGTTCGAGCCCTGCCTCACCTGCCAACATTTTCCCCGGCCGGAGGGAGAGGGCCCGTCCGGGCCCGGGAAACGTTCCGCGGAGAGACTCTGAGCGAGGGCCAAGCCATGAATGACAAGATTCGCTGGTACAAACGGTTCCGAAACTTCCTGAAGGACGTCAAGTCGGAGATCAAGAAGGTCACCTGGCCCGCCCGGACGGAGGTCTACAGCACGACCATTGTCGTCATCGCGGCGACGATCTTCTTCGGCTTCTACCTCTTCCTCATGGACGTCGTCTTCTCCTGGCTCATCGGCAAGATTCAGGCCCTGTTCGGGTAAGAATAGAGGAAAAGGGCGATGGCAAAAAACTGGTATGTCGTTCATACCTACTCGGGTTTCGAGAAGTTCGTGGCGGAGACGATCAAGCAGAAGGCCCTCGAGGTTCACCTGGAGGACCAGATCGGGCAAATCATCATCCCCACCGAGGACGTCATCGAGATCCGGGCGGGGAAGAAGGTCGTCTCCACGAAGAGATCCTATCCGGGCTACATCCTCGTCGAAATGGAGATGAACGACGAGAACTGGCTGATGATCCGTCAGGTCCCCAAGGTCACGGGATTCGTCGGATCCGGCCGGACGCCCACGCCCCTGACCAAGAAGGATGTCAGCCAGATCGTGGAGCATATGGAAACCACCTCGGAGAAGCCCAAGCCCAAGCACTCGTTCGATAAGGGCGAGGCCGTCCGGATCATCGACGGCCCGTTCTTCAACTTCAACGGCATCGTTGAGGAGGTCAACCACGAGCGGAGCACGCTGAAGGTCCTCGTCACCATCTTCGGCCGGTCGACGCCCGTGGAGCTCGAGTTCCTGCAGGTGGAAAAGCTTTAGGAGGACGAGATGTCGAAAGAAGTCATCGCGAAAATCAAGCTCGAGATCGTGGCGGGCCAGGCCAGCCCCGCCCCGCCGGTCGGACCCGCCCTGGGCCAGCACGGCGTCAACATCATGCAGTTCGTCCGCGAGTTCAACGACCGGACAGGCAAGATGGACGAGGGAACCGTCGTCCCCGTCCTGATCACCGTCTTCAAGGACAAATCATTCAATTTCCTCATCAAGACCCCCCCGGCGTCCTACCTCCTGAAGAAGGCGGCCGGCATCGCCAAGGGATCGGGCGCCCCGAACAAGGACAAGGTCGGCAAGGTCACCATGAAGCAGATCGAGGACATCGCCCGGACGAAGCTCGCCGACCTCAACGCCTACGACATCGAGGCGGCCAAGAAGATCATCGAGGGGACCGCCAAAAACATGGGATTGGAGATCGTCAGTGAGTAAGCGCGGCAAGAATTACGTCAAGGCCAGAGAAGTCAAGGGAGAGGAAGCCAGGGAATACACCGTCGCGGAGGCCGTCGGCCTGATCAAGAAGGCCCACTACGCCAAGTTCGACGAGTCCGTGGACATCTCCATCCGGCTGGGCGTCAACCCCAAGTATTCGGACCAGATGGTCCGCGGGACGGTCGTCCTGCCGCACGGCACCGGCAAGACCAAGAAGATCTGCGTCATCGCGGCCGGCGAGAAAATCAAGGAAGCCGAGGAGGCCGGGGCCGATTACGCCGGCGGCGAGGATCTCATCGAGAAGATCTCCGGCGGCTGGATCGACTTCGACATCGTCATCGCCACTCCCGACGTCATGCGCGGCGTCGGCAAGCTCGGCCGGATCCTGGGGACCAAGGGCCTGATGCCCAATCCCAAGGCCGGCACGGTGACCTTCGACATCAAGAAGGCCGTCGAGGAAACCAAGGCCGGCAAGGTCGAGTTCCGCGTGGACAAGACGAGCATCGTCCACACGACGGTCGGCAAGGTCTCCTTCCCCGAGGAGAAGCTGGCGGAGAACGTCGAGACCTTCATCCAGGCCATCGTCCACGCCAAGCCGGCGGCCGCCAAGGGCAAGTACGTCCGGAGCATGTTCATCTCGTCGACCATGGGCCCGTCCTTCAAGATCGCCGAGGACATCTTAGAGAAATAGGAGAGAGCGCCGTGAAGAAGGAAACGAAGGGACAGATCGTCAAGACGCTCGAGGGCGTCTTCGACGCCAACAGCACCTATTACCTGGTGGATTTCAAGCGGATGAAGGTGTCCCAGACGGTGGAACTGAGAAAGCTCCTCCGGAAAAACGCCTACACCTACAAGGTCGTCAAGAACAGGCTGGCCCTGCGGGCGCTCCAGGACAAGTGCCCGGAGGCTCTCCGGCCGGTTTTCGAGAAGCCCACGGCCATCGCCTGGGCCGACAAGAACCCCATCGGCCTGGCCAAGATCCTCAAGGACTACTCCGCGCAGGGCAAGGTCCTGGCCGTCAAGGGCGGCGTCGTGGAAGGCCAGTACATGGCGCCGGAGCGGTTCGGCGAAATCGCCCGGCTCTCCTCCCGCGACGATCTCATCGGCAAGATCGCGTTCATGATGGCCTCGCCGCTCGTCCGGCTCATGCGGACCCTGCAGGCCCCCCTGGGCAACCTGGGGAACCTGCTCAGCCAGCTCGAGGCCAAGAAACAGGAAAGCAAACAATAGATTGAGGTCGATACGACCCGAGCCCAAATAAAGGAGATTCGTGACATGGAAAAACTCACCAAGGAACAGTTTTTCGCGCACCTGGACAGCCTGACGATCCTGGAGCTCTCGGACTACATCAAGGAGTTCGAATCCCGGTACGGCATCAGCGCGGCCGCAGCGCCCGTCATGATGGCCGGTGGAGCGGCTCCCGCGGCCGAGGCCAAGCCCGCCGAGGAAAAGACCGAGTTCAGCGTCATCCTGAAGTCCGTCGGCGACAAGAAGATCAACGTCATCAAGGTCGTCCGCGAAGTGACCAGCCTGGGTCTCAAGGAAGCCAAGGACCTCGTCGACGGCGCGCCGAAGTCGCTCAAGGAAGGCGTGACGAAGGCCGAGGGCGAGGCGATCAAGGCCAAGTTCGCCGAAGTCGGAGCGGTCATCGAACTTCAGTAAGTCGCGGTATCCAATTGGCTGATCATCCATTTTTAATAAAATGGACTCAGGACACGAAAAACTCTTGTTTTAGAGAGTAAGCATGCTAACAGAATTTAATCATGGTTCTCGCGAGAGGGTCGATTTTTCCAAGATCCGGCAGGTCTTCCCCATGCCCGACCTCCTGGACATCCAGACCCAGTCGTACGCCGAATTTCTCCAGATGGAGTTCCTCGCCGAGGAACGCAAGGAGACGGGGCTCCAGGCGGCCTTCAAGGACGTCTTTCCGATCTCCGACTTCAAGGAGACCACGGAACTGGAGTTTCTCGGCTATTCGATCGGGACCTGGGAGTGCAAGTGCGGGCGGCTCAAGGGCGTGGAGAACTCGCGGGCCCGGTGCAACGCGTGCGGCACGCTGCTGCCCGCGGACGTCGAGCTCACGGACAAGGAGATCTGCCCGTACTGCGGTGCGATGCGCAAGATCGAAATCCCTCTCTGCGAGCACTGCGGGGACCGGGTGGGCCTCAAGATCAAGTACACCCCGATGGAGTGCATCCAGAAGGGCTACACCTACGCCGTCCCCCTCAAGCTGAAGGTCCAGCTCGTGTCCTGGGAAAAGGACGCCACCACCAAGGTCAAGCGGCTGAAACACATCAAGCAGCAGGAAGTCTATTTCGGCGACATCCCCCTGATGACGGAGAAGGGGACGTTCATCTTCAACGGGATCGAACGGGTCGTCGTCAGCCAACTGCAGCGGTCGCCGGGCGTGTTCTTCCGGCCGGCCGAGGCCAAGGGCTTTTTCATCGCCAAGCTCATCCCGTACCGCGGCGCCTGGGTCGAGTTCGAGCACGACGCCAAGAACCTCCTCTGGGTCCGTCTCGACCGCAAGAAAAAATTCCTGGCCACGGTTTTCCTGAGGGCCCTGGGCTACGGCACGGACGAGGAAATCCTCAAGCTCTTCCACAAGATCTGCAAGGTCATCGTCGAGGACGGCAAGCTGTACTGGGAAGTATCCGAGAGCCTGGTCGGCAGGACGCCCGCCGAGGACGTCATGGACGCGCGCGGCAAAAAGGTCCTGGCCCCGGCCAAGAAGAAGATCACGGCCGAGGTCTGCCAGGCCCTCATCGACGCCAAGGTCGCCCGGGTCCCGGTTCTGAAAAAAGATATCCTCGAGGGAGCCTATTCCCTGGCGGGGGTCAAGGGCAAGGTCCGCGTCAACGAGGAGATCGGCGACGCTCAGCTCGATCTTCTCATCGGCCGCGGCGAGCCGTTCGAGGTCTTCTATCCCGAAGAGGACCGGGCCGGCCAGATCATCGTTTCAACCCTCCGCAAGGATCTCCGCAAGGACCGTCCTTCGGCCCTCGGCGAGATCTACAGGAAGCTGAGGCCGGGCGAGCCCCACACGCAGGAGAGCGCCCAGAACCTCTTCAACAACCTGTTCTTCAACCCGCAGAAATACAATTTCTCCCGCATCGGCCGTCTCAAATTCAACATCAAGCTCGGGCTTGAGACGTCCCAGGACGAGAAGACGCTGTCCCCGCAGGACTACATCGAGGTCATCAAGTACCTCCTCAACCTGCGCCACGGCGAAGGCATGACGGACGACATCGACCACCTCGGCAACCGGCGCGTCCGGTCCGTGGGCGAGCTCGTCGAGAACGCCTTCCGCATCGGCCTGACGCGGATGGAACGGACCATCAAGGAAAAGATGACCATCACGGCCGACCTGGCCGCGGCCATGCCCCAGGACCTCATCAACTCCAAGCCCGTCATCGCGGCCCTCAAGGAGTTCTTCGGCAGTTCCCAGCTCTCCCAGTTCATGGACCAGATCAACGCCCTGGCCGAGATCACCCACAAGCGGCGTCTGAGCGCCCTCGGCCCCGGCGGCCTCAGCCGGGAGCGGGCCGGTTTCGAGGTCCGCGACATCCAGACCTCGCACTACGGCAGGATCTGCCCGGTCGAGACGCCGGAAGGCCCGAACATCGGCCTGATCTCTTCCCTCAGCTGCTACGCCCGCGTCAACAGCTACGGCTTCGTGGAGACGCCCTACCGGCAGGTCAAGAACGGCCGGATCATCGACTACGTCAAGGTCCTCCATCCCGGCAGCAGCGACTACAAAGTCGGCGAGATCGTCGAGAAGGACGAGATGATCAAGGCCGTCGAGAAGCTCAAGGCCGAGAAGGCCCGCCAGCTTCCCGTCCTCGAGCCCTACTGCTTCTACCTCACGGCCTGGGAAGAGGAGAAGTACAACATCGCCCAGGCCAACGCCGTCGTCGACGAGCGTGGCCGGTTCACGCAGGACCTCGTCAGCGCCCGCGAGCGCGGCAACTTCAAGTTCATCCCCAAGGACCAGATCCACTATATCGACGTTTCGCCCAAGCAGCTCGTGTCCCTGTCGGCCGCGCTGATCCCGTTCCTGGAGCACGACGACGCCAACCGCGCCCTGATGGGCTCGAACATGCAGCGGCAGGCCGTGCCCCTCATCCGCCCCGAGGCGCCCCTCGTCGGCACGGGCATCGAAGGCCTGGTCGCCACCGGCTCGGGCGACGTCGTCGTCTGCAAGCGGACCGGCGTCGTCGAGTTCGTGGACGCGGAGCGCATCCTCGTCCGGGTGGACGAGAAGGACAACCCCCGCACCCACGAGGTCGGCACCGACCTGTACCTCCTGACCAAGTTCCTGCGGACCAACCAGAACACGTCCACCAACCACCGGCCCATCGTCCGGAAGGGGGACAAGGTCCGCAAGGGCCAGGTCCTGGCCGACAGCTCCTGCACGGACGGGGGCGAGCTGGCCCTCGGCCGGAACGTCCTCTGCGCCTTCATGCCCTGGCGGGGCTACAACTTCGAGGACGCGATCATCGTCAGCGAGAAGCTGATCAAAAACGATATCTTCACCTCCCTGCACATCGTCGAAGAAACGATCGAGGCCCGCGACACCAAGCTCGGCCCGGAGGAGATCACCCGGGACATCCCCAACGTCCCGGAGAACCTCCTGCGCAACCTCGACGAGAACGGCATCGTCCGCATCGGCGCCCATGTCAAGTCCGGCGACATCCTCGTCGGCAAGGTCGCGCCGAAAGGGGAAACCCAGCTGTCGCCCGAGGAGAAGCTCCTCAAGGCGATCTTCGGCGAGAAGGCGCTCGACGTCAAGGACGCCTCCCTGTACTGCTCGCCCGGCGTCGAGGGGACGATCATCGACGTCCGCATCTTCTCGCGCCGCGGCATCGAGAAGGGGCCCCGGGCCAAGGCCATCGAGAAGGACGAAATCGCCAAGCTGAAGCGGAACCTGGATGACGAGATCGTCATCCTGGAACACGAGAAGTGGCAGAAGGTCAAGGCCCTCCTCAAGGGCGAGGCCGTCGACAAGGCCCAGAAGATCGGCGCCGTGAGCCTCGAGAAGGGGGCCAAGCTGACCGAGAAGATCCTCGACGAGCTGACCTTCGACGACGTCATGAAGCTCAAGCTGGCGGCCGACGAGGAGATCGACAGGCAGATCAAGGACCTTGACAAAAAGGTCAAGCGTCAGATCGAGGCCCTGCGCGCCGTTTTCAAGGATAAGGTCGAGAACCTGAAGAAGGGCGACGAGCTGGCCCCCGGCGTCATCCAGGCCATCAAGGTCTTCATCGCCATGAAGCGGAAGCTGTCCGTGGGCGACAAGGTCTCCGGCCGCCATGGCAACAAGGGCATCGTGGCCAAGATCGTCCCCGAAGAGGACATGCCCCGCCTGCCCGACGGGACGCCCGTCGAGATCGTTCTCAACCCCCTGGGCGTTCCCTCCCGAATGAACGTCGGGCAGATCCTCGAGACGCACGCGGGCTGGGCCGCCCGGACCCTGAACATCTGGTTTTCGACGCCCGTCTTCGACGGCGCGAGCGAGACCGAGATCAAGAAGTTCCTCAAGCAGGCGGGCCTGCCGGAATCCGGCAAGACCCCCCTCTACGACGGCCGGGGCGGAGAGTTCCTCGACCAGGAAGTCACCGTCGGCTATATCTATATGATGAAACTCTATCACCTGGTCGACGACAAGATCCACGCCCGCTCGACCGGCCCGTACTCCCTCATCACCCAGCAGCCCCTGGGCGGCAAGGCCCAGTTCGGCGGCCAGCGGTTCGGCGAGATGGAGGTCTGGGCGCTCGAGGCGTACGGCGCAGCCTACACCCTGCAGGAACTCCTGACGGTCAAATCCGACGACGTCGAAGGGCGGGCCAAGATCTACGAGGCCATCGTCAAGGGCGACCTGGACTTCACTCCGGGCCTTCCCGAATCGGTCAACGTCCTCATCCGCGAGCTCCAGAGCCTGTGCCTGAACTTCGAGCTCGAGAAGGGCGACAAGGAAGAAGTCCTGCCCTGGGGCATCTCCGTTCCCCAGGCCGGAAAAGGAGAAGCCTAATGGATATCAGGCCGCCGATCGGTCCAAAACCGAGGCTCGAGTTCGACCGGGTCCGGATCAGCATCGCCTCCCCTGAGAAGATCAAGAGCTGGTCCTGGGGCGAGGTCACCAAGCCCGAGACCATCAACTACAGGACCTTCAAGCCCGAGAAGGACGGCCTTTTCTGCGCCAAGATCTTCGGACCCATCAACGATTACGAGTGCCTTTGCGGCAAATACAAGAGGATGAAGTACCGCGGCATCATCTGCGAGCGCTGCGGCGTCGAAGTCACCAAGTCCAAGGTCCGCCGCGAGCGGATGGGCCACATCCTGCTGGCCTCGCCGGTCGCCCACATCTGGTTCTTCAAGAGCCCCCCGAGCCGCATCGGCCTGGTCCTGGACCTGTCGATCAAGGACCTGGAGAAAGTCCTCTATTTCGAGTCCTATATCGTCCTCGATCCCGCGGACACCCCGCTCAAGGAAAAGCAGCTTCTCAACGAAGAGGAGTTCAAGGACGCCCAGGAGAAGTACGGCGATAAATTCGAGGCCGGCATCGGCGCCGAGGCCATCAAGATCCTGCTCGAGAAGATCAACATCCAGAAGGAGGCCGAGCGCCTCCGCAAGCTGATGAAGAAGGAGACCTCCCAGCAGAGGAGGCTCCGCTACGCCAAGCGCCTGCGGGTCTTCAAGGCCCTCAAGCGGTCCGGCAACCGTCCGGAATGGATGGTCCTGGATGTCATCCCCGTCATCCCGCCCGACCTGCGGCCCCTCGTCCGCCTGGACGGCGGCCGTTTCGCCACCTCCGATCTCAACGACCTCTACCGGCGGGTCATCAACCGCAACAACCGCCTGAAGAAGCTCATCGAGCTCAAGGCCCCCGAGCTGATCATCCGCAACGAGAAGAGGATGCTGCAGGAGGCCGTCGACGCCCTCTTCGACAACGGCAAGCGCGGCCGCGTCCACCTGGGCGCCAACCGCCGGCCGCTCAAGTCCCTGAGCGAGGCGCTGCGCGGCAAGCAGGGACGGTTCCGCCAGAACCTCCTCGGCAAGCGCGTCGACTACTCGGGCCGGTCCGTCATTGTCGTCGGCCCCGAGCTCAAGCTGAACCAGTGCGGCCTGCCCAAGAAAATGGCCCTCGAGCTCTTCAAGCCTTTCATTTTCAACCGTTTGGAAAAGGAAGGACTGGTCCCGAGCGTCAAGGTCGCCCGCGAGTGGCACGAGCAGGAAAAACCCGAGGTCTGGGACTATCTCGAGGAGGTCGTCCGGGAGCATCCCATCCTCCTCAACCGCGCGCCCACCCTTCACCGGCTGGGCATCCAGGCCTTCGAACCCCTCCTCGTCGAGGGCAAGGCCATCCAGATCCATCCGCTCGTCTGCGCCGCGTTCAACGCCGACTTCGACGGCGACCAGATGGCCGTCCATATCCCCCTGTCCGTCGAGGCCCAGATCGAGGCCCAGACGCTGATGCTGTCGACCAACAACATCCTGTCGCCGGCCCACGGCCGGCCGCTGACCATCCCCAGCCAAGACATGGTCCTGGGCTGTTATTACCTGACCCTCGAGAAGAAGGGCCAAAAAGGGGAGGGCCGCATTTTCGGCCGGCCCGAGGAAGTCCTGCTGGCCGTCGAAAACAAGGCGGTCTCGCTCCAGAGCGCCATCAAGTTGCGCTACACCGGCCCGTTCATGAACCTGGCCACCTACTACGACGACCAGGCCGTCATGACCTGCCCGGTCCAGGAAATCAAGGGAGAGCTCATCGAAACGACCCCGGGCCGGATCATCTTCAACAACGTCCTGCCCAAGGGCTTCCCCTACGTCAACGGCGTTGTCCGGAAGAAGGGCATGGAGAACCTCGTCTTTTACAGCTACCTGAAGGTCGGCCTGGCGTCGACGGTCGAGATCCTCGACGCCCTGAAGGAGCTCGGCTTCACCTACGCCACGCGGGCCGGCTTCTCCCTCGGCATCGACGATTTCGTCATCCCCAAGGAGAAGGTCCACCTCGTGGACAAGGCCGAGAAAGAGGTCCGGGAGATCGAGGCGCTCTACCGCGACGGCACGATCTCCTCGGGCGAGCGCTTCAACCGCGTCATCGAGATCTGGGGAACGGTCACGGACAAGGTCTCGGCCGCTATGCTCGAGGAGATGCGCCGGATCTCGTTCGAGGGCAAGGAACTCAATCCTCTCTACGTCATGGCCGACTCCGGATCCCGCGGCACCAAGCAGCAGATCCGCCAGCTGGCCGGCATGCGCGGCCTGATGTCCAAGCCTTCGGGCGAAATCCTGGAGACGCCCATCACCTCCAACCTGAGGGAAGGCCTGAACGTTCTGCAGTATTTCATCTCGACCCACGGCGCCCGCAAGGGCTTGGCCGATACGGCCCTCAAGACGGCCAATTCCGGGTATCTGACGAGGAAGCTCGTCGACGTCTGCCAGGAAGTCATCGTCGATGTGCACGACTGCGGCACCCTGAAGGGCCTCAACGTCTCGGCCATCGTCGAGAACGGCGAGATCATCGAGCCCTTCATCGACCGCATCGTCGGCCGCGTGGCCCTCGAGAGGGTCGTCAATCCCGACACCGGCGAGACCATCGTCAATATGAACGAGGAGATCACCGAGGCGATCGCCCACGAGTTCCAGAACCTGGGCATCGAGCGGGTCAAGATCCGTTCGCTCCTCAGCTGCGAGGCCAAGCGCGGCATCTGCCAGCTCTGCTACGCGCGGAGCCTGGCCAGCGGCCGCATGGTCGAGCTCGGCGAGGCGGTCGGGATCGTGGCGGCCCAGTCCATCGGCGAGCCGGGCACCCAGCTGACGATGAGAACCTTCCACGTCGGCGGCATCGCCATGGGCGGCACGCAGAAATCCAAGCTCGAGGCCAAGAACGAAGGCGTCGTCCGCTTCAACAACCTCAAGGCCGTCGAGAACAAGGACGGAACGCTCATCGTCGTCAACCGCAGCGCCAATATCGCCGTCCTCGACCACCGCAAGCGCGAGGTCGAGCATTACCAGGTCCCGTACGGCGCCAAGGTCCTCGTCAAGGACGGCGAGGAGGTCAAGGCCCGGCAGGGTTTCGCCGAGTGGGATCCCTTCAACACCTTCATCCTGACCGAAGAAACCGGGGCCGTCCGCTTCCATGACGTCGTGCTCGGCGTCAGCATGGAGGAGGTCCAGGACGAGTTCACGGGGCTGATCACCCAGGTCATCATCGACCCCAAGGACGAGAAGCTCCAGCCGCAGATCGAGATCCTGGACGAGAAGCGGACCGACGACAAGGGCCGGCCGGTCCTCCTGCGCAAGTACTTCCTGCCTTCGGGCGCGAACCTGCAGATGAAGGACGGCGACCGGGTCTTCGCCGGCGACGTCCTGGCCAAGATCCCCCGCGAGGCGGCCCGCACCAAGGACATCACCGGCGGTCTGCCGAGGGCCGAGGAACTGTTCGAGGCGCGCCGGCCCAAGAATCCGGCCGTCATCTCCGAAATCGACGGCTCGGTCCTCATCGGCGGGCTGGTCAGGGGCTACCGCAAGATCACCGTCCGCAACGAGCGCGGCGGCGAGAAAGAATACCTCGTTCCCAAGGGCGCCCACCTGAGCGTCTCCGACGGGGAGAGGATCAGGGCCGGAGACGCCCTGATGGACGGTCCCGTCAACCCCCACGACATCCTCCGCGTCCTCGGAGAGAAGGAACTGGCCGAGTACCTCCTCAAGGAGATCCAGGCTGTTTACCGGCTCCAGGGCGTTCCCATCAATGACAAGCACATCGAGACGATCATCCGGATGATGCTGCGCTGGGTCAAGGTCGAGGAAGTGGGGGACACCGAGTTCCTGGTGGACGAACAGGTGGACAAATTCATCTTCCAGGAAGAGAATGAAAAGGTGATGAAGAAGGGCGGCAAGCCGGCCAAGGCCCGGCCGCTGCTCCTGGGGATCACCAAGAGCGCCCTGAGCACGGACAGCTTCATCGCGGCCGCCTCCTTCCAGGAGACGACCCGGGTCCTGACCGAGGCCAGCCTCTACGGAAAAGTGGATTATCTGAGGAGATTGAAGGAAAATATCATCATGGGCCGGCTCATTCCGGCCGGGACGGGGTACAAGTTCTACCGCAACGTGGAACTGAAGGAAGAAATGCCCACGCTCCTGCTGGAAAAGGAAGAGAAAGTCGTCCCGGAGACCTGACGTCCGGGTTTCCCCTGAAATCTCTTCAATTTTCTTGACAGATATGGCAATTTTTGCTAATATCCGTTTATTCGCCTCCGGACTATCTTCCAGGGGATGAATAAAGCTCAATATCGGAAATCGCATAGAGGAGTATTTTTAATTGCCGACCGTCAACCAACTTGTCCGGAATGGCAGGACGCTGAAGAAGTACAAGGGTAAATCTCCGGCCCTCGAGGCATGTCCTCAGAAGCGAGGAGTCTGCACGCGCGTCTTCACGACCACTCCCAAGAAGCCGAATTCGGCCATGCGGAAAGTGGCCCGCGTGCGGTTGACCAATAACATCGAAGTCACTGGCTACATCCCCGGCGTCGGTCACAACCTGCAGGAGCATTCGATCGTCCTGATCAGGGGAGGCCGCGTCAAGGACCTGCCCGGCGTCCGCTATCACATCATCCGAGGCACTCTGGACTGCGAAGGCGTCCAGAACCGCTTCAAGGCGCGTTCCCGGTACGGAGCCAAGCGGCCCAAAGAGAAAAAGGCCGCGTAGAAGAGGAGATCCACCATGCCGAGACGCGGAATCGTCAAAAAAAGGAAAACTGTCGCCGACCCCTTCTACAACAGCAACGTCGTCGCCAGGTTCATCAATCTTCTCCTGAAGAAGGGGAAGAAGACCACCGCCGAGCGGGTCGTCTACGGGACGATGGACATCGTCAAGCAGAAGACCAAGGAAGATCCTCTCAAGATCCTGGAGAAGGCCCTGGAGAACATCCGGCCCCTCCTCGAAACGAAATCGCGCCGCGTCGGCGGGGCGAACTACCAGGTGCCCATCGAAGTCCCGCCCGGACGGTCCTTCTCCCTCGGCTTCCGCTGGCTCATCCATTACGCCAGAGAGAGAAGCGGCAAGAGCCTGCAGGAGAAGCTTTCGGCCGAGATCATGGACGCCATCAACAACCGCGGCGGAGCGGTCAAGAAAAGGGAAGATACGCACAAAATGGCGGAGTCCAACCGGGCTTTCGCTCATTATAAATGGTAAGCCGTTTTAGAGAGTTCATGGAGTGAGCCGGTTCGATATGGAGAAAAGGTTTTATGCGGTCATATCCGATCGAGCGAGTGAGAAACATCGGTATCATGGCCCATATCGACGCCGGGAAGACCACGACCACGGAACGGATCCTGTTTTATACGGGTATGACCTACAAAATGGGAGAGGTGGACGACGGAACGGCCGTGATGGACTGGATGGTCCAGGAGCAGGAGCGCGGGATCACCATCACCTCGGCCGCCACGACGTGCACCTGGAACGACCACCGTATCAATATCATTGATACGCCGGGTCATGTGGATTTTACCGCGGAGGTCGAGCGCTCCCTGAGGGTGCTCGACGGCGCGATAGCCATACTGTGTGGAGTTGGCGGCGTCGAACCGCAGTCCGAGACAGTGTGGCGCCAGGCCGATAAGTATCGGGTGCCTCGCGTCGTGTTCATCAACAAGATGGACAGGATCGGGGCCGACCCGGAACGGGCTCTTCAGCAGTTGAAGAGCCGGGTGGCGGCCAAGCCCCTGCCGGTCCAGCTTCCCCTGGGACGGGAAGATGGCTTCCGCGGTGTGATCGACCTCATCGAAGAGAAGGAAATCGACTGGGGTCAGGAGATCCTGGGGACGGATTTCGTCGTCCGGGACGTTTCGGACGAATTCCGAGAGGACGCGAAGAAGAAGAGACAGGACATGATCGAGACGCTGAGTGAAACCGACGACGCCATCATGCAGAAGTATATTGACGGCGTCGAGATCTCCCCGGCGGAGATCAAGGCGGCGGTCCGCAGGGGCACCATCGGTCTGCAGTTCGTCCCCGTCCTCTACGGCGCGTCCTTCAGGAACAAGGGCGTCCAGCCTCTGATCGACGCCGTGGTCGACTACCTGCCTTCGCCGGCGGACATCCGCCCGGTCGAGGGCCATCACCCCCGGACGCGGGCCGCTGAGACGCGGCCGGCCACCGACGAGGCGCCTTTTTCCGGGCTCGTCTTCAAGATCATGAACGATCCGTTCCTCGGCAGCCTGGCCTACTTCCGGGTCTATTCCGGCAAGGCCAAGGTCGGGCAGTCGGTGTACAACTCGACCAAGGACGAGGAGGAGAAGCTCTCCCGTCTCCTCGAGATGCACGCCAACAAGAGGAAAGAGGTCAAGGAAGTCTACGCGGGCGACATCGCCGCCATGGGCTCCATGAAGAACATCTCCACCGGCGACACGCTCTGTCTCAAAAGCCATCCCATCGTCCTCGAGAACATCCGCTTCCCCGAGCCCGTCATCGAGGCGACGATCGAGCCCAAGACCAAGGCCGACCACGTCAAGCTGGCCAACGCGCTGGCCCGCCTGACGAAGGAAGATCCGACGCTCAAGGTCATTCAGGATAGTATGACCGGACAGACCCTCGTCAAGGGGATGGGGGAGCTCCATCTGGAGATCCTGATGGACCGGATGGAGCGGGAATTCGGCGTCCGGGCCAACCTCGGCAAGCCGCAGGTGGCCTACAAGGAAACGGTCCAGTCCGCGGCCGACGGCGAGGGCGAGTACGCCCGCCAGATCGGCGGCAAGGACATCTACGGGAAATGCCGCCTCCGCGTCGAGCCCCTGCCGCGCGGCAAGGGTTTCGAGTTCGCCGACAAGACGCGCGGCGCGAACATCCCGAGGGAATTCCTGGGTGACATCGAGAACGGCGTCCGGGAGGCCATGGAGGGCGGGCTGGTGGCGAGCTATCCCGTCACGGACATCAGGGTGACCCTGACCGGCGGTTCGTACCGCGAGAACGAATCGACCGCCCTGGCCTACAAGATCGCCGCGTCCCTGGCCCTGCGGGACGCCGCCAAGAAGGCCGGCCCGGTTCTCCTCGAGCCCGTCATGAAGCTCGAGATCGTCAGCCCGGATGAATACCTGGGCGACATCGTCGGGGACATCAACTCGCGGCGGGGCAAGATCGAGGGGATGGAGATGAGGAGCGGCTCCCGGGTCGTCAAGGTCCTGGCCCCCCTGGCCGGGATGTTCGGCTACGCGACGGCCCTGCGGACGCTGACCCAGGGGCGGGGACTCTTCAGCCTGGAGTTCTTCCAGTACGACAAGACGCCCGCCCAGGTGCAGAATGAAATCGTGGCCCGGATCGAGGGACGCGTTCCCTTCCGGGATCAGAACTAAAAGGTTACTCATGTTATTCAACAAGGAAAACGCCAACAGGAGGTGAGCGATGGCGAAGGAAAAGTTTGCGAGGACGAAACCCCATGTCAACGTTGGGACGATCGGGCACATCGATCACGGCAAGACCACGCTGACGGCCGCCATTACGAAGGTTCTGGCGACGAAGGGACTGGCCCAGGCCAAGAGCTACGATGAAGTGGCCAAGGCCGACGCCAAGATGTTCCGCCGGGATGCCACGAAGATCCTGACGGTGGCCCTCAGCCACGTGGAATACGAAACGGAGAAGCGGCACTACGCCCACATCGACTGCCCCGGACACGCCGACTACATCAAGAACATGATCTCCGGCGCGGCCCAGATGGACGGCGCCGTGCTCGTGGTCTCCGCGGCCGACGGCCCGATGCCCCAGACGCGGGAGCACATCGTGCTGGCCCGGCAGGTCAACGTGCCGGCCATCGTCGTGTTCATGAACAAGTGCGACCTCGTCGATGATCCGGAGATCCTGGATCTCGTCGAGCTCGAAGTCCGCGAGCTCCTGTCGAAATACCAGTTCCCCGGCGACAAGACCGCCGTCATCCGCGGCAGCGCGACCGCGGCCCTGGCCGACCCCAACGGCGAGGGCGCCAAGGCGATCTGGGAGCTGGTCAATGCGATGGACGAGTACATCCCCGAGCCCCTGCGCGAGGTCGACAAGCCGTTCCAGATGGCCATCGAGGACGTCTTCTCGATCACCGGCCGCGGCACCGTCGTCACGGGCCGCGTCGACCGGGGCGTCGTCAAGGTCGGCGACGAGGTCGAGATCGTCGGGCTGCGCGAGACGCGCAAGACGGTCGTCACGGGCGTCGAGATGTTCCGCAAGCTCCTCGATCAGGCCCAGGCCGGCGACAACATCGGCGTTCTGCTGCGCGGCGTCGGCAAGGACGAGGTCGAGCGCGGACAGGTCCTGGCCAAGCCCGGCTCCATCACCCCGCACCGGAAGTTCTCGGCCGCGATCTACGCCCTGTCCAAGGAAGAGGGCGGACGGCACACGCCGTTCTTCAAGGGATACCGGCCCCAGTTCTATTTCCGGACGACGGACGTGACGGGCTCGGTGAAGCTGCCCGCGAACGTCGAGATGGTCATGCCCGGGGACAACGTCAACCTCGAGATCGAGCTGATCACCGACGTCGCCATGGAAAAGGCCCTGCGGTTCGCCATCCGTGAAGGCGGACGGACCGTCGGCGCCGGCACCGTCACCGAGATCATCGAGTAGAGGGCCCGCCGGCGGACCGCCCGGGCGGCCGCCGGCCTTGGGAATATATCGGAGAACAGAGGAACGAACGATGGAAAAAATCAGAATCAGACTGCAGTCCTTTGACCACCGCTTGCTGGACCAATCGGTGAAAGATATCGTCGTGAAAGCGAAGCGAACGGGCGCCAGCGTGGCGGGTCCCATCCCCCTGCCGACGCATATCCACAAGTTCTGCGTTCTCCGTTCTCCGCACGTGGACAAGAAGTCCCGCGAGCACTTCGAAATGCGCATCCACAAGCGGCTCATCGACATCAGCGAGTACAACAACGAGACCATCGAGGAGCTGCAGAAGCTGGATCTGCCGGCGGGCATCGACGTCGAGATCCAGGCCTTCGGGGCGGGAGAATGATCATGGTCGAAGGCTTGATCGGCAAGAAAATCGGCATGAGCCAGAGGTTCGACGACGACGGCAACGTCGTTCCCGTCACCATCCTCAAGGCCGGGCCCTGTACGGTCATCCAGATGAAGACGCGGGAGAAGGACGGCTACGTGGCCGTCCAGCTCGGCTTCGTCGAGGAGAGGGGGGCCCGCAAGCCGGGCAAGGCCCAGGTCGGGCACTTCAAGAAGTCCGGCGTCCCCGTCGTCCGCAAGCTCCAGGAAGTCGGCTGCACCGAGCCGGCGGAGTTCAAGGAAGGGGATCAGATTCTGGTCGATATTTTCGAGCCCGGCGAGACGATCCACGTCGTCGGGACGAGCAAAGGCAAGGGCTTCGCCGGCGTCGTCAAGCGGCACCATTTCGCCGGCGGCGGCGCGTCCCACGGTTCAATGTTCCACCGGGCTCCCGGCTCGATCGGCGCCTCGTCCTATCCGTCCCGCGTCGTCAAGGGCATGCGGATGGGCGGGCACATGGGCTCGGACCGGGTGACGGTCCGCAGCCTCAAGGTCGTCGAGGCCGACAAGGACAACAATCTCCTCGTGGTCAAGGGCGCCGTGCCCGGGGCCAAGGGGGGCTACCTCCTGATCCGGAAAGGGGCCTTCGGCGTCCGGAGCGCCAAATAGGCGGGGAAAGAGTGCACCATGGCTAAACTGCGAGTTTTTAATAAGAGCGGAAAGCCGGCCGCGGAAATAGACCTGCCGGCGGGCGTCTTCTCCTATCCCGAGAAGAGCCACCTGATCTATGAGGCCGTCATCAATTACCGTGCCAACCAGAGGCAGGGGACCGCGGCCACCAAGACGAGAGCCAATGTCAGAGGCGGCGGCAAGAAGCCCTGGCGGCAGAAGGGAACGGGCCGGGCCCGCGTGGGCAGCATCCGTTCGCCCCTGTGGAAGAAGGGCGGCACGGTCTTCGGGCCCCAGCCCCGCGATTATTCGTACGAGCTTCCCAAGAAGGCCCGGCGGAACGCCCTCCGGTCCGTCCTGTCGCAGAAGCTGGCCGAGAACCAGCTCCTCGTGCTCGACGCGTTCGACATCAAGGAGCCCAAGACGAAGGAAGCGGCGGCCCTGCTCAAGGCCCTCAAGCTGGATTCGGCCCTGCTCGTGGACAGCCACGAGAACACGAACCTGTTCCTCTCGGTCCGGAACCTGCCCAAGGTCAAGGCCGTCGACGTCCAGACGCTCAACATCTACGACGTCCTGAACTTCAAGTGGCTGGTCTTCAGCCAGCGGGCACTCGAGTCCGCCATGGAGAGATTGAAGTGATCAAAGATCCGCATAAAATCATCATCCGGCCGGTGATCACGGAGAAGAGCACCCAGCTCAAGGACTCGGACCGGGTCATCTGCTTCGAAGTCGCCCGCGGCGCGAACAAGATCGAGATCAAGAAAGCCATCGAGCACCTCTTCAAGACGAAGGTCGCGAGCGTCCGGACCCAGACGAAGACGGGCAAGGTCCGGAAAGTCGGCCGCAACATGGGCAAGACGAAGGACTGGAAAAAGGCCTACGTCAAGCTCCGCGAAGGCGAGAAAATGATCGAATATTTCGAGGCGGCGTAACATGGGCATCAAAACATTCAGACCAATCACACCGGGCCTGCGCCACCGGACGGCCAACCGGTACGAGGACCTGACCGGGGACGGCCCGTACAAGCCCCTGGTGCTGTCCTTTCCCAAGTCCGGCGGGCGCGACAGCCGCGGGCACCTGTCCATCCGGAACAGGGGAGGCGGGCACAAGAAGCTCTACCGGATGGTCGACGCCAAGCGCGACAAGATCGGCATTCCCGGCGTCATCGAGACGGTCGAGTACGATCCCAACCGTTCGTCGTTCATCTCCCTCGTGAAATACCGGGACGGGGAGCGGCGCTACATCCTCTCTCCGCTCGGCCTGAAGGTCGGCCAGGAGATCGTCTCCTCCGACGCCCAGGTCGACATCCTGCCCGGCAACGCCATGCCCCTGCGGTTCATCCCGCTGGGCACGGTCATCCACAACATCGAGCTCCGCAAGGACAAGGGCGGCCAGGTGGCCAAGTCGGCCGGCACCGGCGCCCAGATCCTGGCCAAGGAGGGCGATTACGCCCAGGTCCGCTTGCCGTCATCCGAGATCCGCAAGATCCACCTCGACTGCCGGGCGACCATCGGCCAGATCGGCAACATCGACCACCAGAACATCAGCATCGGCAAGGCCGGCCGGAACCGGTGGATGGGCTGGCGCCCCCACGTCCGCGGCACGGCCATGAACCCGATCGACCATCCGCACGGCGGCGGCGAGGGCAAGTCCAAGGGCGGGCGCAATCCCGTCAGCCCCGAGGGCATTCCGACCAAGGGCTACAAGACCCGCCGGAACAAGAGAACGCAGACCTTCATCGTCAGGCGCAGGAGCAAGTAATCATGAGCAGATCGCTGAGCAAAGGTCCCTTCGTGGACGGCCACCTTCTCGAAAAAATCCAGGCTGCGGACGTTCAGGGCGCCAAGCGGCAGGTCATCAAGACGTGGTCCCGGCGTTCCACGATCATCCCGGAGATGGTCGGTCTGACGATCGGCGTCCACAACGGCCGGAAGTTCATCCCGGTTTTCGTGACGGAAAACATGGTCGGGCACAAGCTCGGGGAGTTCTCCCCGACGCGCACCTTCCGGGGACACACGTCGAAGACGGCCAAGCAGCTTAAAGTGGGGAAGTAACATGGACGCGACGAACCACGTTTCGCATGCCGAGGCCCGGTATATCCGGATGAGCCCGCAGAAGAGCCGGCTGGTGGCCGACCTCATCCGGGACCGCTACGTCGGAGAGGCCCTGACCATCCTCCGTTTCAACGAGAAGAAGAAGATCAGCGCCGTCCTGGAGAAGGTCCTTCGCTCGGCCATCGCCAACGCCCAGCAGAAGACGCCGGACGTCGACGTCGACAAGCTCTACATCTCGAGAATCCAGATCGGCGGCGGCCCGGTGGCCAAGAGAATCCGCCCGGCGCCCATGGGACGGGCCTACCGCGTTGTGAAGCGGACGAGCCATGTCCAGATCTATTTAGACGAAAAAGGGAGATAAGCCGTGGGACAGAAAACACATCCATACGGATTTCGGCTCGGCTTCAACAAACCGTGGATGTCCCGTTGGTTTGCCAAGGGGCCCGAATACGCCCGCCTCATCCATGAGGACCTGCGCATGCGGAAGGCCATCAAGGAGAAGTACTACCACGCCGGCATCTCCGAGGTCGACATCGAGCGCGTCGGCCCGAAGATCCGGATCATCATCCACACGGCCCGGCCGGGCATCATCATCGGCCGCGGCGGCAAGGAGATCGAGAGTCTGAAGGTCTACCTCGAGACGATCGCCCACAAGGATGTCTATGTCGACATCCGCGAGGTCGATCACGCCGAGCTCAACGCCCTGCTCGTGGGCGAGGGCATCGCCGTCCAGCTCGAAAAGCGGATCGCCTACCGCCGGGCCATGCGGAAGGCCGTGGACATGGCCCTCAAGATGGGCGCCAAGGGCATCAAGGTCATGTGCTCGGGCCGGCTCGGCGGCGTCGAGATCGCCCGCTCGGAATGGTACCTGAAGGGCCAGCTCCCGCTGCAGACGCTGCGGGCCGACATCGACTACGCCTTCACCGAAGCCTTCACGACCTACGGTCAGATCGGCATCAAGGTCTGGATCTACCGGGGCGACGTCGAGAAGCCGAAGTTCACCTCTCAGATGGCGGAGGTCGAGGAGATTTAGCCATGTTAATGCCCAAGAAAGTCAAGTTCCGCAAGCAGCAGCGCGGCCGGATGAGGGGCAAGGCCCTGCGGGGGAGTTCGCTGTCGTTCGGCGAGTTCGGCCTCCAGGCCACCGAGCCGTGCTGGCTGACCGCGCGGCAGATCGAAGCCGGCCGCATCACGATCACCCGCCACATGAAGCGCCGCGGCAAGCTCTGGATCCGGACCTTCCCGTGGAAGGCCGTCACCAAGAAGCCGACCGAGGTCCGCATGGGCAAGGGCAAGGGCGACCCGGAATTCTGGGTCGACGTCGTCCGGCCCGGCAAGATCCTCTACGAGATCGAGGGGGTCGAGGAGACCGAGGCCCGGGAAGCCATGCGCCTGGCCGCCCACAAGCTCCCGATCAAGACGAGATTCATCTCCCGTGAAGCGAGAGAACTCAGATGAAGATCCAAGAACTCAAGGAACTGTCGGCCGACGAGCTGCAGACCAAGGAAAAGGAGCTCACGGACCAGCTCTTCAAGCTCCGCTTCCAGAAATCCCTGGGCCAGCTGGAAAGCCCGATGAAGATCAAGAACGTCAAGAGGGACATCGCCCGCATCAAAACGCTCTTGAAAGCCCTGACGAAAAAGACGGAGTAGAGAATGGACACGAAGGGAAAGACACGGAAGACCACCAAGGTCGGGACCGTCGTCGCCAAGAAGATGAAGAAGACGGTCACGGTCGAGGTCGAGCGCCAGATCAGGCACCCCCTGTACAAGAAGATCGTCCGCCAGAAGAAAACGTTCCTGGTCCACGACGAGACCGAGAAGTGCAAGATCGGCGACAACGTCCGGATCATTGAGACGCGTCCGATCAGCAAGATGAAGCGGTGGCGCGTCCTCGAGATCATCAACCTCGGGGGCGGCCGGGCCGCGGAGACGGGAGAACGGCCATGATCCAGATGCGCACCATGCTCAAGGTCGCCGACAATTCCGGCGCCCGCAGGATTATGGCCATCACGCCCCTGGGCGGCAGCGTCGGGCGCATCGCCCACATCGGCGACGTCATCTCGGCCACGGTCAAGGAAGCGGACCCCGAGAGCAAGATCGGCAAGGGCAAGGTCGTCCGCGCCGTCGTCGTCCGCACCCGCAAGGAGCTCCGCCGCAAGGACGGCTCCTACATCCGGTTCGAGGACAACGCCGCCGTGATCATCGACAAGGCCGGGGAGCCCGTCGGCACCCGCGTCTTCGGGCCCGTCGGCCGGGAGCTGCGGGAACGGAAGTTCATGAAGATCATTTCCCTGGCGCCGGAGGTCCTGTGATGGGCAAAATTCCGTTCAAGAAGAACGATGTCGTCATCATCCGCAAGGGAAAAGACAAAGGCAAGACCGGCAAGGTCCTCAAGCTGATTCCCGAGACCGACCGGGTCATCGTCGAACGGATCAACTTCTCCAAGCACTTCGTCAAGGCCGATCGCAGCAAGAACGTGCAGGGCGGGATCATGGAGAGGGAGGCGCCGATCCACGTCTCCAACGTCATGCTCTACTGCCCCGAGTGCGGCCAAGGCGTCCGGGTCCGGACGCGGAAGCTCGAAGACGGCAGCAAAATCCGGCTCTGCAGCAAGTGCGAATCCCAGATCGAGAAGCAGAAGTGAGGATGGAGCCCATGAGCCGCTTATTCGATAAGTATCAGAAAGAGCTCCTGGCGGATCTCCAGAAGGAGCTGGGCATCAAGAACAAGATGGCCGTGCCGCGCCTGGAGAAGATCATCGTCAACATGGGCGTCGGCGACGCCATCCAGAACATCAAGCTTCTGGACACGGCCAAGACCGAGCTCGGCCTAATCACGGGCCAGCTGCCGGCCGTCGGCCGGGCCAAGAAGTCGATCTCGGCCTTCAAGCTGAGGAAGGGCCAGCCGATCGCCTGTTACGTGACGCTTCGCAACCGGAGGATGTACGAGTTCTTCGACCGGCTCGTCAACATCGTCCTGCCCCGCGTCCGGGACTTCCGGGGCGTCCCCCCGAACGCCTTCGACGGCCGGGGGAATTACACTCTGGGGATGCGCGACCAGCTCGTCTTCCCGGAGATCGATTACACCAAGGTCGAGCGGCCCCGGGGCATGAACATCACGATTGTGACCACGGCCCGGACCGACAAGGAAGCCCATGCCCTGCTCAAGAAGCTGGGCATGCCGTTTCGTGAGTCCTGAAAGGCGAGGTGAACGTGTCGACAACAGCTCGGATGGCCAAATACGCGAGAAAGCCCAAGTACGCAATCCGCACCCGGCGGCGCTGCCGTCTCTGCGGCCGCTCCAGGGGCTACTACAGGAAATTCGACCTCTGCCGGCTGTGCTTCCGGGAGCTGGCCCTCAAAGGGGAGATCCCGGGGGTCACGAAGTCGTCGTGGTGACGTCGAGGAAAGGATAGATCCATGGATTCCATCTCCGATTTACTCACCCGGATCCGCAACGGGATCACGACCAGGAAAAGGGAAATCAACATCCCCTCCTCGCGGCTCATAGTCGAGATCGCCAAGATCCTCAAGGAAGAAGGGTACATCAAGAATTTCAAGGTCATCGACGATAAAAAGCAGGGCGTGCTCAACGTGGCCCTCAAGTACGCGGAGGACGGCCAGAGCGTCATCAGCGGCCTGAAGAGGGTCAGCAAACCCGGCTGTCGCATCTACTGCACGAAGGACTCCGTCCCCAAGGCCCTCGACGGCCTGGGGCTGGTCATCGTTTCGACGTCGCAGGGCGTCCTGTCCGGCCGCAAGTGCGAGGAGCTCGGCGCCGGCGGCGAAGTCCTCTGCAGCATCTGGTGAGCGCGAAGAGAGGTCAACATGTCTAGAGTCGGGAAAAAGCCCATCGCGATACCGGCGGGCGTCAAGGTCACGATCCAGCCGGACCGGATCGAATTCGAGGCCAAGAAGGGGAAGATGGCGTCCCCGCTGTACGCCGGGATCCAGGCCAGCCTGGACGGCGCGGCGCTCAGCCTGAGCCGGGCCGACGACGCCAAGACGACGCGCAGCCTGCACGGCCTCTGCCGCGCCCTGGCCCAGAACGCCGTCCGCGGCGTCACCGAGGGCTTCTCGAAGCAGCTCGAGATCGTGGGCGTGGGCTACAAGGCCAAGGTCGACAAGAACAAGCTCGAGATCAGCGTGGGCTACTCCCGGCCGATGGTCTACGAGATCCCGGCCGGCGTCGAGGTCGTGGCGGAGAAGCCAACCCTGCTGACCATCCGGGGCATCGACCGTCAGAAGGTGGGCCAGGTGGCCAACGACATCAAGAAATTCCGCCTTCCGGACCCCTACAAGCAGAAGGGCGTCCGCTACGTCGGCGAGAAACTCATCAAGAAGGAAAGAAAGGCGGGGGTGGCCAGTGCTTAAAAACAAAATCGTCGCCAAGCGCGTGCGGGACGATCGTCTCCGCAAGAGGATCCGGGACAAGATCAAGGGAACGCCCGAGCGGCCCCGGGTCCACGTGTTCAAGAGCAACACCTATCTCTACACCCAGGTCATCAACGACGCCGAGGGCAAGGTCCTGCTGACGGCCTCGACCCTGGAGAAGGAGTTCAAGGAGCAATCCAAGAACGGCAAGAACAAGAAGGCGAGCGAGCTCCTGGGCCAGATCCTGGCCAAGCGTCTCAAGGCCAAGAGCATCGAGCGGATCGTCTTCGACCGGGGAGTCTATCCCTACCATGGACGCATCAAGACCCTGGCGGAAGCCATGCGGAAAGAAGGCATCCAATTCTAGAGGAACGGGCCGAGTAAGGAGGCGAGAGCGTGGAAGATCGAAGATTTGAAAAACCTGTCGTTGTCGACGAAGAGGGCTTTGAGCTCAAGGACCAGGTCATCTCCATCCGCAGGGTCACGAAGGTCGTCAAGGGCGGCAAGAATTTGAGCTTTTCGGCCCTGGTGGCCGTCGGCAACGAGCACGGCCGCGTGGGCATCGGCAAGGGCAAGGCCCGGGAAGTGCCCCAGGCGATCCGCAAGGGCGTCGAGGCGGCCAAGAAGAGCATGATCCGCGTCCCGCTGGCGGACACGACGCTGCCCCACCTGGTCAAGGGCGTGGACGGCGCCGGTCTGGTCGTCCTCCGGCCGGCCGCGAAAGGAACGGGCGTCATCGCCGGCGGCGCGGTCCGGGTCATCATGCAGCTGGCCGGGATCCGGGACATCCTGACCAAGTCCCTGAGAAGCAACAATCCGATCAGCGTGGCCAACGCCACCCTGGACGCCCTCCGGAGCGTCCGGAATCCCGAGGACGTGGCCAAGCTCCGCGGAAAGGGCAAGGGTGGGCTATGACGGAGACAAAGACGAAAGCCGCGAACCCCCGCAAGAAGGCCGAGAAGGCCCCGGCGGCGGAACGCTATCTGAAGATCACGCTCGTGCGGAGCCTCGTCGGCTATCCCCGGTCCCAGCGCGTCGTGGCCAAGGGCCTCGGCTTGAGGAAACTCCAGTCCCGCGTCGTCCGCCGGGAATCCCCGGAGACGCTCGGCATGGTCCGCAAGCTGGCCCATGTTTTGAAAGTGGAAGCGACGGAGAAGCCATGAACCTCAGCAACCTGAAACCGGCCAAAGGATCGAGAAAAGGCAAAAAGAGGGTGGGGCGCGGACCCGGCTCCGGCTGGGGCAAGACGGCCGGCCGCGGCAGCAAGGGCCAGCTCCAGGGGAGCGGCTACTCCCGCAAGCGCGATTTCGAAGGCGGCCAGATGCCGCTCGTCCGCCGCATCCCCAAGCACGGCTTCACCAGCATCTTCCGCGTGGAATACGCGGTCGTCAACCTGGACAGCCTGGCCCGGATCGAGAAGAACGAAGTCGAGATCAAGGACCTGGTCGCGGCCGGGCTGATCAAGAACGAGTCGGAGCGGGTCAAGGTTCTGGGGCGGGGCGAGATCGCCGCCGCGAAGACCGTCTACGCCCACAAGTTCTCCGGGTCGGCCGTGAAAAAGATCGAGGATAAGGGCGGCAAGGCCGTCACCATCGGGAAAGACTAATGTTAGACAGCATCCGCAACATCTTCAGCATCCCTGAGCTCCGGAAGAGGGTCATCTTCACCCTGCTCCTGCTCGCCGTCTACAGAATGGGCGGTCAGATCCCCAACCCCGGGATCAGCGCCTCGGCCCTGGCCGAATTCTGGGCGCAGCAGAAGGGCAACATCCTGGGCTTCATCGACCTGTTCTCGGGACGCTACATGTCGCGTATGACGATCTTCGCCCTCGGCATCATGCCGTACATCAGCTCGTCGATCATCCTCCAGCTGCTGACAGTCGTCTGGCCCTACCTGGAGCGCCTGTCCAAGGAGGGCGAGCTCGGCCGGAAGAAGATCACCCAGTACACCCGCTACGGAACCCTGGGCATCTGCGTCATCCAGGCCTACGGCATCGCGGCCTTCCTCCAGACCCTCAAGGCTCCGGGCGGCGCCCTGGTCGTTCCCCATCCCGGCTGGGGATTCAGGCTCCTGACGGTCCTGACCCTGACGACGGGGACGGTCTTCGTCATGTGGCTCGGCGAGCAGATCTCGGCCCGGGGCATCGGCAACGGCATCTCGCTCATCATCTTCGCCGGCATCGTCGTCCGCTTCCCGTCGGGGGTCAACAGCCTGTTCTCCGGCCTGAAGAGCGGCACGATGGATCCCCTGAAGCTGATCTTCCTGGCCGCCCTGATGATCGTGGTCATCGCCTTCATCGTCTTCGTCGAGCGCGGCCAGCGGCGCATCCCCGTGTCGTACGCCAAGCGGGTCATCGGCCGCAAGGTCTACGGCGGCCAGAGCACGCACCTGCCGCTGCGGGTGAACACGGGCGGCGTCATCCCGATCATCTTCGCCGCCTCCGTCATCACCATCCCGGCGACCATGGCTCAGCTCGTCAAGGTCCCGGTCATCCAGACCATCGCCCAGCAGTTCGGCATGGGCATGCCCCTCTACAACATGTTCTACGTCGCGGCCATCATCTTCTTCACGTACTTCTACATTTCGATCATCTTCAATCCGGTCGACGTGGCCGACAACCTGAGGAAATATGGCGGCTTCATCCCCGGCATCCGGCCGGGCAAGAACACTTCCGATTACATCGACGAGGTCCTGTCGCGGATCACCCTCGTCGGCGCCGTCTACCTGGCCGTCGTCGCCATCCTGCCGGAGTTCCTGATCACCGGCCTCAGGGTCCAGTCCCTGCCGTGGATCGGGCCGTGGCTCGAGACCAACCTGCCCAAGTTTCTCACCCAGGGCCTCGGGATCGACTTCCTGTTCGGCGGCACCTCGATCCTGATCGTCGTCGGCGTGGCCATGGACACGATGCAGCAGATCGAGGCCCAGCTCGTCATGCGACATTACGACGGCTTCATGCGTCGCAGCCGGATCAGAGGGAGAAGGTGATGAGGATCATCCTCCTCGGCGCGCCCGGAAGCGGGAAGGGGTCGGTGGGCGATCTCGTCCAGTCGGCCTACGGATTCCCGCGGATCTCCACGGGAGATCTCCTCCGGGACGCCGTCCGGAAGAGGACGCCTCTCGGCCTGGAAGCCGAGGCCCAGATGGGCAAGGGCGGCCTCGTCGACGACGGGCTCGTCCTCAAGCTCCTGGCCGAGCGACTGGCCGAGCCGGACTGCCGGAAGGGATACGTCCTCGACGGCTACCCGAGGAACATCTCCCAGGCCCGGGACCTCGAAGGCCTCGACGGCGGCCGTCGGGAGATGGTCTTCCTCATCGACACGCACGAGGACGTCGTCGTCCGCCGGCTCGAGACTCGTCGGATCTGCCCCAGGTGCGGAGCGATCTACAACGTCGTCACGAAAAAGCCGGCGCGGGAAGGCGTCTGCGACGTCTGCGGCTCGGCCCTCGTCCAGAGAGCGGACGACCGGGCCGAGGTCATCCGGGAGAGGATGAAGACCTATCACGAAAAAACGGAGCCCCTCGTCGTGTACTACCGGGCGAAGGAAGTCGTCCGGCGGATCGACGGCAACGGGACGGTCGAGGAATCGTTCCGGGCCGTCCGCTCGGCCCTGGACGCGGAGACGGGGGAAGCGAAGGCGCGGCCATGATCATCTGCAAATCGCGCGCGGAGCTCGAGGGCATGCGGCAGAGCAGCCGGCTCGTGGCCCAGATCCTCGACGAGCTTATGCCGCTCGTCCGGCCCGGCATCCGCACCCGCGACCTGGACCTCTACGCCGAAAAGCGGACCCGCGAGCTCGGCGCCGTCCCGGCCTTCAAGAACTACCGGGGCTATCCGGCCTCCGTCTGCGTGTCGGTCAACGAGGAGGTTATCCACGGCATTCCCTCGGGCCGCGTCCTCGAGGACGGCGACATCGTCAGCCTGGACTTCGGCGTCCTCTACGAGGGCTTTTACAGCGATTCGGCCGTGACCGTCCCCGTCGGCCAGGCGAGAGACGGCGCCGACCGGCTCATCGCCTCGGCGGAGAGGGCCTTCTACAAGGGCTTCGAGCAGGTCCGGGAAGGAAACCGGCTGTCCGACATCTCGGCCGCCGTCCAGCGGTCGGTCGAGGCGGACGGCTTCTCGGTCATCCGGCAGTTCGTCGGCCACGGCATCGGCCGTTCCCTCCACGAGGATCCGCAGATCCCGAACTTCGGGGCGCCCGGCCGGGGGCCGAAGCTCAAGCCCGGCATGACGCTGGCCATCGAGCCGATGATCGCCATGGGGTCCTACGAGGTCGACGTCCTGGAGGACGGCTGGACGGCCGTCACCCGCGACCGCAGCCTCTCTGCCCACTACGAGCATACCGTGGCCCTGACCGAAGACGGGCCCGAGATCCTGAGCGCGCGGGCGCGGGACGCCGCGTCCGTGCGGCCTCCCTTCGCCAAGGAGGGTCCTCATGCCTAAGCAGGACATGTTCGAGGCCGAAGGCGTGGTCCTCGAGACTCTGCCCAACGCCATGTTCCGGGTCGAGCTCGCGAACAAGCACGTCATCCTGGCCCACATCTCGGGGAAGATGCGGAAGCACTTCATCCGGATCCTGCCGGGCGACAGGGTTCTGGTGGAGCTTTCGCCCTACGACCTGACCAAGGGACGCATCACCTACAGATACAAATAAAAGGACACGACGATGAAAGTCAAAGCATCCGTTAAAAAGATCTGCCGGAACTGCAAGATCGTCCGGCGCAAGGGCGTCGTGCGGGTCATCTGCATCAACCCGCGGCACAAGCAAAAACAAGGATAGGACGAGGTCAACATGGCAAGAATCGCAGGCATCGCGCTCCCGCCGGAGAAGAGGATCGAGATCGGACTGACCTACATCTTCGGGATCGGCCGGCCCAAGTCGAACAAGATCCTGGCCGAAGCCAAGATCGACAAGAACAAGAAGGTCAAGACCCTGACCGAGGACGAGATCAACAAGATCCGCCAGATCATCGAGAAGCGGGAAAAGATCGAGGGCGACCTCCGCAAGGAAGTCACCATGAACATCAAGAGGCTCGTCGACATCGGCTGCTACCGGGGCCTCCGCCACAAGAAGAAACTGCCGACGAGGGGCCAGCGGACGAAGACCAACGCCCGGACACGGAAGGGCGTCCGCGGCTCGAAGATCAAGAAACTCAGGGAAAAGAAAGCCTAAGGAGAGGACGCGCCCATGCCGCAAGCGAAGAAAAAGAAAGTCCGGAAAGAGATCGGGTACGGAGTGGCCCACATCCAATCCACCTTCAACAATACGATCATCACCATCGCCGACCACCAGGGCGCGACGCTCTGCTGGGCCAGCGCCGGCACATCGGGATTCAAGGGCGCCCGCAAGGGCACTCCCTTCGCCGCCCAGCTGGCCGCCAAGGGCGTGGCCACCAAGGCCCGCGAGTTCGGCGTCCGGTACGTGGACGTGCGGCTGACGGGACCGGGCGCGGGACGGGAATCGTCCATCCGCGCCCTGCAGGCGGCCGGGCTGGAGATCAAGTCCATCAAGGACGTGACCCCCATTCCCCACAACGGCTGCCGGGTCCGCCGCAGGAGGCGGGTCTGAGGCCCGAAGGAGAGCACTATGGCGAAATTTCAAGGACCTGACTGCCGGCTGTGCCGGGTCGAAAAGAGCAAGCTGTTTTTCAAGGGCAACAAGTGCCAGACGGACAAGTGTCCGCTCGAGCGCCGGGCCTACGCGCCCGGCCAGCACGGACGCAACAGGAAGCGCGTCCTGGGCTACGCGATCCAGCTCCGGGAAAAGCAGAAACTCAAAAGGTATTACGGGATGTCCGAGGAACAGTTCCGCTTCTTCTTCAAGCGGGCCGAGCGTCAGAAGGGGATCACCGGCGAGAACCTCCTGTCCATGCTCGAGCGGCGCCTGGACAACGTCGTCTACCTGATGGGCTTCTCGCTGTCCCGCGGCCACGCCCGCCAGCTCATCGGTCACGGGCATTTCCGGGTCAACAGCCACCGGACCAACATCCCCTCGGCCCTGGTCAAGGTCGGCGACGTCATCGAGTTCAAGGAGAGGACGGCCAAGAGCGAGGATATGAAGGCCGTCGTCGCCTCCAACAAGAGCAAGACCGCTCCCGGCTGGCTCGATGTGGACAGGGACAATCTGAAGGGCAGAATTCTCGCTCTTCCGACCCGCCAGGACGTCACTCTTCCCGTGGAAGAGCATCTGGTGGTCGAGCTTTACTCCAAATAACGTCCTGAGGGACCCCGGCGAAGGCATCCCCAGAAGGAGGACACATGACGGAAACGAATTTTCAGAGGCCAAAGTATTTGGAGTGCGATTTTGAGACGCTGACGGACAAGTACGGCAAGTTCCAGGCCCAGCCGTTCGAGCGGGGCTACGGCGTCACGGTCGGCAACGCCTTGCGCCGGATCCTTCTCTCGTCGATCACCGGGGCCGCCATCACGGCCGTCCGGATCCACGGCGTGCTCCACGAGTTCTCGACCATCCCCGGGGTCGTCGAGGATGTCACCGATATCATCCTCAACATCAAGAGCATCCCCCTCAAGCTCAGCGGGGACGAGCCGAAGCGCATGACGATCAAGAAGACGGGCCCGGTCCAGGTGAAGTCCTCGGACGTCGTCCACGATTCCGAGATCGAGCTCCTCAACAACGACCTGCCCATCGCCGCGCTCGACACGGACGGGACGCTGGACGTCGAGATGGTCGTCAAGAACGGCCGGGGCTACATCCCCGCCGACCAGAATCTCGACGAGGAACTGAGCCTGGACTACATCCCCCTCGATTCCTCGCACTCGCCCGTCCTCAAGGTCAACTACAAGGTCGAGCCCGCCCGCGTCGGCAAGAGGATCGATTATGAGAGCCTGACCCTGGAGATCTGGACGACCGGAGCCATCAAGCCCATGGACGCCCTCTCCCAGGCGGCCAAGATCATGCGGGACCACCTGGGCATCTTCCTGAACGTCGTCGACGAGCCGCCGGAAACCGACCAGGCCCCGACCCAGAAGACGATCCCTTACCTCGGGCAGGCCGACGTCCTGGCCAAGACGATCGACCACCTGGAGCTCTCCGTCCGGTCGAACAACTGCCTCCGGGCGGCGGGCATCGAGCGGATCTTCGAGCTCGTCCAGAAGACCGAAGACGACCTCCTGCAGACGAAGAACTTCGGACGGAAATCCCTCGCCGAAATCAAGGAAACCCTGTCGAACCTGAACCTGGGATTGAACCTGGAGCTCCACCCCAAGCTCATCGAACGGATCCAGGCGGAAGTCAAAGAGGGGAAGTCCGGGAAGGAAGTGGATGAATGAGGCACCAAGTCAAGAAAGGATACCTGCGGAGAAACTCCGCCCACCGGCGGGCGCTGCTGCGTAACCTCGTGACCTCGTTCCTCGAGAAGGAGCGGATCAAGACGACCCTGGCCAAGGCCCGGTTCACCCGGCCCATAGCCGAGAAGATGATCTCGCTCGGCAAGAGGGGAACGCTGCATGCCCGGCGCCAGGCCCTGGCCTACATGACCAAGGAAGCCGCCGTGAAGAAGCTCTTCGACGAAATCGCGCCGCGCTTCTCCGAGAGGCCGGGCGGATACACCCGGATCGTCAAGCTCGACCGGCGGATGGGCGACGGCTCCTCTATGGCCATGCTGGAGCTCGTCGGCAGCGAGTTCAAGAAGAAGGCCAAGAAGAAGAAAGAAGCCAAGAAGACGGCTCCCCCGAAGTAAGCCGTCGATTCATAGGCAAGGCCGCGAAGGCCCGGTTCATGCCGGGCTTTTTTTTATCTCGTTTCAGATATTTCCCAGAAGCACGGTTCCGGGCCGCTCCACCGTGCTTTTGCGGTTCGCTCCGAAGACTCCGCTACTCGCCGGACGGGTCCTGTCCCGGCGCGTCACTGTCCGTCCGGCAGGGAACGGAGTCTTCAAAGTGACCAACAGAATCACAGCGGAGCAGCTCGGAGCTGTGATTCTGGGAAATATCTGAAAAGAGCTAAGATATTTCGCAGAAGTGCGGCTTCGAGCCCTCAGCCGCGCTTCTGCCGGTCGCTCGGCAAAATTCGCTCCCTGCCGGCGTCGCCCAGCTGGTCTCAGGCATCCCTTCGCTTTCCAGCGCCAGAGCGCCCGAGCTCCGTTGCGGGCGGGCAGTGACCGACACCGTGCCACCCGTCCGGCTTATTTCTTCGCTCGGCGAGCGCCCTGGTAGATGGCCTGCCAGTAAGTATCCTTCAGGCGCGAGATCTGGACGATGGGCTTTTCGTGGACCGTCGCGTTGATGAATTCCTCCCCGTTGATCATCATCCCCACGTGGCCGACCTTGTTCTTCGCCCTGCCGAAAAAGACGAGATCGCCGGCGGATTCGTCGCCGGCCGCGACTTCGAGAAGGCCGCTGCCCTCGAACTGAATATCGGCGTCCCGCAGGATGTAAATGCCGCCCATCTTGTAGACGAGCTGGACGAAGCCGGAACAGTCGATCCCGAGGGGCGACGTCCCGCCCCAGAGATAGGGGAGCCCCAGGAAACGCTTCGACAGGGCGACCATCTCCTCGGCGGAGCGCCGCGGCCAGGTCATCGGCGCTTCGTGGAAGGCGCCATCACCCTTCTGGATCCAGGCCCGCGTCCCGCAGGGCAGGGCGACCTCGGCCCAGCGCTCGTCCTTTTCGCCGAAAACCTCGAGGACCGCGCTGATGGGAGCGAGCTTGACGGGCTTGTGCTTGGTGACGTCGGGTTCCCGATAGGTGTTGGCCAGGAGGGCCGTGACCTCGAACAGCCGGCCCGAAGAAGCGTAGGCCTTTTCTCCGGGCTTGAGGAGCCTGAGCGCGGAGCCGATGATCCAACCCGGATAGGTGTCCGGCGTCTCGATGGAGCACCAGTCCTCTCCCTCCGAGTTCCGCTCGGTTTTGAGGACCTTGACGTTCATGCCCAGGATGGCCTGGCTGACGACGTCCGACGTCGCGGTCGGCCGGCGGTACATGTTTTCAACCGAATTGATGACGACTCCGACCCGGGTCGCCGCCGGGTTTTCTGCCGCCCGGAGGGCCGGAAAGAGAACCGACGAAACGATCAAGGAAACGATCCACATCCGCATGGCTTGACCTCCCAGATTCCCATTATAGCCGTGAACACGGGCGGCGGGAAGCTGTTTTGTCCGGTCAGCCCGGATGCCTGACGTCACGGGGGAAATCGCTGGCAAAGCCGTCGGGCGTTTTCTATAATAGGCCCGAAAGGTGGAGTCATGAAGCGCAAGGAATTCCTGAAACTCTCGGGAGCCGTCGCCGCCGGATCGCTCGCTTCCCTGGAGCCCGCGATCGCGCGAGCCCTGCGGGACGGGGGAGGGAAGACCTCCATCACGGTCAAGCTCCTCGATCTCGAGCTTCGGCACGCCTGGGGGCTGTCGCGCGGAACATGGACGACCCGGCGCAACGCCTTCCTCAGGATCGAGCGCGACGGGGTCGTGGGCATTGGCGAAGCGGCTCCCCTGGCCAGGTATGACGAAACTGCGGAGGGCGCCGCGGCCTTCATCGAAAAGGCCCGGTCCGTGCTCGAGCGCGACCCCCGGGAATACGCCGTCCGCTGGAATGAGCTCGAAGCCCTGGCGCCGGGCGAGCACGCGGCCAAAGCCGCCTGCGACTTGACCCTGCTGGACTGGACGGGGAAGAAGCTCGGCGCGCCGCTCTGGCGGCTGCTCGGGCTCGACCGGGCCCGGGCGCTGGCGACGACCTACTCCATCGGCATCGACGAGATCCCGGTCATGCAGCAGAAGGTCCGCGAGGCGCCGGACTTCGACGTCTATAAGATCAAAGTCGGCGGCAAGAACGACCGGAAGATCATCGAAGGCATCCGGGCCGCGACCCGGAAGCCCCTCCGGGCCGACGCCAACGAGGGCTGGAAGACGAAGGAAGAGGCCCTGGAGATGATCAACTGGATGGCCGGCCAGGGGGTCGAGCTCATCGAACAGCCCATGCCCGCCGCGATGCTCCACGACTACGCCTGGCTCAGGGAGCGGTCCAAGATGCCGATATTCGCCGACGAGAGCCTGATGAAGGCCTCCGACATCCCGAAGATTGCGCCGTACTTCGACGGCATCAACGTCAAGCTCATGAAGTGCGGCGGCATCCAGGAAGCCGTCCGGATGGCCGCCATGGGCCGGGCCATGGGGCTGAAGCTCATGCTCGGCTGCATGATCGAAAGCTCTCTCGGCGTCTCGGCCGGCGCCGCCATCTCGCCCTTATTCGACTATGCCGACCTCGACGGGAATTTGCTCATTGCCAACGATCCGTTCCAGGGTGTCGCAACAGTCAAGGGCCGGCTCGTTCTCAACGACAAGCCCGGTCTCGGGGTAAGCGGGAGCGTCTGGTAAGGGGAAAAGGATCTCAGGACCGGCCGCCGACCTGGATGGCCAGCTTCTGGCCGACCGAAAGATCGTCCGAGGTCAGGCTGTTGTCGGCCTTGATCTTCTCGATCGTCGTGTTGAACGTCTTCGACGGGGTGAAGAGGGTGTCTCCGGCCTTGACCACATACATGACCTTGTCTCCAGGAGCCGCGCCCAAGGCCGGGGCCGGCGCGCCGGCCTGAGCCGGCTTGGCCGCCGCCGCCCCGCTTACGGGGATGCGGAGAACCTGCCCCTCGCGGATGAGCGTTCGGCTCGTCAGACCGTTGACCCGGACGATGGCGTCGACGGAGGTCCGGAATTTTCTGGCGATCGCCCCCAGGGTATCCCCCTTGAGCACCCTGTACCTGTCGGTAACGACGTCCGGCGGGACGTACTGGGGCAGGGTGGCGACGGAGGCCAGGCACTTTTCTCCGTAGCCCTCGGGCACGCGCAGGTCGTAGTCATAGTTGGGGGAGGAGTCGAAGCGCAACTCGGGGTTGAGGATGGTCAGGAGCAGGGGATCGAGCCCCAGGCTCTGGGCCAGGCTGGCCAGCTTGATAGGGGCGCTGATCTTGACGGTCTCGTATTTCAGCGGCGGATCCTGGACGGGGAGCTCGAAGCCGTATTTGGCCGGATCGCCGATGATCATCAAGGCGGCGATGAAACGGGGCACGTAGCGGGCCGTTTCCCAAGGCAGGCTATTGAACAGGTCCCAGAAATTGTCGAGGTATTCGATCCGCTGGGCCCGGATGACCCTCTGGACGTAGCCGTCGCCGCAGTTGTAGGCCGCCAGGGCCGTCAGCCAGTCGCCGAAGATCATGTGCAGGTCGCTCAGGTTTTGGACGGCAGCCCGCGTGGCCTTAAACGGATCCATGCGCTCATCCACGTACTTGTCGCGCCTGAGACCGTACCGGTAGCCCGTCGAGGAGATGAACTGCCACATGCCCAGGGCGCGGGCCCGCGACAGGGCCCGGACCCTGAACCAGCTCTCGATCATCGGCACCCATAGCAACTGTTCCGGCAGACCCGCCGCCCGTAACTCGTTCAATATCATGTCTTTATAGAGGCCGGAGCGCTTGTAGGCATCCAGGAACCAGGCTTTTTCCCCTGCCTGGAAGCTGGCGATCTCCTTTTTCACCCATTGATTGTCGACGAGGGGAATGGAGTTGTTGATCGAGGAGACGGAAGCCCTCACGGACGCATCGGCCTGATGACCCAGGGCGTAGACTTGCTGGATCCTCTGGGCGACCAGGATCCGGAGGTCGTTCTTCTCTTGGAGCAGGGCGGAGTCGGGCGGGACCTTGATCTTGGGGATGATCTCATAGGCCTCGTCAAGCTTGACCAGCGCCGCGTCCATATCCTTGCGGTTGAGGGCCGCCAGGGCCTCCTGATAGGCCGTGAAGCCCTCCTCGAGAAGGGCGGCGGCTTCCTTGTCGGGTTCGCCGTTCTTGTCGGCCTGGGCCTCGCCGTTGATGTCTTCCTTGCCCAGAACAGGCAGTTTCTCGGGGGCCGGGGTCGGCTTTTCCGCTTCATGGGCCGGTGGGTTGGCCGGCGCCGAAGTCATGACCGGCTTGGAGGGCGTCTTGGGAACCGTTCGGGCCGGCTTATGGGAAGAGCAGCCGTACAGGGAAAAGAACACGACCAGGGCGGACAGGCCAGCTATGATTAGCTTTTGTATTTTCATTGATCTGCCTATTAATAACACGCGGAGGGGCCGGCGTCAACCCGTCCGCCAGGAGAGGGAAACGGACCTGGGGCCGCCAGGCGGGTTTCCCGGCATCTCGCCCTACGGAGGGAGGGAACCAGCCGGATCAGGCCGCCGAGGGCGCTTTCCGGGATTTGTGCCAGTTCCAGGCGGTCTCGATGATGGTTTCGAGCGACGACAGGCGGGGCTTCCAGCCGAGGCTCCGCTCGGCCTTCTCCTTGGACGCCAGGAGGACGGCGACGTCGCCCTCCCGCCGGGGTCGGATGTCGTAGGCGACTTTCCGGCCGGTCACCTGTTCCGCCTTGCGGATGACCTCGAGGACGGAAAAGCCCCTGTTGGTCCCGAGGTTGAAGGTGTCGGTCGGACCGCCGGCGAGCAGGGCCTTCAGGGCCAGGATATGGGCCGTGGCCAGGTCCGTGACGTGGATATAGTCCCGGACGGCCGTCCCATCCGGGGTGGAGAAATCGTTGCCGAAGACGCCCAGGCGCGTCCCCTGGCCGAGCAGCCCGAGGAGGATATTGGGGATCAGGTGGGTTTCCGGCCGGTGCGTCTCCCCGGTCTCCCCGTCCGGGTCGGCGCCGGCGGCGTTAAAGTACCGGAGGGAGACGGACCTCAGGCCGTAGGCCCGGTCGTAATCCCGGAGGATCCGTTCGACCATGAACTTGGTCTGGCCGTAGGGATTGGCCGGATTGAGGGGGTGTGTCTCGGGGATGGGGGTTTCCTGCGGCGGCCCGTAGATGGCCGCGCTCGAGGAAAAGATGAGGTTCCGGACGCCCGCCTCGAGCATGGCGTCGAACAGGTTGAGGCTCGTCTGGAGGTTATGCGTGTAATACTTCCTCGGATCGGCGTAGGATTCCCCGACCTGGATCAGGGAGGCGAAATGGAGGACGGCGGCGATGGATTTCGTCCGGAACGCCTCCCGGACGGCCTGCTTGTCCATGAGGTCGCCCTGGACGCACGGCGTGTTCCGGATGAACTCCTTCCGGCCGGAGGAAAAATTGTCGAAGCAGAGGACGTCGAAACCGCTCCGGACGAGCTCCTTGACCGTGTGGGAGCCGATGTAGCCGGCGCCGCCGGCGACGAGGATGGTCATGCCCTTTTCCTTTCGATGAGCTTGCGGGCCTTTTCGAGCCCCTTGGCCTTGGTCTCGAAGCCGTTGTCGAGCTGGATCCGGTAGAGTTGCTTGAGGATCTTGCCCATGCCCGGCCCGGGGGCGACGCCCAAGGCGATGAGATCGCGGCCCATGATCAGCGGCCGGATGGTCTCCCGGTTGACCCGCAGCTCCTCGAATCTCTTGAAAAGCCAGCGGGCCTCGCGGTCCAGGCCGCGGACGAGCCTTTCCCGGCGGCCGGCGCGGTCGGCCGCGTCGAGGTAGATCATCAGGCCGATCTCGCCCCGGATGTCGGCCGCCAGGCGGTTGAAGGCCTTTTTGGTGACGGATTCCCTGTTCTGCCAGAGCTCGGCCGCCCGGTGGTGGGTCCGGATGAGGAGGGGGACCATAAGCCCGACGTTGTAGCCGTTCCAGGAATGGATGCGGAAGCGGGTCAGGACCTTCCGGGCCAGCCGGCCGCTGAGGACGTCGTGGCCGCAGGAGGTGATGGCCATCCGGCCGCGCTTGAATTCCCAGCGCGTCGTCGCCCGCTTTCCGATGTCGTGATAGAGGGCGGCCAGGAGCAGGGTCAGCTTCCTGCCCTGGTCGAGATCCGTGGTCCGGGCCAGGGCGGCCGCTTGGTCGACGGCGAGCTTGGTGTGCTGCCAGACCGTGTGATGCCCATAGGCGTCCTTCTCCGGATGAAAGACCGAGTCCTGGAGGACGAGGGCCAGGGCGGCCAGTTCGGGGAAAAGCCCGTCCAGGACGCCGAGGCGGAAGAACTCCTCGAAGCCGACCGAGGGCCGGGTCGATCGGAGGAGGATCTTGAACAATTCCTCGTTGATCCGCTCGACGCTGAGGCCGTCGAGGCCGACCTCCCGCGAGGCCGCGTAGATCGACGGATCGACGGTGAAGCCGAGGACTGCGGCGAAGCGGGCGACGCGCAGGACGCGGAGCGGATCGTCGGGGAAGGCGGAGGGATTGGTCAGCCGGATCTTCTTCGCCTGGGTGTCCTCCCGGCCGCCGAAGGGATCGATGAGGAGGCCGTCCTTGAGGCGCAGGGCCATGCTGTTGCAGCGGAAATCCCGCCGCTCCAGGTCCTTTTCCAGGGGCAGGCCGGGGTCGGCGGAGATGACGAAGTCCTTGTGGCCCTTGGCGCCGTCGTCCGCGCCGCGGGGCGCGTCCGTCCTGGGCAGGGCTACGTCGTAGGTCCGGCCGTCGACGGTGAACTTGATGATGCCGAAGCTCTTCCCGACCAGATCGACGCGGCCGTTCTCCCGGAGCCGCGCGGTGATCTCCCGGAGGGGCCGCCGGGCGACGAGGATGTCGACGTCGGGGGAGGGGATGCCCCGGATGAGGTCCCGGACCGCCCCGCCGACGGCGTAGACGTCGCCGGCGAAAAGCCGGACGAACAGCTTCTTTTCGACGAAATCAAGTTTCAGCTTCGTCATTCTCGTCTCCGGTCGTCCGGCGCGGTTCCCGGACATGCCCACATGCTCCCCCTATTTTAACAGTTTTTGGCGAGAAGGGGACCTCCCCCTTTTCCCGGCCGGAGCGGGTTGATTCCGCCTCCCCCGGCGCCCGTCAGCGGGCGAAATTCGCCAGGAGCTCCTTGGCGGCATCCTTGTGGACCATGAACATCAGGGCCTTGAGCCTGACGTAATCGTCCCGGTAGAAATAATAGCCCTTGTGGCTGCTCCAATAGGCGTTCTCCCAGGAATCCTTGACCAGGTACCAGATGTCCTTGCCTTCCTTGTACCCGACGAAGTGAACGGCGTGGTCGTCCGTGGACGCGCCCGAGGCGAAGCGGTACTCGCGGCTCGCCTGGTCGATGAAGTTCCTGGGGATGTCGAACGAGGGGACGACGGCGATGCCGAGCTCGCCATAGTATCCCGGCTCGGAGAAATCGACGGCCACGTCGACCGAGTAGCCGTGGCGGAGCGCTCGCAAAATCGCCAGGGAGAACTCGTAGAGGGGAACGTTGTAATAATCCCGGCAGTGCCACCAGTTGTCCGGCACCTTGTATTCGCCCCGCGTGAAGAAGGGGAGATAGAAGAAGCTGATAAACGAAACGTAGTCATCGGGATTGAGGCCAAGCGTTTCCTTGAGGAACGCCTGGGGCGTCAGGGCGCGGCCGTCGACGGTGACCGTCGCCGGGGGCTTGCCCAGACGGCGGTCGAGGATGGCCCGCACGCCGGCCAGGCCGCGGGCCTCGTCCCAGTCGCCGCGGGCCTTGAGCCCCGCGAGGAAGTCGCGGAATTCGGCGAAAAGCGCGCCGTGATCGTGCTCGGCCTGCCCCGCGGCGAGGCCCGTGTAGTCGGTCTCCGGGACGATACCGTATTGCTTGACGCGCTCAAGGGCGGAATTGGGCTCGGAACCCTGGCCGAGGAAGGAATTGCCTTTTTCGCGGAGGAAGCGGCGGGCCTTCTCGACGTACTCCCAGTAGACGATGTACATTTCGGACAGCTTGACGTCGGCCCGGCCGAGGCGCCTGAGCTCGGATTCGAGCAGGGACACCGCCGCGAAGGACCAGCAGGTCCCGGTTTTTCCCTGGCGGACGGGAGGCAGATGAACGAGCTCGGTGAACTCGCTCGGCTTGGCCGGCCTCTCGATCTTGGCGAAGTCCATGGCCAGGACGGTCTCCGGGGCGCCGCCGGCGGTCCGCTGGACGTAAACAGCCTGGTCCCGGCCCAGCTTGTCGGCGACCTGTTCGCCCTTAGGGACTTCCTTTTTCTTGCACGCCGGGCCGAGAGCCAACACCAGCCCGAGGGCCGCGGCGGCGACGATCCAGGTTCTGTTTTTCACGGAAGGACTCCTTTCAGGGCGCCGTGCCGGCCCCGGCTCGAAGCATAACCTTTTGAGCGCCAAAAGACAATGGCCGGACGCGGCGGGACGGGGCTCGGCCGCCTCCGGCGGGCTTGTCTCGCCGTTTCCTTTCGTGTATCCTAGGGATTCTGAAATGAACGCATTGCGACGGAATCCAGGCCGGAAACGCCGGGCGGCGCTCGGCCTCGCCCTTCTTCTGGCGATCGCGACGGCCGAGGCGTCCTCCAGGGACGACGTGATCGTCTCTCTCAAGGAGAAGGTCATAGGCAATCTCAGCTCCTCCGGCCTGACGCTGGCCTTCCACATGGCCGTCGCCAACAGAACGGACACGGCCCGGGAGCTCGTCCGCTACCGCTACCGCGTCCTCGTCAACCAGCGGGAATTCCTCAACATGTCGGTCAGCCTGGATGAGCCCGTGTCCCTCCCGGCGGGGCGGGAGACGCTGATCTCCCTGCCCGTCAAGGTCTCCTATCCCTTGCTCTTCGCGGCCGTGGGACCGATCGAGGAGAAGGCTTCTTGCGACATCTCCGGCGACCTGTTTATCGCCGACGAGAGGAAGCGCGAGGAGAGGATCGGCTTCGCCTATCCCGGCGAGTTCCCGATTTTTAAGGACCCGGAGGTCGATTTCCTGCCCCTCAAGGTCAACGACCTGACCGTGGGCGGCGCGGACGTCGTTTTCCAGCCCCGCTTTAAAAACCTCAACGGCTACGAGCTTATCGTCGAGCGGATCAGCTACAGCCTGTCTTTCGGGGACAAGGAGGTCCTTTCCGGAGAAATCCCGGGGGACAAGAGCCTGCCGCGCTCCGGCGACCGGGCCTTCTCCCTGCCCTTCATCATCGATTTCTTCGAAATGGGCAAGGACGTCCGGGACCTCTTTCAGAAGGCGCCCCTGCCCGTCCGAATGGCGGGCGAGATCGAGATCGCTTCCGTCTGGGGCAAGCTGCTTGTCCGTTTCGACAAGTCCCAGAGCGTGACGATCGAGAAGACCTCCTGATCCCGCCGCATCCGGTCCGCCGGTCCGGAGTTCATCCGCTGGATCCTTTGGCCGCAGCGATACAAAAAAAAGGCCGGCCCGCAGGCCGGCCTCGGTATTGTCGCGTGCCGTCGGACGCCGCTTGAGGATCAGAACCAGTAATTGATCCCGATGCTGATGGACAGCCCGCTCATGTCGAATTTGTCGAAGCCCTGGAAGGCGTCGCTAAAATTGGCCTTGGCGAAATGATAGCGGGCCTCGGCCTCGAGCGTGAGCCGGTAGCCGATGGGGACCATGAATCCGGCGAAGACGTGGCCGCCGAGAGCGATCTTGGTCTCGCTGGCGGAGACTCCGTAGATCCCGTAGATCGAGACGTCGCCCAAGTCGGGATCGGTATAAATATACTCATCGGTGAAATCGATTATGGATCCCCAGACCTCGGCCCGGATGAAATAGGGCCCGCCGCCGCCGCCGAAAAACGGAACGAAGGTGCCCTTGCGGCCGATCGGGTAGAATTTGAGCGAGAACTGGACGGGGTACATGGACACCTGGAAGCTCTGGAGGATGTCGCCCCCATCCGTATAGGTCGGGTAGGGGAAAGCGTAATTGAGGTCGCCAATCGCGTACGAGACGTAATCACGGTAATAGCCCCCGTTCTGCTTGGTGAAGATATCCACGGACGCGGCAAAGCTGAGCTTGGGGGAAATGAAGTGCTCGTAGCCGATGCCGAAGATGCCGCCGCGATAATCGTCTTTCGAGAGGTTTATCTGGGTCAGTTCGTAATCCCACAGGCTGTTCCCCGCGCTGCTGATATGATTCAGCGCCTTGGGCGAGTAATAGCCCATCTTGAACGTGAGGATGTCGGAATACGCCAGGGACGGAATAAGGACGATCACAACGGCGATCAGGATAAGCGCTTTTTTCATTGTTAGCCTCCTATCGCCTTACATTATAGCAAAAACCGTGCCAGAAACTATCCAGGGGAAAAGAGCCCAGGGGAGGGCTCGGACTGTGACCAAAAAAGGTCAGATGTCCTCCGGGCCGGTCCGGGTTGACTTTTGGCTCCGCCCCCTTTACCATGCGCTTGGGAGAAACGGGCCTATGAAGACGAAAATCCTGAGGATCGATCCGGCCGCGGTCGATTCCCGCCTGCTCGAGGAAATCGCCTCCATTCTCCTGGCGGACGGAGTCATGGCTTACCCGACGGAGACGTTCTACGGACTGGGAGCGGCTGGATTCTCGGCCAGGGGCGTCTCGAAGGTCTACAAGCTCAAGGGCCGCGATCCCGGAAAGCCGCTTTCGCTCATCGCCTCGGACCTGGACATGGTCCGGGCGATCGCCGGCGAGCCGGGGCCGGCCTTCCTGGTCCTGGCGGAAGAATTCTGGCCCGGACCGCTGACCGTCGTCCTCAAGGCTTGTCCCTCGCTCCCAGGCTTCCTCATGGGCCCCGGCGGCTCCGTCGCCGTCCGCGTTCCGCCGGTCGCCTGGCTCCGCAGGCTGGCCTGCGAGTTGAGCCAGCCGCTGACGGCGACAAGCGCCAACCTCGCGGGCGGGGAGGAAACATCCGGCGCCGCGGCCGTGAGCGGGCTCTTCGAGGGGAAAATCGATCTCATCGTCGACGGCGGGACGACGCCCGGCGGAGCGCCTTCCACGCTCGTCGACCTGACGGGAGCCGAACCGCGCATCCTTCGGCGAGGCGTGATTCCGGAGGAGAAGATCCGGGCCGTCCTGGAGCGCTGAAAAGCGCCGGGGCCCGCGGCGCTCCCTCCGGCCTGTCCTGAACCTACTTCACTATCGCCCCGGCGGGGACGTCCCTGTCGAAGAAGGGAATCAGCGCCTTGTTGTCTTCCGTGACCGCGGCCAGGAGCATGGCCTGGGACTCGATGCCCCGGATGACGGCCGGCTTCAGGTTGCAGATGACGATGAGCTTTTTGCCGACGAGATCCTCCGGCGCGTACGTCTCGGCGATGCCGGCGATCATCTGGCGCTGTTCCGTGCCGATGTCCACCTGGAGCTTGAGGAGTTTCGTGGCGCCGGGGACGCGCTCGGCCGTCAGGATGTGAGCGACCCGGAGGTCCATCCTCTTGAATTCTTCATAGGTGACGATGTCCATTTTCCCTCCCTCTTTTTTCGGTCCGGATGCGGGGGCAGGCGCGGCCGGGGCCGCGGGCGATTCTTCTCCCAGGAAGTCCTTCAGGGCCACCCTGGGGAAGAGGGACTGGGGCTCGACGATCTTCCGGCCCGCCTTGAAGTCGTCGAAGGCGAGCTCGACGTAAGGGACCTCGGCGGGCTTACGGCCTTCGCCGAGGAATCCCCAGATCTTCTCGGCCGATCCCGGCATGACGGGGAAGACGAGATAACTCACGCCGCGGATGGCCGCGGCGGCCTGCAGAAGGACCCGGGCGAGCCTCGGTTTGCGGCCGGGATCCTTGGCCATGATCCAGGGCTGTTCGTCGGCCAGGTACTTGTTGACGTCGCTGATGTAGGCCCAGATCTCCTCGAGGGCCTTGTTCAGCGAACAGGCCTCGTAGAGGTCGTAGACCCGCGTCTTGAGGGCCGCGAAATCGTCCCGGAGCTTCCGGTCCTTGTCCGCCTCGGGCTCCGGGTCCGTGATGACCCCGTCGAAATAGTTCCGGATCATGGTCAGCGTTCTCTGGACGAGATTGCCGAGGTCGTTAGCCAGGTCCGAGTTGACCCGGTGCAGGAACCCCTCGTGGGAGAAGTTGCCGTCCTGACCGATGGGGATCTCCCTCAGCAGAAAGTAGCGCAGGGGATCCGGGCCGAAAACCTTCAGGATGTCCTTCGGATCCAGGACGTTGCCCCTGGACTTGGACATCTTGGTGTCGTCCTTGAGCCACCAGCCGTGGCCGTAGACCGTCCGGGGCAGGGGGAAGCCGGCCGCCATCAGGAAGGCCGGCCAGTAGACGGCGTGAAACCTGAGGATGTCCTTGCCGACGAGATGGACGTCGGCCGGCCAGAACTTCCGGAATCGGTCCATGTTCCAGTCGTAGCCGACGCCCGTGGCGTAGTTGAAGAGGGCGTCGAACCAGACGTAGATGGTGTGGGCCTGGTCGCCGGGGACGGGGACGCCCCACTTGACCGTCGTCCGGGTGATGCTCAGGTCCCTGAGCCCGCCCCGGACGAAGCTCGCGACCTCGTTCATCCGGCTTTGCGGCCGGACGAACTCGGGGTGGGCGGCATAATGGGCGAGGAGCTTCTCCTGGTAGGCTGAGAGGCGGAAGAAATAGGTCTCCTCGGAGACGACCACGGCTTTCTTGCCGCAATCGGGGCAGACCCTGCCTCCGTCCTTGTCGATCGGCGCGTCCTCGGCCAGGAAGTTCTCGTCCGAGACGCAGTACCAGCCCTTGTATTCGCCCTTGTAGATGTCGCCCTGATCGAGGAGCTTCTGGAAGAGCTTCTGGATGCCCTTCTCGTGAAAATCCATGGTCGTCCGGACGAAGAAATCGTAGGAAATGTCGAGCGCCTTCCAAAGATCCCGGGCGCGGCCGACGACCGAATCCGCCAGGGCCAGCGGCGTCAGGCCCTTTTCCGCGGCCGCCTTTTCGATCTTCTGTCCGTGTTCGTCCGTCCCCGTCAGGAAGAAGACGTCCTTCCCGGCGAGCTTGTGGAAGCGGGCCAGCGCGTCGGCGATGATCGTCGTGTAGGCGTGGCCGATATGAGGGACGTCGTTGACGTAGTAGATCGGCGTCGTTATGAAAAACGTTTTTTTAGAAGTCTTTTCCACTGAGTGTTCCTCCTCTGATGAGCATCATGGCCTCGGCCCGGGTCGCCGGATTGGACCGGAAAGACCCCCGGACGGCCGAGGTCACAGTGATCGACTTGGGCTTCTTGGCCCCCCGCATGGACATGCACATATGCTCCGCTTCGATCACGACCATGACGCCCAGGGGCTTCAGGTGCCCGTCGATGAGATCGGCGACCTGTTTGGTCAGCCGCTCCTGGACCTGAAGCCGCCTGGACAACTCCTCGACAACGCGGGCGATCTTGCTCAGCCCGACGATCCTCCCGCCCTTGGGGATGTAAGCGACATGGGCGAGGCCGGCGAACGGCAGGAGGTGATGTTCGCACATTGAATAAAGGGGGATGTTCTTGACGAGAACCATCTCGTCGTGCTTCTCGTCCTTGATGACCCGGAGGGTCCGGGCGGCCTTCCTCTCGGTCCCGCCGAGGATCTCGGCGAGCATGCGGGCCACACGCTTGGGCGTCGCCCGGAGTCCCGGCCTGGCCGTGTCCTCGCCGACACCGTCGAGCACGAGCTTGACCCCTTTTTCGATTTTCTTGATGTCCATTGTCGCTCCTCCGCCCGGCGGCGGTTTGTCAGCGCTTCCCGTAATACTCGCGGACCGCCAGCTGGACGATCTCCTTGAGAGGCCGCTTCGTCTTCCGGGCCGCCGCCGCGCAGTCCTCGTACTCGGGCTGGGCGTTGACCGGCCGGCCCCCGAGGGAGCCGACCTTGACTCCGATCCGTTGGCCGGCGACCCGCACGGCGGTGAAGGACCGCTCGAGCACCCGCCGTTCGACGGGGAAGTAGCGGACGCCGATGGAGGTTGTTTCCTTGAAAACGGCCTCTATGAGAGCATCCATTTTATCAACTGCGGCCAGCAGGGTCAATTTCGTGCCCAGCCTGTTTTTCTTCATGACGAGCGGCGATAGGGCGGCGTCGAGGGCGCCCAACTCGAAGGCCCGCTCGAGGAAATGGGCCAGGAGCTGGGGCGAGGCGTCGTCGAGCGTCGCCTCGATGACGAAGACGCGCTTGGCCGCGTCGAAGCCCCGGGCGTCGCCGCAAAAGACCCGCAGGACATTGGGTATCTCGGGAAAGTCCCGGCTGCCGGCGCCGCAGCCGATCCGGTCGTAGACGAGCTCGGGGAATTTCGCGAACGTTCGGACGAGGGTTGAAACGATAGCCGCGCCCGTCGGCGTGACGAGTTCGGCCTCGGGGCCGGCGGCGTAGACGGGGATCCCCTTGAGGAGCTCGGCCACGGCGGGGGGAGGGACGGGCAGGAGGCCGTGGGAGGTCATGACCCGGCCCGAGCCGACGTTGAGCGGGGAGGCGTGGAACTCGCCGATCCCGAGCTCCTCGGTCAGGAAGGCCGCTCCGACGATATCGACGAGGGCGTCGTCGGCGCCGGCCTCGTGGAGATGGGCGTCCCGGAAGCGGCGGCCGTGGACCCGGGCCTCGGCTTCGAACAGCCTCCGGAAGATGGCCACGGCCCTGTCCTTGACGGCGGCGGCGAGGCGGGCGCGGCGGATGACGCGCTCGACGTCGGCGAATGTCCGTTCGACGGGCTTGTGATCCTTCATGACGACGTCGACCTTGAGGGCGCCGAGGCCGCCGCGGCGGACCCGGCCGGCGCGGATGTCGATGGGGAGGCGGAGGCCGGCCATCTTCTCCCGAAAGAGTCCCGGCTCGACGCCGAGGTCGAGGAGGGCGCCGAGAATCATGTCGCCGCTGAGTCCCGATGAGCCGTCGAAGTAGATGTATTTCATGCCGTTCGTCCTTCGCGGAATGCCGCCCTTCCGCCTTGAATTCGCCCCTAGGATATCCATTTCCGGGACCCGGGTCAAACTGTCGTGGCGTGAGCGGCCGTGGCGGGGCCGTCGCCGCGGCCCCTTGACTTGGCCGCGCGGAAAAAGGTATATGAGGGCGAGGAGGAGGCATGACCCGCATCAAGAACTCCGGCACGGCTCACGCGGACATCGGGATCCTGGGCGGGACCGGGCTCTACGAGATCGAAGGCCTCGAGGACGTTCGGGAAGTCCGGCTCGAGACCCCGTTCGGCGCGCCCTCGGACGCGTTCGTCATCGGCACGCTCGAGGGGAAGCGGGCGGCCTTCCTGAGCCGCCACGGCCGCGGCCACCGCCTCCTGCCGGCCGAGATCAATTACCGGGCCAACGTCTACGCCTTCAAGATGCTCGGCGTCGGCCGGATCATCTCTGTCAACTCCGTCGGCTCGCTCACGGCGGATATCCGGCCGCGGGACATCGTCCTCGCCGACCAGTTCTTCGACCGGACGCGGCGGGCCAACACCTTTTTCGGTGACGGCCTCGTCGCCCACATCAGCTTCGGCCAGCCCGTCTGCCCGGAGCTGTCGCGGTCCGTCTACGAGGCCGCCGTCGGCCTGGGGCTCCGGGCCCATCCGGCCGGGACCTATATCTGCATCGAGGGCCCCTCGTTTTCGAGCCGGGCCGAGTCCGTCATCTACAAATCCTGGGGATGCGATGTCATCGGCATGACGGCCGCCGTCGAGGCCAAGCTCTGCCGCGAAGCCGAGATCTGCTACGCCACGATGAACCTCGTCACCGACTACGACGTCTGGCACGCCGAGGAGGAGGCCGTGTCCGTGGAGCTCATCCTGCAGAACCTCCAGCACAACATCGGCAACGCCAAGGCCGTCATCCGCCGGGCGATCGCCGGGCTCGGCCCCGGCCAGCCCGAGTCCTGCGGCTGCGCGAGCGCCCTCCGGAATACGATCGTCACGAGCCCGGCCATGATCCCGGCGGAAACGAGAAAGAAGCTTGGCCTCCTCGTCGATAAATACCTTCGGCCCTGAACACCGCGGAGAACCATGAGCCTTGTCATCGTCGGGTCCGTCGCTTTCGATACGATCGAAACGCCCTTCGGGCGCCGCTCCCGGATCGTGGGCGGCTCGGGGACGTACTGTTCCCTGGCCGCCGGCTATTTCACCCGTCCCCGCGTCGTCGCCGTCGTCGGGAGGGACTTCCCGAAAAGCGCCGTCGCGTTCCTGAAGGGGCGGGGCGTCGATCTCCGCGGGCTGAAGGTCCGGGCGGGGAAGACGTTCCATTGGGAGGGCCGCTACGAGAAGGACCCCAACATCCGCGAGACCGTCCGGACCGATCTCAACGTCTTCAAGGATTTCCGGCCCGAGGTCCCCAGGGCCTACGCCGGGGCGGAGATCGTCTACCTGTCCAACATCGATCCCGATGGGCACGAATTCGCCCTCAGGCAGTTCCGGAAACCCAAGCTCGTCGCCATGGACACCATCCGGTTCTGGATCGAAACGAAGAGGGAGGCGATCTTCCGCGAGCTCGGCAGGGTCGACATCCTCTTCGCCAACGACGAGGAGGCGCGGCTCATGTCCGGCGAGCTGAACCTCATCGCGGCCGGCCGGGCGCTCGTCGAACGCGGTCCGTCTCTCGTCGTGCTCAAGAAAGGCGAGCACGGGGCGCTCGTCTTCGGCAGGGGATTTGTCTTCGGCGTCCTGGCCCACCCGTGCGATCACGTCATTGACCCGACCGGCGCCGGCGACGCCTTCGCCGGGGGATTCCTGGGCTACCTCGACCAGGCGGGGACGTTCGGCCGCCGGGACATCCGGCGGGCGGCCGTCTACGGCAGCGTCCTGGCCTCCTTCGTCATCGAGGACTTCGGCATCGACCGCTTCCGGACCCTGGACCGGGCCGCGATCGACGGCCGTTTTCGAGATTTCAGAAAATTGATATCTTTTTGACCGGGCGCCCGGCCTCCGGGAGAGGCGCGACGGGCGAGGAGGGAGGAACATCATGGCGGAGTTGAAGATGCCGGTGGAGCCTTATAAGATCAAGGCCGTCGAACCGATCCGCGCCGTGCCGCGCAAGGAGAGGGAAGCCCTCCTGCGGCAGGCCGGCTACAACGTCTTCGGCATCCCCGCGGAAAAAGTGACCATCGACCTCCTGACGGACTCCGGGACGTCCGCCATGAGCGACAACCAGTGGGCCGGCATCATGACCGGCGACGAGTCGTACGCCGGGGCCAAGAACTTCTTCCACCTGGAGAAGGCGGTCCAGGGAATCTTCGGCTTCAGCCACGTGATCCCCACCCACCAGGGGCGCGCGGCCGAGAGGGTTCTCTTCGGCGCCATGGTCAAGAAAGGGGACTACGTCCCGAGCAACATCCATTTCGACACGACCCGGGCCAACATCGAATTCCTGCAGGGCAAGGCCGTCAACCTGGTCCAGTCGGCCGCCTACGACCCGGATTCGGAAGGTCCGTTCAAGGGCGACATGGACGCGGCCAAGCTGAAGAATTTCCTCGAGGCCAAGGGCGTCAAGAAGGTGCCACTGGTCATGATGACCGTGACCAACAACAGCGGCGGCGGCCAGCCCGTCTCGCTCAGGAACATCAAGGAGGTCAGCCAGATCTGCGCCCATTACGAAGTTCCCTTCTTCTTCGACGCCTGCCGCTTCGCCGAGAACGCCTATTTCATCAAAAAGCGGGAGAAGGGCTACGCCCAGAAGACCGTCCACGAGATCGCCCAGGAGATGTTCTCCTACGCCGACGGCGCGACCATGAGCGGCAAGAAGGACGCCCTGGTCAACATCGGCGGCTTCGTCACCTTCGATGACGACGCCCTGGCCGAAAAGGTCCAGAACCTCCTCATCATCAGCGAGGGCTTCACGACCTACGGCGGGCTGGCCGGCCGGGACCTCGAGGCCATGGCCCGGGGCCTGGGCGAGGTCCTGGACGAGGAATACCTGGAGCACCGCACGGCCCAGGTGGCCTACCTGGGCGGCCTGCTCCACGAGGCCGGCGTCCCCGTTTTCAGACCGTTCGGCGGCCACGCCGTATATCTCCTGGCCGACCGCTTCCTGCCCCAGATCCCGAGATGCCAGTATCCGGGCTGGGCCCTGACCGTAGCCCTCTACCGCGAATACGGCATCCGGGCCGTCGAAATCGGCGGGGTGATGTTCGGTCAGAAGACGGGCAAGGGCAAGAAAGAGGTCTATCCCGAGCTCGAGCTGGTCCGGCTGGCCATTCCGCGCCGGGTGTACACGGCCTCGCACCTCCAGGTTGTCGCCGAGGCGCTCATCGATCTCCACAAGAACCGGGACAAGATCCGCGGCTTGAGGATCGTCCGGGAATCGCCCTTCCTGCGGCACTTCACCGCGCGGCTCGAGGAAATTTAGAACTTCACGCTTTTTTCCGGATCGACGCGGAGGTCGAGACTGCCGATGCCGGCGTCGATGTCGATGTCGATGGTCACGTTGCTTTTCCCGTAGGCCGCGTTTGTATAGGTGTGATGGTCCTTGGAGAGCCCCCGGGTGTTGACCGAGCCGATCCCGCCGTCGACGATGACGCGGACGCCGACTTCGCTCGGAAGATAGAGGGTCGCGCTCCCGACGCCGCCGTCGATCGTGACGCTGAAGCTCCTGGCGTGAGGACCCCGGAGGTCCAGCTTCACCTGGCCGACGCCCATATCGACGTCCAGGCTGGAGATGTCGAGGCCTCTCAGATCGAGGTCGTTTTCTCCGGCGCCCAGATTGATCCGGAGGGCGAGGGGAATGTCCCGGCTCAGGCGAAGGTCCCATTCGTTACGGACGTGGCCGAAATTGATGCCGCTCGAGTGGCGCCGCCGCCCGATGTTGAGGACGCCCTGGGTGCCGGTCACCCGGTAATCGACCTCGGGCTTCAAGCGCGGCAGGTTGTAGCGGAATGTCGCCTCGAGAAGAGCGCTCTGGGATTGTCCGGCCAGTCTCAGTTCGCCGGCCCCCATGCGGAGCTCGACCTCGGCCGACTTGGCGCCGGCGGCCTCCACCGTGCGGGTCTCCGTCTGAAGCTCGCGCGGCTCGTCGCAGGATACGAACAGTCCGGCGACGAGAAGGATCGCCGGGGCGATTTTCATAAGGGGCGCATTCATGGTTTCACCTCGCAGGTTCGTTTTATCGGTCTTTTCTTATTATACGAAAAAAGAGGGCGCCGGGTTCCTTTATAAAAAATGCCGTTTTCCCCCGCCGGACCGTTCCGGCAGCTCCCCGGCCTCAGGCGCCGGAGGGATTGGCTTTCGCTTTTGGCGGGATTTACTTTCCCGGGAGAAATATGATAAACGTCACCCTATCAGACCCTTGCTGGAGGTCGTCGCATGAAGCGGAGATTCTCGCGTCTCGTGATCGGTCTTTTCCTGGCTTTGTCCCTGGCGGGCGCCGGGGGCTCGCGCCTCTCGGCCCAGGACCTCGACTCGCTCATGAAGATCAAGCCCGGCAAGTCCCGGGCCGTCACGTCCACCGACCCGAGCTTCCACGGCAACGGCGACCGGGTGCGGTACATCAAGCCGGGCGAAACGAAGGTCCTGGCCGACATCCAGGGCCCGGCCGTCATCCGCCACATCTGGCTGACGTTCAACGAGGCCCGGCCCAACTGGCTCGAGGCCGGCGGCTCAGCCGCGCCGGACGAGATCGTCCTCCGCATGTACTGGGACGACGCCCGGGAGCCGGCCGTCGAGGCGCCCATCGGCGACTTTTTCGGGGCCGGCTTCGGCCGGCGCCTCGAGCTCCGCTCCGTGCCCGTCCAGGTCGAGGGCGGCGACGGCTACAACTGCTACTGGCCCATGCCGTTCCATAAGCGCGGCCTGATCACGGTTACCAACGAGAGCGCCAAGAACGTCCGCTCCTTCTACTACCAGGTCGATTTCAACGAGGAGCCGGCACTGGCCGCGGATGCCGCTTATTTCTGCGCCCAGTACAACCAGGCCTTCCCCGAGAAACCGGGCTCGGATTATCTCGTCGCCGACCTGGAGGGGAAGGGGCATTACGTCGGGACGGTCATGTCCGTCCGCTCCCGCAGTCCCCTCTGGTTCGGCGAGGGAGACGCACGGTTCTATGTCGACGGCGACAAGAAGCCGTCCATCCAGGGCACGGGCACCGAGGACTACTTTCTCATGGCCTGGGGACTCAATCAGACGATGTTTCCGTACTTCGGCTGCACCTACATGAGCACGGACTTCGAGGATCTCGGCACGGAGTACTGCCTCTACCGCTGGCACATCGCCGACGCCGTCCGTTTTTCGAAATCCCTGCGCTTCGAGATGGAGCACACGGGCTGGATCTCGGCCGACGAAACCGAGAGCGGCAAGATCGAAGGCCATGTCGAGCGCGAGGACGACATCGCCACGGTCGCCTTCTGGTACCAGGCAGGGCAGCCGAAAAAATTCTCCATCCTGCCGCCGCTCGCGGCGCGCCGGCTTCCCAACCTCGATATCGCCGTCGAGGGCAAGTCCCTGCTCCCGACGGCCAAGCACTCGCCCGGCGTCCTCGAGCTCCAGAAAGGATACGATTGGACGGGGGATGGGCAGCTGCTTTTCATGCCGGCTTCGGATCAGCCCCTGGTCGAGGTCGAGTTCAACGTGGAGAAAGAGGAGTACCGCGGCCTCATCCTGAGGCTGACCTATTCCGACGATTACGGCATCTACAGGATCTTCCTCGACGGCAAGAACGCCCGCCAGCCGGAGGACTACATGGCCGGCCAGAAAATCCAGGATTACGACCTTTACTCGAAAACCCTCGAGGTCAAAGACCATTACCTGGGAAGCTTCAAGTTCGCGCCCGGCAAGCACACCCTGAGGTTCGAGTGCCTGGGCCGCAACCCGCTGTCGAGGGGCAACAGTCTCGGTCTCGATTCGGTCCGGCTCCGCGAGAGGTGGGACAAAAAGCGGAAGCTCCTGACCTGAGAACGGCGCCGCCCGGCGGCTTGACACATCGCGGCCGCATCGAACAATATATCTGTCTGACCAATCTCGATAGGAGACATCTTATGAAACCGAGACGTCTTTCCGCCCTGGCCGCTCTGCTGGCCATCCTGGCGACGAGTCCGTTCATCGCCGCGGCCGCGGCGGCCGACGAGGCCCCCTCGCTCCGGCCGCCCGCCGTTCCGCTCGTCACCCACGACCCCTATTTCTGCATCTGGGCGGTCAAGGACAAGCTCACGGACGATTGGCCGCGGCACTGGACGGGCACGGTCCACGGGCTCGCGGCCCTGGCCCGGATCGACGGCCGGCCCTTTCGGGTCATGGGCCCCAGCCCCGACGAGGTCCCGGCGCTCGCCCAGACCGGGCTCGAGCTGACTCCCACGCAGACGACCTATACGTTCGGCGAGGCGGGGATCGAACTCCGCTTGACGTTCACCTCGCCGCTTCTCATCAAGGACCTGGACGTCATGTCCAGGCCCGTGACGTACATCACGGCTTCGATCCGTTCGACGGACGGGCGGCCCCACGCCGTCTCCTTCCTGTTCGAGGCGCCGGCCGCGCTCGCCGTCAACACGCCCGACCAGAAGGTCGTCTGGGGACGCCACCGCGTGCCCGGGCTCGAAGTCATGTCCATCGGCTCCAAGGACCAGGCCGTGCTTGAAAAAAGGGGCGACAACCTGAGGATCGACTGGGGCCGGCTCTATCTGGCGGCGCCCGGAAAGGACGCCTCCGCCTCGGCCATGGCCGGGGCCGGCCTGTGCCGGGAGATGTTCGCCAAGGACGGGCGGCTGCCCGACGCGGACGATCTGGAGATGCCCCGTCCGGCCGGCGACAACGTGGCCGCGGCCCTTGTCCTCGATTTCGGAGCGGTGGGGGAGACCGTCGCCGCGCGCCATCTGATGCTGGCCTATGACGACGGCTTTTCCATCGAGTACTTCTACCGCAAGCTCCGGCCGTACTGGCGGCGGAACGGCTGGGAGGCGCGCGACCTGCTGGCTGCCGCGGAGAAGGATTATCCCTCGCTCCTCGAGCGCTGCCGGGCCTTCGACGCCGATCTCGCGGCCGACATGAGGAAGGCCGGCGGGGAGAAGTACGTCTTCACGGCCTCGCTCGCCTACCGCCAGTCGATCTCGGCCTCGAAGCTTGTCGTGGACATCGACGGCACGCCGCTTTTTTTCCCGAAAGAGAATTTCAGCAACGGCTGCATCGCCACGGTCGACGTGATCTATCCGGCCGCGCCGCAATACCTCCTCCTCAATCCCGTCCTGGTCCGCGGCATGCTCATCCCGGTGATGGATTACGCCCGGAGCTCGCGGTGGCCGTTCCCCTTCGCGCCGCACGACCTCGGCACCTATCCCCAGGCCAACGGCCAGGTCTACGGCGGAGGCAACAAGACCGAGGACGACCAGATGCCGGTCGAGGAAAGCGGCAACATGCTCCTGCTCGTCGCCGCCCTGGCTCAGGCGGAGGGCAAGCCCGATTTCGCCGTCCGCTACTGGGACCTGCTGGCGCGCTGGGCGGGCTATCTCAGGGGCAAGGGCTTCGATCCCGAAAACCAGCTCTGCACGGACGACTTCGCCGGGCACCTGGCCCACAACACCAACCTCTCCCTCAAGGCCATCCTGGCCCTCCGCTCCTACGCCTGGCTGTGCGAGAAGACCGGGCGGAAGGCCGAGGCCGCGGAGTACGCGCGCCTGGCCGGGAAATTCGCCGGGGATTGGGTGGCGCAGGCCGCCGACGGCGATCATTATCGGCTGGCCTTCGACCGCCCCGGGACCTGGAGCCAGAAATACAACCTCGTCTGGGACAAGATCCTGGGCTTCAAGCTCTTCCCGCCGGCCGTCGCCCGCAAGGAGCTCGACTTCTATCTCCGGAGCCAGCTCAAGTACGGGCTTCCTCTCGACAACCGCAAGACCTACACCAAGCTCGACTGGATCTTCTGGACCGCGACCCTGGCGGACGACGCGGCGACGTTCGGCCGGCTGACCGATCCCGTTTTCTCGTTCCTCGTCGAGACCCCGGACCGGGTCCCGATGACCGACTGGTACTGGACCGACAGCGGCAGGAAGACGGGCTTCCAGGCCAGGCCCGTCGTCGGCGGCGTTCTCATCAAGATGCTGGCCGATCCGGCCCTCCGGGCCAAGTGGCAGAAATAACGAGTCAAGAGGGACGGTCACCAGGGAGGGGCCTGTCCTCTTTTTTGCTCTTGCCCATTGACGCCGCCGGGCCGCGGGACTTGCCTGGAAGCGGGGTATCTGGTTTAATGGATATCCATGAGGGGTGCAAGAGCGGTTCTCCTGGCGGTCCTCCTTTTCGGCGGGCTCTTTCCCCCGGATTCCTTTGCCGATAATCCCAGCCTGCTCAAGGTTTCGAAGGCCCAGCCCGCGGCCCTGACCGTTCTCAAGCGCTGCGGCATCGAGGTCCTCCAGGAGCTTCAGTCGTGCTATATCATCCGGGCCGGCCGGGAGGACATCGCCGACCTCAGGGCCAATGGCATCGGCCTTTCCGCCCTGGCCCGCAACGTGAGCGGCAAGGCGTTCCTTCTGGTGCAGGCCAGGACCGACGGAACGCTCGCCGCGCTCCGGGCCTTGGGCCGGGCGGTTCTCGTCGAAGCCGAGACGATCCTGTTCTGGACGGAGGCGGGCGACCCGGCAGACGCCCTGCCCGACGGTTTGCGGTGGAAGCGCCTGCCCGATCGATCGCTCGTCGCACGCTTGAAGTTGGCGCCCGCGGCTGTTCCTTCGGCCGCCGGCGTTTCGATCTCGGCCGATCCCGAGGTTGCGCTCATCGTCGCCGACGTCTCCTCGGACAATCTCAGCAGTCTGGTTTCGGGCCTTGAGTCGTTCCAAACGCGGAACACGTACACGACGGGCTGTACCGACGCCGCCCAGTACATCCACGATTATTTCGCGGGGCTCGGGCTCGACGGCGTGCGCTTCCAGTCCTTCTCCGGGCCCGGCGGAACCACGCCGTGGAACGTCATCGCCGACAAGGCCGGGACGACCTATCCGGACGATATCGTCATCGTCTGCGGCCATTATGATTCCACCTCTCCCTCCTGGCCGACCCTCGCGCCCGGGGCCGACGACAACGGCAGCGGCACGGCGGCCGTTCTCGAGACGGCCCGCGTCCTGGCCGCGCACGCATTCGATTTCACCATCCGGTTCATCGCTTTTGCCGGCGAGGAACAGGGGTTGTACGGGAGCGCCTATTACGCCGCCCGGGCGGCCGAGGACAACGAGCGGATTCTCGCCGTCATCAACCTGGATATGATCGCCTATGCCGACGCCCTGCCCGAGGACGTCTCGCTGATCGTCAACGACGCTTCGTCCTGGCTGGGCGACCGGATGGCCGCCGCGGCGACGTCCTACGGGGGCCTGACGTCGGAGATCATCGTCAACGCCTCGTTCACGTATTCCGACCACGCCCCGTTCTGGGACCAGGGCTATCCGGCCCTGCTGGCCATCGAAGACGAGCCGCTGACGAATCCCTACTATCACCAGACCACGGACACGTCGTCGACGCTCAGCTTCGGCTTCTTCACCTCCGTCACCAAAACGGCCGCGGCCCTGGCGGCCGAACTCGGCCAGCCGGAGAGAACGGGTCATCCGGCCACCCCGATCGGCCTGACGGCGGCGACCAGCACCTACAGCTCTCTCCTCAAGGCCGTCAAGAAGGTCACCTTGACCTGGACCGAACAGGCCGACGCCGTCGGGTACAATGTCTACCGGACGACGCTGTCGCACGAAAACTACGAAAAGCTCAACGCGACGCCGCTCACGGCGGCGTCCTACACGGACGGTCCGAGGGAAGTCGGCCTGTCCTTTTATTACGTGGTCACGGCCGTGGGGGCGACGGGACTCGAAAGCAACTATTCTTCCGAAGCGGGAGTGGAGGCGACCGCAACGTTCGCCATCAAGAGCCCGGCCGTCGAAAGCGGCCCGGGTCGGAAGGCGGGACGCCCGTGATCCGGAAGCGCGCCGCGGCCATCCTGTTGTTTTTCGGGGCGTCCCTGGGCGCGACCGCGGCCTGGGCCGGGCCGCTCAAGCTCGCGCTGTCGGCGTCGTCGGGGATGTTCTTCCCCAAAGGGGAGGCCTACAGAGAGTTGTACGGAGCGGGGATTCCAGTCTCCTTCGATACCTGGCTTACGATCGGGAACCATTTCGGCGCGTCGGCCGGGCTGAATTATCTCTCCGACAGCGGCACGGCCGTCCCCATGGACGGCGGCGAAGATGAATATCCCCTGAAATTCAGGCGGCTGACGATTCCGGTCTCCGTCTACTTCGAAATGCATCCGGGCCGGACGATCGACCTGAGGTTGGGCGCCGGGCTGGGCGTGCACCGATATGAGGAGAAATGGACGAGTCTCAGCCTGGAGGCCGCCGGCTGGAAAGTATCGCCGCGGCTTTACGTATCGGCGGATTGGCGGGCCGTGCCGTCGCTCGCGCGCCTCGCCTTCATCGGCACGGTGGCTTTCGATACGATCGGCGTCGGAAGCGGCGCGCTGCTCGCCGACAAGCCGAACATCGGCGGATTCCAAATCCTGGTCGGGGCCTCCTGGCGGCTCTTCTAGAAAATAAAGAGGGGCAGCCCCCCCGGAGGGGACGGTCCCTCTTTATTATTACCTTCCGGTAACCTGCAGATAATAGACGAGTTTGACGCGATACTGGGCCAGGGAATCCGTCAGCTGGTCGCGGGTCTGCTGGAGCATGGCCTGGGCGTCCAGAAGATCCGAGACGTTGCTCAGGCCGTTTTCGTAGCTGTCCTCGTTGACCTTCAGGTTCTCCTCCGCCTGCGCCGTGGCTTCCCGGCTCAGCAAGACCTGCTTGCCGGCGTCCGTCAGGTCCTGCCAGGCTTTTTCCATCTGCAGAACCAGAAGATCGGAATGATCCTTTGTCAAGGGCCGGGGGGATATCTTCGATTCGAAGCCGTGACGGGCTTCCCCGTCAGGCGAGGACTTCAGGCGGTCCTGCCGGTTCTGCCGGCCACTCCGTCACAGGCCTCCGCCCAGCACCTTGAAGAGGGCGATTTGATTGGATCGCTGCGCCAGGCGTGTCGAGACGAGGCCGCGTTGGGCGTCGTAGAGGGAGCGCTGCGATACGAGGACGCCGAGGTAGCTGTCGATGCCTTCCTTGTAGCGTGCGTCGGAGAGACGGTAGCTCTCGTCCAGGGCGTTGACCAGGGACTGCTGGGCGTCCAGCTGATTGACGAGGGCCTGCCGCCGGACCAGGGCGTCGCTGACTTCCCGGAAGGCGGTTTGGATGGCCTTTTCGTACTGGGCGACGGCGATGTCGCGATCGACCTTGGCGACCCTGAGGTTGGCGACCAGGGAGCCGCCGGCGAAGATCGGCTGGACGATCTGCGGCGCATAGTTCCAGTACCCCGTCCCGTCCTGGAACAGATGTGAGAGTTCGGGGGCCAGGCTGCCGGCGGCGGCAGTCAGCGAGATGCGCGGGAAGAACGCGGCGCGGGCCGCGCCGATGTTGGCGTTCGCGCCCTTGAGTTGATACTCGGCCGCCAGGATGTCGGGCCTCTGGAGAAGGATTCCCGAGTCCAGGCCGGCGGAGATGTCCTTCAGCTCGGCGAGCGAGTTGAGCCCGCCGGGCAGGCTGTCGTCCGGGATCGGCTTGCCGGCCAGGAGATTCAAGGCGTTCGTATCGGTGGCGACGAGGCCGGTGTAGCGGGCGACGTCCACCCGGGCGGCCTCCACCTGGCTTTGGGCCTGGCGGAGCGTGAGGTCCGAGGTGACGCCGGCATCGCGGCTCTTCAGGATCAGATCATAAGAGGTTTTCTGGGCCTCGAGGGTCGCTTGGGCCAGGTCGAGGGCCTCGCGGTCGGCCGCCAGCATCAGATAGCCGTCGGCGACGGCGGCCACCAGGGAGATCTGCGCGGCCTTCCGTGCTTCGACGGTCGCCAGGAACTGGTTCAGGGCCTTGGCTTTCAGGCTGCGGAGACGGCCGAAGAGGTCAATCTCCCAGGACGCCGTGCCCAGGACGCTCCACTGTTCGATGGTTTGAGGGTTGCCGGTTGACGACATCTGTTGAGGAAGTCTGTAATTGTCGGCGCCGGCGGCCGCCGCAACGCTGGGGTACAGACTGGCCCGTTGGATCCTGTAGAGGGCCTGGGTTTTTTCGACGTTGAGGGCGGCGATCCTCAAGTCGCGGTTGTTCTCGAGCGCCATCTCGATGACGGCCCGCAGGCCGGGATCGGTGAAAAACTCCCGCCAGGCGAGATCGGCCGCCGCAGGCGCGGCGGAGGAGCCGGCCGGCAAGGCCGCGGGCACGGGTGACTCGGGGCGGTTGTACTTCGGGATCATCGTGCATCCGCCCAGGAGGAGGACCGCTAAAGCCAATGAGAATATTTTGTTTCTCATCTTACTCCTCCTTCGACTGGTCGACGAAGTTCACTTCATCCGGCATGCGTTTCTTGTATTTCCCGGAGAGTTTTTCGACCAACACGTAGAACAGGGGCGAAAAGATGACGACCAGTACGGTGGCCGTGATCATCCCGCCGAGAACGCTGGTGCCGATGGCGTTCTGTGACCCGGAGCCGGCGCCCTTGGTCAGGGCCAGCGGCAGGACGCCGAAGCCGAAAGCCAGCGAGGTCATCAGGATCGGGCGGAATCTCAGTTTCGCCGCCTCGATGGTCGCTTCGATGAGATCCATGCCTGCCTCCACTCTGGCCTTAGCGAATTGGACGATCAGAATGGCGTTCTTGGCGGTCAGGCCCATCGTCGTCAGCAGGCCGATCTGGAAATAGACGCCGTTGGATAGGCCGCGCAAGGTC